>Ga0315910_10003916_pt1 | contig 12537 bp, 8 predicted proteins | sample EdamamesoilMG_FD_204470 | JGI IMG/M metagenome (GOLD analysis project Ga0315910, IMG submission 204470) | Garden soil microbial communities collected in Santa Monica, California, United States - Edamame soil | ecosystem: Environmental > Terrestrial > Soil > Garden | place: USA: California... | reverse complement strand
ACGCAAGCTAGCGTCCTCGTAATTATTGAATTTAATTGCTCTTTTTCCCGCGCGAGACGGCAAACGTGCCCGACGACCCCCGCCCCTGGCTCGAACCGGATGGGTGCCGGCGCCGGCGACGCCGGCGACACGAACGCGCTCAACGTCACCGCCCACCACGACGGGTGGCCCGAGCGTGTGCACGTGCGACTGCCGCGCGTGCGCGTCGGTGAGGTGCGCGTCCTCGACGACCACGACTCGTCGAGCGAGAACGTCTGCTCGCAGGCGTGACGGCTACCACCTTCGCGTGTCGATCGACGACGACGACTGCCACCGTGTCGGCAAGCCGCACGAGCTCGACGAGGACGGAGACATGGCGGAGGTGGTCGAGGGAGAGCGAAGGCTCGTGAACGCGAGCGTCGCGGGCGACGAGCACGGCACCGCATCACGCCGCCGCACACGTACGCCGCCATCCACGTGTCGAGCGTTCTGTCGATGGCACGCTCGTGCGACGGCCCACGCCGATCCATTTCGCTCGCGCTCGTCGTACGCGCGCCGCGTCGGTGCGCGCACCGAGTGGTCGCGTGGTGAGGCCGTCGCGTGGCGCGTCGTCGCAGCGACGCGTCGTCGCGTGGTCGTGTCGTCTAGGTTTCGATCGCGACCGCGTCGCGCGCGCACCCAAACGCGTGTCTCGAGCGTCGCAACTTGCGAAACCTGAACGCACAACTGTGCGAAAGCATGACAGTTTGAAAAAACACACTGGCGTTTCAGGCTGATGACCTAATAAAAGCCCCACAGTCAGAACGCCTGTTCGTAGGGGAGGCTCAAAGGATTCGTGACCTCGCTCGGCGCTTACGTCTTGTCGCTCGCACTTTCGAGCTTTTCTCCGGGTAGAACCGTGCATTCGCTCGAGGTCGTGCCCGCCTGCGGCAGCGACGCGACCACGGCGACCTGCGAGCTTTCACCGGTCTGTTCGGAGGCGAGTGTGCTCTGCAAGCCACCGCGCTGGGACGAAAAGGTCGGCGCATGGGTTCGCTTCGAGAGCCGCGAGACGGGAGCTCGCCGGCTCGCCGTCGTCGCCGAAGCGCTCGCCGACGCCGCCCTCTACGCGGGTGCCGGCTGGAGCGAAGGGCCGACCGATCTCGCGCGCGCGATGCTCGCCGCGTCGGGCTGGAGCACCGGCTTGCGCGAAGACATTCAAACGGGACGCACGCGAGGTCCCGCCGGCGAGCTCTGCTTGATGGACATCCAGCCCGGCGTGCTGCGCACGGCGGTGCCCTGGGACCTCGCGCGGCTGAGCGAAGACGAGCTCGCGGCGAAGGTGATCGGCCTCGAGTACCCGGAGCTCCGGCGCTGCTTCGACGCGGGGGCGATGCTGCTCGTCCGCGCCAAGCGCTGGAGCACCGTGCACTGCCGCGACTGGCCGGGCGACTATGCGCTCTTCGCCGCGTACGGGACCGGCATCAGCTGCCACACGATGGATCGCCACGGCGACTACGCGCGCCTGCGGGCGCGGAGCTATCGCAAGTTTCGCGGGACGCGCGACACCATCTTCCCGAGCTGGTTCCGGCGCGAGCAGGTGACGCCCGAGAGCGACCGCGTGGCGAGCGCTATCGCGCCGAACTGAGGTGGTCGAAATAGGCCTGGGCGTAGCCGCTGTTCGGCGCCGCCGCGGTGTAGTCGGTGATCAAGGACCACGGGCTCCCGCGCGGCATGGTGCCCGCGGGGCGGCAAGGCCCGTACGCGTTCCAGCTCCACGCGAGGTAGCCGGCACCGACCGCATCGAGCCAATCGAGGAACGGTCGAACCATCGTGTCGGCGCAGTCGTCCTGCCCGAACTCGGTGGCGACGAGCGGGACTGCCGCGGCGACCGGGGCAGCCTGCGCGTTCCAGCACTCCTCGTGGTTGCACTCGTTCTTGTTGTAGACGTGCCAGGCGGCGGCTAGATTTTCGGCGGGGTCGTACGGCCGGTAGGTGAGCCAGTGCTCGAGGTTGTTCGAGTACTGGATGCCGCCGACGAGGATCAGCTGCCGCGCTCCGGTGCTGCGGATCGCGTCGACCAGCGCCTGCATGCCGACGGCGCGGTAGTCCTCGCCCGTCGAGGCCTCGCCGCGGCGCGTCCCCACGATCTGGATGCCGCCGTCGCGAAACGCTTTCCACGCCAGCTCGTGGTCCGAGTTGCCGTTCGGGTACGGCTCGTTGAACGGCTCGAAAACCACCTTCGGATCCTGCTTGAACGTCGAGGCGACACTGCGCCAGAACGTTTCGGCGTAGTCCGCATCCGGCAGCGGCTGCAGGCGGTCGGCGGGTAACTTGCCGGGGCCCACCCAGTGAAGCTCGAGGATCGGCGTCAAGCCGTACGCGTGCAGGCGCGCGACGTAGTCCACGATCGCGCGGCGGTAGGCGTCGCGCGTACCGACCGCGGGCATGCCGTTCACGCCGAGCCAGCAGTGCTCGTTCAACGGGACGCGGACGGCGTTCACGCTCGGCCAGCTCGCGATGGCCGCGATCGACGCATCGTCGGACGGTCCGTCGAAGAAGCGCACCGTGTCGTCGCCGAAGTCCTTCGTGCACTGGTACTCGGTACCCGAGCGATTGACGCCGCGGAGCACGACTGTTTCTCCCGCCTCGTTCTCGATCCTGTTTTCGACCACCCGGAGGTCGAACGGCCCGGGCGTGGCACCGGCCTCGACGTGAGTGACGAGGGGATTGGCATCGGCGCACCCGCCCAGGACGAGCGTGACGAGCGCGACGAAGAGCGCCGCCAGGGGGTCGCGCGGCGACGTTCGAGGGGCAAGGGCGGCGTGCGGCATGGCGAGGCAGAGCAGGGGGAGCGCGTGGTCTAGTACATCGGCGAGACCAGCCGAGCACTCCGCAGCGGCGGGCGTGATTTCAGCGTCAGAAGAACGCACCGGGAGCGTAACCGCGAGGGAGGCGCGAGCGTAAGCTCGAGGACGGGGATATTAGAGGCTCGTGACCCGAGGAGTTTGAGGCATGCATCGCTCGTTTTGGCTGGGGTCCCAGGCTCTCGTCAGCCTGGGCGTGGTCGTCGTCCTGTTCCTGGGCGGATGCGCCCGGCGCTCCTCCCCCTCCGGCGACCCAGCCGCCACCTCGGCCACCACCGCCCCTCCGCCCGCCGGCGGGCACGCTAATCTGGAGGCCCCCAAGATGTCACAGCGCGTTTTTTCGAAGCCGTCGGACACCGAAATCAAGGCGAAGCTCTCGCCCCTCGAGTACGAGGTCACGCAGCACGAAGCGACCGAGCCGCCGTTCCAGAACCGCTACTGGAACAACCACGACCCCGGCCTCTACGTGGACGTCGTGACCGGCGAGCCGCTCTTCAGCTCGCGCGACAAGTTCGAATCCGGCACCGGCTGGCCGAGCTTCGTCAGGCCGGTCGACGGCCAGCGCATCGTCAACAAGGTGGATCGGTCGCTCGGCATGTCGCGCGTGGAGGTGCGCTCGAAGGCCGGTGATTCCCATCTGGGGCACCTGTTCGAAGACGGGCCCGCACCGACCGGCCTGCGCTACTGCATCAACTCGGCCTCGCTCCGCTTCATCCCCGAGAGCAAGCTCGCCGCGGAAGGCTATGGGGAGTACCAGGCGCTCGTGTCTGGCGGCGCGACGCCCGCCGCCGACACCGACAATTCCTGCGCCGCGCCCGTCGGCGGCGAGAAGGCCGGCTGCGAGGCGACCCTGGAAACGGCCGTGCTCGCCGGCGGCTGCTTCTGGGGCATGGAGGAAATCCTGCGCAAGGTCCCGGGCGTCATCGAGACCGAAGTGGGCTACGCCGGCGGCACGACCGCGCGCCCCACCTATGAGGACGTGAAGACGGGTCGCACCGGCCACGCCGAGGCGATCCGCGTCGTGTTCGATCCGAAAAAGCTTTCGTACGCGGAACTGCTCGAAAAGTGGTTCTTTCGCATGCACGATCCGACGACCGCCAACCGCCAGGGGAACGACGTGGGGACCCAGTACCGCTCCGCGATTTTCGTGAGCTCCGAAGAGCAGCGAAAGACGGCGGAAGCCGTGAAGAAGCGCCTCAACGACGGCGGCAAGTGGAAGCGACCGATCGTGACCGAGATCGCGAACGCCGGCCCGTTCACCCCCGCCGAGGACTACCACCAGGATTACCTAGAGAAGCACCCCGGCGGTTACACCTGCCACTACCTCCGCGACTGACGGCGGCCGAGGCCCCACCATTCGAACGGGTGTACCTCGACCCCGCCCAAACCAGGCAGCTCCCTAGAAGCGGCTAGCGTCCGCTAGCCGCTCGGCGTGCAGCAGCGCGCTGGCGGAGTTCGAGCGTACCGCCCAAACCTGGAACCGGTCCCCCATGGGGGCGGATCTCGTGCTACCCTTACTGTCAATTCCGAGCGCAACGAGTGGCGGCTCACCGCGCTCACTATGGAGGCTCCTCCCATGCGTCGATCCTTAGCTGCTAGCTTCGCCCTCTTCACCACTTCTGCCATCTATGCCTGCGCACCGGCCACCCTCGACGAGGATGACGATGACGGCGGCGATGGCCAGGGTGCGACGAGCGGCAACGCCGGCAACGGCGGCAGCGCGGCTGGCATGCCGACGGGCGGCACGGGTGGCGCTCCTCCGACGGGTGGCACGGGTGGCGCTCCTCCGACGGGTGGCACGGGCGGCACGCCGACGGGCGGCACGGGTGGCGCTCCTCCGACGGGCGGCACGGGCGGCACGCCGACGGGCGGTGCCGGCGGCGTCGGCGGCGGAGCGGGCGTGGGGACCGGAGGTGCCGGCGGCTCGGCAGGCGCCGATCCGATCGTGTGCTCGAACACCGACAAGACGCTCCTCCCGATCGACGCCGAAGGCTTCGTCTGGGCCATGTGCAACGAGCGCGGCGTCCAGGGCCCGTGGTACTGCTACGACGACGGCGTTCAGACCTCGAGCTGCGTCGACGGCATGGTCCCGTACCGCGCCGGCAGCGGCATGTGCATCTCGGGCAACACGGTGGAGGACACGACCTTCGCGGCCTGGGGCGCGGGCATCGCCCTCGGCCTGAACGAATCCGGCGACACGGCCGGCCCCGGCACGTCGGTGAAGTCCGCCTACAACGCCACCATGAACGGCGTCACCGGCTTCGAGGTCGAGATCACCGGCACGACCGGAAACCTCCCGCTCCGCATCGGATTTTCGGGCGCGAACCCCCAGGTCGGCGCCGCACCGTTCGTCGAGGTGCCCGGCCCCGGCATCTACCAGGTTCCGATCGACACCGCGCTCGTCCCCGCGGCGTGGGAGACGGACCCGAACGCGGGACAGTACGCGAACCCGGCGAGCATCTTCGACATGCAGATCCAGGTCGTCGGCGGCAACGTCGCGGCCGCCTACGACTACTGCGTCGCCCGCGTCTCGCCGATCACGGACGGCTCGCCGCCCATCGGCGGCACGCTGATGCCGTACGGCAGCACGCTCTGCGGCGACAACTTCGCCAAGGTGAACCTCGGCAGCCGCTACATGGTGCAGAACAACGTCTACAACGGCGGCGGCGGCGGTCACTGCATCCAGGCCGCGTGGGACAACGGCAACAACGCCGGCTTCACGGTGAGCCAGGTGAACCTGAACATCGCGACCGGCGGCCCGCCCGGCTCCTACCCGTCGATCGTCTACGGCTGGCACGTCGACGGGCAGTTTTACGGCGGCTACGGCAGCGCCCGCCAGCTCTCCGCCGTCACGTCGGCGCCGAGCAGCTGGACGTTCACGGTCCCGGCGAGCACGGGCCGCTACAACGCTTCGTACGACATCTGGATCCACAACTCGTCGGCGAACCCGGGCAACACCGGCGGCACCCTCGAGCTGATGGTCTGGCTCTACCAGCGCGACGCGACGCCGATCGGCAGCCAGGTCGGCAGCGTCACCCTGAACGGCACGACGTGGGCCGTCTGGTACGGCACGCACGACGGCTTCTCGACCGTGAGCTACGTGCGGGCGACGAGCACCTCGAGCGTCACCGGCCTCGAGCTGAAAGAGTTCTTCAACGACGCGGTGACCCGCAACTACGCGACCGCCTCGGCCTACCTGCTCGGCATCCAGGCCGGCTTCGAGATCTGGACCATGAACGAAAACATGGTCACGAACTCGTACACCGTCAGCGTGAACTGACCTCCGGTAGGAAATGGCGATGAGCTGCCCCCGCGAGGGGGCGGCGCCGTCCGTCAGGCCGCCGCAACCGCAAGAATGTGCAAGCTCGGGCCTCGATCCCGTTGCTAGCCTCGGGTGCGTGCGAAAGGTGCTGCTCCTTGGTCTATTGGGCGTCCTCGCTTGCTCCGATCCCCGCGATGACGGCGACGAGGCCGAGCCCACCTGCGAGGGCGACAAGATCCTGCGGACCCAGGCCGATTTCGCCGCGCTCGTCGCAGAGAACTGCAGCGAGCTGCCGGGCGACCTCGTCATCCAAGACAACTCGACCATCGACTCCCTGTTGGGACTCGAGAGCCTCACCGTCATCCGGGGCAGGCTGGAGCTCGAGGACGCGGATGGCCTCGAGACGCTCGCAGGGCTTCAGAATCTCGTCAGCGCCGATAGCCTCCTTCTCACCGCCAACGACCGCTTGACGACACTGTCCGACCTTACGAACCTAACGAGCGTCGTTTTTCTTTCCATCGCCGCCAATCCGAGCCTGCGTGATCTGAGGGGACTCGAGGGCCTCAGCACGGTGAGTGAAATGCACTTCAATCAACCTTCCTTCCTCGGCGAAAATGGGCTCACGTCGCTCACGGGGCTCGAAAACCTGGCTTCCGTCACGCGCGGTGTCTCCATCCAACAGATGGGCGGGCTCGCATCGCTCGAGGGGCTCGCCGGCCTCACGACGGTGGGAGGACAATTCACCATCAGGGATTGCGACCTCCTCGCCGACCTCCATGGTCTCGAAAACCTAGCGAGCGTGGGACAGGCGATCATGGTCGAAGACAACGATGCCCTCGCATCGTTGAACGGCCTACAGAGCATCGTCGAGGTCGGACACGACCCCGACGCCGAAGCCGACACCAAGTTCCTTTGGATTCAGAATCACCCGCTTTTGACGTCGCTCGACCCGCTTCACGCTTGGCCCGCCACCGCGATGGCGGCGAACATCGTCGTGCAAGACAATCCCAGGCTGCCGCAGTGCGACGTGGACGCGTTCGTTGCCGAACAAACGCATCCCGAAGCCACGTCGAGCGACACCAGCCCCGGCAACGGAACCGGGACCTGCAACTGAGCTAGGACGAGAGACCAGGCGGGGCCGGCGGCGGCTCTTCCCACGGGAGCGACGACTGGCCGCTCAGGCGCTCACGATGGCGCTTGAACTCTCCAGGCTCGCGATCGTTCTTCGCTGCTCCTGCATAGGGCAGCGGAGAGCGAATGAGAAAAGCGCAAAAGCCGAGTCCTTTCAAGACCTTTTCGCCGCGCCTCGGGCCGCTGGTCGGGGCCCTCACCCTTTTCGGATGCTCGGCGAGCGGGTCGCCGTCCGAGGGCGGGCTCGTTTCCGGCGGCACGGGCGGCACCATCAGCACCAGCGGTGGCACGGGTGGCAGCGGCGTCGGCGGTAGCGCCGGGACGCTCTCCGTCGGCGGGACGGGCGGCGGCGTCGCGACCTGCGGCACGGACGGCGTGAGCGGCACCCTCCGCGGCACCGTCTACGACCCGGCCGGCAAGGTGCCCCTCTACAATGTCGTCGTTTACGTCCCGGTCGACGCGAATGAGCTGCCGCCGATCACCGAGGGAGCCTCGTGCGACAAGTGCGCCGGCCGCGAGGCCCGCGCGCTGGCCGTCGCGGTGACGGACGCCGCGGGCAACTTCGTGCTCGAGGACGTGCCCGGCGGGACGAACGTGCCGCTCGTGATCGAGGTCGGGAAGTGGCGCCGCGTCGTCACGATTCCGAGCGTCGCCGCCTGCGAGGACAACCTGCTCACCGATCCGGAGCTCACGCGGCTGCCGCGAAATCAGAGCGAGGGTCACCTGCCGAAGATCGCGCTCTCGACCGGGCATTCGGACGCGCTCGAGTGCCTGTTGCGCAAGATCGGCATCGACGACACCGAGTTCACGACCGAGGCCGACGACGGCCGCGTGAACCTCTACTACGGCTGCCCGCACGGTGACTCGAACCTGACCGGTGCGAACCACTTCAGCGACGCGCTCGGCGGCGCGAGTTTTTCGCGCGCGGCGAGCACGCTGTACAGCGACCTCGACCGACTGATGACCTACGACATGGTCGTGCTCTCGTGCGAAGGTAACTCCTGCGACGACGAGAAGCTCGACTACATCGAGACGATGAAAGCGTACGGCGACGCCGGCGGCCGTATCCTCTTCGACCACATGCACTTTCGCTGGCTCGTGAAGAGCGACAACGCCTGGGAGCAGGTCGGAACCTTCAGCTCCGGTGACGATTTTCCGTCGCCGTTCACGTTCTCGGTCGAGACCGGGTTTCCGAAGGGCGAAGCCTTCGCCGACTGGCTCGTCGCGGTCGACGCCTCGCCGACGCGCGGGGAGCTCAGCATCCTGGCGGCGCAGCAGTCGGCGCAGGAAGCGAAGCTGCCGCTCGCGCAGCGCTGGGTCTACACCGACGACCCGAGCGCCGTGCAGTACATGACGATCAACACGCCGGTCGAGGAAGCGGAGAACGAAGCGGCGCTCTGTGGCCGGCTGGTGCACACGGATCTGCACGTGACCGCCGGTGCCGGCAGCGATTTCTCCGACCAGGGCACGCCCTTCCCCGAAGGCTGCACGACGAGCGACCTCACGCCCCAGGAAAAGGCGCTCGAATTCATCCTGTTCGATCTGTCGGCCTGCGTGCAGAAGGAAGACGCGGTGCCGGTGCCCCCGGTCATCGTCCGGTGAGGCTATCCCGGCGGCAGGTCGAGCGTTCGCCGGACGATGCCGGCGAGCGCGTCGGCGCTGTAGGGCTTGGGTAGCCAGGGCACGCGAGCGAGCGCACGGCCCTCGTGCTCGGCGCGACCGTGGCCGCTCACCATGATGCCGCGCTGGCGCGGGTAGAGCGTGCGGATCCGCTCGAGCGTCTCGAGACCGTTCCTCGGTTCATTGAGCGCATAGTCGAGGATCACGAGGTCGTACGGTGTGGCCGTCCGCGGCTCGCCGAGGTTCGCGGATTTTCGCGCGTCGGAGAAAATGCGGAACGCTTCTTCGCCGCTTTCGAGCGTGTCGACCACGTAGCCGAGCTGACAGAGCAAGCGCCGGGCGGAGTGAAGCTGCGTCGGCTCGTCGTCGACCAGGAGGATGCGGGCGGAGCCACCGGACGTCGGTGGCACTTCTCGCTCCTCACCGACCGCGGCGCGGATGCGGCGGAAGTACAGCGTGAAGAGCGTTCCCTTCCCGACGTGGCTCTCCACGGTCACGTAGCCGCCGTGCTCCTTGACGACGCCGTGGACGATCGCGAGCCCGAGCCCGCTCCCGCTGTCGTCGGACCGCGCCTTGCGACTGAAAAACGGCTGGAAGATGCGCGCGATGTCGTCGGGCGAGATCCCCTGACCGGTGTCGGAGACGCGGACGAGGCAATAGTCGCCGGGCGGGATCGCCTCGTGGCTCACGATCGAGCGGGCGAGGCGCACGGACGCGGTCGAGACGCGGATGTCGCCGCTGCCGGCGATCGCCTCGGCGGCGTTGCGAACCAGGTTGGTCAGCGCCCGAACGATGTGCGGCTCCGAGGCCGAGACGGTGAGCGGGCCCCGACCGAGGTCGAGCGTCACCGTGATCTGGGACCCGCCGTTCTTCAAGAACCGGAGCGGCTCCGTCGACATGCAATGGGTGACCGCCTCGTTGAGATCGAGGGGTTCCTTCGCGGTCGCGCCGGGGCGGCCGATCATCAACAGATCCTTGATCGTCTGCGCCGCGCGCGTGGCACTCGATTTGATCGTGTTCACGTCGAGCCGAAGGTCGCGATCGTCCTTCAGGCGCCCGCTCCGCAGGTCCTCGAGCTGGCCGAGGATCACGTCGGGCAACATCACCAGCGGACCGAGCGCATTGTTGAGGTCGTGCGCCACGCCGCCGGCGAGCACGCTGAGCGAGGCCATGCGCTCGACCGTGGCCAGGCGCTCCTGCACGCTCCGCTCGTGCATCGCCGTCGTCTGCACGATCTCGCGATGCAGCGACGCCGTCTTGAGCGCGGTGCTGATCTGACCCCGCAGCATCTCGAAAGTGACGGAAGCGGGACCGATCTCGAACGCCGCGACGCCGAGCTGCTCGGTCTGGAACGTGAGCGCGTGCACGAACCAGGTCCGGCGCCGGTCGCACGCCTCCGGCAAGACGAGCTCGTTCGGGGCGAACTCGGCGGTGGACGGCACCTTCACCTTGCCCTCGTGGATCCAGATCAGCGGCGTGAGCGTGGTTCCTTCGCTGCCGTACACGGAGACGACCGCGTTCCTGTGCCCCATCGCCAGCACTTCCTCGGCGATGACACCGGTGAGGCGGTTCGGGTCGAGCGAGGCGGTGGAAAGCCGCTCCCCGCTCCGCATCACGTCCTGGAACACCACGTCCACTTCCAGGCGCTGGCGGGCGTGGGCCCGCGCCGTCGCGGCATCGAGGGCGGCGCGCGCGGTGAGCCAGAGCGGGGCGAGATCGCGCCGGCCGATGCCGGCCCGGAGCGCGTCGAGGGCGCGCCCGAGGCGTTCGAAGCCGTCGTGCCCGTCACCCACGCGGTCGAGCACCTCCTCGAGCACACTCAAGAATTCTCCCGTCGCGCCCGCGAGCTCGACCTCGAGCGCCTCGATCAACCGGCCGATCCAGGGCGCGCTCGCGCCGCGCGGATCGAGCGACACGCGACCGACGTCCTCGTACAGGCGGCTTCGCTCGACGGCCGACACGGAGCGGATGAAGGGCGGCGGTGCAGCGGGATACGCACCGGAGGGCGCTCGCCCCATCCAGCGCGTGCTGCACCCACACGACTCGCGCGGCACGAATTCCACCGGCAGCTCGACCCGTGACGGCACCGCCTTTCCCGCAAGCTGATCCACGATCAAACGGACCGCTTCGATCCCCATCCGCTCGAGGGGTTGCCGAACGGTGGTGAGCGGCGGGCTCGCGAGACGCGCATGCACGAGATCGTCGAAGCCGGTCACCACCACGTCGCGAGGGATGCGAAGCCCGTCCGCCTTGAGGGCGTCCATCGCGGCCAGGGCCATCGCGTCGTTGGCGCAGATCAGCCCGTCGAAGGGCACGTTGCGCCGGATCAGCTCGGCCGTCGCGCGGGCCGCGGTCGGCGTGTGGAAATCCCCGGACACCACCAAGCTCGGGTCGTACGCGATGCCGTGTCGGGTGAGCGCGTCGCGGTAGGCGGCGAAGCGCGCTTCACCGTCCGGGTTCATCGGCGGTCCAGCGACGAACGCGAGCTTCCGCCGTCCGTGACCGCCGATCACGTGCTCGAGCAGCGCGTCCATCCCGGGGCGGTTGTCGACCACGACACTGCTGATGCCGGGCACGGAAACACCGATGCTGCAGGCGGCGCGGGGGGCGAGCCGCGCGTGCACGCGCGCGATGCGTTCCGGCCCCGAAAACGAGAGGAGCCCGGCCGAGACGAAGATCACGCCGTCCGCCGACGACGCGTCGAGCAGGTCGTAGACGCGATTCTGCGCGGCCGTGGCCGGGTTGGGATGATCGAAAGCCCGGCCGACGACGACCAGGAGATCGATGTCGCGATCGCGACAGGCCGAGTCGAAAGCAGCACGGAATTGCGGCTCGTAGCCGCCGCTCACGTGGTCGATGTTGTCGAGCAGAACTGCAATCCGCGACCGGCGCCGGGAGCTACCCGCGGCGAGCGCTGGATCGGAAATGGGCGGCGGGCGTTCGTTCGGCATGCCGGGGAGCGCGAGCTTCCCCAACTATCCAGGATACCCCTCACCCGCGCCGCAGCAATGGAGTAGCGAGTCCGGAAAGGTAGGCCGGCGACGCACCTTGTGTGCCGCGCGATTAGTGAAACGCGGCGGCGGCCTGGAGCTCGCGCGCTTGCGCGCGAGCGGGGGGCTGGGGCGTTTTGGTGAGCTAGTGAAAGGCCGCGACAGCAGCGACGATGATGGCGACGCCGAGGAGGAGCATGAACTGGCCGAGCTTCGGGAGGACGGCGGCGGCGCGCGCGGGATCTTTGCCCTCCCGCATGCGCTTTCGGAGCACCTGGGAGTAGCCGAGGCAACCGGCGAGGATCACGACCAGCGTGAGTTTCGCGTGGAGGGCTCCGCCACCGATCGTGAACATCACGGAGACGCCGCGGTCGAGCAGCATGCCGATGCCGGAGGCGATCAGCAGCGTGAGCCCGATCGAGCCGTTCTTCGCGAGACCGCCGACGCGGCCGAAGAACGTTGCCCGCTCGGCCGGCTCGAGCGACGCCGCCACGCGGCCGAGGGTCATCATGGCGAAGCTCGTCCCGACGCCCATCGCCAGCCCGATGAAATGGATCATCAACAGTAAGTCGTACATGTGACCTCGCGAATACTAGAGCACACCTCATAACCAGCTTCGCTGGTTATGAAGCGGGCTTCGCCCGCTGCGCTGCTTCGCAGCGCGGCTCTAGCTCTGTCCTCGGGGGCGTCCCGCCCCCGGAAAAATGGC
>Ga0315910_10003914_pt1 | contig 12545 bp, 10 predicted proteins | sample EdamamesoilMG_FD_204470 | JGI IMG/M metagenome (GOLD analysis project Ga0315910, IMG submission 204470) | Garden soil microbial communities collected in Santa Monica, California, United States - Edamame soil | ecosystem: Environmental > Terrestrial > Soil > Garden | place: USA: California... | reverse complement strand
ATACCCGGATGGCTCATGTTGGGGCGTTCCTACCTAGCGCTCAATCGTACGACTCAAGCAGTCGATGCCTATCAAAAAGCCTACGACCTCAGCCACGGAGAAGATTTAGATGCGGCGGTGGGTTTGGGAGAAGCGCTGGTGTTGTCCGATCAGCGCTCATTGCAGGGGCGGGCAGGAGAGTTGTTTGAATCCATATTGAGTCGCGATCCGGCCAATCCAACGGCGCTTTGGTACGGTGCGGTCACTGCGCTGATTGGCGGCAAGTTGCCGCTGGCGCGTCAACGAATGAGCAGTTTGTTGGCACTGAATCCACCGCAACAGGTTCGCGACATTTTGGAGCGGCAGATCCAAGACATCGATCAACAACTCGGTGTGCCTGCAAATGAATCGGCGGCATCGCCTGCCTTGGCACAATCTGTTCCGAGCCGCAGCGTACAAGTTAAAGTGACTTTGGCGTCAAATTTAGAGAAAGGCTTAGATCCAAGAACGCCGCTTTTTGTGCTGGCTCGCGACGGCGCAGGTCCGCCGCTTGCCGTGGTTCGACGTGCGGTGGGTGATTTGCCACTGACGGTGACACTAAGCGACTCAGACGCGATGCTGGCAGGCCGCAACCTCAGTAGCGTGCAACAAGTCCAAATCGTCGCGCGCATTTCGAAGAGCGGATCGCCGCAATCACGTCCAGGCGATTTTTTTGGCGAAACGCTGCATTCATTTAAAGATGGCAAATCATCGGCAGCGGTTACAATTGAGATTGATCGCATTGTTCCCTAGTGCACATGAGCTCACCAAATCAAAGAGTTTTTACATCTCTGCCTTCGCTGGTTGGCAACTACATAAGGGTGCTGACGAGCAAAAAGCCGTATCTGGCTCCCGCGGAAGCGACTATCGGTCCGGTCAAATTCGAAGCATCCAAGGTTGATCTCAAGCGGTCGCATATCGAGCGTTATTGCCGAGTCTGCGGGATTCCGGACTCACCGTTTCTTCCGCATGCGTTTCCACATGTGCTCGCTATGCCCTTGCACATGTACATTTTTACCGCGCCGAATTTTCCCGTGAAGGTATTGGGCTTGATTCATCTGCGCAACACGATTCGAGCACTAAAGCCGATTCCAGTCGCGGGTACGCTGCGTCTGGTTGCTGAATGGGAAACAATGCGCGAGACGCGCACTGGACAAGAATACGACGTGATTACACGTGCTTACAGTGAGAATGAGTTGGTGTGGGAAGAAGTCAGCACAATGCTGGCGCATCGAGCCGCACCGGGACAACGTCCGGTTATTGAACGGGCCGGCGCGACCGAACTAAAAACGAATATTCCTGTCGGTGCAGACACCGGCCGTAGATATTCGATCGTCTCCGGCGACTTCAATCCAATTCATTTAAGCGCGCGAACAGCAAGTTGGTTTGGTTTTAAGCAGGCGGTTGCACACGGTATGTGGTCGATGTCGCGAAGCTTGGGTGCAGGTCACGAGTATTTGCCATCGGGCCCAATTCAGATCGACACCCAATTCAAGTTGCCGCTTTATTTGCCTAGCGATGTGATATTTCGAGCCCAACGTACGGCGGGCGGTGTTGATCTAAGTTTGAGTGGCGCCAAAGGTGACCGAATGCACTTGGCCATCCAAGTCCATACAAATTTGTCATAATATTCATTATGCGCGTTTTGTTGGCGGCGCTGATCGCAGCCGCTATTCTCCGAGTTCAGAGACATAAAAATTTGAATTTTTGGTACTAAATTCTTGAATATCGCCACCTGCAACGTCGTTGTACATATATTCAAGCAATTGCGATCACAGAACAACCATAAAGCCTTAACTCCTTAGTGATGGAGCTTTTGAGCACCATTGACGAGAGTCTCGCCGTCGACCTTTAAAACGCCTCCGAATCGAAACCGTAGCTAGGTTCGCAATTCGCCTGGACAATTGGCGTATCAGCATTTCGGCACGGGGCAATAAACGGCGTGAATGACACTAGTCGGGTCAGATCAATTTGGCGGTCCAGCCGGTATAAACAGCGAATACTTATTCGAGCGGCGCTGCGTGTTTTGAATGAATGGAATCTCGCGCCGAGCGATCAACTGCATCTTCTAGGACTTCCAGCGTATCGTCGTCGAGAACTGCAATGTCTGCACGCGGGCAGAGGGACGACAAAGCTCCTGTCTCATAAGTCAGTGATTGGGGTGCGACGGATCCTCCGGCTATACGGGTTGCTCTTGCGTGCATATCCCTTCAATCCGGAGATACGTCGAGCATGGTTTCGTTCTTCCCATCTCTTACTGGATCAAGAATCTCCTCTTAAAGTGGTGAAACTGCGCGGAGCAAGCGGATGGTCGCAAATTGAGCATCTGATAATAGAGATGTGAGTCCCGGACTAGGCGGCAACGATCCAATCCACTGCGGGACAAGAACTGATGGTCATGATTTAAAGGCTACTTATTTAGGGGAGATCGAGCCCACAACGACGGTGGAGCCGTATTGTTAGGTTACGCCGCAACGTCCGAGTATGGACCATGCCGTGGAACCAATTACCAATACCTTGATTACTGCTATCGTTACCGGGCAAAGTACAATTGAAGTCCTGCGCTGCGGCGAGTGAATGGAAAAACAATGCACTATCGATGGACTGTTGGCGGACCGCTTCCGTTGTTGCTTCGTCATAGCGAAGTTAAGCACTCGTTGCTTCGTGACTATTTGGTCGACTACTTCCTGACGCTCTTCGTTTCGCCCGGTCAAGACCTCATCCAACTCACTATCGTCGATGGCTTTTGTGGCGGTGGTCGTTATCTCAATGAATCGAACACGGTCGTTCCGGGATCACCGCTTGTGATCCTGCAGTCGATTCAGGAAGCCGAATCACTCCTCCATCACACACATCAGTTGAAAAAGCCGCTCAAATTTGACGTCGAACTTATTTGCGTCGATGAAGACCCGAGCGCGATCGAGCACCTACGGTGGGTCCTGACCGATGAAGGCTATGAAAGCAAGATCCGCGATGGGTCCATCAAATTCCTAACGGGTGACTATCTAGCTCATTCAAGCGAGATTCTCGAAGAAGTAAAGAAACGATCGCCTCGTGCGGGACGAGCCGTCTACGTTCTCGATCAGTATGGATACGATCAAGTTCCAGCGTCAGCATTAAAAGCCATTTTCGGCGCGCTCAAACGACCTGAAGTCCTCCTGACATTCAACGTCGATGCACTTATTAATTTTCTCTCGGAAAAAAATCTACGCGACTTTGAGCGTAAGACAGAGTTTTTTGGCGAGTTGTCAGCGGCGTATCTTGATAAGGAGAAGCGAACTCCGATATGGCGTCGCGAAGTGCAGGCGAACCTCTTTCAGCGCATTATTGACCAATCGGGTGCTCGGTTCTTCACTCCGTTCTTTATTCGGCCTGAGCGCGGTCACGGCGACTTTTGGCTCGTGCATTTGTCATCACATTGGAAGGCGCGTGACGTCATGACCACCACTCATTGGAAGCATCACAATCATTTTGTTCATTACGGCGGCGCCGGCTTTGACATGATGAGTACTGGGTATGCCGCACGTGCAGACGACACGAATCGCGTCCAAAGCGCATTCGAGTTCGATGACATTGCTGCCAAGCGCAGCGAAGCCGACATGCTGGTTCAGATTCCAGAGAGTTTGGCGCGAAGCCGAGACGGTATCTCGTTCGCCGATTTTTTTCTGCAGCGAATTAACTCAACACCGGCAACGGAAGAAATGGTAGAGCGAGCAATCTTGCACCTCGTCCATGAGAAACACATTGAGGTTGTTGGAGCAGACGGTTCAAAACGCAATGTCCGCACGAGCCTTCAAAAGGACCACATTTTGCGGCTGCCGCTCCAGAAAACATTTCTCTTGCCATCCGCCTTAGAGATTGCAGCCCCTAAAACCCGAAAGCGTTAGTTCCCACCGCTGTCTCGGTTCACGTACGCGGTAAAGGCATCGTGAATCGCGGCAATCAAAGCTTCGCGGGAGGTTTCGGCTAACCTTTCGGTTTTAGCACGCGCAAAGAACCACATTTGGACGGACGGAAATATCTCATCGAAGCCATCAAGCTTAAATTGCACGGAGGCGTACTCGAGATTCAATTTCCAGAGGAAGTTATTCGACTTTGATTCCATATGTGTACAAAGAAATTTCGCAAACCCAACGTATTCATCTTTCGTGGCTGTGTGGAATTGGGTGGCCGCGATCTGAATGTAGCCGCCGGCGACGACGGGTGGATATTCGTTATCCTTGTGCGAACCAAGGTCGCAACCGAGCGAGAAGTAGACGCTGCCCGGCGCCGAGAGTGTTAGAACCAGTGCCTTCAGCGCGTCCGATCGACGCAGCTCAGGAATCTGGTCTGCCAAGTCTGGTCGTCCCCGCGAATCAACAAAGCCATGGTTGCGCCGGATCTTGTCGTGCAGAGCCGCATACGGGACGGTAATTCCCTTAGCGGCGGATGTGAAATTGACCGTCAACACAATGGTGGTCAGAAGTCTCCGCGCCGCCGATCACACGTGTGCGTATGGATAGCCGTCCCACGTTTTTCCATCGAGCGTCCTGCCGCTCGATTTCTTCGGTCGCCACGACAAGCGCTCAAGCCGACCGGCTTCGTCGTGTAGCTCGAGCATTTTCTTTGACGGTTCACCGTTGGCTTCCGGGCTCCAATGCCCCCATTGTTTGAAGTGAAACGGCACTTCGTATTGCGCGCATTGATCACGCAGTGAGCGAATCCAGTTCGGATGCGTCGGTCGCGCCGCTGCGCCGCTTTCACCGCCAGCGATGACCCAGTTGATGTGACCCGCTTTAAGCCAAGGCGTCAAATCGATAGCAGACAGCAGTGGTTCACAGGAGAGAAATCGAACGGCTGCGTCGACGCTCAATAGTCGCTCGATGCGTCGCGTTGCCCAGCGTTGATTTTCGGCGGTAGTACCTAGCCATACATTGGGTTTAGGTGCCGTGGTCCAGGGGTAAACATGCTTGATGTGTCCCGGCCGTTTCGTGAGCAATAACCAGTCTAAATTCGGCGTGGCCTCGATCAGACCCCAAAGCTTGTCGCGCCAAACATCCAAGTCAGTCCGCGGTTCGAACACATCCGCCATGGAGGCACAAAACACGCGCTCACGAACACCGGCCTTCGCAGCATCAGCATTCCAACGTATAGGATCACGCCAATGATTTTCGGTGAAGAAGCGCCGTGGCGCTTCTCCGCCCCACAAGTCCATGCCCACCCGTTTTGCCCACGTTTCCGCGTAGCAATGCGCGCACGCAGGCGACAATTTGACGCAGCCCCACCATGGATTAAAGGTGTGATGGGTCCACTCGATTCCTGAGTCTTTGGCCATTACTGTATACCCATACAGGTGTGTAGAATAGCATATCTGCCAGACGTGTTACTGAGCTGAATCAACAGCAAGTCAGTCTTGAGGCCTAAACCTGATGCGAGCCGAATCACGTCTTCTGCCCACCACGAGCCCGAGGAGGCGCAGAAGCTTTCGCCCGCTTAGCTGGTTTTGTGGGTGACTTGGCAGTCCGTGTCACTCTCGCCTTCGCTTGCTCGCCAAGCACCGCTTGATAGGCACTCTGAACGGCACTGAGCTCGCTAGTCCTGCGCTTCAGCTCCGTCTTTAGCTCTCGAATTTCCTCGCGCTGCGCCTTATCGAGGTCCAACGCTTTGCTTCGTACGTCTTTGATCTCTTGACGCACACGATCAACTTCTCGGTGCGCGCGTGACTCAACGTCCGCTATATATGCGGCCGACTCGTTCTTGTCCTGAAGGCGTGCATCGAGATGCGTCTGAACAGCTTGGCTCGCAGCCTTCAGCTGCTCGCGCGAATGATCGAGGTCAATACGCACCGACTGCAGTTCACGCCGTTCTGCAACGAAGTCAGCCCCGAGCGCCTTCAATCGCTCCCGGTATTCGTCATTTTGACGTTGCGCCGCAGTGAGCGCATCGTTTAGTACTGTTTGCGACTCCGCCAGCGCTCGTTCACGTGCCGCGAGCGTCGACTCTCGAGTGGTGAGTTCTGTTTCCCGACTGACTACATCACTCTCGCGTCTCAACAAAACCTGTTGAAGCGTTTGCTGGCCTTCCCGCAAAGCCGTCGTCCATACGTTGATCAAGAGATCGCTGACCGGCTTCGGCAACGGAAGGGGTTCGGCGGGCGAGCCCAACACGCGCTGGCCTAAGAGGGACCACCATTCATCTAAGTGCTCTTGAACCGTATTCGGTGAACCCCGGCCCAGTTTGGCGCGCACCCCTTGGATAGTCGGCTTTTGGCCGTCGATCAGTAACGCATCGGCGGCCGTATGCACGTCAGCGGCCGTAATGCGCGCACTGCGCTTCGGCTCAAACGGCGTGACTGTGGCGGAGGTGGTCATGAATACCTCTTTGTTGCGGCGCGCGTTCGCGCCCTCCTCTCTCTAAAGCCTACTTACGATAAGTGAACATTATTGAACGTTGGAACCGTTATAGATAATATATGTTATCTATTTTGTAACGTAAATAGCGAAAATGGCCATTAACCACCGACTCCCGTCCGTTGTTACTACCCCTACTCCCGAATCGGCACTAGCGCCGTCGACCGTCGCTGCGATCGTGGAATTGCTCCAGGAAGGACAATCGCTCAATACCGTACGGACCTATCAATCAGCTTTGGCGTATTGGGTGGCGTGGTATGACGCGCGATACCAACGCTCGTTTCCATTGATGCATCCAGTGCCGGAAGCACTGCCGATAGAAGAAGTGCTGCAGTTCATCGTCGATCATGTCGACCGTACGATCAACGGTGGGTTAAAGAATGAACTCCCACTCAACGTGCGTGATGTGCTCATCGCCGAAGGCGCGAAACGTCAGATCGCCACGCCAGCGCTCAGCACGACGCTGCTGCGATTGGCGGTTATTGCGAAAGCGCATTCACTGCGCAAACTACCCAATCCGGTGGACGACAGCGGCGTTCGCGAACTGATTAAGCGCATTAAGCGTGCTTATGCCGCGCGGGGTCAGGGCAAGCGACCCAAGAAGGCGGTGCCTCGCGAACCGCTCGAAGCCATGCTGGCGACCTGCGATGACACGCTACTCGGTAAACGCGATCGCGCCCTCCTCCTGTTCGCGTGGGCTAGCGGTGGTCGACGTCGCTCCGAGGTGGCTGGCGCAGCGATGGAACACCTTCATCGCGTATCGGACGAGCAGTTTGTCTATCGCTTGCTGCTGAGTAAGACAAACCAAGAAGGCATTGATGACGGTCACACCGCCAAACCCATCACCGGCGCTGCGGCGCGCGCCTTAAGCGACTGGTTGGCGGCCGCGCGGATTGTCGAGGGACGCCTCTTTCGCTCATTGCGCAACGGACGTGTGGGCGAGAGTCTTACCGCGCACAGCGTCGCGCTCATTGTGAAAGCGCGAGCGGCCCGGGCCGGATTAGAAGGCGATTTTAGCGGCCACAGTTTGCGATCGGGCTTCGTGACGGAAGCAGGTTTGCAGGCCAAGCCGTTAGCGGATGTGATGCGATTGAGCGGGCACAAATCCGTGCCGCAAGCGATGGCGTACTACCAGCACGGTGACGTACTGAACTCGTCGGTGGCGAGTCTCTTTGATTCACACACCAAATAACCGTCGTGTACTTCGGACAACGTATGCTTTCTGAACGTCATAAATTGGCCAGGCATGTAAACCATAGTCTGACCGCCGTTCGTCCCCACTCAGGAGGGTGAGCCTGGTTTACATCCACAACCAGTAGCGCAACACCTCGCCCCCGTCGTCGCGCAGCCGGATGTAATCTTGCTCTGTTGGAGTGACATCCGCGCCGCATGCAGCGAGTCCCAACATTGCGAGCATCACATTCGCATAAGTGAATGAACGCATCAGTTGTACTTCGTTTGTCGCCCGCGAACATACCTGGTCATGACCTTAGTCAATTCCAGCGCCAGCAACGGCACCGCGCCCAATGCGATCGACAGCACGCAGTCCTGCAAATTCAACGGGCCAATCTGAAATAGCTGTTGTGTTGCCGGGAAGTGATGGATGCCAATCTGTACAACAAATGAAGCCGCCACGACAGCGAGTAAGCGCCAATTGGAAAGGATGCCCACTTCCCAGAATGGTCGATCGGCATCGCGAGCTGAGAACGCACGCAGCAACTCACCGAATACCAGCACAGAGAATGCGAGATTGCGCGCCTCTTCGAGATTGCGTTCCTTCAAAGCCCAAACGAAAGTCGCCAGTGTCACAGCTGCTTGCAGCAAGCCGGTGAAGATTACGGTGCGCCATTCCTTGCGGCCGAGTATGGGTTCCTGCGGATCACGGGGCGGTCGCTTCATGGCATTCGCGTCAGTGGGATCGGTAACCAATGCCAGCGCAGGAACGCCGTCGGTCACGAGATTGATCCACAACAAATGCAAAGGCAGCAGCGGCAAAGGCAAGCCAACGATGGCAGCAGCAAACATCACTGCGAGTTCCGCCGTATTGCCCGACAATAAATACACGACTGTTTTGCGGATATTGTCGAAGATGCCACGGCCCTCTTCGACGGCGTTGATGATGGTGGCGAAATTGTCGTCCGCCAACACGATGTCCGACGCTTCGCGCGTGACCTCGGTGCCGGTACGTCCCATCGCGATGCCAATGTGTGCCTCACGCAATGCGGGTGCATCGTTCACACCATCGCCTGTCATGGCAACAATAGCGCCCCGGGATTTCCAGCGGCGCACAATCTGCAGCTTTTCTTCGGGCGTGGCGCGCGCATGAACCAGATCGTCAGGCGATTCACCGACGCGCACGATCCCGAGTTCGCGCGCGATGGCATGCGCAGTCATCGGATGATCGCCGGTAATCATCACTGTGCGAATGCCGGCAGAGGCCGCTAACACAATTGCGTCGATCACTTCGACTCGCGGTGGATCGGCAATACCGATGAGGCCCAAGAGTTCGAGCCCTTCTTCCGCGTCATGTGAGCCTCGTGCCACGGCGAGAACGCGCAAGCCTCGTGCTGCCATCTCTGCATTCGCTTCTAGCGTACCGGACGGCACAACGCGAGAACATTGCACGATCGACTCCACCGCGCCTTTAACATACAACACACCATCAGATCGAAAGATCGACATGCGCTTTCGGTCGGCATCGAAGGGATGCACGGATTTTCGCGGGCGTTCGCTTTCGATCGCGTTGCGGCGAATGCCGCGCGCCGCAGCGGCGACCAGAATAGCAATCTCCGTCGGGTCTCCCACGCCGCTGACTTCATCTTCGGCGAGATCGGCATCGCAGCATGCGGCGGCTACGTCGACAATGAGCGCCTCATCCTTACCCCACAACTCGCGCACCGTCATCACGCCGGTGGTTAACGTGCCGGTTTTATCCGTGCAGATGACGGTGGCGCAACCCAGTGTCTCCACCGCAACCATATGCCGCACCAGCGCACGACGCGCGGCCATGCGTTGCACGCCGATGGCAAGTGCAATCGTTACGATTGCAGGCAAGCCCTCCGGCACGGCGGCCACTGCAAGAGAAACGGCGGACAGCAATATCTCTATCACCGTTAGGCCGCGCATCCAGCCGAGCAACGCCACGGCCGCCACGATTCCCAAACATAAGAACAGCAGTACGCGGCTCAAGCTCGCCAACCGTTTCTGTAACGGGGTCACTTCTTCTTGCGCAGTGGCGAGCAAGTGCGCGATACGACCGAGTTCGGTGTGCATCCCTGTGGCGATAACTTCGGCACTACCACTGCCGGTCGCCACGGTGGTACCGAGAAACACGCAGTCGCGACGCTCTGCCAGCGGCGCATTCGCTGGCACCGGTTGCACAGACTTCTCGGTCGGCATGCTCTCGCCTGTCAGCGCTGCCTCGACGGTACCAAGCGTGTGCGCTTCAAGCAAACGCGCATCCGCAGCAACGACGTCACCGGCTTCAAGCACGAGCACATCGCCCGGCACCACCTGTGACGCAGGCAACTCAACTGTGTGGCCGTCGCGAATGACTCGCGCGCGCGGCGCGGTCATCGATCTCAGTGCGAGCACCGCACGCTCGGCGCGATACTCCTGAAAGAATCCGACGAGGCCGTTGATGATGACAATCGCGCCAATTGCAATGGCATCGGTGATTTCGCCAAGCGCTGCCGACACCGCACACGCGCCAAACAACAGCCAGATCACTGGACTTCTGAATTGCGCGACCAGAAGTCGCCATGCAGATGAGGATTGCTCGCGCGCGATCTCATTAAGACCTACCTCCTGTAACTTCCGCGCGGCATCGGCACTCGAAAGTCCGCGTGGAGACTGAGGATCAGGCGGGCTCATGTTGCGCCACTGCGATATCGCCTCGCGTGAATTGCCACCGCCGCCAGATCGCATACGCGGCGGGTAGCACTAGCAGCGTCAGAAACATGCATGACCACAGTCCGCCCACCACGGGTGCAGCTGTACGCGCGGACAAATCTGCGCCCACACCGGATTCAAAGAGTAATGGCATCAATGCCAACACAGTAGTCGCCACCGTCATCAGCATGGGGCGCAAACATTTCGATGCGCCTTCAATCACTGCCGTATCGATGTTCTCAAGCAGGCGTAGTCGTCCTTGCTCGCGTGCTTGGTTAAATGCTTGATCGAGATACACGATCACCACGATGCCGGTTTGTGCTGCAACACCGCCGACTGCGATCAGCCCTACCCACACGGCAGTGGACAAGTTGTAGTTGAGCAACGCCAGCAACCAAATGCTTCCTGCAACAGCAAAAGGCAGACTCATCAGCACCAGCCCGGTCTGCATCCACCCGCGCAGCGACATATACAACAGAGCCACAATTAACAGCAATGTGAGCGGCAACACGATACGCATACGTGCTTGCATGTCGGCCATGAACTCGTATTGGCCGGTCCATTGCAGTTGAAATCCAGCAGGCACTTTTAGTTGATCCTTTACCAAGCGCTTCGCGTCTTGCACCCAACCGCCCAAATCGCGCTTTGCGCTTTCGATGTCTGCGAATACATAGCCTACCAACACGCCATTCTCGTTCTTGATCATCGGTGGACCACTCACGACACGCACGTCGGCCAACGCGCCAAGCGGCACAGACACACCTCTTTGTTGTCCGCGCTCCCAACTATCCCCGGCGCTCGATGCCGAACGCGTTGTCATCGCGGAATCATTCATGCCGCCGCTTGAAACTGAGTTGCCGCCCCCTGAATTCGCCATTGAGCCCATGCCGCCACTCGAACGCACTTCACTGCGTCCAGCGGCTGCGCTGCCACGGCCAGACTCATCGCCTTGCGAGAGCGCCACGGACTCGACCGGGGGAATCGGTATTTGAATGGTGCGCAGAGTTTGCGGATCGCCGCGAAAATCGGCCGCGTAGCGAACGTTGACTGAATAGCGCGCGCGGCCATCGATCACGGTGGAGATGGGCATACCGCCGATGGTGGCTTCGACGATGTCCAAGACGTCGCGCACTGTCAGTCCATAGCGCGCGATGGCTTCACGATCCGGCACGATATCGATGTACTCGCGTCCCGTCTGCCGTTCGGCAAACGTGCTGCGCGTACCGTCTACCTCACGCAACAATCCTTCCAGCTCCAAGCTAACACGCTCGATACCGGCGAGATCAGGACCGAACACTTTGATTCCCACGGGCGTGCGTACGCCGGTGGTGAGCATGTCGATGCGCGTGCGAATCGGCGGCGAGATCGCCATCTGATAACCGGGCATGCGCAGCGCAGTACCGAGGTCGCGCGCGAGTTCAGACTGAGTACGCCGCTGCCTATCCGGCCAGAGAGGACGCAGTATTGTCTTAAGCCACTCGGGAGCCCAACTGCTATGCCAACGCTCGCGAGCAATTAGCGGCCACTGCTCGGAAGGCTTCAGTGTGACCACCGACTCGTTCATGTCGAGCTGTGCAGGATCGGTCGCGGTTTCGGCGCGGCCTGCCTTGCCGTGTACCGAAGCGACTTCGCCAAAACTCATGATGACGCGGTGCTGCGCGTTAAGCGCTCGGCGCGCTTCTTCAATAGAGATACCGGGAAACGTGGTGGGCATAACCAGCAACGAGCCTTCATCCAGCGGCGGCATAAACTCCGAGCCCAAGCGCAGAAACACCGGCACAGTGGCAATCATCACTAAGGCCGCAGCCGCCACAACGAGCACGCGACGGTGCACAACGATACCGGCAATGGGACGATAGATTTTTCCCAGCCACCGATTGATCGGGTTTTCCTGTTCGGTGCGAAAACGTCCGCGCAACAGAAGAATCATCAGCGGCGGCGCAAGCGTCACCGATAAGATCGCCGCGACGAACATCGCCAAGGTTTTGGTATACGCAAGCGGCTGGAACAATCGACCGGCTTGCCCCGCCAAAGTGAAGATCGGCAGGAAGCTCACGGTAATCAGCAGCAGCGAGAAAAAGATCGGCCGACCGACTTCTTTGCAGGCGTCAATGATAATGCGGCGACGATCTGCGTTGCTCGGTGCGGCGGATAAACGCGTGTGCGCGTTCTCGATCAAGACAATGGCGGCGTCGCTCAACTCACCCACCGCAATCGCAATGCCACCGAGCGACATGATATTTGTCG
>Ga0315910_10003913_pt1 | contig 12547 bp, 11 predicted proteins | sample EdamamesoilMG_FD_204470 | JGI IMG/M metagenome (GOLD analysis project Ga0315910, IMG submission 204470) | Garden soil microbial communities collected in Santa Monica, California, United States - Edamame soil | ecosystem: Environmental > Terrestrial > Soil > Garden | place: USA: California... | reverse complement strand
GAACGGGCAAGCTCGTCGAGTTGTTCCGGCGTCGGCGCAAGTTTCGCTAATAGTTCGGCTTCTAGGAACTGAGTGCGCACGGCGATCTTGTCGGCGTCCTTATCGGTAATGTCGGGAAAGACCGGGGCCTTGCCGAATTCCTTCGTATAAACGGTCGTCAAGGTTGCTAGCCGATCTGCATTGGGTTTTGCCGACGTCGCGCGTTCGAGTGCGGCCCGAGCGAGCGCGGGTTGATCCGCTTGTGTGCTGGCCTGCAACGGCACGTCCAAACGCAGTTGCGGTCGTTCGATCATCGCCTTATTGAGTTTGCTCAGCTTCGCAATTTCGTCGGCCGACAGCGCCGCAGAGCCCGGCGTAAAATCGACGAACGAGAGCTCGTCGCCCCCGCCGAAGAGTGAGCCGAGCAAGGCGAAGGGAGCGGTGACGATCTTTTCCAAAGTATTTTTCAGCACCATCCAAACGATGGGACCGATGCGGAATTTCGGGTCGTCGAGATTGCCCTGCACAGGGAGATCGAGCTTGATGACACCGTCGCGGTCTTTGAGTAGAGCGACCGCCAACTTAATCGGCAGCGATACCGCATCTTTGCTGGCAGTGGCGTCGCCAAACTCAAGCTGGTCGATCACGATGCTGTGCGTGGCGTCGAGCGCGCGATTGTTGACCTTGTAATGCATTTCCGTGGTGAGCTTGCCCTTGCTGATGTTATAGCCCGCAAATTTTCCCGAGTACGGATTGAATGTGGTCAGTTCGATATTCCTGAAGCTCATGGCAATGTCGCTGTACTTATCCGTAGCCAGCATATTCAGCTCGCCGGTAATCGATACGGGCGCATAGCGATCCACGCTGCCGGCAAGTTGTACTTTAGCGCGCGAGTCTTTTTCCGACGAAAGACCGGTTACGGAGCCCTTCAGTGCCGCGATTTCCGTTGCGAACGACGGCGTGACCGAATAGTCGGCGAAGCTCGCAGAACCGTCGTCGATGCTCACAGAGTTGATGCGTATGGGCATCGACTGCTGCGAAGGTTGCACTTGCGCAGCGGGCGCCGACGTTGCCGACTCAGCACTCGCGCGCGGTGGATTCAATATCTGCGATACATTGATGGTGCCGTTATCCGCAATGATGACCCGTCCGTAGGGTTTGCGCGCCTGTACGCGATTGATCACCAGCCGGTCGGGAGCTTGTTGATAAGTCAAGCCGATAACTTTGAGCGACTGCCACTTGATGAAGTCTTGTTTCAGCGCGTTGTCCTTGGTGAGCAGGTTCTCGACTTCGATATCCCCCGTTAGCTTGAGCCGGGGTTTCCCGCGCGGTGGCTCCGTCGCATAGCCGAGAAAGGTTTGCGTCGACAGCAAGCCGCTATGCAATGTCATATCCGTAGACTGCGCGAGATAGGGCTGTGCCAGAGTGAGATCAAGCTTCCGGATCGCGACGCTCAGATCGGCTGCCAGCGGCTCGAGAACTACCGGGCCGTCGATATCCACTTCGCCTTTGCCGTCGAACCCGATGGTCGAGTCAATAGTCAGCGCCGCACTGGCGACGCTTGAGTAGTCGGTCACTTTGACGTTCACCGGCTTTAGCACGACTTGTGCGTTGGGCCGGATGCTCTTGTCGGCAAAGTTTATCTGCGCACGTTCGACCAGAACGGATTTAACGCCTATTGCCCAAGGGGCGGCATTGTCGCTTGGCGCACCGTTCGACGTTTGCGGTGGCGATTCGCTGGGTGCCGGCAAGCTGTCGGAAAATAGCCTGTCGAGATTGATGCTGCCGTCGGTTTCGCGCCAAGCCTCGATGACAGCATCGTCGACCTGAATCGAACCGATGGTGAGTTTACGGTCGTTCAGCGATAGCGAAGTATCGGCGATCGAGAGTTGCGGGACGACGATCCACGGCTCGATCGCCACGTCGGTCCGCAACGAGAGTGCGAAGTCACGCGCTTTAATCAGCGGCAGAGTGATGCGCAAATCGACGCGGTCTTCGAGTGCCAGCCGGTACTCGCCTTGCACGTCCAGCAATCCCGACGGCAGATTAAACGGCAACATGTCCTGCAGATAGGCCGCGATCGTTTGTGCTTTGATATTGGTCAGACCGAAGCGACCGGTCGATCCCAGCGGCTGCACGGTGAATTCGCCGGACCATTCCAGGCTCTCGTTGTCGGCGGTGGATGCAGCAAAGCGATACTCGTTGCCGAATTTGGGTTCGGTGCGAAAGTTGTCGAGCGAAAACTCGATCGGCGTCAACGTTGCCGCGAACGGTTTCGGCCGCGACAGGTCCTCGACTTTGACTTGTCCGCTGTGAATGGCGAAGTTGCCGATGCGAATGCGCGGCAGGTCGGACTCGGTTGTCTGCGGTTGCGCCGGCGTCTCGCTCGCCGGAGCAAGCTTTGCCAAATTGAGCGAGCCGTCTTTATTTACGCGCACCAGCACGCTGGGGTTGTCGATGCGGATTTCCTTAAACACCGCGCCGCGCACGAACACCGAGCTGAGCTGGGCGTTAACCACTAATGCATCGAAACTGGCGATAGGCGCATCGTCGGCCTCGCTAAGTGCAAACTGGTTTACTTCGGCAGTGAGCGTAAACGGATTGAATCTCAGCTCGCCGATCGACACTTTCCGGTGCATTGTGCCCTGCACGTACTCGGTAATTGCATCGCGAGCCAGTTTTGGCACCAGCAAGAAACCGAGCAGCGTGTACAGCACCAAAACCGCCGTTACGCTGGCCAACAAAATCCATCGTTTGAGCAGCCACTGCATATTTTCACACGACCTTGCCGGGATTCATTAAACCTTTGGGATCCAGCGCGCGCTTGATGGCGCGCATGACATCCATTTCAACCGCGCTTTTGTAGTGAGCGAGTTCGTCGCGCTTGAGTTTACCAATGCCGTGTTCCGCGGCGATGCTGCCGCGATACGTTGCCACTACATCGTGCACGGCGCGATTGACTGCGGGCGTTAGTGCTTCGAATGCGGCTCGCTCCATAGTCGCCGGCTGGTTGAGATTAAAATGCAGATTGCCGTCCCCGAGATGACCGAACGCAACGACGCGGCCGCTGGGCACCAAGGCGAGCATAGCCGCGGCGCCTTTCTTTACGAATGATGGAATGTCGGTGATGGGCACGGATACGTCGTGCTTAATGCTGCCGCCGGCCAGCCGTTCGCCTTCGGGCACGCGCTCGCGCAGGCTCCAGAATGCTTTGCGTTGCGCTTCGGTTTGGGCGACGACCGCGTCGATCACCAATTCCGTTTCGATCGCCGCTCCAAGGCTGGCTTCGATTGCTGCCGACAGGGCCGGGTCGTCACGGGCGCTTTGCACTTCGACCAGCACGTACCAATCATATTTGCGCTCGAAGGGATCGACGACGCCATTTAGATACTGCAATTCGAAGTCGATCACGATTCGCGGCATTACCTCATAGGTGGCGATGGCGTCGCCGGAACTGCTGCGCAGCCGCGCGAGTAATTCGATGGACGCTTCCAAATTGGCCACCGCAACGATGGCGGTGACCACGGTCTTAGGTTGCGGAAACAGTTTTAATGTCGCAGCGGTAATGATACCCAGCGTTCCCTCGGCGCCGATAAAGAGATCGCGCAGATCGTAACCGGTGTTGTCTTTACGCAGTGCCTTCAAGTTATCGAGGATGCGGCCATCGGGAAGCACGGCCTCTACTCCCAACACCAGATTCCGCGCCATGCCGTAACGCACGACAGCGGTTCCGCCCGCATTCGTAGAGAGATTGCCGCCGATCTGACACGAGCCTTCCGAGCCCAAGCTCAGCGGAAAGTAACGATCGGCTTGTTCGGCTGCAGCTTGCAGTTCGGCCAGCACACAGCCCGCTTCGACGGTCATCGTGTAGTTGAGCGCATCAAGATGACGTATTTTGCGCATGCGGCCGAGCGACAGCACTACTTGCGAATTGTCGTCGCTGGGTGTGGCGCCGCCGCAATAGCCGGTGTTGCCGCCTGCAGGAACGACGGGAATATCGTTGGCGTAACAATGGGCCAGAATGTCGGCCACTTGTTGTGTGGAGGCGGGGCGTAACACCAATGGTGTGGCGCCGCGATACAACTTGCGATGATCGATTACGTACGGCGCGATGTCGACCGGCTGCTCGAGGTAGCCTTCCGGTCCGACAATGTCGCGCAGTACCTGTAGCGTCTTCATGTCGCGCATGATAGCGCGACCGCGTCCCGGCTAGCCTTTGGCGGGTCTAAACGGCCATGCCCAGCGTACGAATGCGCCGGCCTTGCGCGTCTGAATCCAGACTTTGCCTTGACCGCTGAAGCGGCACACGAAGCCTTCGCCTGAGAAAAACAGCGATTTGTAGCCGCCCGCCTTCGTGACTTGATATTGCAATCCGTCCGTAAAGGCGACGATGTTGCCGGTGTCGACCACGTAGTTGTCGGTTACGTCGATTTCGATGATGCCGCCGTAACTGCTGAACCATAGGTCGCCGGTGCCTTGGCAGCGAATCAGGAACAAACTTTCGCCGGAGAAAAATCCCTTCATCAAACCCTGCCATTTGCTTTCGACGGCGATTTCCATGGCCGCCGCCAGAAAGGCTGAGTTTTGCAAGTACACCGTCTGATTTTCCAGATACAGGTGTCGTACGTCGCCTGGCGCGGCAGGGGCAATACCAACATGTCCCGGCCCTCCTTGCGCGCTGAACTCATTAATGAAAATCGATTCGCCGGTAACGAAACGACCTAAGCCGCCGCGAAGTTTGGTCTTCATCGTTATGTTGGTGTCCATGGTGGCCATCGCGGAGGCCTCCACCTTGAGCGTTTCGTCCGCAGGCAGTTCGACGCTGACAAAGCCGTACTCGGGCGCGCCCTCAATTCGATGTTGGAATCCTTTCGTAATAGCGGGTTCCGGAGGCGGCGTGGGTTTGGGTGGCGGCGCAATCGGCAAGGCGGCGCTAACCGATTCGGCTGGGGGCGCACCCGCCGCCTGCGGTAGCAACTCCGTCGACGCACCGGCTTGCGTGAGCATCTCCGCATAACGTTTGGCCGTGGCACTGTCCAAGCCTTTCTTGACGACCACTTGTTTCCCGTTGACCAAGTGTGCAGCCTTCCGTTGGTCCATCGAAAATGCGGCGGCGAGCGCTGCGATTACTTGCTCGCGGTCGCGGCCAGGCACGGTCTGACCGGTAACGGCGACATCGAATAACGGTGTCATGATTTTGCTCCTAAACCGGCTTTAGGGTCGGGCGCAACATGCCGCCGAAACTGCGCGGATTGTTCGATTGGCACCACACAGTGCCTTTGCCTTTAAAGCGGCACACCAGCCCTTCGCCGCCCAAGATGGAATGCAGCCAGCTTCCGCCCGCCTTGCTGAGCGAGAAATTGAGTGTCTCGGTAAACGCAACGATGTGTCCGGTGTCGACGATGAATTCGCCATCCACTTCTTGCGGATAGATTGCGCCGAAAGCGTTGACGATGACTTTGCCGCTGCCTTTAAGGTGCACCCAAAACAGGCTTTCACCTGAGAAGAGATTCTTAAAACCCTCGAAACCCATGTTTATTTCTACGCCGCTTTCGCAAGCAACGAACGAGCCGCCTTGCACGATGAGCGTTTCGTTGTCGAGTGTATGCACCAGCATGTCGCCGGCGAGTGGTGTGCCGAGCCACACTTCGCCGCCGGCGCGTGGTGAAGTAAAGTGGTTCAAGAAGATCGATTCACCTGCGATCAGGCGCTTCACTGCCTTCAGTGCGCTGCCTTTGCCGCGCTTGTGCGTCGACGTGGTGATGTTGATGTCACCGCTCATGGCGATCATTGCACCGCCTTCGGCAGTGACGGTTTCGCCGTTGCCAAGGACGACTTTAGCTGCGGTGTTGCCGGGACGATGTACCAAGGAGATATCCATGATGGCCTCTTAGAGTTTGCTCTTAGAATTTTGGATTGAGCCATGCCGACAGACCCGTGAGGCTGCGCGTTTGAATTACGACTTTGCCTCTGCCCGATAAACGCGTAACCAGTCCTTCGCCGCCCAAGATGCTGGAAAAGAGTCCGCCCGCAAGTTGCAGGTGCAGCTTAATTCCCGGCTCGTACGCGACTAAGTGACTGGTGTCGACGATCAGTTCGCCGTCCACTTCCCGTTCGAGCAGCGCGCCGTAGGCGCCGAACCAAACGCGACCCGGCCCGGTCACGGCGATTTTGAACAATCCCTCGCGTGCAATGAACGAGACGATGCCGGCCCACGCAAGTCCGATCTTGACTGCGGGTTCGCAGGCGACAAAAGCGCCGGGCTGTAAGTAATACGTTTCGCCCTTCTGCAGTTCGCGGCATCGCAGATCGCCGGGTGTGGGTTGCACGAGCGTCAAGCGTTGCGGCGACGAAGTCTTGTTGACGAAGCGGTTGATGAAAATGGATTCGCCGCCGAAGATTTTACGCATCAGCGCACCGAAGATGCCGCCGTTCAGTTGTGTGCGCATTTCGATCGCGGCATCCATGCTGGCCATCGCGTCCGACTCGGCCATCACGGATTCGTTGGGTGCAAGCAGGAGCTGTATGTGCGCGAATGCGGGCGCGCCTTCTATTTGTGCTTTCATGGCTTGGATTCCGTTTGCGGAGCGGTTTCTGGAGCGGTATGCGCGACGAATTTGCGCACTTTGGTCTGTAGTTGTTCGAAAATTGAATCGAAGTTGCGATACGGGCCTTGTTGGCGCGAGGCCAGCTTCTCGATGTGACGAATACGTTTGTCCGTGAGCGGATGCGTGCGTAAGAATTCCGGCACGTCGGTCAACACGTCGGCTGGTTTTTCGCCCAATTGTTCTTCTGCTTTGCGGCGTATCGCCGCCTCTTCGTCGCGTATGGTTTCAAAGAACCTTACCATGCCGCGTGCATCAATGTCCGCACGCTCGAGCAATCGAAAACCGATCTCGTCGGCATCGTTCTCGAAGCCGCGCGAGTATTGCTGCGATAGTAAAAAGGGCGCGGCGCTGGCCAGGGTGGTGACGATGCCGCCGGCATCGCCGATCGCTGTCTGAAATACGAGCCACGCGCCGGCTTTGGCAAGAACGCCGCGAGTGCCGTGACGCTCGGTCACATGCGCGATTTCATGGGCCAGTACACCGAGTAGTTCGTCTGCCGATTTGGCGCGCAGCAGCAACTCCGAATGGATTACGACGTAGCCGCCCGGCATCGCAAAGGCGTTGATGGATTTTTCGTCAGCAATATAAAAGTGGAATGTGTACGGTGTTTTACCCAATGCCGTGAGCAGCGGCGCGGTTAATTCCTCAAGCAGCGGGTCGACTTGATCGGCCGGCATGAATTTGCCTTGCACCTGCAATTGCCCTAATGCGGTTTTGCCGAGCTGTTCTTCCCATGAGTAAGGAACATGTTTGACGGCAATGCCCGCAAAGAAGTCGAGATTTAATGCAAAAGCCAGTGGCGTACCGATGACCAGCACGCAGACCGCGATCAGGATGCTCCAGTTGCGTGCTCGTTTGCGTTTCATCCCGCGCACTGCGGCGGTGAGCTCCGGGTGAGCTTGTAAAACCGGGTCCCGTAGCAGCGATAGATCCGAGGTGTAAACCGACAGCCCGGGTTCGTTTTTATGAGCGATGAAGATTAGCCGGTCGCTGGCGCCGCCCAACGTTAACTGAGCGCCGACGAACGGCACGAAGAATTCGCTTTGTTCGCCGCGAAAGCGAAAGCCGCGATCGGAAACGGTAACTTGGCCGGACTCTCGGCCACGTTGCAGCGACTCGTGCGCAGCATGCGCCGCGTAATTTCGCCAAGAGGCAGGGACAGCGGTCTCCAACTTATAGTCCTGGTGTGGAGTTGAATTCCATGCAGCGTAACCAAGCCGACGGTGGGTCGCAATAGCATGCGATGTGAGCGCAAGCGAGGCCGCTCCGGGCGGCCTGATTTTCCCCTGAGCACTGTATAAGCGAAGACGGCCGGCCGATCGCAGCGGCTTGGATTTGTTCGCCGCCGCGGTGATTGCAGCTGTTTCGCTCGGTAAAAGCGCCGCATTGGCGATGAGCATCCGGACGCGTTTCGAGTACACTGGCGCGCGCAAAATTTCATCGCGCTAAATTTAGTTGGAGACTTTCGTATGTCGCTGTTCGATCTCACCGGCAAAGTTGCTGTTATCACCGGTTCTTCGCGCGGTATCGGCCGTGCCATCGCAGAGCGCATGGCTGAGCAGGGTGCGAATGTCGTCATCTCCTCGCGCAAACCAGGTCCATGCGAAGAAGCCGCCGCCGAGATAAACAAGAAGACAGGGCGTAAAGCGGCGATCGCGGTCCCTGCCAACATTTCGAGTAAAGAGGACTTGCAGAGTCTGGTGAACGAAACCAATCGCGAATTCGGCAAAATCGATATCGTCGTGTGCAACGCGGCATCCAATCCGCACTACGGTCCAATGAGCACCATTGCCGACGACGCCTTTCGCAAGGTAATGGAAAACAACGTGCTCGCCAATCACTGGCTCATCCAAATGTCGCTGCCGCAAATGATCGAGCGCAAAGACGGCGTCATCATCATCGTCTCATCCATCGGCGGCTTGCGCGGCTCACCGGTGATCGGCACATACAATATTTCCAAGGCGGCCGATTTCCAGTTGGCTCGTAACTTGGCGGTGGAAGTGGGCCCGCACAACATTCGCGTTAATTGCATTGCGCCAGGCTTGATCAAGACCGATTTCGCCAAGGCCTTGTGGGATAATCCCGAAACACTCAAACGTTCAACCGCCAATGCGCCGCTGCGCCGCATCGGTGAACCGGATGAAATCGCAGGCGCTGCGGTATTTATGGCCAGCAAAGCCGGCAATTTCATGACCGGTCAAGCGATTGTCATTGATGGCGGTGTGACGATTGCTTGAGGAAGGCTAGCTACTAGGCGCTAGGCGATAGCCAGAAGTCGGACCTGACAGAACCAGATTGCGGATTTTCGTCATCGCATGATGTGCGGGTACCTCTCCTGCGCCTAGTGCCTAGTAGCTTCCCTATATGTCCTTCGCCGATCACTTCTCCACGCAAGCCGCCGACTACGCCAAATATCGTCCGGGATATCCGCGTGCGCTGTTCGAATGGTTGGCAAGTTTGACGCCGCAACATTCGCTGGTCTGGGATGTGGGTACCGGTAGCGGTCAAGCGGCTGTTCGACTGGCGGAGTATTTCGAACGGGTCGTGGCCACCGATCCCGCCGCAGAACAAATTCGTAATGCTCAACCGCACGAACGGGTGAGTTATCGAGTGCAAGCGGCGGAGCAATGCGATTTGGACGACGGAAGCGTCGACCTGATTGCCGTTGCGCAAGCATTGCATTGGTTTCGATTCGATGAGTTCTATGCCCAGGCCAAGCGTGTGCTGAAGCCGCGCGGCGTCATAGCTGCATGGACATACGGATTGCACGAGATCGCACCTGAGATCGACGTCGTCTTGTACGATTTCTACAGTCGTATTGTGGGGCCGTATTGGCCGCCTGAGCGCCGTTACATCGAAGAGAATTATCGAACGATTCCGTTTCCCTTCGTCGAGTTTTCGGCGCCGCCGATGCGTTTGGAGCTATCGTGGAGTTTGCACGACGTGGTGGGCTATCTCGGTACATGGTCAGCGACGCAGCGTTACATCAAACACAACGGCAGCGACCCGCGTGAATTGATTTACGAACGAATCAAACTGGTGTGGGGCACGGAGAGCGAGCGCATAGTTTCGTGGCCGCTGCATTTTCGTATCGGAGGGTCGGAGCCCCTCAGCGCAGCTCGATTGGCTTAATCGCCGGTGACGATTAGAAGCCCTCATCGTCATACCGGCGTAGGCCGGTATCCATCTGAACCTTTTTTCGATGGACCCCGGCCTACGCCGGGGTGACGAGTTTAAATAACGAGTTAACGCAGGCCTTGCAAAAACTCCCTTAACGCCGCGTTTACTTCTAGCGGACGTTCTTGCTGTATCCAGTGTCCCGCGCCTTCGATCAACACTTTCTTTACATTGGGTACAGCCAATTCCATCTGTTCGATCGCACGCGCGCCGCGCTTGCCTGCAATGACGGGATCGCGCGTGCCGGCGATGAAGAGCGCGGGCATTTCTATCGTCGCGTTTTGCCAAGGAGCCGTAAGTTCCCAGTTGCGATCTATGTTGCGATACCAGTTCAAGCCGCCGCGGAAGCCGGTGCGTTGATACTCGCGCACGAATACCGCGACATCAGCGTCGCTGATCCAAGCGGGTGAATACTCCGGAACGGCCAAGCGATCCAAAAAGCCTTTGCCTTCCGGAACCATCAATGGGTTTTCGCGATCCACAGGTGCATTGCCGGAGACGCCATATATCAAGCGCCGCATGGTCTGTTCGACATCGCGTTCAAATTCGCTTTCCGCGACACCGGGTGTTTGAAAGTAGCACCAGTAATAATTCTCCATGCCGTTGGCGCGTAGAGTTGCGAGTGGTGGCGCGGGCCCGCGCGGTCGATGCGGCACGCTTAATCCGACAACCGCTTTAAAAACATCCGGTCGGAGCATCGCTGCTGTCCATGCCACCGGCGCACCCCAATCATGACCGACCACAATCGCCTGCCGCTCGCCGAACGCGCTCACCAATCCGACCACATCGCCTGCATTGTGCAAAATCGAGTAGGCATTCGAGTCACTCGGTGCATCGGTTTGTCCGAAGCCGCGCATATCCGGCGCGACGACGCGAAAGCCCAGCTCGGCCAATGCGGGAATCTGATGGCGCCATGAATAGGCCAACTCGGGCCACCCGTGGCAAAGGATGATCAAGGGTCCATGTCCTTGCTCCGTAACATGCATGCGAATGCCGTTTACTTCGAGCGTGCGGTGTTGCAGAGCGTGTGCCATTGCTGCCTCGATGGAATTGCGAGGCGATTGTGTCATGCCGACGAAGTATTGTCGGCGCGCTTTCGCGCACCTTGCCCGCAGTTTCTCAGTGCAGAACTCTCGCCGTCATGGCAATGCGAGGCTGTACGTCATGCAACTTAGCCTCGATTTGGCTGTTTGCTACTGCGCCTGCGGGCGACACACGTTGATCAAGCTGCCGGCGCTGGCGCTGCCCAGTTGCGAAGCGGATTGATTGCGTGAAGTCAAAATATTGGGGTAGCCGTCGTAGCGGAGCGTCAATCGCGTCGCATCGACGGCGTCGGCGGCACCGGTCGGAATAAAAATGGCGAAGCGATGGCTAAGCGAGGCATTGAATCCGACCGGAAAGGTTTGTGTGTGTGCCGGAAGCGTGGTCTGAGCGTCGAAGGCGTCTTCGGCAAATGAAGTTATGATGCCGTTGGGGTGCGACCATTGCGTCGATTGTAGCTTAGTGTGAAAGAATTTCTGTCCGTTGATGTCCACGTAAAATTTATTGGCATCGTATGGGAAGGGCTGTGCCTCGGCCGACTCGTTGCGTAGCGTACAAACAATAAAGAACGCCCAAAAGCCGTTCGCCTGCACGCTGCTGATAAAACTGCCGTTACCGTTCGGCACTGGGTTTTGCAGCGTGTACGACCCGAAGTTATGGCGCTGGTCATATTCCATGATCACGGCTTGCTTGAGTCCGCTCGTCACGGCGGTGCAGCCGGAGATCACGCTCGCGAGTAAAATGAGTGCGCAGGTCTTTACGATGCGTCGCGCGTTTTGATCGTGATGCATGGCGATTCCTCAATTGAGTTGCGGGCGGCAGGTCGTGCGTAAGTCACTGCTGCGTGCCGGTGCCGAAAAGGACTCGTTGGTCGCCGGTTGCTGGTTACGCGGATTCAAAATATTCGGGTGCCCTTCATAGCGCAGCGGTATGCGCTCCGAAATATCCAACGGGCCCGGTTCGCTCTGCGTCACGTAGATTGCAAAGCGGTGCGGATTTCCTTGGTACGTGTTCGGCGATGGGTTGTATTGCGTAATGTCGTTGCCCAACTGTGTCTCGACGTACAGTCGCTGATTTACCAACGCAGTGGCCTGGGGATTTCCGGGAAGGTTATTGGGAATGGATTGCACCATGTAGTTGGCCAGGGGTTGATAGAAGAATTTCTTACCCTGATATTCGACGTAGAATTTATGCACGTTCAAGTCGATGAGCGTGGCTTCGGAGCCGGCATTCCGAACGTTGCAAATTACGTACGTCATCCAAAATCCGTTTACATTCTGCGCATGGCCGAACACACCGGTCTGCGTGCCGTTGGACGACCAGGCAATAGGCTGCTCGAATTGGTACGCGCGGAAGTTCATCACCTGGTCGTAGTCCATCAGTACTGCTTGCTTGAGTCCGGATTGCAACGATTCGCAACCCGATAACAGACTGATTAGAGCGGTGGTCAATAGCGCAGAAGTAAAGCGTTTCATCATGGGTCTCCGAGCGATGAAATCCCATGATGCGCAATCGAGCGAGCGGGGATAATTGTCCAAACGGTCAGCTGTACTGGAGGGCATGAATGAAGGCGAAGGCGGAAGTTTGTCGCAGCCTGTCGATTGCTACCGCTTGTCAGGAGGCATATGCTGTTCTCGCAGTGATCCACGGAGGGTGCCGTCCGATTGCTGTGTAGCTGCGAATAGAACAATAGATGCGGGGGCGCAAGATGTCCGCCAGCTCCATAAACAACAGCGAATTGC
>Ga0315910_10003912_pt1 | contig 12548 bp, 10 predicted proteins | sample EdamamesoilMG_FD_204470 | JGI IMG/M metagenome (GOLD analysis project Ga0315910, IMG submission 204470) | Garden soil microbial communities collected in Santa Monica, California, United States - Edamame soil | ecosystem: Environmental > Terrestrial > Soil > Garden | place: USA: California... | reverse complement strand
CCAGTACTTCCGGACCATCGCGGGCCCCTGGACCTTCTCGATCGTGAGCCCGTGGGTCCCCGGCGACACCGCCGTGGTGCATCTCACGAGCCTCGCCGGGCCGGGGCACCACTTCCAGGGGCTCACGAACGTGAGCGGTTTCGAGGTCGGGATCGCCACCGACTCCCTGCCGGAGTTCCGTCTCGTTGACGCCTACAACAACCCGGTCGGCGGCGTCTGGGCCCACTTCTCCCCCGGGGCCGGCTCATTCGCCATCGATTCCGCGTTCGTCGCCGCGGACGGCTGGGTCCGCCCGCCGCGCTGGACTCCGCCGACCGTCGCCGGGGTGACGACGGTGGGAGCTCGGCTCGCTCCCCCGACGGAGACCCAGTGGGCCGCCACCCACGTGAACGTCCATGCGGGGCCGATCGATTCGCTCGCGCTCGTTCCCGGACGCTCCGCGACCGGCTTCGCGGGGAGCCCGATCGCCGTCGCCCCGAGGGTCCGGGGCTTCGACCGCTACGGCAATCCATCGACGCACCGGCCGTTCGCGGTCGAGGTGACCCAGGGGGGAGGCACCATCCAGTCCGGGGGTGTCCTGGATGGAGGTCCGCGCCTCGACGGGGAGGGGTACGCGCGGATCGACGGCTGGTCCCTTGGCGCGATCGGCCTCAACGAGGTGCGGGTCTACGCCGATTCGGTGGAACTGCACCTGAGTGCCGCCGCGGTCACGCCCTCGCCATTCAACATCGTCCTCCGGAACGTCGTCCCCGCTTGGCAATCGGTGTTCCGCGAGGCGGCGTTCGACTGGTCCCGCCGCCTCACGGCCGACATCCCTGACGTCCCGGTGACGATCGCGGCCGGGAGTTGCTCGGCGTACCAGTCAGCCTTCTCGGGAACGGTCGACGACCTGGTGATCGATGTCGCGGTCACGACGATCGACGGACCCGGGGGGATCCTGGGTGGGGCGGGGCCCTGCGTCACGCGGAGCAGCGGGGGGCTCCCTTCGCTCGGCGTGATGATCTTCGACGTGGCGGATATCATCCAGCTCGCCAACGGGGGGAGCCTGGACGACGTCATCCTCCACGAAATGGGACACGTCCTCGGCATCGGGACGATCTGGACCGACAAGGGACTGCTGACCGGCGCGGGGGGGAACAACCCGCAGTACACCGGCGGTCACGGCAAGATCGGCTGGTCCGAGATCGGCGGGACCGGGCTGGGGATGGCGAACGTCCCGGTCGAGGCGAACGGCGGGCCGGGGACCGCGTATGCCCATTGGCGGGAATCGGTGATGCCGAGCGAGCTCATGACGGGGTATCTCTCCGCAGCCGTGAATCCGCTGAGTCGGGTCACCCTGCGGAGCCTCGTCGACCTCGGCTACTCGATCGACATCACGACCGCCGATCCGTATACCGTGATGACGGCCCCTGCCCCGGCTCCCGGCGTCGCCCCGGTCCGGATCCGAGAACAGGTGGTGCGACCCCGTTGGACGGTGGAGAGCGACGGCACGCTCCGCCCGATCGAGTAGGACCCCGTGAACGACGAAGGCCACCGCACCCGCGGTGGCCTTCGTCTTCCCGGTCGGCGCCGCTCAGCTCGCCGGCCGCAGCTCGATCCCGGTCGCGCCGAACTGGATCTCTTCGGCGGAGCCATCCGGCTTCCGCGGGAGATCGAGACCCTCCTCCTTCATATGGTCGGCCTGCTCCTTCGAGAGCTGGCGCACCTTGACCACCCCGACCGCGCGTGCCCGCATCCCCGCCGAGCTGAAGGGAACGAAGAAGTTCTGGGCGTGGGTCGTGATCCGGACCCCGGGGCGGCCGGGCGCGGTGGTGAGGGCGAGCCAGCACCCCATCTCCTGGCAGACCTTCTCGACCATCCCCTCGATCACGATGGTGTCGCTCCCCCACCGTTCGGGGGTGGCGCTCACTTCGGCGGCGGGGATGGGGGTGCGGGCGGGGACGGGAGCGCCGCGCTTGATGACGGAATCGCCGGGCAAGGCAAGGGCCGTGGCGAGGGAGAGCAGGGCGAGCATGACGACCTCGGTGAGGGTGAAGGAGGACCCTTGGAATATACCGGATGCGAGAACGACGAAGGCCACCCGACGGGGTGGCCTTGTCCGTTCAGCGACCGCGGGTCACTTGGCCTGCGGCATCCCCTTCATCGTCGCGGCGACGACCCGCTTCACCGCCTCCTCGGTCGGGGCGGAGTTCCCGATGACATCCTGGATCATCCCCCACCAGGCGGTCTGGTTGGTGGCGCGGCTCCGGAGCTCCACCCGGAACGCCCCCTCCCGGATCTCGACCGGGCGGGTGGTGCTGGACGAGACGCCGCCGTACCCGTAGCCCCACCCCCAGCCGTACCCGCCGACGGGCACACCGACGCTGGTGGTCTGGTACTCGGTGCTGGTCTTGAGCGCGAGGCCGTAGCGGAGCAGGAAGCTCGCCTGCGCGGGGTCGTTCACCTTCTGGAACCCCTTCGCCGCCATCTCGCTCTCCATCGCCATCTGGATGCGACGGTGGGTGATGTCGCTGGCGCCGGCCTGGTCGTTCGCCGCCGCATCGGGTGCGCCACCGGCCCAGGTCCAGGTCGCCTGCGCCGGGATCGGGATCGAGGGGTCACGGTCGGATGAGAACGAGGGGCCGCAGGCCACGAGCGTGGCGAGGCCGAGTGCGGCGCCGAGGTGCTTGATGGTGCGCATTGCGGGGATCTCCGGGGGAGTGGGGAGGACCCACTGAACGTACCGTGGCCCCCGGATTCTGGCGAGGGGCGGTCAGTCCGCCGGCGTGGCGGGATGGAGCGGAGCGAGCCGCGGCGCGATCCAGGACATCAGTGCCGCGACCACCAGCCCGGCGAGGGCGTCGACCCCGTAGTGGATCTGGAGGTAGGTCACGGCGAAGAAGATGCCGACGGTCGGGAAGAGGAGGATCCAGCCGAGGGGCTTCCAGCCGCGGAAGGCGAAGACGACCGCCACCACCGACCCGGCGACGTGGCTCGAGGGGAAGGCGGAGCCCCACGAATCGCCGTTGGTGATCAGGTTCTGGGTCGCCCGGACCATCGGGCCGCTGAACGCCTCCCCCTCGGGCCAGGGCCAGAAGTAGGAGGGGCCGGCCACCGGGAAGAGGAAGAAGACCGCGTAGCAGCTGAAGATCGTGAGGAGGAGCCCGAAGATCGCCTGTCGCGCCTCCGCCTTCCGCCCGATGGCCCAGAGCACCGCCGGACAGCCGATCCCGATCGCGTAGAACGAGACGTAGCAGGCGCCCAGGACCTCGGCGAGGAGCCGGTCCGGCATCGCCCGCGGCCACTCGATGGCGACCTGCATCCCGAAGAGCGCCTGATCCCACCCCTGGACCATCGTGTCGAAGGAGGGGGCCGCCCCGGGGACGGGCGCGTTCACCAGCCCGATGATCGTGTAGAGCCCGAAGAGCACGATCGCGACATACCATTCGGCGATGAAGCCGCGCGCTTCCGCGTCCCGCGCCCGCGGGGCGAAGGTCGCGGCGATCAGCAGCAGTCCATTGGCGAGCAGCAGGCTCCCCCCCATTTGCCGGGGGAGGGGGCCGTGCCGCCACCCCACGATGTGGGCCAGGAGCACCACGGTGGTGAAGGCGACGTACGCCAGCGTCAGTCGGTCGAGCGGCGACAACGGGCGGGTGTCAGGGAAGACCGTCGCGCGCACGCGGCGGAGAAGAAGTGATGCGGTCATTGGGCTCAAAATAACGTAGTGCTACTTTTGACAAACCGACCAATTTAGTCGTATTTAGGGGTCCAGCGCCCTTCCACCCTCGGAGTCCCGAATGTCCGCCCCTCTCCCTCCGGTCTCGCCTATCGATGCCCGCGGCTACGCGCACCCCGAGGTCCTGGTCAGTACCGACTGGGTCGCGGCCCGGCTCACCGACCCCAAGGTCCGCCTCTTCGAGGCGAATGAGGACCTGCTCCTCTACGAAACGGGGCATATCCGGGGGGCGGTCAAGATCGACTGGCTCCACGACCTCAACGACCCCGTAGTGCGGGATTTCGTGGGACCGGCCCAGCTCCAGCAGTTCTTGCGCGCCGCCGGGGTCGAACGCGACACGACGATCGTGCTCTACGGCGACAAGAACAACTGGTGGGCGACCTACGCGTTCTGGGTGCTCCAGCTCTTCCAGCTCCCCAACGTCAAGCTGATGGACGGGGGCCGGCTCCGCTGGGTGGAGGAGGGACGGCCGCTGGAGACCGACCGGCCGCGCTATCCGGCCGGGAACGTCGAGGTCGGTCCTCGCAACGACCCCCGCATCCGCGCGCTCCGCGGCGATGTCGAGGCCCACGTGAAGGGGAAGGGGAAGCTGGTGGACGTGCGGAGCCCGGAGGAGTACCGCGGCGAGCGGCTGCACATGCCCGACTACCCCAATGAAGGGGCGGTCCGTGGCGGCCACGTGCCGGGGGCGAAGAGCATCCCGTGGGCCAAGGCGGTCGATCCCGCGACCCACACCTACAAGAGCGCCGCCGAGCTGCGCACCCTCTATGAGCAGGAGCAGGGGTTCGAGGCCAAGGATGACGTAGTGGTCTACTGCCGCATCGGCGAACGCTCCAGCCACAGCTGGTTCGCGCTGACCTACCTCCTCGGCTACGAAAAGGTCAGGAACTACGACGGGAGCTGGACGGAGTGGGGGAACAGCGTGGGGGTGCCGATCGAGAAGTGAGGTGGGATAGGGAGTTCGGAGTCAGGAGGGGTGTAGCCCGGGGCTCCGTTCTGCACCCCTTCCAACTCCCAACTCCTAGCTCCTGGCCCGCACCGCCGCCTTGATCCTTCCCAGGATCGCCGTGAGCCCCTGGGTCCTGGTCATCCCGAGGTCGTTGGAGAGTCCCAGCTGCTCGAGCAGGTCGTTCGGCGTCGCCTCCACATCCGCGGGGGTGGCGCCGTTGAGCTGCTTGATGAGGAGCGAGAGGAAGCCCCGCACGGTGGGGGACTCGCGCGGGACGTCGGCGTGGATCCCGACGAGGCCGTCCTTCACCTCGACGTAGAGGAAGACCGGGGTCTGGCACTCGTGCACCCGTCCCACCCCCTGGTCCTTGAGTGGGACCAGCTCTGGCGGGAGCTCGGGGAGCTTCTTCGACCAATCGAGCAGCGTCTCGAGCCGGGTGTTGCGGTCGAGGGCCCGGTAGCGGGAGATGAGCTTCGGGAAGTCGGGCATCTCTAAACGTACAGTGGTCTGAAGTCGGGAGTTCGGAGGGGTGCGAGGAGAGAGCTGTCCCGGCACCCCTCCAAACTCCCGACTCCCAACTCAACTCAGCCGAGGACCAGCGGCACGAGCAAGCTCGCCAGCAGCACGACGGTCAATATCGCAATGACGTCCAGCCAGAGCCCCGCCTTCGCCATCGTCCGGACCGGGACCATCCCCGACCCGAAGGCGATCGCGTTGGGGGGCGTCGCGACCGGGAGGGCGAAGCCGGTGGAGGCGGCGAGCCCGGTGACGAGGATCAGCACCAGCGGGGGGATCCCCACCGCGGCGCCGAGGGAAGCGGCGAGGGGCATCATCAGCGCGGCGACGGCGGTGTTCGAGGCGAGCTCGCTCAACACCACGACCAACGCGGCGAGCGCGAGGAAGATGACGGGCCGCGGCAGCCCGGCGAGGCCGCCGAGGGAGCCCGCCAGCCGCGCCGTGAGCCCCGACGCCTCCATCCCCGCCGCCAGGGAGAGCCCGCCACCGAAGAGGAGGAGCACCTCCCACGGGATCTCCTTCGCCTCCTGCCAGGTGAGGAGCCGGCGCGGTGCGTCGCCGCCGCTGGAGAGCACGAAGAGGGAGATCGCGGCGAGGATCCCGATCCCGGTGTCCGTGAGCCCGGGGAGGAGGTCGGCCAGGCCGGGGATCACCAGGCCCCCGATCGCCTTCGGCTCGCGGAGGATCCAGGCCACTGCGGCCGCGAGGAAGACGGCGATGACCCGTCGCTCCGCCGTGCCGAGCGGTCCCAGCGCGGCACGACGCTGGTCGACGAGGCTTCTGGCGTCCGCGGTCGCTGCCGCCATCCCCCGGCAGGTGCCCCAGGCGATGATCGCCCACGCGGCGGGGAGCAGGATGAGCACCGCCGGCACGCCGATCAGCATGTACTCGCCGAAGCCGATCGGACGCTGCGCCAGCGACTCGGCGGCGGCGGCCATGATGAGGTTGGGCGGGGTCCCGATGAGGGTGCCGAGCCCCCCGATCGACGCCGCGAAGGCGATGCCGAGCATCAGTCCGGTGCGGGTGCGGTCGCCAGCTGTCCCCGCGGGGACGAACCCGCCCAGCGCGATCGCGATGGGATACATCATCGCGGCGGTGGCGGTGTTGGAGATCCACATCGAGAGGAACGCCGTCGCGATCATCAGGCCGAGGAGCATCCGCGGCCCGTCGAGGCCGGTGCGCGCGACGATCCCGAAGGCGAGCCGCTCGTGGGCACGCCACTGCTCCAGCCCCCGCGCCAGGAGGAACCCGGCGAGGAAGAGGAAGATCAGCTCGTTGGCGTAGGGTGCCGCGGCCTCCTTCGCCGGGAGCACGCCGAGGGCGGGGAGGAGGGCGAGCGGCAGGAGCGAAGTGGCTCCGAGCGGGACCGCCTCGGTGAGCCACCAGGCGACCATCCAGAGGGTCAGGGCCGCGACCATCCGTTCCGCCGGCGAGAGCGGGGTCGGGATGAGGAGGAGGGCGATCGCGAGGAAGGGCCCGAGGGCCACGGCGGCGGCGGGGCGCATCGGGAGGGAAAGTAGCTCTTCCCCTTGTATCCGCACCTTACGCTCCGGGGATCTACGGAGCGGGTCATCCATCACACCAGCCTCCGGTGCGCCGCCCTACGCTGAAGTGCCTCAATGATGGGGCACGTTCCAGAAAGGGATTCCTATGCGCACGATGCTACTGACCGGCCTGACCGGTCTCGCGGCGTTGGCCGCTTGTGGTGATGGAGGACCCGCGGCGACCGGCCGCGTGGACGTCAGTTTCGCGACCGCCGGCTCCGCGGCCGCGCCCGGGTTCCCGGCCGAGACCTACGAGGACGATGCGGGGAACGTCCTGGTGATCGACTCCGCGGCGGTGGTGCTCCGGAAGCTGCACCTGCAGCGCGCCTCGGCGGACAGCGCCGACTGTGAGTCGGCGGACGACCCGGATGAGTGCGCCGTGCTCAAGGCCGGGCCCTTCATCGTGATGCTCCCCCTGGCGGGGGGAGTGGACCACCACTTCACGGTGGCGGTCGACGCCGGGAGCTACACCCGGGCCATGCTGCAGCTCCACAAGCCGACCGGGAGCGGGGATTTCGACCTGCTGCAGGATCACCCCGAGTTCGCGGGGGTGAGTGTGCGGGTGGTCGGGACATTCAACGGGACCCCCTTCGTCTACACCACCGGGGTCACCGACGTGCAGCACACCACGCTCGATCCGCCGCTGGTGGTCCTCGACGGCGAGACGGTGGCGCTGACCGTCCGGGTGGACCTCTCCACCTGGTTCCGCACCTCCGGGGGGGACCTGATCGACCCTGCGACGGCGATCGGGACGGGGGTCAACGTGACCCTCGTGCACCAGAACGTGATCCACTCGTTCCACGGGTTCCGGGACGCCGATCACGACGGGCATCCGGACGCCTGAACCGGAGCGCGGCACCTGGTACGGGGCGGGGGAGCGTGAATGCGCTCCCCCGTTCCCGTTTCCGGCCCCCACCCTTATTCTCCCCGCCGGAATGGCGGTCCTGCGGGCACCTAACGAGGGGAAGTGACGTGGCACAGCTGTCGATCGGCGGGGTCTCGGTCCGTTACGGCGCGACCGACCTGCTCAAGGATGTGACGTTCACCGTCGAACCCGGGGAGAAGTGGGGGGTCGTCGGGCGGAACGGGAGCGGGAAGACCACGCTCTTCAACCTCATCACCGGCGCGTTGCAGCCGACCACCGGGAGCGTCTCCCGGAGCTCGGGGCTCCGGATCGCCCTCCTGGACCAGCACCGCGACTTCAAGGACGCCGAGTCGGTGTGGGACGCGGCGGCGCTGGCGTATGCCGACCTCTTCCAGCTCGAGAAGGAGATCGAAGCGCAGGGCCACCGGCTGGCGGAGGTGGGGGATGCGGTGACCCAGGAGATGCTCGAGAAGTACGCCGAGGATATGGAGCGGTTCGACCACCTCGGCGGCTACCAGGCCCACGCCCGCGTCGACGCGGTCCTCCAGGGGCTCGGCTTCGACCCCGCGCTCGCCCGGACCACGCCGGTCCACGTGCTGAGCGGCGGGGAGCGGGGGCGGCTGGGTCTGGTGCGCCAGCTGGTGGAGCCCTCCGACCTCCTCCTCCTCGACGAGCCGACCAACCACCTCGACCTCGAGACCACCGCCTGGCTCGAGGGGTACCTCAAGGGTCTCCCCGAGACCGTCATCGTGGTCACCCACGACCGCGACTTCCTGGAGCGGGTGGCCGACCACATCCTGCACCTCGAGGCGGGGACCGCGACACCGTACTCCGGGAAGTACAGCACCTTCGTCAACATCCGGATGGAGCGGCGACTGTCGCAGACCCGGGCCTTCGAAAAGCAGGCGTCGGCGATCGCCCGCGAGGAGGAGTACATCCGGAAGAACACCGCGGGGCACAACGCGACCAACGCCCGGGGCCGGAAGCGGCGGCTCGACAACATCCCCCGGCTCGCCCTCCCGGTCGGCGAAGCGGGGGTGAGCCCCTTCACCCTCACCTCCTCGAGCCGCGGCGGCGACCAGGTCCTGGTGGCCGAGGGAGTGAAGGTCGCGGTGGGGGATCGCGTGCTGCTCGACCGGTTCACCGGCCGCGTGAACCGCGGGGACGTGATCGGCTTCATCGGCGCCAACGGGGCGGGGAAGTCCACGCTCCTCAAGACGCTGCTGGGAGAGCGCCAACCGCAGGGCGGCACGGTGAAGGTCGGTGACGGCACCGTGGTGGGGTACTACCAGCAGGACCTCGGCCAGGTGCCGAAGGACCGGACCATCTTCGACATCATCGCCGACCTCCGTCCCAAGTGGACCCGCGGGGCCATCCAGAACCACCTCGGGACCTTCGGCTTTTCCGGGGAGAGCGTGCAGCGGGTCGCGGGGTCGCTCTCAGGTGGGGAGAAGGCGCGGGTGGGGCTTGCGATGATGGCGCTGCAGGAGGCGAACCTCCTCATCTTCGACGAGCCGACCAACCACCTGGACGTGGAGTCGATCGAGTCGCTGGAGGAGAGCCTCGAGAACTACGACGGGACCATCGTCATTGTGAGCCACGACCGGGCGCTGCTCCGGAACCTGGTGACCCGGGTCTGGTCGCTGGAGCAGGGGCGGATCGTCGACCTGGAGGGGAGCTTCGACGACTGGGAGGCGTACAAGGTGTCGCGCGAGAAGCAGGCGCGCGCCGCCGCGGCCGAGGCGAAGCAGGCCGACGCGAAGAAGCCGAAGGCCCCGCTCAAGCCGAATGAGGAACACCGCGCCAAGCAGGCCGACGAGCGGGCCCAGGAGCGGCAGCGGGAGAAGGCGGAGCAGCGGGTGCAGGGGCTGGAGCGGCAGATCAAGGAGCTGGAGGCAAAGCTCGCCGATCCCCGGCTCTACCAGCAGCCGAACGGCCAGAAGGAAGCGAAGCAGCTCGACGGGGAGCTCCGGGCCAGGCGGGCCGAGCTGGACCGGGCGATGGAGGAGTGGACGGCGCTGTAGGGACCCACGGTCTTCCCGGCGGCCCGCCTCACCCCTGTCCCCCTCTCCGCAGACGCGGAGAGGGGGAACGCGTGTAGGGACCTTCCCCTCTCCGCGTACGTGGAGAGGGGGCCGGGGGGTGAGGTTGCCGGGGCGACGGGTTCAGGTAGCTTGAACGTTCACCCGATCACAATCCGGAGCGGTATGTCCCACCTGACCCGTACGAGGCCCGGAGCGTTGTGCCTGCTCCTCCTGGCGGCCTCCCTCGCCGTCCCTCTGTCGGCCCAATCAACACCGATCGCCTTCAAGGGGGCGCGGATCATCCCCGTCGTCGGTGCCGAGATCCCGAGCGGCACCGTGCTGGTGCAGGACGGGAAGATCGTCGCCGTGGGCGCCAATGTGGCGATCCCCGCCAACGCCCAGGTGGTGGACGCGACCGGCAAGGTGATCATGCCGGGGCTCGTGGACACCCACTCCCACATCGGCGGCGGGTCGGGGGGCGACCGGAGCGATCCCATCCAGGGGGATGTGCGGATCCTCGATGCCATCGATCCCAAGGATGACGGGATCCAGCGGGCACAGTCGGGCGGGGTCACGACGGCCAACATCATGCCGGGCTCCGGGCACCTGATGAGCGGGCAGACCGCCTACGTGAAGCTCCGCGACGTGAGCCGGGTCGAGGACCTGCTCACCTGTCGCGACCTGATGACCGAGATCTGCGGCGGGATGAAGATGGCCAACGGGACCAATCCCCGCGGCCAGCCTCCCTTCCCGGGGACGCGCGGCAAGGCGGCGGCGCTGGTGCGGGAGCAGTTCGTGAAGGCGCAGGAGTACCGGCGGAAGCTGCAGGCCGCGGGGACCGACAGCACCAAGCGTCCCGAGCGGAACCTGGAGCTGGAGGCGCTGGTCGAGGTGCTGGAGGGGAAGCGCACCGTGCACTTCCACACCCACCGCGCCGACGACATCGTGACGGTGCTCCGGCTCCGGCAGGAGTTCGGATTCAAGCTGGTGCTGCAGCACGTCACCGAAGGGTGGGAGGTGGCGGGCGAGATCGCGGCCGCCGGGGTCCCGACCTCGGTGATCGTGATCGACGCGCCGGGCGGGAAGCTGGAGGCCGTGGGACTCCGGCTCAGCAATGCGCGGATCCTCGACAGCGCCGGCGTCCTGGTCGGCTTCCATACCGACGATGGGATCACCGATTCGCGGTGGTTCCTCCGCTCCGCGGCGCTCGCGATCCGGTCGGGACTGCCGCGTGAAGCGGCGCTCCGGGCGATGACCATCAACGGTGCCAAGATGCTCGACCTGGAGCGCCGGGTCGGGAGCCTCGAGGCGGGGAAGGACGCCGACCTGATCATCCTCTCCGGCGATCCCTTCGCGGCCCGCACCCACGTGGAGCAGACCTGGGTGGACGGGAAGAAGGTGTTCGACCTGAGCGATCCGCGTGACGCACTGTACGCGCGCGGCGGGTATGACTCGATCCGCGACGGGATCTATGAGGTGCACGCCGACATGGAGGACCACAACTGATGCGACACGCCATCGGCATCCGGTCTTTCGGGTCGAGCCCGGCGAACCTTGCGCGAAAGCACGAGATCGCGAAGGTACGCGAAACAGGACTTTGTGGTCGCAATGCCGGAACTGTCCATGTGGGACGCGGAGCACATTTCGCGAGACTTCGTGCTCTCGCGTTCTCGCGCGAGGTCAGCGGAGCCGTGCTCTTTGCGCTCCTGGCCCTCTTGCCCGCCGGCCCACTGGCCGCGCAGCTCGCCATCAAGGGGGAGACGGTCTACACGATGACGGGCGCCCCCATCACCAACGGCGTCGTCCTCATCGGTCGTGACGGCAGGATCGAGCGGGTCGGCACCGCCGATCAGGTCCGCATCCCGAACGGGGTCCGGGTGATCGAGGGGAAGGTGGTCACCCCGGGACTCATCGACGCGCACACCACCGTCGGCCTCTCCGGGTGGCTCAACCAGCCCCACGACCAGGATCACCTGGAGACCACCGGGCCGATCCAGCCGGAGCTCCGCGCGGTCGATGCCTACAACCCGAATGAGCCGCTGGTGGCGGTGGTCCGGGGCTTCGGTGTCACCACCCTGCACACCGGACACGGGCCCGGGGCCCTCGCGAGCGGGCAGACCTTCATCGTGAAGAGCCGCGGGAATGCCAGCGGCCCTGCGGTGATCGACACGCTCGCGATGGTCGCGATGACCCTCGGCCCCGATGTGTCCTCGGCGTTCAAGAGCCCCGGGACGAGTGCCAAGAGCATCGCGATGCTGCGGCAGGAGTTCATCAAGGCGCAGGAGTACGACCGGAAGGTCCGCGCCGCGAAGGCCGATGCCCCGGTGGCGCGGGACCTCCGGCTCGAGACCCTCGCGGCGGTGCTCCGGGGCGAGGTGCCGGCGCTCATCACCGCGCACCGGAGCATCGACATCCTCGATGCCCTGCGCCTGCAGCGGGAGTTCAAGTTCAAGCTGGTGCTCGACGGCGCCTCGGAGGCGTACCTCCTGATCCCGGAGATCCGGGCCGCCGGGGTGCCGGTGATCCTCCACCCGACGATGATGCGCACCGGCGGCTCGACCCGGAACGCGGCGGTCACCACGGCGAAGGTGCTCGCCGACGCCGGGATCCCGGTGGCCCTGCAGAGCGGCTACGAGGGGTACGTTCCCAAGAACCGCATCCTCCTCTTCGAGGCGGGGATGGCCGCGAGCTACGGTCTCACCACCGAGCAGGCCCTCGCCACCATCACCACCACCGCCGCCCGCATCCTCGGCGTCGAGGCCCGCGTTGGCACGCTCGAGCGCGGCAAGGACGGCGACGTCGCGGTCTTCGACGGCGATCCGTTCGAGTTCACGACCCACGTCTGCGCGGTGGCGATCCAGGGTCAGGTGGTCTCCGACGAATGCCATTGATGCACGGGTGAGTTCATCGGGAACAAGAACCCAGGAAGCCCAGG
>Ga0315910_10003911_pt1 | contig 12548 bp, 9 predicted proteins | sample EdamamesoilMG_FD_204470 | JGI IMG/M metagenome (GOLD analysis project Ga0315910, IMG submission 204470) | Garden soil microbial communities collected in Santa Monica, California, United States - Edamame soil | ecosystem: Environmental > Terrestrial > Soil > Garden | place: USA: California... | reverse complement strand
CGCTTCTTCTCCAGTTCGTCCAGGAATGCTTTGGGTCTGGCCATAAATTTTTCCTCAGTTTGTGGTAATCAGTGCGAGCAACTGCACGAGTCGTTGCCCGGCTTCGGCATGCAGAATTCCGTCAGCACACCGTAGGTGGATTTCGGATGCAGGAACGCGACAAGCTTTCCGCCTGCGCCATCGAACGGTTTGTCGTGAATCAACTTCACGCCCGCGTCCGCCGCCTGCTTGAGCTGGCCTTGCACGTCGTCCGTGCCGAATGCGATGTGATGGATGCCGCCGGACGGATTCTTCTCCAGATACTTCGCAATGGGGCTTTCTGGATCGGTGGGTTCGAGCAGTTCGATGTGAACCTCGCCGCACTTGAAGAACGCGGTGCGCACTTTCTGCGACGGCACTTCCTCGCGATGCTCGCACTTCAAACCCAGCGCGTTCTCGTAGTACGGCACGGCTTCATCAAGCGATTTTACCGCGATGCCCAAGTGGTCAATTTTCTTGATCATAAAGTCTCAAAATTCTCACTTTGGCAGGACAATCGTCCAACCCTCAGTTACGTTCAAAGAACCGCGCTATTCACGCTCCTCCGTTTTTGCGATTCCATGAGCCTCCAACAACACGTTCGCCGCACGCACTGCGGTCATTTCTCCTCGCAACAATGCCTCCCGCAGCTCTGGCAGTCTCGCAATCACGCGCGGGTCGCGATCAAACCGCCGCCGCAATTCGTCATGTATTAAATCGTTGAGCCATTCCAGCGTCTGCTGCTGACGGCGCTTCGCGATCACGCCTTTCGATTCAAGCTCGGCGTAAAACTGTTCGATCCGTTTCCAGACCTGCGACAGGCCTTCGCCCGTCAGGCCCGAGCAGAGTGCTACTTCGGTTTTCCATCCCGGTGTCGCCGGTTGGAGATAATGCAGCGCCGCATCTTGATCGGCTCGGGCGTGCTCGGCGCGCATCCGGTTCTCGCCATCGGCTTTGTTGATCAAGACCAGGTCCGCCATCTCAACGATGCCCTTCTTGATCGCCTGCAACTCGTCGCCCGCGCCGGGCAGCAGCAGAAGAAGGAAACAATCCACCATTGAGCGCAGCGCGATTTCGGTTTGTCCCACGCCGACGCTCTCGACGAGAATCGTATCGAAGCCAGCCGCTTCGCAAAGCAGCATTGTCTCGCGCGTCCGCCGCGCCACGCCGCCGAGACTGTCGCCGGAGGGCGAGGGACGGATGAAAGCGTTTGGCGCGACCGCGAGTTTTTCCATCCGTGTCTTATCACCGAGAATGCTTCCCCCGGAGCGCGCGCTGGTCGGATCAATCGTCAGCACCGCGAGCTTGTGGCCGCGTTCCACCAGTTGGCAGCCGAACGTTTCGATGAACGTGCTCTTGCCCACGCCAGGCACTCCGGTAACGCCCAAGCGCTTTGCCTTGCCGGTGTGCGGCAGCAACCGATTGAGAACTTCCTGCGCCTGCGCCTCGTGAAGCCGGGAATTGCTTTCGACCAACGTAATCGCCCGTGCCAACAGCGAGCGATCCCCAGCCAGCACACCCTGGACGTAATCGTTCACCGTCAACCGTCGTGGATGACGCGGGACAAAGTTAGGGCTAGCGTCGCTCATGCGTAGGTGTGTTGGTCGGCGCGGGAGCTCCCCCTCACCCTGACCCTCTCCCCCTCCGAGCGGGAGAGGGAACAGTGATTGGAAGATTCTGGTTTCTCCAATGCGTATCTTGCAAACGCCGCTGTTCCGCCAGGCATCAGGTTTTGAGTAACTACTGGCGCGCGATCCTCCGGCAATTGGAGGACAATTCTCCCTCTCCCCTTCCGAAGGGGAGAGGGCCGGGGTGAGGGGAAAGCTCGTAAGCATTCTCCGACACCGGCTCTGATCATTCGCTTTGCCATGCCGTTTCATCAATCAATCCAAGGCCTGATTCAATTGCGTCAAAATTTCCTTCGCCGCGTCAGGGATGAAAGTGCCCGGGCCGAATACCGCAGCGGCCCCGTTCGACTTCAGGAAGTCGTAGTCTGCCGGTGGAATTACGCCGCCGACCACGATCATGATATCATCGCGACCAATCTTCTTGAGTTCATCGCGCAATTGCACGAGCAACGTCTTGTGCCCACCGGCGAGCGAACTGATGCCAACGATATGCACATCGTTTTCGGATGCCATGCGCGCGGCTTCTTCCGGTTGCTGGAAGAGCGGGCCAATGTCCACATCGAAGCCAAGATCCGCGTAAGCGGTCGCCACAACTTTCGCGCCACGGTCGTGTCCGTCCTGGCCCATCTTCGCGATCAGGATGCGCGGACGGCGGCCCTGCTTCTCGGCAAATGCGTCGGTCAGTTTGCGGACCTGTTCGATTTGCGGGTCCTGCCCGAATTCAGTTTGATAAACGCCACTCACAGATCGGATGACGGCTTTGTGCCGGTTGAAATGCTTTTCGAGCGCGAAGGAAATTTCACCCAAAGTCGCTCGGGCGCGAGCCGCGTCCACAGCGAGCGCGAGCAAATTACCCTGGCCCGACTCGGCTGATTCGGTCAACGCTTCTAGACAGGTCTGGACGTTCGCCTTGTCACGTTCGGCTTTGAGCTTTTGCAGACGCGTGATCTGCGAATCGCGGACGGCGGTGTTGTCTACTTCGCGCAATTCCAGCTTCTCACTCTGCTCCAACCGCAGCGTGTTCACGCCAATGATTGCCTCCTTGCCGGAATCAATGTGCGCCTGCCGTCGCGCGGCCGCTTCTTCGATGCGCAACTTGGGCAAGCCTGTCTCAATCGCCTTGGCCATGCCACCAAGCTGCTCGACTTCCTGAATGTGTTCCCACGCGCGGCGCATGATCTCATTCGTCAAGGCTTCGACGTAGAACGAGCCCGCCCACGGATCAATCACCTTGCAGATACCCGTTTCCTCCTGAAGGAAAAGCTGCGTGTTGCGGGCGATGCGCGCCGAAAAATCCGTCGGTAACGCGATGGCCTCATCAAGCGCATTGGTGTGCAGCGACTGCGTGTGGCCAAGCGTGGCGGCCATAGCTTCGAGGCAGGTGCGCGCGACATTGTTGAACGGGTCCTGCTCAGTCAGCGACCAACCGGACGTTTGCGAATGCGTGCGCAGCGCCATGGATTTGGGATTCTTTGGATTGAACTGCTTGATCAGCTTCGCCCATAGCGCTCGCGCAGCGCGCATCTTGGCAATCTCCATGAAGAAGTTTTTGCCCTGCGCCCAGAAGAACGACAGCCGCGGCGCGAAGGCATCAATATCAATGCCCGCCTTGATTCCCGTGCGCACATATTCCACGCCGTCCGCGAGCGTGTAAGCCATTTCCAAATCCGCCGTCGCGCCCGCTTCCTGCATGTGATAGCCGGAAATCGAGATCGAATTGAACTTCGGCATCTTCTGCGACGTGAAGCTGAAGATGTCTGCGATGATGCGCATCGAGGGCAAGGGCGGATAAATGTAAGTGTTCCGCACCATGTATTCCTTGAGGATGTCGTTCTGGATCGTGCCCGAGAGCTTGTCGAGCGGCACGCCCTGTTCCTCGGCGGCGACAATATAGAACGCGAGAATCGGCAGCACCGCTCCGTTCATCGTCATCGAAACGGAGATGCGGTCGAGCGGGATGCTGTCGAACAGCACTTTCATGTCGAGAATCGAATCCACCGCCACGCCCGCCTTGCCGACATCGGCAAAGGCACGCGGATGATCGGAGTCATAACCGCGATGCGTCGGCAAATCGAACGCGACGGACAATCCTTGCTGTCCGGCTGCGATGTTTTTGCGATAAAACGCGTTCGACTCCTCGGCTGTGGAGAAACCCGCGTATTGCCGCACGGTCCACGGTTTCGTCACGTACATCGAGCCATACGGACCGCGCACGAACGGCGCAATGCCTGGCATCGTGTCGAGATGTTCGCAATTCGCGAGATCGGCGGCGGTGTAGAGCGGTTGTAGATCAATTTGCTCGAGCGTTTTGTTAACCGACTCGGACAGCGGCTTGCCAGTCTCCGCCTCGAAGCGCGCGCGCCATTGCCCGAAGGTCACCGGCGCAGGCGTTGTGTTCAGTTCAACCTTGGTAAAGTCAGGAAAAGTTTTCATCAGGCGATCCCTAGCTTGGTGTGAATCCGCGAAAGCACCTCGACCACGTCGGCGCGAATGTGAATGAATTCACCCACGCCTGCCTTCTTGTGTGCCTCGATCTGCTCTGGCGGATAACCTGCCAGGACGATGATTGTGCCCGGCTTTTGCGAACGAATTTCCTCCGTCAACGCCGGCACAAGCGCGGGATAATTCTCGTCAGTGGAACAAATCACCGCGATGTCCGCATGCGATTTGAGCAGCGCGGTCACCGCATCTTCCGGCGTCTTGAAACCCGCGGGCGAAACGACTTCGTAACCGCCCACGCTGAAAAAGCCGCGCGCGAAATCCGCCCGCGCCTTGTGCTCCTTGAGCGAACCTATGTTGCAAAGGAAAACTTTCGCGGGACCGCTGGTGCTGCGATTCATCGCGGCGCGCAATGCTTCAATCGGCGTCGCGGCGCGGGTGAGGCGAACGGGCGTGATTGGTTCGCAGGGCGAATCGTTGATGCGCAGGGCGCGAGTCGTTTCACCCAGCGTTGCGCCGGCATTTACCGCTTCCACGCAAGCCGCAAACAATTCCGCTCCTTTCACCCCGATGACCTTTGCGAGCCGGTCCAATACGACCTGGCTGTCCGCTTCGTCCAACCCGGTGCGATGCGCTGCGACCTGCTGTGAGCGGCGTTGGTGAAACGCCTTCGCGTCCGTAACCGTGACTTCGAGCGGCTGTTCCTTCGGATTGGCGTATTGGTTCACGCCCACGATGGAATCCCGCCGGCTGGTGACCGCTTTGATTCTCTTCGTCGCCGTTTCGCCTACGGCCTTTTGAGGAACGCCGGCACGCATGGCCGCTTCCATTCCGCCCAGCTTCTCAACTTCTTGAAACTGCGCCCAGGCGCGCGTCGCGATTTCCGCCGTGGCGTTTTCGATGAACCACGAGCCGCCGGCGGGATCAACGACGTGATTGAGCTCGCATTCCTTTTGCAACACGAGCTGCGTATTGCGCGCGACGCGGAGACTGAAATCATCTGGTTGCCGCACAACCTCATCGAACGCGCCCACCTGCAGGCTGTCGCAACCGCCGAGCACGCCGGCGAACGACTCGACCGTTGTGCGAAGCAAATTGTTGTAGGGATCAACGACCGTTTTGTTCCATTGCGAAGTTCGGACATGCAGGGAAATCTTTTGCGCCGTTTCGTCGCCGCCCGCCGCAGCGACTGCACGCGACCAAAGCATGCGTAATGCGCGCAGCTTGGCGATTTCCATGAAAAAGTTCGTGCCGACCGTCACCGCAAATCGGATGCGCGGCGCCGCTGTGTTGACCTCCACGCCCAGCTTCGAAAGCTGGCGCAAATATTCCACCCCGGTGGCGAGCGCATAAGCGAGTTCCTGCACGGCGCTGCCACCTGCTTCGTGCCACGCCCGGCTGTGGACGCAAATAGTCTGCAATTGCGCGGCATTCTTCGCCGACCAGGCGGTAAGTGCCGCCATCTCGGCGTAGGCGCTGCCGAGCGATTGCGGCAACTTGCCTTCGTGCGCCAGGACACCAAGCGGGTCCATCTCGATGCAACCGCGGAGCTGAGCGGGAGTTTTCTTACGCTTCTTCGCGAGCGCGATCAGCACCGCAGCGAAAGGCAGCGCGGAGGCACCGGAACGAACGAAGAGCGAGGTCTTCTCCAAATCCACGCCATCGAGCGCGCGGTCGAGATCGCCAAGCGTCGCGATAGACAAACCGCCGCAGCCGACATCTTCCGCCGGCGCCCAGTCGGGGTCGTGCCCATTGCGCGTCGCACGGTCGAGCACCATGTTTAGCGCATTCAAGCCGCGGCCGATCGAGTTGCGAGCGGCGTGATTGAATTCCGTTGGGCTGGCAACCGCGATTTCCTGCGAGACATCCCATGATTCCTTCACGTAACCGCTCGCGCTGGCACCGCGGACGAATGGCGCAAAGCCGGGCAGCGAATTTACGTGCGACAGGTTCGCCACGTCCTCGCGCCGATAAATCGGCTTGAGCATGATGCCTTCGTAGGTGGCCGTGAACATCTTCTTCTCGAAGGGCGCGCCTTTCAGTTCAGCCTCAACCAGCTTGCGCCAGTCGTCGTAGCTGACGGGCGGAAACTCCGCGAGCAACGGGGTTGTAGATTGGGAGGTCATGAAATTGGAAAAGTGAATTGATAGATGAGCCGAAAAGAAAGCGGACCCCTATTGGTGTGCATGCGAATCCCCCTCACCCGGACCCTCTCCCCATCCGAGGGGGAGAGGGAACAGCGATTGAGCGCGCTTTGCTCATGTGACGCCCCACGTGCATCCGCCGCGCCACAACTGCAAATGAGACGGCGAGTGATTCTCCCTCTCCCTGAGGGAGAGGGCCGGGGTGAGGGGGAACGGAGCGAAAACGATTCGCCCGCCTCCACTCGCCGTTTGCTCATTATCCGACTCATTTGCTGCGGAGTTTTAGCCTTCGAGAGTCTCAACCGTGACGTCGTGCCGCTTGCCGTTGACCGTGACGAACAGATGTTTGCCAGGACCGCTAGCGTGCGCAGTTGTCGCGGACGCTGCGGGCACGGCCGTTGAAGCCGTGGCGGGTGCGGCCGGCGTAGCGGGTTTGGCCTTGGGCTTAAGCAAGTCCTCGACCTGCTGTGGAAACATTGCGAACAGCACCACGATTTCGTCGCTGGTCGGCAGGCCTTTCTCCGCGCATTGCTTGCGATACTTCTCCATGCCGGGTTCGAGCAAATCTGCCGGACGATCCGTGACGCGCTTCTTGCCGGTTTGCTTTTCCACCGAGGCCAGCACGGTGGGATCAATCGGGCCGGGCGTCAGACCGTATTTGCCCAGCGCGATGTCTTGCGCGGGTTGGCAGATCATTTTCCAACGACCGAACTTCACGTTCATCATCGCTTGCGTACCGACGATCTGTGACGTGGGCGTGACGAGCGGAATCCAACCCAAAGCTTCGCGCACAATCGGGATCTCCTTCAACACCAGGTCGAACTTGTCGCTCATGCCCTGTTCTTTGAGCTGCGTGCGGAAGTTCGAGAGCATGCCGCCGGGCACTTGATAAATCAGGATATCGCTGTCCACGCGCTCGTTGGCGGGACTCGTGAACTTGGAGAGTTCTTTGTAAACGCCTTCGAAGTAATCGCGCAACTTTGCCAGCTTTTCAGTGTCAAATTTCGGACAGCGCGGATGGCCTTCGAGCAACGCCAGCATGCGTTGCGTGTCGGGCTGTGACGTGCCATTCGCAAACGGCACGATGGAAACCTCGACGCAATCCACGCCCGCATCAATCGCCGCGAGATAACTCGCCGCCCCGAGACCGGCGGTGTCGTGCGTATGAAGCGTGATCGGGATGCCGATTTTGCTCTTTAGCTCCTTCACCATCCGGAAAGCGATCTGCGGCTGGATGATGCCAGACATGTCTTTGATGCCGATGGAATCGCAGCCCATCCTCTCCAACTCAACGCCCAGCTTCACGAAGTTCTCAACCGTGTGAACCGGGCTGATCGTGTAGCACAGCTCGCCGCGCGCGTGTTTACCGCATTTCTTGGTGGCATTGATCGCGGTTTGGAGATTCCGCACATCGTTCAACGCGTCAAAAATGCGGAGAATGTCCTGCCCGTTCTCGCAGGTGAGGCGGACAAAGGTCTCGACAACATCGTCCGGGAAGCTGGCGTATTGGACGATGTTCTGCCCGCGCAGCAGCATGAGTTGCGGCGTCTTGGGCGCGAGCTTCTTGAGCGTGCGCAACCGGTCGAATGGATTCTCGTTCAGATAGCGCAGGCAGGAGTCAATCGTCGCGCCGCCCCAGGTTTCCAGCCCGGCGAAGCCCAATTCATCGAGGATGGGCGCGGCGAAAAGCATTTGCGACGTGGCCATGCGCGTGGCCGCCATGGATTGATGACCGTCGCGGAGAACGGTGTTGTTGAAGAGGACCGGTTTCGTATTCACAAAAGTCGCCTTGTTAAATGTTCACTCGCCTTGCCGCAGAACAGTCGAGCCTATCTGCTGATCGCGCATTCCGGATCCCAGCAACCACCACCCAACGTTCCGTCGCAATCTCATGGTCGGGAACAACGGATGAGGCGGCTAATCGCCTTTTGCAATTCTCAGTGCAAAAATTGCAGCATGACGATTCAAGCAGCTTATGACGTGAAAAGTTTGGCAAAAGGGAATCGCGCCCGTCGTTCAATTGGTTTGCCAAACCCGATGCCCTTGCCTGAAAGTGCGCGCATGTCATTCAAGTCCTTCACCCGCGTCCTGGTCGTATTCGGCGCCGGGTTTTTGACCTCATCAACGCTCACGGCCGTTGAACCTTTGATTCCGGCGCACGCGCACAACGATTACGAACACACGCGGCCCTTGCTCGATGCGCTGGACCAGGGCTTTTGCAATGTGGAGGCGGACATCTTCCTGGTGGAGGGCAAACTTCTGGTTGCTCACAATCTCAAGGACGTGAAACCGGAACGCACATTGCAGGCGCTCTATCTCAATCCGCTGCGCGAGCGCGTGCAGCGCAACGGCGGACGCGTTTTCACCAATGGTCCGGAGTTCACGCTGATGATTGATCTCAAGACCGCGTGGACTAACACGTATCCGACACTGCGCGCCGTGTTGGCGGATTACGCGGAACTGCTCACGCTGTTCCGGGACGGGACCACCCGCACGAACGCCGTGCGGGTGGTCATCTCCGGAAATCGCGCGCTGGAAATGTTCGCGGGTGAAACGGTTCGTTTCGCGGCCTACGATGGCACGTTCGCAGAACTGGATTCGTCCAAGACGGCGGATCTGATTCCGTGGATCAGTGCCAACTGGGCGCCGAATTTCACGTGGCGCGGGCAGGGAGAAATGCCCAAGACAGAGCAATTGCGGCTACAAGAAATCGTGACCAAAGCCCACGCCAAGGGTCGGCGGGTTCGTTTCTGGGGAGCGCCGGATCGCATGGAATTCTGGAAGGCAATGCGGGACGCGGACGTGGACCTGATCAACACGGACGATCTCGCCGGGCTGGCAAGATTCCTGCGTGAGAAGCGCAACTAAGCCGGATCAAGATTTGCCGCTCACGGCTTTTACCCAGAAGTGCGCCATAAGCGCCGCACCCGCCGCACTCGGATGTACGCCATCGCCCGCCCAATGCTCCGGCGGTGCATACTTGATTGCTTCATCGAACATTGCCTGGAACGGAACGAACGTGGCTCGATGTTTGGCGGCGACTCGTTTCGCGGCAGCGCGATATTTGTCGAACTCGGGAAACCAGTTGTCCTTCACCGCGCCGCAGCGCAGCACGAATGGCTCGCAGACCACAAGCTTGGCTTTCGGCAGCGCCTGGCGCGTGCGTTCCATCAAAGCGTGATAGTCGCGCTCGTAAATCTCCACTGTGCCCTTGTAGTTCAGCTTCGGCTCGAGTGAATGCCAGATGTCGTTTACGCCGATCAATATGCTCAGCACGTCCGGCTTCAGATCGAGGCAGTCGGTCTGCCAGCGCTCTGCCAGTTGGAACACCTTGTGGCCGCTGATGCCGCGATTGAAAATTGTCAGCCCGTCGTCAGGCCGGTCCACCAGCAGTTCCGCCGCTGCCAGCCACGCGTAACCGTTGCCGAGTCCGGGCTGATTGTTTGGCGCGGAAGTTTTTTCCTTGTCCCGGCTGCGACCGGCATCCGTGATGGAGTCGCCCTGAAACAAAACCACATCGTTCTTCGCCACGAGATTTCGTCCGGACGAGAACCGCGGCGCGGCTTCAACCGAGTCCGCGACGGCGAGTCCGACCCCACCCACGGCAAGGGTGGAAGTTTTCAAGAAGCCACGCCGGCTGACGGGATTTGTTTCCAGAGAATCGGTATTCATACGCGGACCGGATGGTAAAGGGCCGCGCGCGTTTGGGAAGTTTCGATTGTGCTCGAAAGAGGCGGAGATGATCGGAGGAGGAGGCAAGGAACGCGAAGACAAATTTCCCGGGCGTTGATTCCCGGACTTTGACCTGCCCCGAAATCTGAGCCTGCATGGGGGGATTGGCAACGCCGTCCCAATCTGCTAAGACCGACCCATGAAATGTCCGGCTTGCGATTACGACCTCACCGAGTTGGAACTCGGCGGGGTGAAGGTGGATGCCTGCCACGGCGGCTGCGGCGGAATCTGGTTCGATGCCTTTGAACTCCAACGTGTGGATGAACAACGCGAAGTTCCCAGCCAGCACTTGTTGCGCGTGCAGCGGGATCCCGGTTTGCAGGTGGACACGACCCGCAAGCGCGCCTGCCCGCGTTGCGCTGGCGTGAAACTCAAGCGCCATTTCTTCAGCGCGAAAAAGCAGGTCGAAGTGGACCATTGCCCGAACTGCGCTGGCTACTGGCTCGATGCCGGAGAACTGGAGAAGATCCGGATCGAGAAGGCGCACGAAGGAACAGCGCCCACAGTCCAGTGCGCGACCATTACCATGGAAACTATCCGGTTCGTTTACCGGCAGAGGATTCAAAGCCGTCCGTAGCAAAAGGCCGCCACCGATGCCGCTGGCACTGACCCTTGACCGCGCCGAGGGTTGAGAAAATAGTTGAAACAAAACCGTGGCCCGGCGGGTTATGTTATGAAATGAAGCCGGATCATTCGCATGGGTTGAATTTCCGGCAGCGCTCGGTCGTCCCCATGCAAATCGAACACGAACCATGAAACCAAAAATGCCTGTCTTACACCTGACTGCCACCACGGTGGTTGCTTTGCTCGTCCTCGTCACCCTCCCGGCCCGTGCGGATGTTGAGGACAAAATCACGAAGTCCTTCACCGTTCAGCCCGGCGGCCAGCTTGCCGTCGAGGTGGATCGCGGGTCCATCGAGGTGAAAACATCCACCGACCGCCAATCGGTGGACATCGAAGTCACCCGCAAATCCCGGGGCAGCGAGGCCAAGGCCGGGAAGGTTCTCACTGACCATGTCGTCACTACCACGCAGGACGGCAACAAGGTCGAGGTTCGGGCCGAATACAAGGGACCGAAGACATCCGGTTGGTTTGGCCGGTCGCCTGATTTGCAGGTAAATTATGTTATCACCATACCCCGCCAGTTTGAAGTGAACCTCAAGACCGCCGGCGGCAACATCAAGGTCGGCGACCTGGCCGGCAAGGCCCAGGTTCATACCTCGGGCGGCAGCCTGACGTTGGAAAAAATCGAAGGCCAGGTGTCCGGCCACACCAGCGGCGGCAACATTAACGTCGCCGGCTGCCGGGGCCAGGTGGACGTTCACACTGCCGGTGGCAGCCTGAACTTGAGCGAGATTGAAGGCGATGTCACCGCGAAGACCTCCGGCGGTTCGATTCGCGCGGAGAAACTCACGGGCAAATCCATCGTGAAGACTTCCGGCGGCAGCATCGGCGTTGCAGGCATCAAGGGCTCCATTGACGCGACCACTTCCGGCGGCAGCGTCAACGCCGACTTGGTCGAACAACCCGCCGAAGCGTGTTCCTTCAGAAGCTCCGGTGGCAGCATCACGGTCGCAATGGGCGGGAATGTCGCTGTGGACGTTGACCTCCACACCAGCGGCGGCCGGGTTTCGACGGATTTCCCAGTCACCACCGTGGTCCAGGGCGAGCAGCCGAAAAACGAGATCCGTGGCAAAGTGAACGGCGGCGGCCCGCTCGTCACCGCCCGCACCAGCGGCGGCAGCGTGCGCTTGCAAAAGAAATAGTCGTCGCGGCCCGGTTGAATTTATCCCTACGGAGTCTGGATGCGATAGAAGCGTGTCGCAGGTCCTACGGATGTCGTGAAGCGGTAGGAACTGCCCGGCACGATTGTCGTCAACGTTGCGCTCCCATCCGTTGCCCAGAGGGCGCCGAGTTGGTCGGCTTGCAAGAGCGTGAATGTTGAGGCCGAACCGGAAACGGTGAAATCCAGTTGCACCTGCCCGCCGTTCACCACTGGTCTGCTCATCGTGATAACCGGTGTTGCTCCGATAACGGCATGCACATTCTTCGCCGGCCCCCATTCCAACGGATAATCCCCGAACATGACCGGCCGGACGTTGAGGTTGTAATTGGTCGCTTGCGGCGGGTTGAACGTGAAATTCGTTGTGGCGGTGCTGTTCGTGGCCAAAACGGTCCAAACTTCAGCGTTCGTGATCACGAGGTCGTCGAGATACCAGCCGACCCCGGCGGAGGATTGATTGAAGTAACTGCCGAAACCAAGGTCATAATTGAACCGGAGTTGCAGGGAACGGCCTGCAAACCCACCCAGCGAAAACTGCCGGGTCACGAACGCACTTTCCACCTGGCCGTTGTTCCCGGTCTGCGTGAAGACATCCTGCCAGCCACCGCCATCGGCGGCGATTTGCACCCGTGCCGTCTGCACGACCGAAGCAAAGCCCAGCCGACTCTTGATGGTCAGCGTGCCATTCGTCATCGGCACGAATACTTGGTTGAGTGTCAGAATTTGATCCACTGGATCGGGATGTGCCAGATGGAACGAGTACCCGCCCGACGCCTTCACGCTGGAATCCTGCACGGAGTAACT
>Ga0315910_10003910_pt1 | contig 12550 bp, 9 predicted proteins | sample EdamamesoilMG_FD_204470 | JGI IMG/M metagenome (GOLD analysis project Ga0315910, IMG submission 204470) | Garden soil microbial communities collected in Santa Monica, California, United States - Edamame soil | ecosystem: Environmental > Terrestrial > Soil > Garden | place: USA: California... | reverse complement strand
AACAGTTTTTGAAAAAGGTAATGTTACCATTCTTCGTTAACCTCAAAAAAAATGATTATTATGAAACGCATTATAAATATTTCATTGTTGCTGGTTATTAGTCTAAATGTTACAGCACAGCAATTGACGAGTTCTTCTTTATATGATATGCAAGGCTCGTTGCACAATCCATCAATGGCAGGTGTAAATAAACATGCAAGCATTGGCGGTTCATTCCGCAGCATGTGGAGTGGAATGCCGGGTGCACCAGAAACACAAATGCTGTTTGGATCACTTTATATGCCGGGTATTAAGTCTGGTTTGGGCGCCTATTTATACAATGATGTTACAGGCCCAACCAAACGTATCGGCGGACAGTTTGCTTATGCCTATCATATCCCATTAAAAAATGATGCATCTTTTTCATTGGGTATTGAAGCAAGATTGCAACAATTTTCTTTTGACCAGGTAAAACTGCAATCAGCATTGGGTGCAAATGATCCTGTATTAGGTAGCACAGATACAAAGTTTAAAGCTGATGCTGGCTTCGGTGTAAACTATACAAATAAAAAATTCCAGGTTGGAGCATCAGTAAGCCAGTTGGTGCAATCAAAACTGGATTTTTATAATGGTAACATGAACCGTAGCGAAGAAGGAAGATTATATCGCCATTATTATCTCCATGGAAATTATAAATGGAAGGTGGATGACAATACGACAATCATTCCTAATTTCCTTTTTATTTATTTACCCAATGCTCCATTGGAATTTCAAGGTGGTGCAAGGGTTGTGCATAGAGAACTTTTCTTTTGGGGTCTTGCATTAAGAGCACATCAAAGCTGGATGCTTTCAGCCGGTGTTCATATCAAAAAGAAATTTACAGTTGCATATGCATTCGATATTTATACCACACCATTAAGTGTGTATGACAAAGGTGGCAACGCTCATGAAGTAATGCTGCGCTATGATTTTCTGAAGTAGTGCTAAGGGATTAAAAGCGGAGAGGAGGAAAAGTGATTATACTTTTCCTCCTTTTTATTTGAAATACCCAACCATCGGACTCTTGTCATGTCGGGCCAAATTCTAACGTGTTTTCAATAGTAGTACTTTCAGCTAGACATCTCAAACCCATAAATTTTTGAGATGTCTCGCCTGCTATTCGTTAAGCTTAAAGAGTTTTAAGTAACAGGCTCGACATGACAAGAGCCGGTAGGTTTTATCTCTTTCCCTCCATTAAACTCTTAGCTAAAATCAGTAAATTCGTAGACTAATGGAAACTCTTGAACGGCCCTCGAAATATAACCTTACGGAAGAGCAGGAAAAGAAATTAATCCTGAGGGAATACCGTTCGCTTTTACGTTCGCTCAAATCAAAATTGAAGCCCGGTGACAGGGACCTAATCCGTATTGCATTTCAAATGGCGGTAGAAGCGCATAAAACCATGCGTCGTAAAAGTGGTGAGCCTTACATTCTTCATCCCATTGCTGTAGCGAAAATTTGTGTTGAAGAAATTGGCCTGGGTGTTCGTTCAACTATTTGTTCTTTGTTGCACGATACGGTGGAAGATACTGATGTAACGATGGATGATATCCAACGTGAGTTTGGAAGTGAGATTGCAAAGATTGTAGATGGTCTTACCAAAATTGCTAATATTGTTGATGTAAATGCATCGCAACAGGCAGAGAATTTCAAAAAAATATTACTGACGCTTACGGATGATCCCCGTGTGATATTAATTAAGCTGTCCGACCGATTACATAATATGCGTACACTGGACAGCATGAAGCGGGAAAAGCAGCTCAAGATTTCTTCTGAAACAATTTATATCTACGCTCCCCTTGCACACCGGATGGGTTTGTATACTATCAAAACGGAAATGGAAGATCTCTCCATGAAATACATGGAGCCCGATATTTACAAAGACATTGCACAAAAGCTGGCTGAAACTAAACGTGAACGTACCCGCTATATTAATGAGTTTGTAAAACCATTGACTGAGAAATTAGATAAATCAGAGTTTAAATATGAAATTTTCGGAAGGCCAAAAAGCATTCACTCTATCTGGAATAAGATGAAAAAGAAAGGAGTGGCTTTTGAAGAAGTATACGATCTGTTTGCCATCCGTATTATTCTCGACTCAGCACAGGAAAAAGAAAAAGAGGAATGCTGGAAAGTCTATTCAATTATTACAGATGAATACACACCTTCTCCCGAACGGCTGCGTGACTGGTTGAGCAATCCTAAAAGCAATGGATATGAAGCTTTGCATACAACAGTAATGGGCCCGCAGGGACGTTGGGTAGAAGTGCAGATACGTACAAGGCGGATGAATGAGATTGCAGAAAAAGGTTTGGCCGCACACTGGAAGTATAAAGAAGATTCAGGTGATGAAAGCCGTTTTGATAAATGGTTTCACCAGATACGTGAGGTGCTTGGTAGCCAGGATACTGATAGCGTTGATTTCTTACAGGATTTTAAAACCAGTTTTCTTACTGAAGAAATTTATGTGTACACACCGAAAGGTGATGTAAAAATGTTGCCTGTTGGTTCAACTGCATTGGATTTTGCTTTTTCTATTCATAGCGCAATTGGTGTAAAAACAATTGGTGCTAAGGTGAATCACAAGCTGGTGCCCATCAGCCATAAGCTGCGCAGTGGCGACCAGGTGGAAATTATTACCAGTAATAAACAAAAACCAAATGAAGACTGGCTGGGTTTTGTTGTTACTTCAAAAGCCAAGGGAAGAATTCGGGATTCACTCAAAGAAGAAAAAAGAAAAATAGCTGATGAAGGTAAGTACACATTACAACGGAAAGTTGAAGGGATGGGTGCTGCTTTCAACCAGCATAATATTGATGAAGTAGTTCATTTTTATAAAATCAGTTCCCCGCTCGATCTCTACTACAATATCGCAATCAAAAATATTGATTTAAAAGAACTGAAAGAGTTCAAAGTGTTTGGTGATAAGCTGGAAGCGCCAAAACCGGTAAAACAAACAGAGCATAAACCGGAATCTTTTATTCCAAGCAAAAATGCAAAAGACACCGAGCTGATCATTTTTGGTGAAAGCAGTGATAAAATAGTTTACAATCTTGCCAATTGCTGCAAGCCTATTCCCGGAGATGATGTGTTTGGTTTTGTAACTACTGGAAAAGGATTGACAATTCACCGGACCAATTGCCCTAATGCAGCAAAACTAATGGCCAACTATGGGCACAGGGTAGTAAAAACAAAATGGGCGAAGAATAAAGAGATATCTTTTCTTACCGGCGTACGTATTGTTGGATTAGATGATGTTGGGGTGATTCACAAACTCACCAATCTTATTTCAGGTGAATTGAAAATAAATATTGCTGCACTTACCGTTGAAGCCAAAGAAGGTTTGTTTGAAGGAAACATAAAATTATATGTCCACGATAAGGAAGAGCTGGATAATCTTGCGCAGCGTTTGACCGATCTTCCCGGTATTGAAAAAGTAGAAAGATTTGATACTGAAGACTTAAATAATCTGCCTGCTTAAATCCACATTTCCGAATAAAAAATGGGTAAACTTTCCCCCGGTTTTGAGAAGGATTTTGTTATCTTGGAGCTTCACAACACAACTAAAAACTGCTAACTGACTTTGCTGATGCACCCGTTAAGGCTATCAATCATCTTTTTATTTGTTTTCACATCATTTAAATCATCCTTTGCTCAAGGATTTACATTTAACTGCACCCGCGACACTACAATTCTCGGATGTGCACCCAATGTTTGTATAAATCTAACAGCGCTTATTCCGGATATACATGGGCTTTCTGACAACTACAACTTGACCAGGCTGCCCAATATGGGTGTTACGGCATGCTCGCCTACCTACGTTAATCCTGATGACCCAAATGGTATTCCAACTGCTCTTACAGTTGACGATCGTTACAGCAGTGTTATCAATATTGGATTTAATTTTCCATTCTTCGGTACTTACTACAATAGCCTTGTTGCAAGTACGAATGGTTATGTTTCTTTTGATATAACAAGAGCAGGTTTATTCTCTCATTGGAATATAATGAATGGTGGAGTTCCCCAAAATTTACCAAGTACATTTTATGACCGGGCTGTAATCATGGGCCCTTATCATGATTTATATCCGGGACAATCAACATCTCCATTTCAGCGTGTACAATATCAAACAGTAGGTACAGCTCCAGCCCGCAGATGGATATTGAGCTTTTATAAAGTTCCTTTATTTAGCTGCACAGCCTTAATAGAAAATACACACCAGCTCATTCTTTATGAATCAACCGGTGTTATTGAGGTGAAAATTTTTGACAAAGACATATGTACTGCATGGAACCAGGGCAGGGCAATGATTGGAATTCAAAACTACAATCGTGATAACGGAATGATGGCTGCAGGAAGAGCAGCCACAGATCCACCATGGGGTGGTATGGGAATGAATGAAAGCTGGCGTTTTGCACCAAGTAGCGGGCCTTCTTTGTTTAAAAGAGTGGAGTTATATACACTCGCAGGAACTTTAGTTGCAACCGGCACTACAAGTAATTTAGGTGATGGTAGATTGCAAGCCTTCTTCAATAACATTTGTATACCTAATGTTGCTCAAAGCACTTATATCGTAAGAGGTGTATATGAAAAAATTGATGATCCGACTGTTGAAATATTCGGTACAGATACAATACGTGTGAACCGGCAACCAAGTGTAATGAATGCGACAGCTACTTCAAACGATGCACTGTGTAATGGAAGTGCTACCGGTTCAATTACGGTTGGTACGCCTACTCCTGGTACTGCACCTTTTCAATATTCTTTAAATGGAACAACATGGCAGGCATCAAATGTTTTCAATAACCTGCCTGCAGGAACCTACACAATTTATTTCCAGGATGCAAATGGTTGTGGCGGACAAACACAGATAACAATTGCGGAACCGACAATACTTGCTTCTGCTTTTGCTACCACACCTGTTGTTTGCAATGGACAAAGCAATGGTATAATAAATGTAACTGCATCAGGTGGTGTTGGGCCTTATCAATACTCATTGGATGGCGGAACTTATCAGTCAAGCGGTACATTCAATACTGCAAATGCAGGTAATCATACAGTAACTATTCGTGATGTCAATGGGTGTCTGCGTTCAGTGCCAATATCAATAACAGAGCCCAACATTTTATCATTGACTGGTAATACAGCAACTGCAAGCTGTGATGGAGGAAACGATGGATTGATAGTTGTTAATGCTGTTGGAGGTAATAGTAATTTCCAATATTCATTAGATGGAGTTAATTTCCAATCATCTGATTCGTTCAATGTTGCTCCGGGTAATTATATCATTACAGTTAGAGATAATTTGAATTGTGTAGATACACAAAGCTTTGTTGTCGGACTAACTTCAAATCTTACACATTCACCATTAGTTGATCAAACAATTTGTGAAGGAAGTTCAACACAGATCAATTTTACTTCCAACGCAACAAACTATACATGGAGCCCTCCGTTAGGTTTAAATTCCACAAGCAGACCTGATCCTACAGCAAACCCAACCGCCTCACAGCAGTATATTGTTTCATATACACTCGGTCGCTGTACAGAAGAAGATACTGTTGTTGTAAATGTAAATGCAGCCCCGGTACCCAACGCAGGCCCTGATGGCTATATCTGTTATGGACAAACCTACCAGTTGCAGGGTAGTGGGGGCGTTACTTATAGTTGGACACCCAATACTTATTTGAGTACTACAACTTCATCCAGCCCAACAGTTCGACCGGATAATACAATGACGTATACACTCAGCATTTTGGCTGATGCAAATAATTGCCCATCATTAGTAACTGACCAGGTAACTGTGGATGTAACACCACCAATTAAAGTAAGAACTTATCCGCAGGATACAATTGTTCATGCCGGTGATCAATTTCAGTTACTCGCAACCTCAGTAGCGCCCAATTATAGCTGGTCACCCGGCTTTGATTTGGATAGGACTGATATACCTAACCCTGTTATAACAGTTGATAAAGATGTGATATTGGTTGTTACAGCAAGCTCACAGGCAGGTTGCATTGGTGAAGGAAGTATAAGAATACAGGTTTACAAAGGCCCCGATTTATATCCTCCAACTGGTTTCACACCAAACGGAGATGGATTGAATGATAAGTTCTTCCCATTCCCTGTAGGTATAGAGGAATTGAAATATTTCAAAGTCTTTAACCGTTGGGGTCAAATGGTGTTTAGTACAACAAGATTATGGGATGGTTGGGATGGTAAGCTCAGTGGCCGTGAACAAGCATCAGGCACTTATGCATGGATTGCACAGGGTGTAACCCGTGATGGCCGTGTAATTACTAAAAAAGGAACAGTTGTTCTTATAAGGTAGTAGCGAGTAGCTAGTAACGAGTGGGTTTGACAAATCTGACTTTTTTGACTAACTAACTGTGGAAAGAAACTTAAAAAGAGCTGCCGGAATTACCCGGTAGCTTTTTTTGTTCCCTTAAATTTGCCGCCGTTGTTCAAATTCAACAAAGACAAAAATGGTAGATGTAATTCTTGGGTTGCAATGGGGTGATGAGGGTAAAGGAAAAATCGTTGATTTCTTTGCGAAAGATTATGATGTAGTAGCCCGTTTCCAGGGCGGGCCCAATGCCGGGCATACATTGTATGTAGGCGATCAAAAAATTGTTTTGCACCAGATTCCTTCCGGTGTATTTCATACAAACACGATCAATTTGATTGGTAATGGCGTGGTGCTTGACCCGGTTACATTAAAAAAAGAATGTGATATCGTTGCAGGCTTTGGTATTGATTTGAAAAAGAATCTTTTTATCTCCGAACGTACGCATCTTATTCTGCCTACTCACCGTGCATTGGATAAAGCAGCAGAATTATCAAAAGGCACACAAAAAATCGGAAGCACATTAAAAGGGATTGGCCCTGCCTATATGGATAAAACAGGCCGCAATGGTTTAAGAGTGGGAGAGTTGTTGGACAAGAATTTTACAACAGCTTACATCAAACTACGTTTAAAGCATCAACGCTTGCTTGATAATTACAATTTTGCTGAAGATATAACTGCATGGGAAGAAGAATTTTTTGAAGCAGTAGAATTTTTAAAGGAGTTGAATATTGTAAATGGTGAATATTTTATAAACGATCAACTGGCAAAGGGAAAAAGAGTATTGGCAGAGGGAGCACAAGGCAGTATGCTGGATATTGATTTCGGAACCTTCCCATTTGTTACTTCCAGCAATACCATTACGGCAGGTGTTTGCAATGGATTAGGTGTTGCCCCGCAGAAAATACGTGATGTAATGGGTGTAACTAAAGCTTATTGTACCCGAGTAGGTGGCGGTCCTTTCCCTACCGAGTTGGAAAATGAAACCGGCGAGGAACTGAGAAAATTGGGAAGTGAGTTTGGGGCTACAACTGGCCGTCCGCGCCGTTGCGGATGGATTGACCTTGTTGCATTAAAATTTGCCTGCATGATAAATGGGGTTACAAAAATTATTATGACCAAGGCGGATGTGCTTGATTCGTTCAAAGAATTACAGGTATGTACTGCCTATTCAATTGATGGAAAACAAACTGCTGAAGTGCCGATGAATATGGGCAAAATGAGAATTGAACCCGTTTACAAAAGTTTTGCAGGATGGGACACACCCAGCAGCACTGCTAAAACTCCGGCGGAATTGCCCGCAACTATGAAATCATATGTTAAGTATATAAATGACTACCTTGGAGTAAATGTTCATTATATCTCAAATGGCCCGGGTCGTGATCAATTGATTGGGATTGACAATTAGTGTAAAAAAATATTCGAAGCCTGGGTTACCATATACAAAAAAAATAGCCAAAAAAAGTAAAATAAAAATTTGGCTAATTAAAAACTTCGCTGAAATTTTACGGAAACAATCTTAATCAGACTATGGCAAAATCTGTTAAGCCTATAAAATCCGACGGGAAAACTAATCACTCACTAGGCGATAAGAGTGAAGGCAAACCATCTTCAAAATCCAAAAAGCAAATGGAAGAGGATGATGATGACGATGAATTGGAAGATGAGGAGATGGATGTAAAGGCATCAGCAAAAAAATCGGGTAAAGCAACAGCATCTAAAAAAGATGCAGACGATGACGATGATGATGACGATGGTGGTGAAGATGAAAAAGATGATTGGGAAAAACCCGAGGAGGAAGAGGAATGGGATCCCGATTTTGATGAATTTGATATTCCTAAATCAAAAGGCAAAAAAGCTGCCGGCGGCGGTGGTGGCAAAGGCGAAGAAGAGGATGATCTGAAGATGGATGATGAGTTTAAGGATTTGTTTGGCGGCGGTGATAACTATGATGATGATGAGGAAGAGGACGATTATTAATTCTGATTATACAAAACGGTTTGCTTGAACAAGCACAATTCTCCAGTAACTGATTTCAAACAAACCAAAGAACGAATGCTGAACTGGGCCAACCGGTTCAGCATTTTTTGTTTTTTGGACAATCATAATTACCAGATACCCCCGCATTCAGTCGAGTGTTTGCTTGGGGCTGGTGTAAAAAGAAATATTCAATGCAAAGCTGGCGATGCACTAAGGCAACTCCAGGGGTTTATAGATAAACATGGAAGCTGGCTATTCGGCCATTTGGCTTATGACTTAAAAAATGAAATTGAACAGCTTCATTCATCCAATCCTGGTGTGCTGGATTTTCCAGATTTATTTTTTTTCGAACCGGAAATAATTATCCGGCTGAGTGAAAACGAAATGGTGATTGAAGCGGATAACCCAGTTACTGTGTTTGATGAAATTAAAAAAACAGAAATCAGCATTAGTGGAACTGCAAAGTCTATTCCTATTAAAAACAGATTGAGCAAAGAAGACTACCGTAATACAATTAATCGGTTAAAGCAACATATACTTCGTGGCGATTGTTATGAAATAAATTTTTGCCAGGAGTTTTATGCGGAGCAAGCGATCATCGAACCGATTGAGGTGTACAAGAAATTGTCAGCACTTTCACCTAATCCTTTTTCAGCCTTGTATAAATTAAATGAGCACTGGCTGCTTTGCGCCAGCCCTGAACGTTATTTAAAAAAGCAGGGAGCAAAAATTTTATCACAGCCAATAAAAGGAACTTCTAAACGAAATTTACAGGTTAAGGAAGAGGATGAAAAAGAAAGAGAGGAATTATTTAACAGTGCAAAAGACAGGAGTGAAAATGTGATGGTGGTTGACTTAGTAAGAAATGATTTGGCAAAGGTTTGTAAAGAAGGAACGGTGCAGGTGGATGAGCTTTATGGCATCTATTCCTTTCCGCAGGTACATCAAATGATAAGTACAGTGAGTGGCGAGTTGAAGGATGATATTTTTTTCAGTAAAATTATTGAAGCAACATTTCCGATGGGTAGCATGACAGGAGCCCCAAAGAAAAGAGTGATGGAATTAATTGAGCAATATGAAAAAATAAAACGTGGTTTGTTCTCCGGTGCAGTTGGCTATATTAACCCCGAAGGTGATTTTGATTTTAATGTTGTAATCAGGAGCATATTTTATAATGCTTCTAAAAAATATCTTTCATTCCAGGCCGGTAGTGGTATTACTTTTTATAGTGATGCAGCAAAAGAGTGGGAGGAATGTGAAATGAAGGCTGAAGCGATGAAAAAGGTATTGCAATAATTTAAAAAGCTTTCTTAGGCTCATTCACCGAATTCATCAACAGCATATTGCTTTCAACCAATATCTCTGATTTTTTTGTATTAAATAAAATCATCTTATCAGCGGGCAGGCGCAATTCGAATTTCTCTCCTGCGGAAACTGTTCTATCAAAACCGGGATTGTAACGGTTGAAGGTTAAGATGTCCATTCCAATTTTACTTACTAATACAACTGAGTTATATCTTCCGCTAATTGAATCTGCTTTGGAGTTTTTAATTTCTTCAGTAGTTAATTCATTAGTGCTTTTATTGGCTGCAGTTATCCTTAATTCATTTGCTTCACGTTTTGTTACGGTAGTTATTCCGCCTTGTCCTTCCATAATATAATGTGTGGCGATAAACTTCTTTACATGATTCCTGGATTCAGTAGGAAGATAGTTTTGTAATGCCCAGAAATCTTTGCTTTTACTTTTACGGATTGCAGCATCTACATTACCCGGTCCGCCATTATACGCAGCAATCACCAACAGCCAATCGCCATAAGTGGAATAGAGTTCGGTTAAATATCTAGCAGCAGCATGTGTGCTTTTGAAATAATTGGTGCGTTCATCAATGTTATAGTTAACTTTTAAACCCATTCTGCGACCGGTAGCAGGCATAAATTGCCAGGGGCCTACAGCGCCAGCCCACGATACAGCATAAGATTTTAAATGTGATTCAATAACTGCGAGATATTTCATTTCTCTTGGTATGCCATGTTGAGCAAGTATAGCATCCATCATATCAAAATACGGTTTGCCCCATCCTTTCATTTCGATCAGCTTTTTTTTATGCTTGTCCATATAGTCCTGTACAAAACTGATAGCACGGGGATTAAGCGTTGTTACATCCAATCCTTCTGAAGTTTTATTACTTACAAACAAATCTTTGAAACCAGCTTTTAAGTCATTGACTTGAAGTGGCTCTGCAGGAGTTGTGGTGTCCTTAATCAATACAGAGTCTTTAGGAACGGATCTATCAACGACAGTGCCCTGGGCAAACGTTATTATGTTTGCTGTGGCAAAAAGAAACATCAATAAAATAAATGATAGCGACCGCATGATTAGTTTCTGTTATTCTGAAACAGATTTATTCATCATCCTATCAGAAAACCGGAGCAAAGATAACTCATCAAAATGCTTTGCCATCACCTGCAGGCCAAAGGGCATTCCGTTGGTGTGTTTGTATAATGGCAATGAAATAGCAGGAACCCCGATTAGATTAGCCATTACAGTGTATATATCAGCAATGTACATTGCAATCGGGTCATCCATTTTTTCTCCCAATTTAAAAGCCGGGGTGGGTGAAGTAGGCATTATAATAAAATCATAATGTTTGAAAACTTCATCAATCTGCTGCTTCAGCAGCCTTCTTACTTTTTGAGCACGGGTAAAATATGCGTCAAAATAGCCAGCACTCAACACAAAGGTTCCAAGCATGATGCGGCGTTTAACTTCTGCACCAAAACCTTCACATCTTGTTTGTTTATAAAACTCAGTTAGTTCTAAACCTTTTTCTTTTGTGCGGTGACCATATTTTACACCATCAAATCTTGAAAGATTTGATGATGCTTCAGCAGTAGTGAGTACATAATAAGCAGGTACAATAAAATCCAGCAAATCAAATTCAACAGCATTCACTTCGTGGCCGTTGTTTTTCAACTCATTTATTGTTTTATTAATAGCGTTTGAAATTTCTTTGTCAAGACTTGGATGATTCAATGCTTCATTAAAATAAGCAACCCTGTATTTTTTATCATTTGATAGTGATGAACTATAAGCCGGAACTTCTTTATGCGAAACTGTGCTATCAAATTCATCCGCCCCTGCTATTATTTCCAGTACTGTTGCTACATCAGTAATATTAATTCCAAAAATTCCTATCTGGTCAAATGATGAAGCATATGCAATCAAGCCATATCTTGATATTCGGCCATAGCTGGGTTTTAAACCAACAATACCACAAAAATCCGCTGGTTGTCTTACCGAACCGCCCGTATCACTTCCTAATGATAACATGCAAAGACCTGCCTGAACTGCAACAGCACTTCCGCCACTTGAACCTCCGGGAACCCTTGTTTCATCAGCAGCATTTAGCACAGGGCCATATGAGGAGTTTTCGTTTGTGCTGCCCATTGCAAATTCATCACAATTACAATTGCCAATAATGATAGCTTCTTCCTGCAGCATTCGTTCAACAGCTGTAGCGGAATAAACGGAATTAAAGTTTTTGAGAATATTTGAAGATGCTGAAAGGTTATGTCCTTTATAACAGATTACATCTTTTAACGCAATAACAACGCCATGTAGTTTGCCGGTCGGTCGTCCTGATTTTCTTTTTTCATCCAGATCTTTTGCTTTTGATAAAGCTTCTTCAGCATATACTTCAATAAAAGCGTTGAGATGCGATGTGCTTTTTATTTTTTCAAGAAACCATGTAACAGCTTGCACACAGGAGGTTTTATCTTCCTGCAATTGTTGCTGGTATTGCTCAATGGAAGAGTATTCAAACAAAGCTTGCTGTTTGGTATGGTAAAATAAAAAACCCGGATTGTAAGCTGACTAACCAGGTTCAAAGAGGAGGTTTAGCTAGCAGTGTTTTTATTCTCGCTTACGTTTTCTTCAATTTCTTTTTTTACATTATTCTTGGCATCATTGAATTCACGTACACCTTTGCCCAATCCTCTCATCAGTTCAGGTATTTTTCTGCCTCCGAACATTAATAGAACCACAATCACGATAATAATCATTTCATTGGTTCCGAATGCTAATAATACAGGTTCCATGTTTATTTAATTAGATTTCAAAGATAAGCACTCTGTTTATAAAACGACAGTCTGAATTTGGTTAAAAAAAATCCCCCAGACTTAGAAAGTTGGAGGAAATCAATATTCTTA
>Ga0315910_10003909_pt1 | contig 12551 bp, 10 predicted proteins | sample EdamamesoilMG_FD_204470 | JGI IMG/M metagenome (GOLD analysis project Ga0315910, IMG submission 204470) | Garden soil microbial communities collected in Santa Monica, California, United States - Edamame soil | ecosystem: Environmental > Terrestrial > Soil > Garden | place: USA: California... | reverse complement strand
GCGTGGGACGCACTTATCCGGCAATCCGCGCGGGACGTCAGGACGTGACGATGGGTCCGCTCGAGCGGCGCCAGGCAATCGATGGACCGGGTGTCCCATCGCGACTAGGCTTCGATTTCCCGGGTGACGATTTGCCGGCGAAAGTGACCCCTCGATGACGCAGCAGTCGCCCCTGACCAACAACCCGAGCACGTCGCCGCCCGGCAACGGCCGCGGCAGCGCGGCGCCGCTGCTGGCCGTGCAGGCCGCGAGCACGGGCCCCAAGGTCTTGCGGATCGGGCTGATCCAGGCAGGGCGCATCGTGGAAGAGCGCATCGTCAAGCAGCGCACCAGCGTGACGATCGGCTCGAGCGAGAAGAACCTATTCGTGATCGCGGCCAACGAGCTGCCGCCGACGTTCACGCTGTTCGAGATCGCTGGCGCAGAGTACTACCTGAATTTTACGCCGGCGATGCGCGGCCGAGTCGCGCTGCCGAGTGGCGTGTCGGAGCTCGCGTCGCTCGCCGGGAACGGATCTCGATCGCTGGGCGACGGCGTGCACCAGGTGACGCTCGGCGAAGAGTCCCGCGGCAAGGTGGTGATCGGCGATCTCACGTTCCTGTTTCAGTTCGTCGCGCCGCCACCCCTGTCGCCGCGTCCGCAGCTGCCGGTCTCCGTCACGCGCGGAGCGAGCGCCGTGGACTGGCCGACGACCGTGATCGCGGCCTTCTCGTTTCTGATCCACTTCTGCGCGATCGGCGCCATGTATTCCGACTGGCTCGATCCCGTCGTCGACTACGACGTCAACGTCAACGCGCTGGTAGAGACGATCAAGAACCTGCCGGCACCGCCTCCTGTCGAGGAGCCCGAAGAGCCCGCTCCCGCCGAGCAGAAGCCGGAGAAGGAGGCCCCGAAGGCGGCCGAGCCCGCGCCCAAGCCTGCCGAACGCCTGCCGCCCGCACCCGCGCAGGGCGCACGCGAGCATTTCTCGAAAGCTCAGGCGGCGGCCCTGGCAAACGAGCTCGAGTCGCTCGAGATGGCGACCCTCGCGGCGCTCTCCGGTGTCGGTCCGGCGACGGCCAACGTGCTGCGCGGTGGTGAGGTGCCCACGAGCACGCTGGATGCCGCGGCGGCGTCCGAAGCCGGCGTGTCCGGGGCAGGCACCGGCGGGCTCAAGCTCGGCGGTGGCGGCGGCGGGACGATACGGCCGGGTGCGGTGGGCGGAGGGCTCGCCAGCATCGGCGCCTCGGGCAAGACGAGCGGGGGGGGCAGCGGAACGGTGGCTGCCGTCAAGGGCCCGCGTGGCAACGCCTCGGTGGGAGACGCCACGGTCGCAGGCGGCACGGTCAGCGATGCCAGCCGCGTCGTGGCCCAGATGCGCGCCGGCTTCCGTGCCTGCTACAACCGTGGGCTCGCCGACAATCCGGACATCGAGGGCAAGATCGCGTTGACCATCAAGGTGGGACCCACGGGGCAGGTCGCGTCCGTCGTGGCCAGCAAGACCGGCAACATCCCACCCGATGTCCTGGAGTGCGTCAAAGCTCGCGCCATCTCGGCCACGTTCACACCGCCGCAGGGCGGCGCCGCGGTCATCCAGGTGCCGGTGTCCTTCGTCAAGCAGTGAGCCGGCGCGCCCCGGCGCCCCCCTATTTCCGGCACGCCATCGGCCGTTTGTTCGTTCGTGGTGATGGCGCCGAGCTGGCGCCCTGCGGGGCCGCAGGCCTCACGTGAGCCCCGCTCGAGCGGCGACTCGCCCCGCTCCCGAAAGCGGCGACTGGCAGCCGGCAACGGGTCTCGGGGGGCGGCGTCAAAGTGGCCGCCAAATTGGCAAACATGGCGTAATCGCTAGGGTTCGGTCGTTGACACGACCCGGTGCAGAGGTAAGACTTTCAGTGGTTGCAACATGGATCATGAGGGTTCCAGCGTGAAGACCGCGAATCAGCCCCGGCAGACGCTCGTCGCGTCAGGGCCCGGCCGGCGCTTGGCGAGCGGCGCGTTGCTCGCTGCCGCCTGGGGGCTGGCTCAGCTCGCGTTTGCACAGGAACCGGCACGTGAAGCGCCGCTCGACCTCGACGCCCGGGTCGCCAAAGAGCTCGCGCCCTCCGCAGCCCTGGCCGATCCGCGCACCGGCGAGATGTTGCCTGCCGAGCGGCTCGAACGCGGCAAGGTCATCGTGGCGGCCATCGAACGAGCGTCCCAATCGATCCAGCGCGAGCTCGGCACCGCCCGGGACGATCGCGACGTGGTGCGAGTGCTTTGTCTGAACGACAAGCTCAACCAGGTGGATGTGGCGCTGCGCTCCGGCCAGGACCGGCTGGCGGCGCTGGCGGCCTCGGTGGAAGGCACCGACCCTGCGCGCTCGCAGCACGAGCTCACGGTGCTCGAGGTGCTCAACGAACGCGTGCGAGTCGTCGTCAATGAATCGAGCCAATGTATCGGAGAAGAGGCTGGGTTCGCGGGGGAGGCCGAGGTGAGCGTCTCCATCGATCCCAATCTGCCCGCGGCCGAGACGGGATCGGCCCCCGACGCGCTCTCCGTGCCTCCGCCGCCGAACATCAGCAGCCCCATCGAATAGGTCGATACCGGAGGCCCCGCTCGGGCGCGCCGTCAGTTCTTTGCTTCGAACGATGAGGAAGCGCGCAATAGTAGCCAGCTGGTGCCTAGCCGTGAGCGTCTGGGCTGCGAGCGCGCGCGCCCAGAGCGAGCGCCAGCCCTGGCTCGGCGATCGGCGCTTCGAAGGCGGTGCCGGTATCCGGGTGGGCAAGCTCGAGCTGCACCCCGGCGTGGCGGGCGAGGTCGGCTTCGACACCAACTTCTTCCAGGCCGCGGACGAGGTCACCCGTCTGGGCCAGGTGGTCGTGATCGAGCCGCGCTTTCGCCCCGTCACCGAGGATGGTGTCAGCTTCGGGGCGACCGGTGTGTTCAACGAGCCGCGCGTGGGTACGTTCCGGCTGCGAGTGACGCCCTCACTGACACTGAGCACGCTGGGTGCTCAGCGCACGGAGATGGATGGCCCCGACGCTGCTCCTCCCAAAGTGAACCTGCGAGCCCAGGCGTCGTTCAGCTACAACGAGCTGCTCGCGACCGACGCGCGGTACTCCGACGCCGTGTCGGACAATCGCTTCGTCAGCGGTGATCTGGGCGTCAGCGCCGATTTTCTGCCCGAGCGCCCATGGGGGGCGAGTCTGATGGGGCAGTACAATCGGTCGGTGCAGCCCGTCAACGACCCGGCGGCGCCGCCGGGTTTCCAGCGCTCGACGTTCCGCGCAGGCGGCGCCGTCGCCTGGCGTCCTGGCGGGGGGCTGCTCGAGTGGACACTCGGTTACAACGTCACCTACGTCCTGTTCGAAGACGCCGCCTTTTCGGCGTTCAGCAGCGTCGCGAACGATCTCGCGTTGCGGGGGCGCTGGTTGTTCTTGCCCCGGACGGCGCTGATCTATGCCGGCAACTACGGGGTGTTCCAGTACCCAAACGGGGGTACCATCAAACCGCCTGGCTCGCCCTTGAGCTCGCTGGTCGGGTTGAACGGGTTGGTCACCAGTCATTTCGGTGTGACGACGATGGTCGGCTACAAGACCATCTTCTTCAGCCGAGACGCCGAGTTCGACAGCGCCGTCGGCAGCCTCGAGCTGGCCTGGTACCCCTTGCCGCGGCCCGAGCTCGCGCAGGAATCGGCCGGGGTTGGCCTGTCGTCGGTCGGCGTCGGCTACCGGCGGGACGCGCAAGCCTCTTACATCGGCAACTACGTGCAGAACGACAGCGTCATCTTCAAGGCGGACTACTTCATCGGCGGCGTCGTGCTGATGACGCTGAACGCCTCTTTCGATCATCTGCAGCGGCCGAGCAGCTTCTTCTCGGATGGCACGCGACAGAGCGCGGCGTTCTCGGAGAACCGAATCACCGCCACTGCCTTCGGAGAATATCGAACGAGCGACAGCTTCGCCGTCAACACGACGCTGCGTTACTCGAGCGCTTTGACCGATCAAGTCATCCCGGTCGAGAACGATCCTGGCGAGCAGCGTCTGCCGTATGACGACTTCGGCTTCAGTCGCATCGAGGCGTGGCTTGGGGTACGTTGGTTTCTATGACGGCCCAGCCCCCTCCACCCAGCGCCGGTCGCCGGCGCGTGCGCCTGCTGCTGCTCTGCGCGGGGCTCGAGCTGCTGGCCGCGTGCGGGGCAGCCATCGACAACTCGCAGGTGAGGCTCCCGGACCCGATCGAGAGCACCACGCTGGGGCCAGGCGACGTGTTCACGATGGACGTCGTCGGCGAGCCTGACCTGCCGCGAGATTTCCAGGTGGCGTCCGACGGCAGCGTGGACTTTCCCTACGTGCATCGCTTGCGAGTGCAAGGGCTCGAGCCGCAGGAGGTGGCCCGGGCGGTGCGCGAGCGGCTGATCGCGCAGCGCATCCTGACGGATCCTAGCATCATCGTCTCCGTCAAGGAGTACAACAGCAAGCGCGTCACCGTGCTCGGTCAAGTGCAGCGACCGGGAAGCTTCTCGCTCACGCCGGGCATGACGATCGTGCAAGCCATCAGCAATGCTGGCGGCTTGAACGCGATCGCGAACGGCGAGCGCGTGAATCTCACGCGCAAGGACCGGCAGCGCACGACCACCGTCGTGCTGAGCTTCGACTCGATCACCGACGGGCGCTCTCCCGACATCCCGCTGCAAGCCGGCGACCAGATCTACGTCCACGAGCGGGTCTTCTGAGCGGCGGTTCGGCGCACTGGCCCTGGCGATTTCCCATGTCCAGGGGCGCGCCGGGGGCGGCGCGGGGGTTGTCCGCGAGGGCGCCGGCGTGTACGGGTGGCACGTGATCAGCTCCTCACTGCCGCTCCTGCTGGGCTCGGCGTCGCCCCGACGCCGAGACATTTTGGCCTCCCTCGGCCTGCCGTTTGTGGTGCTCGCGGCCGATATCGTCGAGGACGTCGTTCCGGGCGAAACGCCGCACGGCTACCTGGAGAGGATCGCGGCCGCAAAGCTGGACGCCATCTGGGCGCGGCTCGCCAGCGCCGCCTCCCTGGCTTCGCCTGGCTTCGCGCCGAGCGGGCTCGCGGCGATCCTGGTCGCCGACACCACGGTGGTGATCGACGGGGCCATCGTGGGCAAGCCGGCGGACATCCCCGACGCCGTCGCGACGCTGTCGCGCCTCGTGGGGCGTACGCACGATGTCCTCACCCGCTACCTCATCGCGCGGCCCGAGGCCGGCGAGGGCGGGCGAGGACTGCTCACGGGGCGCACGGTGCAGACCCGCGTCACGCTGCGGAGCGCCAGCTCCGCCGAGGTGGAGGCGTACGCCCGCACGGGCGAGGGGCTCGACAAAGCTGGCGCCTACGCCGCGCAAGGTATCGGCTCCTTCCTGGTCGAGGGTGTGTCGGGCTCTTACAGCAACGTCGTCGGCCTGCCGGCATGCGAGGTCGTCGTCGATCTGGCGGCGCTCGGGTTGCTCGGCGTGTTTCCGGCGCCGACAGAGCCAGGCCGTGCGCCAGAGAAGAAAAGCGGAGCGGCGGAGAAGAAAAGCGGAGTGCCAGATAAAGGCGGAGCGGCCGAGCTTTGACAGGGCCGCCTCGTCGAGGGGATACTCAGAGCCTATGGCGCTGATAGATACCGAAGAAGCCGCTCGCCGCCTGGCGCGGGCCATCGCGAGCGACCTGTCGCTCTACAACGAAGAAAAAATCGTCCGTGGCATCGAAGGCGACAGCCTGTTCGAGGTGCTGAGCGAGGAGATCGAGGAAGGGCGCGCTCTCTACAAGAGCCGCGTGACCCCCGATCTGTACGCGCACAATTTCTACGATCGCGCGCTCGTCGACATCCTCGTGCGCTCGAAGGGGCACATCAAGAGCTTGATGTGGTGATGCGGTGAGGTTCGTGCTCGAGGCGGGGCACAAACGCGAGCGAGTGGACAAGGTTCTCGCGCGGCTCCTGGCCCCGACCTCGCGCGCGACGATTCAGCGCTGGATCACGGAGGGGCTGGTAAACGTTCACGGGAGCGTGTGCCGTCCGCGGGACGTCGTGGGCGCCGGTGCCGTCATCGAGCTCACGCCTGGGCCCGAGCCGACGTCGCGAGCCGAGCCCGACGCGAGCGTCCCGTTCGAGGTCGTGTTCGAAGACGCTCACCTGATCGTCGTCGACAAGCCGGCGGGTGTCGTCGTTCACCCGGCTCGGGGCCACCGCCAGGGCACCCTCGTGAGCGGCCTCCTGTCGCGGCCCGGCTTCAGCGTCGCTCCCGCCGACGAGCGCGATCCAGAGGGCAAGTTGCGGCCAGGCATCGTGCACCGCATCGACAAGGACACGAGCGGGCTGTTGGTCGTCGCGAAGGACGCCCCGACGCGTGAAGGGCTCAAGCGCCAGCTGATGGATCACAGCGTCTCGCGCATCTACCGAGCGATCAGCGTGGGGGTACCGCAGCCGGGCCGGATCGAGACGGCGTACGGGCGCAATCCGCGCTCGCGCTTGCGGTTCACCTCCCGGCTCGACGTCGGCAAGCGGGCCGTCACCGAGGTGGGCGTGCTGGAGGTGCTGTGTGGTGGCGCTGCGGCGCTCGTCGAATGCCGGCTCGAGACGGGGCGAACGCACCAGATTCGCGTGCATCTGTCCGAGCGCGCGGGGACGCCGCTGCTCGCGGATGCCTTGTACGGCAGCCCGCCCCGAGAGGCGTCGCTCCGGCAGATCGGAGAGGCGCTGGGCCGCCACGCGCTGCACGCGATGACGCTCGGTTTCGTGCACCCCATCACGGGACGCCGCCTGGCGTTCGAGCGCGAGCTACCCGCCGATCTCGCCGCGGCGCTGGCCGCTTTGCGCGCCCTCGATCGTGCGGGCAACCCTCGCGCGCGGCACCCTCGAGGTTAGGCTCGAGAGCAGCCCTGCTGCCAGGCTACCAGCGCAGCTCCGCTGCCGGGCTATCAACGCACCCGGCACGGGCATGGCCACGGCACGGCCAGATAGCCCTCTCGCCCCTCCGAAACAGCCATTGTGGCAGGGGGAGCGACGGACTACGCTCATTTGACCGCATGTCTGCTCAGAACTCGTCCCCGAATCTCGCGGCGCTCACCGAGCGCCTGAACGAGGGCCGCTCGGCGCACTCGAAGCTCGAATACCTAGGGCGCAGCAAGTTTGGTCCCGCGCTGTGGATCGAGCGGTTCCGCCTCGGCAACGGGCTGTCCGTTCTGTATGTGGAGGAGCACGCTGCGCCGACGGTGGCCTTCCACACCTGGTTCCGCGTCGGATCGCGCAACGAGAAGCCCGGGAAAACGGGCATCGCGCACCTGTTCGAGCACCTCATGTTCAACGAGACGGAGGGGCTCGCCGCCGGCGAGTTCGATCGGCAGCTCGAGGAGCTCGGCGCCGAAAGCAACGCTTCGACATGGCTCGACTGGACGCACTACGACATCGCGATCCCGTCGTCCGGTTTCGAGCGGGTGGTGGAGCTAGAGGCCGAGCGCATGGCGCACCTGGTGCTGCGGGAGCCGCAGGTGGCGAGCGAGAAAGAGGTGGTGATGAACGAACGTCGCTACCGCGTGGAGGACGACGTCGAGGGCGCGCTCAACGAGCTGCTCTGGGCCACCGCGTTCGTAGAGCACCCTTACCGCTGGCCCACGATCGGCTGGATGAGCGACATCGAGAGCTTCGACGTGCAGGATTGCCAGACCTTCTATCGAACCTTCTACGCGCCCAACAACGCGACGCTCGTGGTCGTGGGTGACGTGGCGCCTGAACGCGCGCTGCGCAAGCTGCAAGATGCTTACGGGACCTACCAGCCTGCGCCGATCCCGCCGCCGCCGGCCAGCGTCGAGCCGCAGCAAGGCGCGGAGAAGCGGCTCCAGGTCACGAAGCTGACGCCGACGTGGAAGTTGAACATCGGCTACCACAGCCCCGCCCTGGGCCATCCGGATCACCTGCCGTTGAGCGTGTTGTCCGAGGTGTTGTTCGGCGGGCGCTCGTCGCGGCTCGTCAAGGCGCTGGTGCGGGACAAGGAGCTGGCGAGCGACGTTCGCGCCTCGCTGTCACCGCTGTCGGATCCGGGCCTGTTCGAGATATTCGTGAGCGCGCGCGAGGGTGTCGTCGCCGAGCAGCTGCTCGAGGTGGTGGACGCCGAGCTGGCGCGGGTGCTGGTCGAGCCCGTCACGGCGGACGAGCTGGCGCGGGCGACGGCGAGGATCGAGCTGTCGCTGCTCCAGGGGCTGTCCAACAACGAGGGCAAGGCATCGACCATCGGCTTCTACGAGGTGGTCCTGGGCAACCCGAGCGCGAGCTTCGAGCGTCTCGCGGCGCTCCCATCCATACGCCCAGACGACCTGCTGGTGGTCGCGAAGCGCTACATCTCGGCCTCCGCGCGCACGGTGATCCTGGTGCAACCCCAGGGGGATCCGGACGATGACGCGGGCGGCGACGACGTGGAGGTGGCAGCGTGAGCGCGGCAGGGCCGGTGCTCCTGCTCGAGCGCGATGCGGCGCTGCCGCTGGTGCACGGCGGGGTGTGCACCCGCAGCGGTTCCGCCGAGGATCCCGAGGATCGGCTCGGCCTGACGCGCTTGTGCCAGCGCTTGATGCGCCGCACGGCGGCCGGGATGGCCGCGGACGAGGTCGACGCACGTATCGATCGCATGGGCGCTGCGCTGGGTCTGGATATCGGTCACGGCAGCACGGCCCTGTCGGGCACGGTGGTCGAGCGCTCGTTCGACGAATACATGCAGCTGTTCGAGCAGGTCCTCACCGCCCCCGGCTTCGCCGAGGACGAGCTCGATCGCCTGAAGCGCGAGACGCTGGCGGAGCTGACCGAGATTCTCGACTCCGATCAGCAGCTCGTGCAGCGCTGGTTTTTGCGCAGCTTGCTGGCAGGGCATCCGTACGGGCGCACCGTGGTCGGTACGCAAAAGACGCTCGCGGCCATCACGCTGGCGGACGTGCGCGAGTGCTATCGCCGCCACTTCACGCGCGACAACCTGCTGTTCAGCTTCGCGGGCGCGGTGGACGCCGAGCGCGCCGAGCGCGCGGCGCGGGCCATCTGGCAGGCGCTGCCGGCGGGGGGCGGAGCGCCCGCTGCGCCGCCCGAGCCCGAGGAGCAGCCGGGGCGCCGGCTCGTCTTCGTGGACAAACCCGAGCGCACGCAGACGCAGATCTTGATCGGCGGCATCGGTGGGCATCCGAGCGACCCCGACTACTTCCCCCTGATGGTCGCCAACACCGTGTTCGGCGGCACCTTCACGGCTCGCTTGACGCAAGAGGTGCGCGCCAAGCGGGGCTGGTCCTACGGCGCGTACTCGTCGATCGGCTACGATCGACGCCGGCAGGCCTTCAGCATGTGGACTTTCCCGAAGGCTGAGGACGCGGCCGCCTGTGTCGCTCTCGAGCTGCAGATGCTCAGCGACTGGTGGCAAGGTGGCATCACGCGGGAGGAGCTGGACTGGGCCAAGCGCTACTTGACCCAGTCCCACGCCTTCTCGTGCGACACGGCGGCCAAGCGAGTCGGGCTCGAGCTCGACGAGCTCACGAGCGACCTGCCGCGCGGGCACTATGCGCGCTTCGTCGCTCACATCGGGGACGTGACGCTGGAGGCGGCGAACCAGGCCATCCAGAAGCGGATCTCGCTGCAAAACCTCACGCTGGTCGTCGTGGGCACACACGCCGCCATCGGCGACGACCTGCGCCGCGCCATCCCCGACCTGGCCGAAGAGCGCGTCGTACCGTTCGACACAGAGTGAGGGGCCAAAAGCCGCCTCTTCAGGCGGGAGCGGCGGGAGGTCTCAGCCCAGCTCGAGGGCGCGCAACGTGGCGTCGGCGAGGCTGCGGGCCTCCGCGAGCAACTCGCGCTCGCTCGCCCACACATCTGCGCCAGCTGCGAGCCGCCGGCAGCCGTCGACGTAGATCTTGAGCTTGGGTTCGGTGCCGCTCGGCCGCACCAGCACGCGACCGCGGTCACCGAGCGCGAGCTCGATCAGGCTCGTGCTACCGAGCCAGGGCGGTCGAGCCTCGGCGCCCCTCGAATAGTCGGTCACCGCGCTGACCGGAACGCCGCCGAGCTCGCTCGGGGGAGCGGCTGCCAGACGCTCGAGCGCAGCTCGGATCTCGCGTGCTCCCTGCGCTCCCAGGCGCGTGACGTTACACGGGTGACTGACCCATAACCCGTGACGACGGTACAGGTCGCTCAGGCGCGCGCGCAGCGAGCGCCCGCGCGCGCTCTCGAGCGCGCAGAGCTCGGCCAGCAGCAACGCGGCAGAGATCCCGTCCTTGTCTCGCACCAGGCTACCCACCGAGTATCCGAGCGCCTCTTCATACCCGAACACGATGCGGTGCGAGCCGTCCCGGGTGAGCTCCAGCGCGGCAGTCCACATCCACTTGAAGCCGGTCAGCGTTCGTTCGAGGGTTGCGTCGTGCTCCGCAGCTATCGAGGCGAGCATCGGTGATGACACGATGCTCTGCACGACCAGGGGGCGCGGCACTCGGGGTGCCCGTTCCAGCAGGAAGTCCGCGAGCAGAACGCCGAGCTGGTTGCCTGTCAGCGGGACCCAGTGGCCGCTCTCGTCCGGCAGACTCGCCGCCAGCCGATCGACGTCGGGATCGTTGGCCAGTACCAGGTCAGCGCCCACACGTCGCGCGAGCTGCGTGGCGAGATCGAGAGCCCCCGGCTCTTCGGGGTTCGGGAACGCGACTGTCGGGAAAGACCCATCCGGCTCACGTTGTTCGGGCACGACGTGCAGGTTCGTGAATCCCGCCTCGCCGAGCACGCGCTCGACGGCGTCTGCCCCGACGCCATGCAGCGGCGTGTACACGATCGACAGCTCGCGCGCCGGCGCGCCCGGCGGACGCAGCGCCGCCACGTCGCGGAAGTAGTCCTCCACCAGCTCGGCCGACACCGGCTGCACGCCGGGTTGCTGGAGCGCGGCCGCGCCGAGCGTCGGCTCCTCCGCCGCCGGCGCCGAGCGCTGGATCTCGGCGGCGATCTCCGCGTCGACGGGCGGCACGATCTGCACGGCGTCACCGGCGTATAGCTTGTACCCGTTGTATTCCGGTGGGTTGTGGCTGGCCGTGATAACGATGGCCGCGCTGGCCTCGAGCCGCCGCGCGGCGTACGCGGCGATCGGCGTCGGCACGGGAGCGGCGAAGTATCGCACCGCGAGCCCGTGCGCCGCGAGCACCCCCAGCGCCTCGCTCGCGAAGGCCGAGCTCGAGAGGCGCGCGTCGGCCCCGAGCACGACGAGCGGGGGCGGAGCGCCCGCGTGTTGACGCGCCAGGTACCGAGCCACACCCGCGGTCGTGCGACGGATCACGGCGCGATTCATGCGCATCGGACCCGGGCCGACGACGGCACGCAAGCCCGCGGTTCCGAACTCGAGCTCTCCGTCCATCACCTCGATCAAGAGCGCCTGGCGGCGCGGATCGGCTACGAGTGCCTCGAGCTCTCGGCGCGTGCCCTCGTCGGGGTCGGCCGCGATCCAGGCGCGAGCGGCAGCGATGGCGCGTTCCGGCGTCATGTCTGGGGCGGGGCCGACGGCGTCACGCCTCTCGCGGCGCGCGGGGCAGCGCCTCCTCGACCAGGTGCGTCGTGTAGTCGCCGGAGACGAAGCTCGGGTTGTCGAGCAGCTCGATCATCAGCTCCAGGTTGCTGCGCTTGGGCCCCGTCTTGCCGGTGATCGCCACGCTCGAGGCGCGCAGCCCTGCTCGCAGGCGCTCGATCGCCTCCGGACGGGTCGCTCCGAGCGCCATGACCTTGGCCAGCAGCGGGTCGTAGTAGGGGGTGATCGTGTCGCCTGCTCGCAGGCCCGTATCGACGCGATAAGAGGGGCCCTCGGCGGGGAAATCGAAGCGCTCCAGCAGGCCCGGCTGCGGAATGAAGCCTCGGCTGGGATCCTCGGCGTAAAGGCGAACCTCAACGGCGTGTCCGCGCCCCGATGCGGGGGGCGGGGAGGCGATCGGATCGCCGGCGGTGGCCAGCAGCTGCAGCTCGACGAGATCGACCCCGAACACCAGCTCGGTGATGCCGTGCTCGACCTGCAGGCGGGGATTGACCTCGAGGAAGTAGGGGGTGTCGCTGGCGTCGACCACGAACTCCACGGTCGCCAGCCCGACATATGGCTGGGCGCTGACGACGTCGACGGCGGCGGCGAGCAAGCGCTCGCGCGCGCCAGGGCGGGCGAGAAAGCTCGCTGGCGACGGCGTCTCTTCGATGAGCTTCTGATGGCGGCGCTGCACGCTGCATTCCCGCTCGCCGACCGCCCACGCCCGACCGGGGCCCGCCACGACCACCTGGACCTCGATGTGGCGGGGACGCTCGAGGTAGCGCTCGATGTACACCTTGGGGTTGTTGAACGCTGCCTGGCCGCGCTGCGAGCAGGTCGCCACGGCACGCGCCAGATCCTCGGCTCGATCCACCCGCAGCATGCCGATCCCGCCGCCGCCGCCAGCGGCCTTCACGATCAGCGGCAAGCCCACGTCGCGCAGCGCGCGTTCGAGCAGACTCTCGTCGGAAGGATCGACGGCGCTCTCGGTTCCTGGCGGCGGCTGGATCCCGAGCCCGCGGGCCAGAGCGCGCGCAGCCAGCTTGTCGCCGAACGTCTCCAGCGCCGCCGTCG
>Ga0315910_10003908_pt1 | contig 12551 bp, 6 predicted proteins | sample EdamamesoilMG_FD_204470 | JGI IMG/M metagenome (GOLD analysis project Ga0315910, IMG submission 204470) | Garden soil microbial communities collected in Santa Monica, California, United States - Edamame soil | ecosystem: Environmental > Terrestrial > Soil > Garden | place: USA: California... | reverse complement strand
CGAGTTCAGCAGCGTCGCGGTGTCGTCGGGACTCACCGCCAGCGCGCGCCCCAGCAATGCGCGCGCGCGTTCGTGTTCGCCACGCTGCGCGAGGAACAGGCTCGCGGCATTGAGCAGCGCCAGGTCCTGCGGATACGTGTCGAGCAGGGTTTTCATCTGCGCGTCGCTGGCCTCGATGCCATCCGCGGCCGCCACCGCGGCGATCAGCAGCGACTCGCGGCGCGCTTCGCCCTCGACATGCGGCAGGCCCTGCAACAGCACCACCGCCTTGCGATACGCGCGTACCTGCAGGTAGCCGGCGGCCAGTTCGAGTTGCCGCTGGCGATCGGAGCTGTCGCGGGCCGCGCTGCGTTCGAGCACCGACAGCGCCTCGCCCGACTGGCCGAGCTGCAGGTGCGCGAGGCCGATCATCCGCTCCACGTCGGCATCGGCATCGGACTGCAGCGGCGACAGCAGTTCGAGCACCGCCTCGGGTTGTCCTTTGCGCAGGCGCAGCTGCGCCAGCAGCTTGCGCGCCTCGAGATTGTCCGGCGCGATCTGCAATACCCGCGTCAGGTGCGACTCGGCCTGGTTGAGATTGCCCTGCGCCAGCAGGGCCGCGCCCAGCAGGAAGCGGGCCGGCACCAGGTCCGGCAGACCCACGACCAGGCGCTGCAACGCGGCCGCCGCGTTCGCGTAGTCCTGCGAGGCCATGGCGATGCGCGCGCCCAGCAACAGGGTGATCGGCGCATTGGGCGCGATCTCGGCCAGCTTCTGCAGGCTGCCGCGTGCCGCCTCGACGTCGCCGGCGGCGAGCTCCGATTCCGTCAGCGTCGCCAGCAGGCTGGCCTGCTGGATGACCGTGAGGTTGCGCCGTGATTCGCCGGCGGCCTGCAGCGTGGTGCGCGCTTCGGCGAAGCGCCCCTGCGCCGCCAGGATCTCGCCGCGCGCCAGCTGCGCCGCGTCGTACTCCGGCGAATTGGCCGGCAGTGATTCGAGCAGCTGCAGCGCATCGTCCGCGCGGCGTTGCGCGGCGCGCGCCCGCGCCAGGCCGATCAGCGCGCGCGCCGTCGGCTGCCCGGCCGCGGTTTCCGCCGACTCGAAGGCCGTCGCGGCTTCGTCCACGCGGCCCACGGCGAGCAGCGCTTCGCCGCGGTAGATAGAGCGGCGCGGCTCGGCGATCTGCAGTTCCTTGGAATCGATCTGCGCCAGCAGCTCCTTGCCGTTGCCGAGCGCGAGCTGGGTCTCGGCCGCGAGCTCGGCGAGCTGCGCCGGCCTGGCGCCGGCGTCGCGCGCGCGGCGCAGTTCCTTTTCCGCCGAGCGGGCATCGCCAAGGTGCAGCGACACCTGCGCGAGCAGCAGCCGCGCATCCACGTGGTCGGGATCCTTCTCGAGGGCGTTCTTGAGCTCGATGACGGCGCCGCGGTAGTCATCCCTGGCGATGTCGGCGCGGGCGCGCTCGACGCGTCCATCGGCCGACACGAACAGGTCGCAGCCGCACAGTGCCAGGCAGGCCACGGCAACCATCGGCCAGCGAATCGCTCCTTTGACTCCCACGTGACCCTCTCCTGTGCACCGTTCAGGGTGCGCGCTCGTGATTCAACCCTACCCCAGGCCAGAACTCCTCGAGCAGCCGGCGCGCCGCGGCGCAGTCCGGCAGGCAGGGCGTGCTGGCGGCGAACACGCTCGACGCCGGCGCTCCAGACAAGGTGCCAAGCGCGTAGGCCAGCTGCGACTCCACGCCCCGGCGCATCTCCCGCCCGCCGACCGCATAGGAATACCAGACTAACCGGTCGGCGACCCATTCGTCGCCCAGTTGTGCCTCGTTGACGGCCCGCCCGGCGACCTGGCGCACCGCGGTCGCCACCACCTCGCTGTCCGGCGGGTAGATAGACGACCCGTAGCCCACCAGTTCCTTGCCCTGGAATTGCGACAGGTAGCTCGCCACGTACACGCACACGGCCTGGCCGTCGCGCGAGAATTCGCCGCGCTCGCGACGGTCGGCGGTGGGGTACTCCGGTTGCCAGCGGCCATGACAGGGGGTCTGCGGGCCGAGCCAGCCGGCCACGGACGGGGGCAGCGTCACGTTGGGCCCGGAAGCGGCGCGCACGGGCGCGAACAGCGACCAACCGGGACCGAGCGCGGCGGCCAACACGGTGATCAGCGTGGCCCGCGCAATCAACGCCGTCGGCGCCGCCCCCTCCGCGGCTGAATCAGGCGCCGGCGGCTTGCTCAAGGGCAGGAACCGCGCGAGCAACAGGAAGATGAACATCGCGACGCCAAACAACACCCAGCCGAACGCGGCGTGGTCGACGCGCACCAGGTAGCTCTGCATGTCGGTCAGGTAGCCGGCGACGATGATGATGAACACCCGCAGCCAGTTGCTGATCAGCGCCACCGCCACGGCCATGGCGACCAGGTATGCGCGCACCCGCCAGCGGTCGGCGCGCAACTCGCCGTACAACGCGGCCAGGGTCACCGCGACCACGAAGTAGTGCAGCCCGGCGCAGCCGTCTTCGACGTGGAACACGCCGCTGCGGATGTGCACGTAGTCGCCGACCACGTAGGCCGGGATGGCGACGATGTGCAAACAGGTGCTGACTACCGCCACGGTCATCGACTGCAGCGCTGGAACCGCCGCGTGCCACACCGGCACCGCCGAATACAGCAGGCCGATCGGCACGACCACGAGCCACGCGATGCGCGGGCCCAGCACGACGCGGATGCCCAACCAGATGAGCAGCGGCAGCAAGGCCTGGTGCCCGACCTGGATACCGGCGCGCACGGCGATCAGCCAGGCGAAGCTGGCGCCCGCCAGCAACAGCACCCAGATCAAGCGACCATCGGGTGCGATCGGCGCACGCGCGGCGCGGATCGCGCGGATCGCGAGCCAGGTCGCGATGACCAGCAGCAACGGACCGTGACGGTAGGCGCTGGAGGGAGTCTCGAACCACTCGACCCACAACGAAGCGGTCGACGGCCAGTAGAGCGCGCCCGCCCCGGACAGGATGCCGACCAGCACGGCGGGCGCGGCCCAGCCCTGCCATTCGACGCGCGCTGCGAATCGCGCGCCCGGCAGCGCGCCGCCGGGTTGCGATGAGGTCACGTCGGCGCCCGGATGCCGTACTTCTCCATCAGGTCGTACAGCGTGGGCCGGCTCACTCCGAGCAGTTCGGCGGTGCGCGACACGTTTCCATCGGTGATCGACAGGGCCTGCCGGATCGCCTGGCGCTCGGCGCGCGTGCGCACTTCCTTGAGGTTGAACAGCAGCGGGTTCTCCGCGCTTTCCTTGAGTCCGAGGTCCTCGGCGGTGATCAGCGGCGTCTCCGCCATGATCATCGCGGTCTTCACCTTGTTCTCGAGCTCGCGCACGTTGCCGGGCCATGCGTAGGCCTCGAGCGCCGCGGTGGCCTCCTCGGTGAAGCCGCGGCGCGCCTTGCCGCCGACGTTGCTGTACTTGCGCAGCATGGCGTGCGCCAGCACGGTCGGGCCGCCGACGCGGTCGCGCAGCGGCGGCACGTTGACCGTGACCTCGCCGATGCGGAAGTAGAGATCCTGGCGGAATTTCTGCTCGACGATGAAGGCCTGCAGGTCGCGGTTGGTGGCGCACACGATGCGCACGTCGACCTGGATCTCCTGGCGGCCGCCGACCCGTTCGATGGTGCGATCCTGCAGGAAGCGCAGTAGTTTGGCCTGCAGCGCCAGCGGCATGTCGCCGATCTCGTCGAGGAACAGCGTGCCGCCGCTGGCCGTCTCGATCTTGCCCAGCGTGGTCTTGACCGCGCCGGTGAACGCGCCGCGCTCGTAGCCGAACAGCTCGCTCTCCAGCAATTGCTCGGGGATGGCCGCGCAGTTGATCGCCACGAATCGCGCGCCCTTGCGGCGGCTCTGCGCGTGCACGGCGCGCGCCACCAGTTCCTTGCCGGTGCCGCTCTCGCCGAGGATCAGCACCGACGCGTCGGTCGGCGCCACCTTCTCCACCATGCGACACACCTTGATCATGGTGTCGTCGGTGGCGATCAGGCCTTCCATCGGCGAGGTCAGCTGCGCCTCGCGCAACTGGCGGTTCTGCTCTTCCAGCGCGTAGATGTGGAACGCGCGGCCGACCAGCAGCCGCAGTACGTCGGTGTCGACCGGCTTCTGGTAGAAATCGTAGGCGCCCAGCGACACGGCGCGCACCGCGTTGTCGCGATCGGCATTGCCGGTGACGACAATCACCTTGGTCTGCGGCGCCAGCGTCAGCAACTCGCGCAGCGTCTGCATGCCCTCGTTGACACCCTCGGGATCCGGCGGCAACCCCAGGTCCTGCAACACCACGGGCGGTTCGAAGCGGCGTGCCAGCGTCAGCGCCTCTTCGCGCGTGGCGGCCATCAGCACTTCGTATTCATCGAAGCACCACTTGAGCTGCCGCTGCAGTCCCTGGTCGTCCTCGACTATGAGGAGGCGGGGTTTTTCTTCTGACATAGCGGCAGCCTAATACAGAACTTCGTGCCTCGCCCGGGCGCGCTCCACACGTCCACGTCGCCCCCCAGGGCCCGCGTGTATTCGCGTACCTGGTAGGCGCCGATGCCCATGCCCTTGGAACCCTTGGTGCTGTCGAACGGACGGAACAGCCGGTGGCGCAGGAAATCCTCGTCCATGCCGGTGCCGTCATCGACCACCACTAGTTGGGCCTCGTGGTCGTCGGCCTGCACGCGCACCGTGACCTGGCCGCCGGTCGCGGATGCGTCCTGGGCGTTGCGGATCACGTGCTCGAGGATGGCGGTGAGCCGGTCGGGATCGGCCAGCACGGCGGCCCCGTCGAGCTGCCCATCTACCGAGATCGCCGGCTCGCGCGACTGGCTGCGCGCCACCGCCGCGGCCACGATGGGCGCGAGCTCGACGCTGCGCGCGGTGCCCTGGGTTTCGCGCCGCTGCAGCTGCTCGATGAGCCGCGTCATGCGCTCCGAGGTGTTGCGGATGGTGTCGATGGCGTCGTCGACGAACACCGGGTTGTGCCGGTGGCGCGCGGCATTGGCGACCAGCAACTGCAGCTGCGCGACCGAGTTCTTGAGGTCGTGCATCACGAACGCCGCGAAGCGGTTGTAGGCGTCGAACTGCCGGCTCTCGGCGAGTTGTTCGTCGGCACTGCGTTGCGCGAGCTGCACGGCGACGTTGCGTCCCACGGTCTTCAGCAGGTCGAGATCCTCGAAGGTCATGTTGAACGGTTCGGGCGGCGCGCGCAGCACCATGAAGCCGAGCAGCTGGTTGCCCACCAGCAGCGGCGCGACCAGGCGCCACGGACCCTGCGGCGCCAGCCACTCCGGCAGGCGCAGGCCCTGGTAATGATGTGGACGCGCTTCGTACTCGCGCAGGTCCACCACCCACTGCCGGTCGGTGAGGAACCGCGGCAGGTCGTCGTTGATGGAGATCGCGGTGACCTCGGGGAATTCGGCGCTGCGTCCCGGCCAGGCGGCCTGCAGGTAGAAATTCGGGCCATCCTTCTCGCGCAGCATGAGCAGCCCGCTGGCGCTGTCGAAGATCTGCGCCACGGCACGGATGGCATTGCGCCGCACGTCCGGCTCCTCGTCGCCCGACAGCGTCTGCACGAACCTCAACCACTCGATGCGGTAGTCGTACTTGTTGCGATAGAAGTGCTTGGAGATGAAGACGCGCAGCCGGCGCGACGGGCCGTCGCCCAGCAGGAACACGATGAGCAGCAGCGCGGCGACCGCGATCACCAGCGTCTGCAGCAGCGCGCCGTGCGATCCGCCGAAGCGGCGCGCGACATACGCCGCCAGCGCCGTCATCGCGACGTAGCCCACCAGCACGGCGAAACTCGAGGTGTAGTACATCACCTGGCGCGAGATGAACATGCGCGGCGCCTGCACCGGCATGCGCCACACGCCGAGCACCAGCGGGACCATCGACAGGCACACCGCGAACACGCGCAGCAGCCACAGCGACGGATCGATGTTCCCGTGCCATTGCGCCTGGGCGTAGGTGAGCGCATCGATGGCGAACTGGGCCGCGATCGCGGCGGCCGACCAGCGGACCTCGCGCGCCACGCCTTCGACCGCATGCCGCCACACGTGCATGGTCGCGGCCAGCGCCGCGAGCGCGGTCACGAGGCCGGCGAGCGCATCGACGAACAGCGGCAGCACACCTTCGGTGGATTGCGAGATGGCGCCGAGCGAGGTGTATACGACCAGCGCGCCGCACAGGCCGAGACTGCCGCGACGCAGCCAGGCGGGCACTTCCGCCGACGCCAGCGACTGCAGCGCGACCAGCCAGGCGCCGAAGCGGAATCCATCCGCCATCATCGCGTTCCAGGTGGGCCATGAACCGGCGGGAGTCTGGGAAACCATCAGCGCGGCCCAGCCGGCACTGACGAAGGCCGCGAGCGCGGCGTTGCGGGCGGCCTCGCTGCGACCCCGGCGAATGAGCAGCACGACGGCGACGACCAGCAGCGCCAGCGCAGACAGCCAGTAAGTCACCCCGATGATCACGAGACCCTACGCCCCCACACGGGCGGAACGCCTGAAGTCAGCGCGCGCCCTTGCCCAGCAGAATCACTTCGACCGTCTGAAGAAGAATGAGTATGTCGAAAACCAGGCTGTGGTTCTTCACGTAGTAGAGGTCGTACTGCAGCTTCTCGAGCGCATCCTGCTCCGACGCGCCATACGGATAACAAAGCTGCGCCCATCCCGTGATTCCCGGCTTCACCGAGTGACGCACATCATAGTAAGGAATGCTCTCGGCGAGCTGGGTCACGAACTCGGGCCGCTCCGGCCGCGGTCCCACGAAGCTCATCTGGCCCGCGAGCACGTTGAACAGCTGCGGCAGTTCGTCGATGCGCACCTTGCGGATGAACTTGCCGACACGCGTCACACGATCGTCGTTGGTGGTGGCCCAGCGGGCCTGCCCGTCCTTCTCGGCGTCCTCGCGCATGCTGCGGAACTTCATGACGCGGAACACCCGGCCCGCGTAACCCACGCGCGGCTGGCCGTAGAGGATGGAAGCCTTGAAGCCTTCCTCGAGCTTGATGGCGAGCATCGTCAATGCCATCACCGGGAGGGCGATGACCAGCAGCGCGAAGCTCGCGACCACGTCGAAGGCGCGCTCCGAATGCCGACGGATGAAGTCCCGACGGAAGCCGCCGCCGAAAATGATCCAGCTCGGGATCAGGATGTCGAGGTGGACCTTGCCGGTCTCGCGTTCGAGGAAGGTGGCGAGCTCGGCGATCTCGATGCCGTTCAGGCGGCAGTCGAGCAGTTCCTGAAGCGGGAACTGCTGGCGGCGATCGTCCATGGCCACCACGATCTCGTCGATCTCGTGGAAGGCCGCGGTCGCGCTCAGCGTCGCGTCGCCCTTGACCAGGCGGTCGGCGGGCACCACGCGCTCTTCGTTAGGCGAGGGAAAGAAGCCGATGACCTTGAAGCCGCGCTGATCGTTCCGGCGACGCAGTGCCAGGATGCGTGCCGCGTTGTTGCCAGCGCCGTAGACCAGCACGCGACGCTTGAGAATGTCCTCGTCGATCACGCCGCGCGCCGCGACGCGAACAATGATCAGGGAAAACAATCCGATGGCGCCGAAACCTACGACCTCTAACCACGTCGGGCGATGGCCGGGCGTCATGTAGAGCAGCAATCCGCCGAGCAAGGCACCCGCGACCACGGCCACGGTGATACGCAGCACGACACCCGCGACCTGGTCACGCAGGCGCCGACTGAAAAGCCCCATGGCGACGGCCGCGACCATCACGCAGATCGCCAGCACGGCCGACTGCAGCCACATGAGCGCGGAGTGGCTCGTTCCGAGCCAGCTGAGGGCCAGCACCCCGCTGCCGAAAATGACTATGGATTCAAAGACCCACAGCAGGACGAGGCTGAGCTGCCAGTAATGGCCAAATAGGCGGATTCGCATCGGCGGCAAGTCTAGGGGGATGCCCCATCGCCGCGGATGGCGGTCCGGCGGCGAATCGCGACAAATGAGCGATCCGTCGCAAACCGTCAAATTGGATGGCGTCCCCAGGGGGATTCGAACCCCCGTTACCGCCGTGAAAGGGCGATGTCCTGGGCCTCTAGACGATGGGGACGCAGGTATGAATTGGTGGAGCCAGGCGGGATCGAACCGCCGACCTCTTGCATGCCATGCAAGCGCTCTCCCAGCTGAGCTATGGCCCCACGCGGGCGCGGCAAGTTACGGTCCGGATTGAGGTATGTCAAGTTTGCCGATGCGCCATTGATAGCGACCGCGTCACATCGTCGACGTCGAATCGCATAGCACACATTCACCTTATTCCCTTCTCCGATTTCCCCTCCCAGTGGCCCCGTGTCTGCCGGTCCCGACACGTTGAAATATGTTTGTTTGCACGATCTACTCTTGACCAGAGCAAAGGCAAACCCATCGCGAGGTGGGGACGCAAAGCTTCCGGTCTGAAGCGCGCATGCGACGACAGATAGCGGAGTTGCCGGCATGAGTCTCGTGCGTTTCGCATGTGCATGCCGTCAGTCCGAATCCGCCGCAAAACGCTTCGGTACTCAACTCAGTCTTGGTAGGACCGAACATGCGGAATTGTGGCAAACAAGTTGTTTTCCTGGCGTTGGTTGCGTTCGCGCTGAGCGCGTGCGGCGGCGGAGCGGACGAAGGCAACAGCACATCTAACAACCTTCCGCCCGTGATCGGCGGTACGCCGACCACGCAGCTGCTCGCGGGTACGCAGTACTCGTTCACGCCGCAGGCCGCCGACCCGGACGGCGACGCGCTGACCTTCTCCATCGAGAACAAGCCGAGCTGGGCGACCTTCACCGCCGCCACCGGCGCGATCACCGGCACGCCCACCGAGGCCGACGTCGGCATGTCGGCCATGATCACCGTCGAAGTCTCCGATTCGCACGCCGTGGCGCAGCTCACCCCGTTCCGCATCCAGGTGATGAGCGCCGATCCGCCGCTGCCCGGCGAGACCAACCAGCCGCCGACCATCCAGGGCACGCCGGCGACCGGCGCCACCGTGGGCCAGCTCTATACGTTCACGCCCGTTGGCGCTGACGAAGACGGCGACACGCTGACCTACAGCATCCAGAACAAGCCGAGCTGGGCGACCTTCACGCCGGCGACCGGCGAACTGCGTGGCACGCCCGCGTCCAACAACGTCGGCACCACCAGCAACATCGTCATCAGCGTCAGCGACGGCGAACTGACCGCGCAGCTGGCGGGCTTCAACCTGACGGTCGTTTCGACGGCCCCGGTGAATCGCCCGCCGACCATCACCGGCACGCCGGGCACCACCGTCACCGCCGGTTCCGCGTACAGCTTCCGTCCCGTCGGCAACGACCCGGATGGCAACACGCTGCAGTATTCGATCCAGAACAGGCCGAGCTGGGCGACCTTCAGCGCGACCAGTGGCCGACTCTCCGGAACGCCGACCACCACCGACGTGGGCACCTCGGCCCGCATCACCATCTCCGTGAGCGACGGGACGGCGAGCGCTTCGCTGCCTTCGTTCACCATCACGGTGTCCGCGCCGGCCAATCGTCCGCCGAGCATCACCGGCACGCCGGCCACCTCGGTGACCGCGGGCGGCAGCTACACCTTCACGCCGGGCGCCACGGATCCCGACGCGAATCCGCTTACCTTCTCGATCATGAACAAGCCGGCCTGGGCGACGTTCAACACCTCGACCGGTCGCCTCTCGGGTTCGCCGACGGCCGCCGACGTGGGTTCGTTCTCCGGCATCACCATCTCGGTGAGCGACGGCACGGCATCGGCTTCGCTGACCGCGTTCAGCATCTCGGTGCTGCAGGCGGCGAACGGCACGGCCCTGATCTCGTGGACCGCTCCGACCACCAACACGGACGGTTCGACGTTGACCAACCTGTCGGGCTTCCGCGTGGCGTACGGCCGCTCGGAGTCGGACATGAGCCAGTCGGCCTCGATCACCAACCCGAGCTTGAGCTCCTACACGGTGAACAACCTGACCTCGGGTCAGTGGTTCTTCGCGGTGTACGCGGTGAACTCGTCGGGCATCGAAAGCAGCGTCTCGAACGTCGCGACCAAGACGATCAACTGATCCTTCCCGGGCTACAGCACGCGGGCGAGACGCGCGAGCGTCCGCCCGCGGCCCAGTAGTTCGAGGGTCGCATCGATCGGCGGCGACACCGTCCCCCCGGTCACGGCCACGCGCAGCGGCTGCGCGATCTTGCCGAGGCCCAGCGCCTTCTCCTTCGCCAGGTTTTCGAGCTCGCCATGGATGGCGGGCGCGTTCCACGCCGCGAGCTTTTCCAGCCGCGCGCGCAGCTCGGACAGCAGCGCCTTCGCATCGGGCGCCAGGTGCTTCTCCGCCGCCTTGGCATCCAGCGTCACTTCGTCGCCGAAGAAGAAGCGGCTGTTGAGCGCCATCTCCTTCAGCGTCTTGGCGCGCTCGCGCTGCGAGACCACGATGCCCTCGAGCAGACCCTGGTCATCGGACTCGATGCCGAGCTGCTTCAGCTGCCACTGCAGGTGCGGAATGATCTCTTTCGGATCCGTCTTCACCAGGTGCTGCTGGTTGAGCCACAGCATCTTGTCCGGGTTCAGGGCCGAGGCCGCCTTGTTGATCTCGCGCACGTCGAAGGCCGCGATCATCTCGGCACGCGTGAAGAATTCCTGGTCGCCGTGCGACCAGCCCAGGCGCACCAGGTAGTTCAGCAGCGCATCCGGGAGGAAGCCCTGCTCCTGGTACTCGAGCACGCTGACCGCGCCGTGGCGCTTGGACAGTTTCGCGCCGTCCGGACCCAGGATCATGGGCACGTGCGCATACACCGGGGGCGTCTTGCCCAGCGCCAGCAGCATGTTCATCTGCCGCGGCGTGTTGTTGAGATGGTCGTCGCCGCGGATCACGTGCGTGACGCCCATGTCGGCGTCATCCACCACCACGCAGAAGTTGTAGGTGGGTGTACCGTCGGAGCGCGCGATGATCAGGTCGTCGAGTTCCTTGTTCTGGAACGTGACCGCGCCATGCACCACGTCCTCGACCACGGTCGCGCCCTCTTCGGGGTTGGCGAAACGCACCACCGGCTTGTTGCCGCTTTGCGCACCGGGGCCCCTGCCATGGCGGCAGCGGCCGTCGTAACGCGGCTTTTCCTTGCGCGCCTGCTGGTCGGCGCGCATGGCGTCGAGGTCTTCCTTGCTGCAATAGCAGTGATAGGCCGTGCCGGCCTTCACCATGTCGGCGATCACGGCCTTGTACCGGTCGAAGCGCTGCGTCTGGTAGTAAGGCCCGAGGTCGTGGTCGAGCCCCAGCCACTTCATGCCCTCGAGGATCACCTGCACCGCGGCCGGCGTGGAACGCTCCAGGTCCGTGTCCTCGATGCGCAGGATGAACTGACCGCCCATGCGCCGCGCGTACAGCCAGCTGAACAGGGCCGTGCGGACACCGCCGATGTGCAGCAGGCCGGTGGGGGACGGGGCGAAGCGAGTGACGACGGCCGACATGGGGGAATTCCTGAGCGTTGTCCGGCGCTTGGACCGGATTTTAGGGCCGCGAATCGTAGCATTTGATTCGTCGGGAGCCGATCTTTAGACTGCGCGTCCTCTCTGAAGGACCCGGGCACGCCTCGGCTCCGGCGGCGGGCGGTTAGCTCAGCGGTAGAGCATTGCTTTCACACGGCAAGGGTCACAGGTTCAAATCCTGTACCGCCCACCATCTTCTCCCTCACGCATCCTTGAATATGCGGTTGGCGTTGCGCTCGCCCAGCACGCGGTAGCTTTCCCACTGGTCGTCGCCCAGGAACTGGTCGAAGGTCGAATCGTTCGGGAATGACTTGTTCTGTTCCGAGTAACAGCGGAGGTCCAGCGGCATGTCCTGCGGCACCAGGCAGCCCTTGAGCACCAGCAGCCAGCAGGGATTCCTGCCGTCGCCGTCGTAGGTGACGCGCGCCAGCGCACCCGCATGCGGGCCCTCGCGCTTGAGCGACGACAGGGTGCCGATGGCATTCAGGTCTATCCAGTCCTGGATCCACGGCGGCGGCGGTGGATTGATCTCCTCCGGGTCGACCCAGTCGAAGCTGGCGCCGAAGTCGAGACGCGCGCGCCGCACCAGCGCGGACAGGTCATCGAAAATGTATTCCGGATCGTGCGTACCGTCGACCATGATCATGAAGCGCACGCGCCGGCGCAGCAGCTCGTACAGCGAGCTGTTCTCGATGTGCCCGCCGTCGCTCAGGTACCAGTAACGGTGTCCCGGTCCCTGGAAGTAGCGCCACCACTCGGCCAGCAGCGTCGACTGGGTCTTGAACAGGAACGACGGGATGCCGCTCAACCGCCGCAGGAACGATGGCGGGAAGCGTCCCGGCCGGTCGCCGGTGCCCACGCCCGAATCCCACCAGTAGCCGAGCCGCACGTTGAACAAGCCTAACAACAGCGCCATGGGCAGCGTGGTGTTGCGGCCCTGCCCCGGCGTGAACGCGGCGCCGGAGATGGCCATCCACTGGCTGAGTCGCAATTGTTCCGGGCAGACGCAGATGTCGTCGGCGCGCAGCGGGTCGCGTGACAGCACGTGGAACGCGTTCGGATCGGGAGCCACCGGCAACGGACACAGCGATCGGGGCGGC
>Ga0315910_10003907_pt1 | contig 12551 bp, 13 predicted proteins | sample EdamamesoilMG_FD_204470 | JGI IMG/M metagenome (GOLD analysis project Ga0315910, IMG submission 204470) | Garden soil microbial communities collected in Santa Monica, California, United States - Edamame soil | ecosystem: Environmental > Terrestrial > Soil > Garden | place: USA: California... | reverse complement strand
GGAGGCCCTGATCGAGGCCGAGCTCCAGTTCGGCCTGGCGCGCGAGCTGGAGCCGGACAACGAGGCCATCGCGGCCTCCCACAAGGTCTTCCTCGACCTGCTCGCGGCCAGGGTCCAGGGCAAGTGAGCCCCTTGCAGCGCGGGCCCCGCGGCGCCAGCCTGGGGCCCATGCGGATCCTCCTCGCACTGCCGCTCCTCGCCGCGTGCCAGATCAAGACCACGATCGAGAGCACGGCGCGCGTCACCGTCGACCCGGTGGTGGTCGTGCACGGGCTCGAGGGCGAGGAGCTGGGCGTCTCGACCACCTACGGCGTGGTCTTCCTCGGGCGCACGGCGCGCAGCGGACGCGTCGAGTTCACGGCCTTCTTCGGCGACGGCCCCGCGCGCGAGGCGGGGCTGGTGGTGGCCATGGGGGGCGGGGTCTTCGCGACCGAGTCCGAGATCCGGCTCCCGGCCGTGCCGCTGTGCTTCGAGCCCCCGCCGCCCGGCAGCGAGGTGTGGGTGCGCGGGCGCCGCGAGGGCCAGCCCTTCGAGTTCGAGGCGCAGGTCGTGACCGAACCGCGCGTGACGGGGCTCCTGCTGGAGCCCAGCCCCGAGCTCGACGCCCTGACGGACAGCGAGCTCGGCGCCGGGGTGTTCCTGCTGGTGCCGGGCCGACCGATGCAGCTCCTCGGGCTCGTGTCCGGACGCCTGACGCTCGACGAGCGCAAGGACTACGTGACGGTGGTGGGGCCGGAGGAGCTGTGGCGCCTGGTGGTCCACCAGCGCAACGCCGAGCGCCCGCGCCGCAAGGTGTACCGGCCGGACGTGCTCTGAGCTACTGCCTCCAAGAGTCTTCGCGGGCCGCAAAGATTCTGCGGGAGGTAGTAGCTCGCCGCGTCCGGCGAAGCCGGACGCCACCAGCAACCCTTCTGGAAACCGTCGGCCCTGCAACCCCGTGATGGGATTGCACGCGCCTCCCTTGGGTTGCGGGTGCAACCCGCGCTGCGCGAAGCGCACCGGAGCGCGGAGACGCGGAGACGCGGAGTGAAGACGCGGAGAAGAAAGAGCGGCTGACAAGGAGGAGAAGAGGAGCATCGCCAGCCCTGAGCGCATCCGTCCGCCGCGGAGCGTGCCGGCCCCGCCCAGTACCGCCTCTTTCCTTCCGCTTCTGCTCCGCGCTCTCCGCGTCTTCCCTGCGCGTCTCCGTGCTCCTTCGCCTCATGCGCGCCAGAAGCGCGGCATGATCAGCACGACCATCGCTGCGAACTCCAGGCGCCCGAGCAGCATCAGGAACGAGAGCAGGACCTTCGAGACCGCCGGCAGGAAGCCGTAGTACTCGTAGGGCCCCACCGCGGCCAGCCCCGGGCCGCAGTTGGACAGGCTGGCCACCACGGCGGTGAAGGCGCTCAGGATGTGCTGGTCCCCGAAGCCGTGCGGCGACTGGAAGCCGGTGGCCACGATCCCGACCGTGCTGAGGGCCACCACGATCAGCCACAGGCCGATGTAGGCCAGCACGCCCTGGACGGTCCCATCCTCCAGCGAGGCCCCGTCCATGCGCACCGGCTCGACCGCGCGCGGGCGCGCGAAGCGAGCGATGCCCTGGCGCGTGGCCTTCCACAGGATCACGAGCCGCACGACCTTGAGGCCCCCGCCGGTCGAGCCGGCGCAGGCCCCCACCGCCGTCAGGACCACGAGCCACAGGCGACAGGCGTCCGGCCACAGGTCGAAGTTCGCGGTCGCGTAGCCGGTGCAGGTCTGCAGGCTCGTGACCGTGAAGAGCGCGTCGCGCAGGCACAGCGAGAGGCGCGTGTAGTCGGGCAGCGCGCTGTCGGGCGCGCCGTTGCTGCCGCCCCAGAACCACAGCGTCACCCCGATCGCGAGCGACGAGCCCAGCACGAGCCCCAAGAATGCGCGCACCTCGCTCGAGCGCGTGAAGGCGCGCCAGCCGGCCGCCAGCCCCTGGCGCTGCACCGTGTCGTAGACGTCGAAGTTGACGCCCGCCAGGAGCATGAACGCCACGATCACGAGCTCGACCTTCCACGAGGCGAAGAAGGCCACGCTCGAGCCGTGGCTCGAGAACCCGCCCGTGGCCAGCGTGCTGAAGGCGTGGATCACGCAGTCGTACAGGTCCGCGTGCACGGCGTAGAGGAGCGCAACGTGCGCCACGGTCAGGAACACGTAGATGCGCAAGAGCCCGAAGGCGCTGTCGCGCACGCGCGCGCGCGCCGCCTCGCGGCTGATGCCCGAGACCTCCGAGCGGAAGAGGCTGCGCCCACCGGCCGGGAACAGCAGCACGAACACGATGATGATCCCGATCCCGCCCAGCCAGTGGCTGAAGGCGCGCCAGAAGTGCAGCCCGCGCGGCAGGGCGTCGATCTCCTCGGCCGTCAGGATCGAGGAGCCGGTCGTGGTGAAGCCCGAGGTCGACTCGAACAGGGCGTCGGCCATCGAGCCCATCGCGCCCGAGAACAGGAACGGCAGCGCCCCGAGCACGCAGGCCGTCAGCCAGGCCAGCCCGACCGCCGCCAGGCCCTCGCGCCGGAAGTAGTCCGGGCGGCCCTCGCGCGTCAGGCTCGAGCCGCGGAAGGCGAGCGAGAGCAGCCCGCCGAGCAGCGCGCAGGTCCCGGCCGAGTACAGGCAGCCCTCCAGCACCGCGCGCTCCCGGTACCAGGCCGCCATCAGGGCCGGGACGAGCTGGAAGGCCGCCAGGAGCAGCACCACGCGCCCGAGCAGCCAGCCGACCGCGCGCTTGTTCACGACCCCTCGCCGCGCGTGCCGGGCCGGAAGATCTGCTCCACGGCCGCGACGTTCTCGGGCAGCGTGAAGAGGATCACCTGGTCACCGTCGCGGATCACGCTGTCGCCGCCCGGGATCACGACCTCGCCGTCGCGCACCGTGGCCCCCACCACCGTCCCGCGCGGCAGCCCGAGGTTGCGCACCTTGCGCTCGGGCTTCCCGTCCCGGTAGTGGGCCTCCAGCTCGAGCACCTCGGCGCGCCCGTCGGCGATGACCGCGATCGAGGAGACCGAGCGCGAGCGCACGAAGCGCAGGATGTGGTTCGCGCACAGGATGCGCGGCGAGATGGCGCGGTCCACCCCCAGGAGGTCGTAGATCTGGCGGTAGGAAGACTTGTTGACCATCGCCACGGTGCGCTCGACGCCCAGCGAGCGCGCCAGCTGGCAGGCCACGATGTTGCGCTCGTCGTCCGCGGTCGTGGCCACGAACACGTTGGCCTCGCCGATGCGCTCCTCCATCAGGAGGTCGAGGTCGGTGGCGTCGCCGACCAGCACCATCACCGCGCGCGAGAAGCCCGGCGCGATCTCCTTGGCGCGCGCGGCCGAGCGCTCGATCAGGCGCACCGAGAGCCCCGGCGTCTTGTCCAGCCGCCGCGCGACCTGCTCGCCGACCCCGCCGCCGCCCATCAGCACCACGCTGCGCCGTCCGAGCTTGGGCGCGCCCGCCAGCAGCTCGAACTGGTCGAGGTCGGGCCCGCGCCCGATCAGGTACACCTGGTCGTCGACCGCGAGCTTGTCGCTCCCGCCGGGCACGAAGAACTGGTCCTTGCGCGCCACCGCCACCACCAGGAGCCCGGCCGGCAGCTTGAGGGCCGCCAGGGTGTCCTCGGTCAGCTCGCCCGGCTCGCGGATGCGCAGGCGCCGCAGCTGCACGCGCCCGTCGGCGAAGGACTCGACCTCGAGCGCGCGGTGCTGGCGCACGGTGCCCAGGATCTCCTCGGCCGCCAGCTCGTCGGTCGAGAGCACCAGGTCGAAGCCCAGGGTCTGCTTGTAGAAGTAGCGGTAGCCGGCGAGCTGCCCCGGATCGCGCAGGCGCAGGATCGTGCGCTTGGCCCCCAGGCGCTTGCCCAGGGTGCAGGCCAGCATGTTCACGTGGTCGTCGTTGCTGACGGCCACCAGCAGGTCGGCCTTCGAGGCCCCGGCCTGGTTCAGCACCGCCGCGCGGGTCGCGTCCCCCACCAGGATCTGCACGTCGAGCGACTCCTGCAGGCGCTGGGCCTGGCCCGGGTCGCGCTCGATCACGCTCACGCGGTGCTCCTCGCGCGAGAGGATGTCCGCGATGTGGTAACCGACCTCGCCGGCGCCGACGACGACGACGTCCATGCAGGGGAGAGACGATAGGGGTCCGCGAGGGCGAATCCAACCCGCAGCGGGCGGAGGGGGCGCTGGAGGCCCCGGAGCGCACCCGGAGGGCGCGCGCTTGGCCGATCCGGCCCGGCGCAGAACAATGCCGGAAACCTCGCTCAGCGCCGCGCCGTGCTCCTGCTCCTCGACAACCGCGACTCCTTCACCTTCAACCTGGCCCAGGCCTTCGAGGTCCTGGGCGAGCGCGTCGAGGTGCGCGCGGCCGGGAGCACGAGCCTGCCCGCGCTCGAGCGCCTGTGCCCGCGCCGGCTCGTGATCGGCCCCGGCCCGGGCCGGCCCGAGGCGGCCACGCTCGCGCTCGCGGCCCTGCGCCGCTTCGCGCCCGAGCTCCCGACCCTGGGCGTGTGCCTGGGCTTCCAGGCGCTCGGCCATGCCTTCGGGGCCACGGTCGCGCGCGCGCGCGAGCCCGTCCACGGCCGCGCCGTGCGCGTCGAGCACGACGGCCGCGGCCTCTTCGCCGGCCTGCCGAGCCCGCTCGCCTTCACGCGCTACAACTCGCTGGCCGTGAGGGCCGAGGGCCTGCCGGACTGCCTCGCGGCCAGCGCGCGCGCCGCCGACGGCGACCTGATGGGCCTGCGCCACCGCGAGTGGCCGCTGGAGGGCGTGCAGTTCCACCCCGAGTCGGTGCTGAGCGAGCGCGGCATGGAGCTGCTGGCGAACTTCCTGAAGAAGTGAGCCGACCGCGGAGCCGCGGAGGAACGCGGAGGGTCGCGGAGCAACCGGGGAACATCGAAGCCGAGGCGAGCAAGTCCGTTCTTCCCCCGACCCTCTTCTCCGCGTGTCCGCGTCTTCCTCGACGCGGCTGCGCGGTCGGCTCGCTCTGGAAGGCCTGCCAGCGTCACGGACGCCCGGCTTCGCCGGCCCCGCGCGGCCCCACCGGCTCGCTCCAGCTCGGCCAGGGATCCTGCGGACCGCGGCGGGCCTCGCCGTCGGGACCGCGCAGGAAGGCCAGGCGGCGGTAGACCGGCTTGCCGAGGCGGCGCCAGGCCTCGGCCAGGGCCGAGCGCGGCGGCGCCGGCGGCAGCGCCTCCGCCACGCCCAGGCCGCGGTAGTAGTGCGCGCGGTGCTTCCACACGTGGCGCAGGTCCTCGCGCGCGCGCACGGCGAAGGTGCGGCCGCGGCGCGCGTGCACGCTGGCGAGCTGGAAGTCCACCAGGCCCGGATGGCCGTCCTCGCCCACCAGCACGTTGGCCTCCTTGTGCAGGTCGTTGTGGCACACGCCGCGCTCGTGCAGCGCGCGCACGAGCTCCTCCAGGCGCTCGAAGAAGTCGCGCGGCAGCACGCGCGCGCGGCACAGCGCCGAGCCGGGCAGGTAGCTGCGCAGCAGCACCCCGGGCGTCTCGGAGGCGAGGACGCGCGCCACGCCCGCCAGCCCCTCGAGCGCGCGCAGCGCGCGCCGCTCGCGTGCAAGCAGGAGGCGCGCGACGAGGCGCGAGCCCGGCAGGCGTCCGCCCGCGGCCACGCGCCGCACCGCCAGCCCGTCGGCGCGCCCCACGAGCTCGACGCGACCGAGCGCATCCTGCTTCAGGACCCGGATCGTCTCGTGCTGCACGCGCTGGAGCTCCGCGCCGCGCGGCCTTGCGGCTCGCCGGCGAGGCCCCTATTCTCCCGCCGCATGGTCCACGGTCCAGACCCGCGCGCGGCCGGGCCGGGGGCCGGGCCCCACGACCACGCCGACCACGCCCACGGCGAGCACGGGCACGACCCCGAGGAGCACGACCACCACGGCTTCGCGCGCGTGGCCCGGGCGGTGGCCGGCGACGCGCGCCGCCGGAAGCTGCACACGGGGCTCTTGCTGGCGCTCTTCACGGTCGCGGGCACGACCCTCGCGCTCGAGCTCGGCCTGCGCCTGACCGGCCAGCGCGCGCGCGCCCTGGAGCACAACGTCACCACACGCAACCGCCGCTGGCTGGCGCTCTCGCGCGGCGGCGTCTTCCGCGCCCTGCCCGATCCCGTGCGCCGCTACGGCCTCAACCCCGGGGCCGACGTGACGATCGACGGCTGGCGCTTCCGCGTCTCGGCCCAGGGCACGCGCGGGCCGGAGCTCGTCACGCCCAGGCCACCCGGAGAAAAGCGCCTGCTCGTGCTGGGCGACTCCTTCCCCTTCGGCCTGTGGTGCGACGAGGAGGACACGGTCGCGGCCGAGCTCGCGCGCCTGGCGAGCGCGGCCGAGGCCGAGCGCGGGAGCGGGCTCCACTGGCGTGGCCTGACCCTGGCCGTGCCGGGCTACCACCTGGGCCAGACCCTGCGGGCCTTCGAGCAGGAGGGCGCGGCCCTCGCGCCCGACCTGGTGGTGCTCTACTGCAACACGAACGACATCGAGCAGAGCGGCTTCTACTTCGACGCGGAGCTGGACGTCCTGCGGCGCGACTTCCTGCCGCTGCCGGTGGCGCTCAAGGAGCGGCTCTGGCGCTGGAGCCACCTCTACGGCTGGATCGCCACGCGCCACGCGCGCGCGACCGAGGCCGGCCCGTCGCCCTGGAGCGAGCCGCGGGTGCCCTGGGCCCACGTGCGCGCCGACAACCAGGCCTACACGCGCGCGGCCCTGGCAGCCCTGGCCGCGCACTGTCGCGGGGCCAATCTGCCGCTGTTCGTGATCCACCAGCCGCTGATGGGCTTCCTCGGCGTCACGCGCACCGAGGACTGGCCCGTGCTGCCGCTGGAGCGCTGGTTCCGCGCGACCTGCGCCGAGCTCGACCTCCCCGCCCTGCACCTGCTCGGCCTGATGCGCGGCTACGCCGACGGCGTCGACCGGCTGGCGGAGGGCGCGCCCCCCGACTGCCTGACGGACCAGTACATCGCCGACGAGGAGGCCCAGGCGGTGCTCGCGGCCGCGCAGGCGAAGATGGCTGCGCGCGGCGAGGTGTGGGAGCAGCTCTCCTTCGCCGCGCAGGTGGCGGCCTTCGAGGGCCTGGCCTTCACGCTGCCGGCCGAGCCCGACTTCCATCTCACCGGGGCCGCCTATCGCCACATCGCGCACCTGGCGCACGCGCGCCTGCGCGCGGAGGGGCTCCTGCCGTGAGCGCCGGCACGATCCGGATCGACGGGCTGACGCGCCGCTTCGGGGCCCACGTGGCGGTGAAGCCGTTCCAACTCGCCCTCGGGCCGGGCGGGATCATCGGGCTGCTCGGGCCGAACGGGAGCGGCAAGAGCACGCTCCTGCGCATGCTGCTGGGCCTCGTCCCGCCCGACGCGGGCCGGGCCGAGGTCGACGGCGTGGCGCTGGCCGGCGACGGGGTCGCGATCCGGCGCCGCACGAGCTACCTGCCGGGCGAGCTGCACCTCTACGGCGAGCTTAGCGGGCGCGCGCACCTCGCCTGGTGCCTGCGCGGGCGCGGAGCCAGCGCCCTGAAGCGCGCCCACGAGCTGGCCGCGGGCTTCGAGCTGCCCCTCGCGCGCCGCGTGCGCGGCTACAGCCACGGGATGAAGCGCCAGCTCCTGCTGGCGGCCGCGCTGGCGCCCGAGGTGCGCGTCCGCGTGCTCGACGAGCCCACCGAGGGCCTCGACCCGACGCGCCGCGCGCAGGTCCTCGAGCTCCTGCGGGCCGATGCGGCGCGCGGCACCACGCTGCTCGTCTCCTCGCACCACCTGGGCGAGGTCGAGCGCGCCACCACGCGCCAGCTCTTCCTGCGCCAGGGCGAGCTGCTCGACGAGGAGAGCGCGCGCGACCTCTACCGCCGCGCGCGCGAGTCGCTGCGCGTCGCCTGGGACACGGCCCCCGAGCGCGCGCTGCTGGAGCGCGCCGTGGCCGGCGTGCCGGGGGCCGAGCTGTACCTGGCCGAGGGCCGCGCGACCTTCTTCTTCCGCGCCGGCGGAGGCCTGACGGCCCTGCGCGCGCTGCTCGCCGCGAGCGGCCTGCCGGAGCCGCGCGCGCTCACCTACGGCGAGCTGTCCCTGGCCGAGGTCTACCGCGAGCTCTACGGCGTGGAGGGCGTGTGATGGGACGCCTGGCGAGCTTCGTCGTCTTCACGCTGGCCTACGCGCTCGTGCTGGAGGCCATGCTCGCGCCCGCGATCCTGTTCTGGCCCGAGTTCTCGGCCAACCTCGACTCGATCCGCGCCATGGCGCGCAACGTGCCGATCCTGGGCCAGGAGATGATCGGGCGCATCGAGGACGAGGGCTTCCCGGCCTACGTCCTGGCGCAGCACTTCTTCAAGGGCGCCAACGCGCTCGGCACGGCCGCGGCGATCCTGTTCGCGGCCCCGGCCGTGGCCGGCGAGGCGCACCGCGGCACGCTCGAGCTGTGGCTGGCCCAGCCGCGCTCGCGCGCCAGGCTCCTGCTGGAGCGCTGGAGCGCCGGCGCGCTGGCCGTGACCCTGCCGGTGTTCCTGACGACCCTGACGATCCCGCTCCTGGCCGCGCGCGTCGGGGAGCTCGAGAGCCACGGCCCCTACCTCGCCTGCGCCGCGCACCAGGCGCTCTTCCTGCTGGCGCTCTACGCCGTGACCTTCCTGGGCTCGTGCCTCTCCTCGAACCCGAACCGGCTCGCGCTCGTGGCGCTGTTCCTGGCGGTGCTCCAGTTCGCGCTCTACATGGTCAAGACCGTCACGCACTTCTCGCTCTTCCGGCTGTGCGACATGGAGGTCCTGATGGCGCTCGCGGAGGGGCGCTGGAGCGTGCCGATCGTGCTCACGCTCGCCGCCACGGTCGGCCTCTCCCTGCTGGCTTCGCTGCTCGCCTTCCGCCGCCGCTGCCCGTGAGCGCGGCGGATCAGAACCAGCGCGCCACGCTCGCGCGCAGGGCCCAGCCCGTGGCGGCGCGGCGCTGGTAGCGCGTGGCGCGGCGCGCGAGCTCGACCGCCTCGGCGAAGGCCGCGCGCGCCTCCGGCTTGCGCGCCAGCGCCTGCAGGGAGCGCCCGCGGCGGTAGGCCGACTCGGGGCTCGGTCCGTGGTTGCGCTCGAAGGTCGCCAGCGCCGCCAGCGCCTCCTCCCCTCGTCCGAGCCGCGCCAGGCACTCGGCCCGGCGCAGCATCGCGGCGCCGTAGGCATGCTCCTCCTCCAGCGCCACGCAGCGCTCGAAGGCCTCGAGGGCCGGCTCGAGCGCGCGCGTCGCGAGCCGCGCGAGCCCCAGGCGGTAGTGCCACTCGGCCACCTCCGGCTCCCCACGCGCGGCCTCCTCGAGCGGTGCGAGGGCCGCCCGGGCCCGACCATGCGCCAGGAGGAGCGCCCCGAGCTTGCCGCGATTGTGGGCGCTCGGGACCGCCTCCAGGGCCGCCCGCTGCGAGCGCACCCGCCGCGCCGCGACCAGGCGTGCGCCGACCTGCGTCAGGAAGGCCGAGGCCAAAGCCGCCGCGAGGAGCAGGCCGAAGAGCCCGGTGCCGCGGAAGAGCGGCCCGACCAGAGGCAGGTTCCCGAGGACGCTCGCCAGCACGCACACGAGCACGAAGAAGCCCACGAGCCGCACGCGGCCAATTGTAAGAGCCTCCGGCCCAGCGCCGCTTGCGCGCAGCGCGGGCAAAGCCGTCAATGGGGCCGATGACGCTGGCCCTGGAGAGCGCGCCGGAGGCCGAGGCCTCCCCGGCCAGCTTCTCGCCGCGCCTGGCGGTCGCACGCGAGCTCGCACGCGCCGCCGGCAGCGCCCTCGCGCTGCCCGGGCGCGTGACGGGCCAGCTCCTGCGCCGCCGCGCGCTGGCCGGCGCCCTGGCGGACGATCTCGCGCGCGATGCGCCCATCGAGGGGGCGCCGCCGCCGCGCGACCTGCCCGCGCGCCCGCTGCGGATCTTCGTCGCCAGCGCCGAGGCCTCGGGCGAGCGCCATGCGGTCCGGTTGATCGCGGCCCTGCGCGCCGAGCTGGCGCGCCTGGGCGCGCGCGCGCCCGAGATCCTCGCCCTCGGCGGTGCCCCCACGCGCGCCCTCGGGGTCGAGACGGTCGGCGACCCGGCGGCGCGCGCGGCCATGGGGCTCGCCCCGCTAAGAGCGCTGCCCTACTACGCCGGTCTCCTGCGCTCGAGCGGCGCGGCGCTGGCGCGCTTCCGGCCCGACCTCGTCGTGCCGGTCGACTCGCCCGCGCTGTTCGTGCCGCTGGCTCGCATCGCACGCGCCGCGGGCCTGCGCTCGGCGCACCTCGTCGCGCCGCAGTACTGGGCCTGGGCACCCTGGCGCGCGCGCGCCTACCGCGAGGCCTTCGCGCTCGCGCTGACGATCCTGCCCTTCGAGCCGGCCTGGTGGGCGCGCCACGGCGTGAGGACGGCCCACGTCGGCCATCCCGCCCTGGACGGGCTCGCGCCCGCGCCGCCGCCGGACGACCCGCGCCGGCGCAGCCTCGTGCTCCTGCCCGGCAGCCGCGCGCACGTGATCGAGCGCAACCTCCCGTGGATGCTGTCCGTGGCGAGCGAGCTCCAGGCCCGTCACCCCGAGCTCCCGATCGTGCTGCCCCACGAGAGCCTCCAGCATCGCGCGCGCCTCGAAGCGGCGCTGCGTGCGGCCGGCGCGCGGGTCGAGCTCGCCCTGGGCGACCTGCACGGCAGCCTGGCCGGCGCGCGCGCGGCCCTGTCGGTCTCGGGCACGGTCCTGATCGACCTGCTCCACCACCGCCTGCCGGCCGCGGTGATCTATCGTGTCGGTCGGCTCGCCGCCCAGGCTGCCCCCCACGCCCTGACCGTGCCCTGGTTCTCGTCCGTCAACCTGCTGGCGCGCGCCCCCGTCTACTGGGAGGCCTGCTTCCACGGGGCGGGACCGCGCGCGGCCTGCCTGGGCCACCTGGAGCAGGCGCTCCTCGATCCCGGCTTCCGGGCCGGCAACCTGGCCCAGCTCGAGGGTGCCGCGCGACGCCTCGGACCGGGGGGGGCGATCGAGCGCGCCGCCCGCCACCTGCTGGCCCTCGCGGCCCGTCCGGAGGGCCCGAAATGAGCCCGGACGGCGGAGATTTGCCCCTGAAGGGATCGGCCGGCGAGGAGTACGACGACCCGATGGAAGCCCGCGCCATGGCCTGGATGAGCCGCGCCAAGCAGGGCGACCCCGCCGCCTTCGACGAGCTCATCCGGGCCCTCCGGGGCCGCGCCTTCCGCCTGGCCCAGTCCTGGGTCGGGTCGCGTGACGACGCCCTGGAGCTGGCCCAGGAGGCCTTCCTCAAGACCTACCGGGCGCGCGACACGTACCGGGAAGGCGAGCCCTTCCTGCCCTGGTTCCATCGCATCCTGCGCAACACCTGCTACAGCTTCCTGCGCGGGGCGAAGCGCCTGCGGCCGCGCTCGCTGTCGGCGCCGCGGCCCGGGGGCGAGGACGAGGGCGACTGGGAGATCGCGGACGCGGATGGCCCCGCGCCGGAGGAAGGCGCGGACGCGGAGGAGCGCAGCGCGGCCTTCTGGAACGGCTTCCGGCGGCTCTCGGCGCGCGACCGCGAGATCCTGGCGCTGCGCCACTTCCAGGAGCTCTCCTACGCCCAGATCGCGCGCCAGCTCGCGATCCCCGAGGGCACGGTGATGTCGCGCCTGTTCCACGCGCGCGCGCGCCTGCGGACGGCCCTCGAGGGCCGCTTCGGCGACGAGTTCGGCAGCCCGAGCCCGAAGGAGGCGCGGCGATGAGCTCGGAGCCGAGCCGCGACCAGCTGCTCGCCATGGCCTACGTGGACGGCGAGCTCGAGAGCGCCGCGCGGGCCGAGTTCGAGGCGCGCCTGGCGGCGAGCCCGGAGCTGCGGCGCGAGGTGAGCGCGCTGAAGGAGCTCGAGCTGCTGGCGCGCGCCGCGGCGCCCCGGGAACCGGCCGACCACGAGTGGGATGCGCTCGCGCGCGATCCGGTGCAGCGCGGGACGCTCGGTCTCGGATGGACGCTGCTCGGGCTGGGGCTGGCGGCGCTGCTCGGCTTCGGGGCGCTCGAGTTCTGCCGCGGTGAGGCGCCCCTGTGGATCAAGCTCGCCTGCGGCGCGCTGGCGGCTGGTTTCGGGCTGCTGCTCGGCGCCACCGTGCGGGCACGGCTGAGGACGGCGCCCCTCGACCCCTATCGCAAGGTCCAGAGATGATCCTGACGACGACTGACGAGGTCCCCGGCCGGACCGTGGTCGAGACGATCGGCCTGGTGCGCGGCAGCTCGGTGCGGGGCGCGCACATCGGCCGCGACGTGATGGCCAAGCTGAAGAACCTCGTAGGCGGCGAGGTCAGCGAGTACACGAAGCTCCTGGCGGAGTCGAGAGAGCAGGCCCTGGACCGGATGATCGAGGAGGCGCGGGCCAGGGGCGCGGACGCGATCGTCGGGCTGCGGTTCATGTCGAGCGACATCGGGGACGAGGCGGCGGAGATGCTGGCGTACGGGACGGCGGTGAGGCTGGGGTAGGGAGGGGGGCGGGCGGATCCGCAGGCCGCGACGCGGGGGAGTGAGCCCAAGCGGCCGCAGGTCGCGACGCTGGGCCGAGCGAGCCCAGGGGCCCCGCTCCGGGGGCGGGGCCAGACACGACGGCCGGCTGCGCGGGGGGCGA
>Ga0315910_10003906_pt1 | contig 12554 bp, 11 predicted proteins | sample EdamamesoilMG_FD_204470 | JGI IMG/M metagenome (GOLD analysis project Ga0315910, IMG submission 204470) | Garden soil microbial communities collected in Santa Monica, California, United States - Edamame soil | ecosystem: Environmental > Terrestrial > Soil > Garden | place: USA: California... | reverse complement strand
CGCGCGAGATCGAGCGCGGCGCGCAGCAGCGCGGCGTCGCGGCCGCTGCGCAGCAGGCTCACGCCCATCCACAGCATGCCGGTGTAATGCGCGGCGAGCCATGCGCCCTCTTCCATCACCCGCGATTCGGACAGCAGCGCTTCACCGGGATGCCAGATGAGCAGGCAGTCCGGCTCCGCGGCATTCACCGCCGGCGCGATGCAGGCGGACAGATCCTCGCGCGCGAGGCGATAGGAACCCTTGGGCGCCGCGCGCCGGCCGCGGGTGATGAGCTGGCAGATCTGCCCATAGCCCTGGCGCGTGGCGGCCAGCGCCACCAGCTTCATGCCGCAGGTGAAGGTGAACTCGGCGCCGACGATGAACTGGAGGCCGGCTTCCTTCGCGCGCATGTGCGCGCGCACCACGCCGGCCATGGAACACTCGTCGGTGAGCGCCAGCGCGCGATAGCCCAGCGCCTGCGCGCGGCCGATCAGCTCGCCCGGATGCGAGGCGCCGCGCAGGAAGCTGAAATTGCTTAAGGCATGCAGCTCGGCGTAATGCGCAGGACTGGCGGCCGCATCCGTTTCAGCGGCAGACGCCTCAGACGAAGCATCCATGCAGGAACCAGCGCCGCGATACGCCTTCGCGGAACACCCACCAGCGCGCGCCATCGGTAGTGCGCGCGATGTAGTAGTCGCGGGCGATGTCCCGTCCATCCCACCAGCCGGATTCGATGCGCTCCGGACCGCTGAGCAGCTGCAGCTCCCTGCCCTCGTGGCGCAGCTGCTTCACCCGCCCCGCGTCATCCTGGATGATGTCGAGCGCCTGCGGCACGGGCATCAGCCCCAGTGGCCGCAGGCGATCGACCGCATACACCGGCGCCAGCTCCTGCACCCCCAGCGGTGGCACTCCGCGGTACTGCTGCTCCGGGCGGTGCTCATCCACCTGCGCCAGTCCATACACGGCATGGGTGCCCAGCCGCGCCATCAGCGTCTGCAGGAATTCGGGTGTGGCCTGCGCCGCCGCCGTATCTCCACCCTGCTCGCCCGGCGCCCACAGGCCGCCGCTGACGGCAGTGAAATGCCTGAGCTTGCCCGCGGTGAGCTCCATGCGTTGCACGGGACCCGCCAGCGGCAGGGACTCCAGACGCGCAGCCAGCAATGCGGTGAAGCGCGCGGCGTGATACTCCGGCACCACGCAGCGCATGACGGTGACCTGCGGCAGCGCGCGGCGGAAATGCAGGCGCAGGCGCAGCGCCATCACGCCACGCTGGCGGGCGCGCAGGAAATCCTCGAGCTTCAACAGAGAGGGCTGCAGCGCGGCGAGCAGCGACTCCCGATCCAGCGTCTCGTAGTCCGGGTCGATGCGTTCGCTGAAACCTTCGGCCGGTGCAATGGCCCGGCGCGGATCGCGCCGGGCGCCAGTGAGCTGGTCGAGTTGCCGCAGGCGATCAGCACCCAGGCGCCGCGCCAGGCCCGCGCGCGGCAGGCGCAGCAGTTCGCCCAGTGTATTCACGCCCATGCTGGACAGACGCGCGCATTCTTCTTCGGGCCAGTGCAGATGCCTGAGCGACAGCGGCGCCAGCCGTCCGGCCAGGCGCGCCGGCGTGGTGATGCAGCAGTTGCGACCGGCACGCGCCAGCAGCACCGCTGCCAGCGGCGTGGGCGCCAGTGCCAGCTGCAGGGGCCGTGGGAAAGCCGCGCGCAGCGCCTTCAGCAATTCCGTGAGGCCACCGAAGAGTGCCTGGCTGCCCGCCAGCTCCAGCAGCACGGCGTCGTTCGATTCCACGGCCACGCGCGGCGTGAATGTCCCCGCGCGCTTCACCAGCACCGCGAGCGCGGCGGGAAAGGCGTCTCCGGGCAGATCGTCGGATTCGGCAGCCACCGCACCCAACTGCACCGCGGCCCACAGTTCGCGCGCGGCTGGCTCTGTCTCGGCGGCAGGCGCCGGCAGTTCGAGCACGCGCACCGGGACGGGCCGCGGCGACGGCAGCGGCAATTCCAGATCAGGCAGGATCTGCTGGCGGAAACTCATGGCAGTGGCAGCTCCACGGTGCAGGGTGTGAGGCCGCGCCCCTTCAGCAGCTGCAGTCGCAGGCAGCCGGCGCCGCGCCGAAGCGCGATGCGCAGCGCCGCGGCGCTATGTTCGGTGGCGGCGCGCAACGGCCGGATCAGCACGCCCAGTGACCCACCACGTTCCGTGGCCAGCGCCAGCCGTCGCAGCGCGGTCATGCCCGCCACCTGTGGCCAGGCAAAACTCACGGCGCAGGCGCCGGAGAGCAGGCTCTGCTCCAGCGCCCACAGCGGGTCTGTGGCACGCACCACCAGCAACCGGTCGAGTCGTATTCCATGCGCCTGCCACGCAGGCACGAAAGGCTCGAACGGCGGCGCGATGAAGGTGCAGCAGCGCGCGGCCGGCATCTGCGTGAGCTGGCGCAACAGTGGCGTCCACAGGCTGAGCTCACCGCAGCCACCACCGGTGAGGATTTCCACCAGGCCGCGGCGCGGCCAACCCCCGCCAGGCAGTACGGCATCGAGCGCGGCGTGGCCGGTGGGATATCCCGTGGCCGGTGCAATGCCCCGCCCACGCCACAGCGATGGATGCTGCAGCAGCGCCTCGAATTGCGCGTCATGGACGTCGGCGGCCATCTTCATTCCCCATCTTTCATTCCATGGGCTGGCGGATCACGGTCTTCCAGCGCGCCGGCGCGGCGCGGCGGATATCCGTCAGGTAGATCTCATGGTGTTTGCCGCGAAGTGCCGAATGCTCTTCGATGAAGGCATGCAGGCGCTGGATGGTCGGCCCTTCCTCCGTGAACGGCCCCACGTGCAGGATCTGCGCACAGCGGCCCTCTTCGAACTGCTCGATCCGCAGGCGCTCGAGCGCGGGCAGCGCCTTCTTCCTGCCCACCTCGGCCATGGCCTGGCGCAGCACGCCGTGGGGCACGAAAGCCGGCTGCATGATCATCATGGTCCATTGCCAGCTCGTCCGGTCGCCGGTGAGAAAGACCGACGGGTCATCAGCCCACCACAGTCCTTCCAGCGGCATGACGGCGTAGTCACGGCCTTTGGGAGCTTTCTTGACGATGAACTTCGCGGTATAGGAAACCGAGAACAGTGCTTCGACGGCCTGCGCGTACTCGGGCACGCGATTCGGATCGCCGCGGCCATCGACCATCAGATAGGTGAAGGCCGGCACCTGCACCTGCACCACGGCCTTCGCGGACGGTGAATAGAGCTGCTTAAGCTCCTTGCGCAGGTCGACCTTGGTCACGACGCCTCCGGAACAATGGCATCAAAGTCCGATGCCCTTGCCACGGCGGATGACGCCGACCACCACGCCTTCGATCAGCATGGACTGCTCTTTCAGATCGACCTTGATGGGCTCGAAGTCCTCGTTCTCGGGCAGCAGCCACACCACCGGGCCTTCCTGGCGGTAGCGCTTCACGGTGACCTCGTTTTCCAGCCGCGCGACGATGATCTGCCGGTTGCGCACATTGGGCGTGCGGTGCACGGCCACCAGGTCGCCGTCGAGGATGCCGGCGTTCTTCATGCTCATGCCGATGACCTTCAGCAGGTAATGCGGCTGCGGGTGGAACACGGAAGGATCGATCTGCAGGTGATCCTCGACGTTTTCCTCGGCGAGGATGGGGCTGCCCGCCGCCACGCGGCCGATCAGCGGCAGGCCCATCTGCTCGCGCATGGTGTCCTTGAGCTGGATGCCACGCGAGGCGCCGGGCAACAGCGTGATGACGCCCTTGCGTGCCAGCGTGCGCAGATGCTCTTCTGCGGCATTGGGTGAACGGAAGCCCAGTTCCTCGGCGATTTCCTTGCGGGTGGGCGGCATGCCGGTTTCCTGGACCGTGCGCCGGATGAGCCGCAGAATCTCGCTTTGCCGGGGCGTGAGATCGGAGTCGGACATGGGGCAGCCCTCCAGGCTGTGGTTTCATACAGTGTACTGTACTTTTATACAGCCCGCCGGCCACCTTGGCAAATCGGCTGCGAGACCCCTCGCAAGCCCATGAAATCCCGGGATTCCGTCCTTGATGTAGCGATTATCGGGGCCGGCCACAACGGCCTGGCCTGTGCCGCCTACCTCGCCCGGGCAGGTCTTTCGGTCACCCTGTTCGAGCGCCGCGGCATCTTCGGCGGCACCGCCGTGACCGAGGAATTCCATCCCGGCTTCCGCAACTCCACCGCCAGCTACACGGTGAGCCTGCTGCACCCACAGGTGATCCGCGACCTGAACCTGCACCAGCACGGGCTTCGCATCGTCGAGCGCCCGCTGCTGAACTACGTGGTGGAAGGACCCGGGCGCGGCCTGCGCATCGGTCCCGGCAGCACTGACACGCTGCGACATCTGGCCGCGCGATCACCGCGCGACGCCGCACGCCATGGCGACTACCAGGCCCAGCTCGCCACCGGCGTTGCGCTGCTGAAGGATCTGCTGCTCACCACGCCACCCACCGACCTGAAGCGCCTGGGTGACCTGTGGTCCGCGCTGTCCACCGGGCGGCGCTTCCGCGCGCTGCCGCTGGAGTCACAACGCGTGGTGCACGAACTGTTCACGCGCAGTGCCGGGGATTTCCTCGATGGCTGGTTCGAGGATCCGGGACTGAAGGCCGCCTATGGCTTCGACTCCGTCGTCGGCAACTACGCCAGTCCCTACACGCCGGGCAGCGCCTATGTCCTGCTGCATCACGCCTTCGGCGAGGTAAACGGCAAGCCGGGCATCTGGGGTCATGCCATCGGCGGCATGGGCGCCATCACGCAGGCCATGGCGCGCGAGGCCCAGGCACATGGCGCCAGCATCGAACTGGACCAGCCCGTGCGCCGGGTACTGGTGGAAGACGGCCGTGCCTGTGGCATCGAACTGCACAGCGGCCGCGTGGTCCGGGCGCGTCGCGTGGTGGCCAATGTGAATCCGCGGTTCCTGCTGCTCGATCTCCTGGCGCCGGAGGATGTGCCGGAGGAAATCCGCCTGCGCATGCAGCGCTTCCGCTGCGGTTCGGCCAGTTTCCGCATGAATGTCGCCCTGTCCGAACTGCCGGATTTCGACGCCAGCGGTCCGGCCGGCAGTGATATCCACCGCTCCGGCATCCTGATCGCACCGACGCTGGAATACATGGACCGTGCGCATGCCGATACGCGCCTGACCGGGATGTCGCGCGAACCCGTCATCGAGATGCTCATTCCCAGCACGCTGGATGATTCGCTCGCTCCGCCCGGCCAGCATGTGGCGAGCCTGTTCTGCCAGCATTTTGCACCTGCCCTTCCGGGCAGTCGCAGCTGGGAAGAGGAACGACAAGTCGCGGCGGATCTGATCATCGATACGGTCGACCGCCATGCACCGAACTTCCGGCGCAGCATCATCGGCCTACTGGCTCTTTCTCCCCTCGACCTTGAACAGCGTTTCGGCCTTCCCGCCGGCGACATCTTTCATGGCGCGCTGGGACTGGATCAGCTCTGGGCAGCGCGTCCCCTGCTCGGTTTCGGCAACTACCACACCTGCGTGAAAGATCTGTATCTGTGTGGTGCCGGCGCGCATCCAGGTGGTGGAGTAACGGGGTTGCCCGGACGCAACTGTGCATCGGTCATCCTCAAGCAATCACCATCGCAGCGGTTTTCAAGCCGACTTTTCTCTTCAATGTAAGTTGTCTCCTACAGCCGACAACACCAAAAAAGCTGTTGCCGAAGCAGGCCAGAATATGGTCAAGTTGTGCACCCGCAAAAAAACAGCATCAGGATGATGTTTGTTAAGCGGTCCGTTTGGCCGATTTGAGTGGATAGCTCCACAACCTGAAAGGGGATTCAAAAATGAAAAGCACGATTGGAATGACTGTTGCGGCGCTTGCCGCTGTGGCCGCACTGGCTGGCTGCACGGACCTCAAGCCGCTGCAGGCCGATATCGACAGCCTGAAGACGCAGGTCGGCCAGATCTCGTCGGATGTGGCCGCGCTGAAGACCAGCAAGGCTGACGCCAGCGCCGTGACGGCGGCTTCGTCGGCTGCCTCGAGCGCCTCGGCCAAGGCCGATGCCGCGCAGGGCACTGCCAACCAGGCTCTGGCCGCCGCACAGGCTGCCCAGACCGGTGTCAACGACCTGAACGAGAAGATCGACCGCATGTTCAAGCGCTCGGTTTCGAAGTAAGCCCACAAGCCCGCTTCGATCTCGACCTTGAGATGGAGGAACGCCGCGCAATGCGCGGCGTTTTTCTTTAGGGGACGTGCACGCGACTGAACGCGCGCACTGACGCCGCCACGCAGCGATCGTCAGCCTGGATCCGCATCAGGGCCTTCTCAGGGAGACGCCCCGTTACATGCGGACGAGCGCGGATCCCCAGGTAAATCCACCGCCAAAGGCTTCCAGCAGGATCAGATCTCCCTGCTTGATGCGCCCATCGCGTACCCCGGTATCCAGCGCCAGCGGTACCGACGCCGCCGAGGTGTTGCCGTGATCCTGCACCGTGACGATCACGCGCTCCATCGGCAGATCCAGCTTCTTTGCCACTGCCTGGATGATGCGGATGTTGGCCTGGTGCGGGACCAGCCAGTTCACCGCGGATTTATCCAGCTTGTTCTTGGCCAGCACTTCATCCACTGAACTGCCGAGCATGGTCACCGCGACCTTGAAGGTCTCGCGGCCAGCCATGCGGATCACGGCGCGGTTGTTCGAGCCGGGCTCGTAGCCCTTCGAGATTCCGCCGGTGCAGTAAAGCAGGTGCTGGTAGCTGCCATCGGCGTGCAGGTGCGTGGACAGGATGCCCGGCTCGGCGGACGCCTCGAGCACCACGGCGCCCGCGCCGTCGGCGAACAGCACGGCAGTGGTGCGATCGGTGAAGTCGGTGATGCGCGTCAGCGTCTCGGCACCCACCACCAGCGCACGGCGTGATTCACCCATGCGCACGAACTTGTCGGCTACCGACAACGCGTAGATGAAGCTGCTGCAGGCTGCCTCGACACTGAATGCCGGGCCACCCGTGCACCCCAGCCTCGCCTGCAGCAGCGCGCCGGCATTGGGGAAAATGAGATCGGGAGTCGTGGTGCCGAACACCACCAGATCGATGTCGGCCGGCGTCAGCCCCGCGGCGGCGATGGCGCGGCGCGCGGCATGCTCGGCCATGTCGACCGTGGTCTGGCCCTCGGCGGCATAGTGGCGCCGCTCGATGCCCGTGCGCTCGCGGATCCACTGATCCGAGGTTTCCATGATCTTCTCCAGATCCGTGTTGTGCACAACACGTTCGGGAAGATAGGAACCCGTGCCGATGATCCTGGAGTACACCGGTTTGTCAGGCATGGCTGCGCGGCCTCATGCGACGCGGAATGCGCCCGGCGGGCGCACCGCCCTGCCGCTGCGTCAGTCCTGCTCGGCTTCGGGCCGCGGCTCGATCACGCGCTTGCCGCGGTAGAAACCGTCGGGCGTGATGCGATGGCGCAGGTGCGTCTCTCCGGACTGCGGATCGATCGACAGCGCCGGCTTGGCAACCGCATCGTGCGAGCGGTGCATGCCGCGCTTGGAGGGAGTCTTGCGACTCTTTTGAACTGGCATTGGTCTAGGTCTCCTGAATCACTGCTTCTGCCGGGCCGACTTCAGCATCGCACCCAGTGAGGCGAACGGTCGCTGCGTCGGTTCCGAAATCTCTTCCTGCAACTCATCGCGCTTTCCGTCGGGGCACTGCCCTTCGGGATGTCGCGGCGCTGCCGGCAGGGCCAGCAGCAACTCTTCTTCCACCAGGTCCGCCAGGCGCAGGCGACCTTCCGGTGCCAGGGCCGTCTCCATCTCCGGCGGAACTTCACCGGCTTCGGACTCCGACTCCAGCAGCAGCACACGCGAGTGGCTGACCACGGGCAGGTGCATCGGCTGCAGGCATCGCTGGCAGATCACCTGCAGGTCCGCGGACAGATTGACTTCCGCCACGATCCGCCGCTGCTCACGACCCAGCGCAACGCTGCCGGTCACCAGGCCCTCGCGACTGGCCAGCTGCGGCGCGATCCTTTCGAAGCGCTCCAGCGGCACGACCAGTTCCACCTGCCCCGACTCATCGGCCAGGGCCGCGACATTGCTCAGTCTGGACCCGTCCTCCGGCATGGGGCGCGTATCATAGGTACCGACCCCAATGGGTGCAAGTTCTTGTTTAGTCAGGACCATGGCCATTCCCATCCTGCTGCTCGCCTCCACCTCCCCGCACCGGCGCGCCCTGCTGGACCGCCTCGGATTGGCCTTTGATTGCCATGCCCCGGGGATACCTGAAGAGGAGCTGGCCGGCGAGGCGCCGGCCAGCCGCGCGGCACGACTGGCGCTGGCCAAGGCCCGCGCGGTGGCTGCGCAGCATGTGGATGCCATTGTCATTGGCAGCGATCAGGTGGCGAGCCTGGGTCAGGGGGCCGGGGCGAACCTGCTGCACAAGCCCGGCGATCTGGACACCTGCCGCCAGCAGCTTCGCGCCATGTCCGGCAGGACAGTGCGATTCGACACCGCGGTGGCCGTGATCCGGGGCGAGCAGGTACTTCAGCACGCGGATGTCACGATGGTGCGCTTCCGCCCGCTGGATGACCTGGCGATCGAGTCGTATATGGAGCGCGAACCCTCCTTCGACTGCGCAGGGGGTTTCAAGTGCGAGGGCCTCGGCGTGACGCTTTTCGAGGCGATCGAGACCCGCGACCCGACGGCGCTGATCGGCCTGCCACTGATCGGGGTTTGCGCGTTGCTGCGGCAGGCGGGCGTGGCGGTCTGACGAGCCGCGCGGCGGCGACGCCGGGCTTCGCCTCCCCATCGGGCCTCAGCTGTCCGGCACTGCCGAGCTGGTCGATCACGGCATGCAGCTCCGGCGGCAGCGGTGCGCTTACCGACACCAGCACCTTACGGTCCGGATCCTGGAAGCTGATGCTGTGTGCGTGCAGGAACAGGCGCTTGAGGCCGAAGCGCTGCATCTGCCGGTTGTATGCCTCGTCGCCGTACTTTTCGTCACCCGCGACGGGATGACCCGCCCAGGCCGCGTGCACGCGGATCTGGTGCGTGCGTCCGGTCAGCAGCCGCACTTCCAGCAGCGTGGCGAGGTGTCCGAAGAACTGCACCACGCGGAATTCACTGACGGCCTCCTTGCCATCCGGCGCCACCTTCACCGTGCGCTCGCCGCCCACGCGGATATCCGTGCGCAGAGGGGCCTCGATGCGCTTCTTGCCCAGCTCCCACTTTCCGCGCACCAGGACCAGGTAGCGCTTGTCGAAGGCCGAATCACCCTCGCCCGCGCCTTCCACGTCGTCACGCAGCATGGCATGCAGGCTGCGAAGCGTGGAGCGCTTGCGTGCGATCAGCAGGCAGCCGCTGGTGTCGCGGTCGAGGCGATGCACCAGCTCGAGTGTTTCTTCGGGTCGCGCCGCGCGCAGCGCTTCGATGACGCCCGCGCTGACGCCGCTGCCGCCATGCACCGCCACGCCGGCGGGCTTGTTCACCACCAGCAACCGCTCGTCCTCGTGGATGATGGCGGCGGTGAGGCGGCCCGCGAGCTGTGTGGTCGCCTTGGGCGAGTCCAGGCGCGGGGGCGGCGCTTCCAGGCGCACAGGGGGCACGCGCAGCACGTCGCCGTTGGTGACGCGCGCCTCGCCGGAGACACGTTTGCCATTGAGGCGCACCTCGCCACGCCGCAGCAGGCGGAAGATGTGCGTGCGGGGCACGCCTGGCAGCAGCCTCGCCAGCACCTTGTCCACGCGCTGGCCGGCGTCCTCCTCCCCCAGCGTTTCGGTGCGCACCGCGGTGCGGGCACCCCCATCAGCGGGTGCCGGCGAGGCCCCCGAATCGGGCCCGATCCCTGTGATTTCCCGCCGGTTCTTCGCCATTTTGATCGTAAAGCCTTGTTTTGAAAGCAGCTGCGAGTATACTTCGCCTCACGTGCCCCCACCGGTATGGCGATGCCTCACAGCATTCCCACCGAGCGGCACGGAACATTGCGGCTTGTCCGCATCATCAGTTGGTCCGGTCAAACGGATCATCATTTGGCAGGCCAGGGGCAACCTGGCTCCCGCCAGCAGGCGAATTCCCTTGCGGCATTCCCAGTGGACGGCGAGCCCGCTCCCGGTCGAGCAGTTAAGGATTGCGCTTGTCTTCGTGTCAGAGGCGAAGGCAGCAGGTTCATCGACATAGTGCAGACCACAATCCAAGTCTTTCTGGCCAGCTTGCTGGCCCAGCTGGACGCACTCTTCTGCTTTGCCGGGTTCACCCCCGCGCCCGCGTTCGCGCGCGCCGCCTCCCGGCCTGCCACTCCGAATATCTCGAGTGGAATTCATGAAACGATTGCTCGTCAACGCGACTCAACAGGAAGAGTTGCGCGTAGCCCTGGTCGATGGCCAGAAACTCTACGACCTCTCCATAGACATCCCTTCCCGGGAACAGAAAAAAGCCAATATCTATAAAGCCCGGATCGCCCGCATCGAGCCCTCGCTCGAAGCGGTGTTCGTCGATTACGGCTCCGAACGGCATGGCTTCCTGCCCGTAAAGGAAATCTCGAAGGAGCATTTCCGCGACGGCCAGCCCCAGGGCAACCGCGGCATCCGCGAAGTCCTGTCCGAGGGACAGGAAATCGTCGTGCAGGTGGAGAAGGAAGAGCGCGGCAACAAGGGTGCCGCCCTCACGACCTACATCAGCCTCGCCGGCCGCTTCCTGGTGCTGATGCCCAACAACCCCCGCGCCGGTGGCGTGTCGCGCCGCATCGAAGGCGAGGACCGAGACCAGATGCGCGAGACCATGGAGCAGCTGGTCATCCCCGACGGCATGGGTGCCATCATCCGCACGGCCGGCGTGGGCCGCTCGGTCGAAGAGCTGCAGTGGGACCTCGACAACCTCAAGACGCAGTGGGAGGCGATTGCCGAGGGACTCAAGTCCCGCTCCGCTCCTTTCCTGGTCTACCAGGAGAGCGATGCCGTCACCCGCGCCATGCGCGACTACCTGGGCGATGACATCGGCGAGATCCTGGTGGACGACGCCGGCGCCTACCAGAAGGCGCAGGAATACATGCAGCGCTTCATGCCGCCCGAAGCACAGCGCCGCCTGAAGTACTACCAGGAAGACGTGCCCCTGTTCACGCGCTTCCAGATCGAGAACCAGATCGAATCGGCCTACGCGCACAAGGTGCAGCTGCCTTCCGGCGGCAGCATCGTGATCGACTACACCGAAGCGCTGGTTTCCATCGACATCAACTCCGCGCGCGCCACCCGCGGTGGCGATATCGAGACCACCGCACTCAACACCAACCTCGAAGCCGCGGATGAAATCGCGCGCCAGCTGCGCATCCGCGATGCCGGCGGCCTGATCGTCATCGACTTCATCGACATGGAATCGTCGAAGAACCAGCGCGAGGTGGAGGAGCGGCTGCGCGACGCCATGAAGATGGACCGCGCACGCATCCAGATCGGAAGACTGTCGCGCTTCGGCCTGCTCGAGATGTCGCGCCAGCGCCTGCGCCCGTCGCTGGGCGAATCCAGCCACATCGCCTGCCCGCGCTGCGCGGGCCTCGGCAACATCCGCAGTGTCGAATCCATGGCGCTGGCCATCCTGCGGCTGGCGGGCGAGGACGCGCGCAAGGAGCGCACCTCGCGGCTGATCATCGACGTGCCCGTGAACGTGGGCACCTACCTGATGAACGAGAAGCGCGGTGCGCTGCGCGCCATCGAGGAGAAGTGCGGCATCGACCTGATCCTGGTGCCGAACCCGAACATCGAGACGCCCGACTACGAGATCCGCCGCCTGCGCGGCGAGGAAGCCGGCGCGCCCGAGAACAACCAGGCCTCGTACAAGATGCCCGCGGCAGCCGAGCCGCCGGATGTGACCGCGCTGCAGCCCAAGCGCCCCGCGCCGCCGGTAGCCGCGGTGGCCACCATCATTCCCACCGAAGCCGCGCCTTCCGCCCCGGAACCGCCGCCACCCGCTCCTCCTCCTCCGCCACCGCGGCTGGGATTGTTCGGCTGGCTCAAGCGGCTGCTGTTCGGCGATACCTCCGTGAAGCCGGCCACGCCGGAAACCGGCGGCAGCAAGCAGGCCCGCAACGAGCGCAGCCACCGCGAGGAGCGCGGCCGTGGACGCGACCGGGACCGCGAGCGCGGCCGTGGACGCGGGGATCGCGAAGGACGCGACCGCAATCGTGACCAGGATCGTGACCGCGACGCGCGCAAGGCTCGCGGCGGCGAAGGTGGCGAACAGCGTCCGCGAGATCAGCAGCGCGACGGCCAGCGGGAAGGCCAGCGCGACAAGGAACGCGGCCACAAGCAGCGCGATGGCGAACGCCGTCCGCGTCCGGAGAACGAGGCGGCACGCGAGCAGCGTCCGCGTCGCGAGCAGCAGGCGCCTGCGGCCCGGCCGGCAGATCCCGCCGCGGTCGCTGCACCTGCCGCCGTGAATGATTCGGGCGATGCGCCAGCTGCTGCCATGGTCGGCTCCGCTCCGGTCGGAGCCGAAGGTGCGCCGCGCGTTCCCGGCGAACAGCAGCGTCGCTCGCGCCGGGGCGGCCGCCGCCGTCGCGGCCGTGGGTCGCGTGGCGAGGGCAACGGCCTTCCGATGAACGGGGCAGAGGGCGCCGAGGGCGCG
>Ga0315910_10003905_pt1 | contig 12556 bp, 6 predicted proteins | sample EdamamesoilMG_FD_204470 | JGI IMG/M metagenome (GOLD analysis project Ga0315910, IMG submission 204470) | Garden soil microbial communities collected in Santa Monica, California, United States - Edamame soil | ecosystem: Environmental > Terrestrial > Soil > Garden | place: USA: California... | reverse complement strand
CACGAGGGCGCCGGCCTTCTTGAAATCGGCCACGGCCTTCTCGAAGAGCGCGACGCCCTCCTCGTGGCCGGGTCCGGTGCGCACCATCTCGCGCAGCACGCCGATGCGCGCGCCCTTCAGGCCGTCGGCGTCGACATAGCTCGTGTAGGGCCGGTCGGGCATCCTGCCGATGCAGGCCTCGGTCGCGAGATCGGCCGCGTCGTATCCAGCGATCACATCCAGCACGGCCGCGCAGTCGAAGACGCTGCGACCCATCGGCCCGCCGTTTTCCTGGCTGGGCGAGCTCCACATCATGCCGGTGCGCGAGACGAGGCCGTGCGTCGTCGAGAAGCCGACGAGGTTGTTCTGTGCGGTCGGGATCGTGATCGAGCCGCCGGTGTCGCTGCCGAGGCCGACCGTGCCGAACCACGCGGCCATCGAGGCGCCGGTGCCCGAGCTCGAACTGCCAGGAAACTTCGCCTGATTGTAGGGCGAGAGCACCTGGCCCTGGAGCGTGCTCGCGCCGCGATTGGCCACGCCGTACCAGTCGGACTGGTTCAACTTCGCGAGGATGATCGCACCGGACTTGCGCAGGCGCTCGATGACGAAGGAGTCGTAGCGCGGCTGCGAGGTGGCCATGAGCTTGAAGCCGCCACTCGTCGGCATGTCCTTTGTGTCGAAGACGTCCTTTGGCAGGATCACGATGCCGTGGAGCGGCGAGCGCGGGCCCTTGGCCTTGCGCTCGGCGTCGAGCGCGCGGGCCTCGGCGAGCGCGTTCTTGTTCAGCGTGATGACCGTGTTGAGCGCCGGGCCCTTCTTGTCGTAGGCCTCGATGCGCGCGAGGTAGAGCTGGACCAGCTTCTCCGAAGTGAGCGCGCCGGAATCCATCGCCGCCTGGATGTCGGCGATGGTCGCGGTCGAGAGATCAAACGTGGCGTCGGCGGCGGAGACGGGTGCGCAGCCGAGGGCGGCGGCGACGAGGAGCGTGAGGGTGTGACGGGCTTTCATGAGTTGGAATCCGGAGGCGTGAACTGGAAGGTTTCCCCGGGCAGGGCAGGCGTGGCGGTCGGCGCCTTGCGGTGCCTGGTCACGGCCTCGTAGCCGCTGCCGACCTTGATGAGCGTGGGCTCCGAGAAGGGGCGACCGATGAACTGCATGCCGAAGGGCATGCCGTCGGAAGGGAAGAAGCCGCCCGGGACGATCAACGTCGGCAGGCCGGTGTAGGAGGCCAGGGCGTTGCGGGATTCGAGATCGTAGCGGCGGCCGGAACCCGTGGGGCGGGGATCGGCGACGACCGTCTTGTACGGGAGCACGAGGACGTCGAGGTCGTACTTGTCCATCAGGTCAACGAGCGCCGCACGCAGCATGTCCTGCTGGCGGTAGGCGGCGATGAGCGCGGGATTGCGCTCGAGCGGAACGGGATCCTTCGCGGCCTCGATGATGGCGGGCTTAACCATGTCGCCGCCCTTGGCGATCATCTCCTCGACCGTGCGGATGGGGGCATCGGCGGGGAGGCCGGCGAGATATTTGCTGATCGCGTCGTAGCGCTCGTAGGTGGCGGCGCCGGCATCCTCGAGCGCGGCGGGGATATTGAGGCCGGTGAGCACGGGGTCGATCACGACAGCACCGGCCTTCTTCATGTCCGCGAGGGCCTGGTCGGCGAGGGCGCGTCCCTCGGTGTGGACCTCGCCGGTGCGTATCATTTCCCTCAACACGCCGACGCGCGCGCCGCGCAGGCCGTCGGGCGAGACGAAGCTGGTGTAGGGCGCGTCGGGGAGCTCCCCGATGCAGGCCTCGGTGGCGAGGTCGGCGGCGTCGTAGCCTGCGATCGCGTCGAGCACGGCGGCGACATCGTAGACGCTGCGACCCATCGGGCCGCCGCTCTCCTGCCGGGGCGAGCTCCACATCATGCCGGTGCGCGAGACGAGACCGTGCGTGGCGGAGATGCCGGCGAGGTTGTTCATCGCCGTGGGGATGACGATCGAGCCGCTCGTGTCGGAGCCGAGGCCGACCGTGCCGAACCACGCGGCCATGGCGACACCGGTGCCGGAGCTCGATCCGCCGGTGGCCTTGTCCTTGTTGTAGGCGCTGATCGGCTGGCCGCCGAGCGTGCTGCCGTGGCCGGGGCCGACGCCGTACCAGTCGGACTGGTTGAGCTTGCCGAGGACGATGACGCCGGCCTTGCGGAGCCGATCGATGACAAACGAGTCGTAGCGCGGCTGCGACGCCGCCATCGGCTTGAAGCCGCCGCTCGTGGGAAGGTCCTTCGTGTCGAACACGTCCTTCGGCAGGACGACGATGCCGTGGAGCGGCGAGCGTGGCCCCCTGGCCTTGCGCTCGGCGTCGAGGGCGCGGGCCTCGGCGAGAGCGTTTTGATTCAGGACCAGGACCGTGTTGAGCTTCGGTCCAGCCTGGTCGTAGGCGGCGATGCGCGCGAGGTAGAGCTGGACGAGTTTTTCCGACGTGAGCGCGCCGGAATCCATCGCCGCCTGGATGTCGGCGATGGTCGCGGTGGAGAGATCAAACGTGGCGGCGCGGACGGCTGCCGGGGCGCAGGCGAGCGCGGCGGCGGCGAGAAGCGTGAAGGTGCGACGGGCTCTCATGAATTGTCCCCCGGGGCGCGGTAGGCGAATGTTTCGCCCGGTAGTGCGGGCGTGGAGGCGGGGCCCTTGCGGTGGCGGGTCGCGGCCTCGTAGCCGCTCGCCACCTTGATCAGCGTCGGCTCGGAGAACGGCCGGCCGAGGAACTGCACGCCGAAGGGCATGCCGTCGGGGAAGAAACCGCCCGGCACGGCGAGGGTTGGCAGGCCGGTGGACGAGTGGAGGTGGTTGCGCACGTCGTAGCGCTGCCACCGTCCACCGGATACGGGATCGCGGATGTCGTCGGGCAGGAGCGTGCGGAAGGGGAGGACGACGGCGTCGAGCTGGAGGCGGTCCATCAGGCCGACGAGCGCGGCGCGGAGCATGTCCTGCTGGCGGTAGACGGCCGCGAGGGCGCGGTCGCGCTCGAGCGGGCCGAGGCGCGAGGCCTCGAGGATGGAGGGCTTCACCTTCGCGCCGCCCTTCTCGATCATCTCGGAAACCGAGCGGATCGGGGCGTCGGATGGCAGTCGGGCAAGATACGCGTCGATCGCGACCGCGCGCTCGTAGGGCGCGGCGTCGGCCTCCATCTGGATGCGGACGAGATCGAGACCGGTCGCTGCGGGATCCACGAGGATCGCGCCGGCCGCCTTCATCTCCGCGAGCGACTTCTCCATCAGCGCGAGGCCGGCCTCGTGGCCGGGACCCTGGCGGAACATCTCTCGCAGCACGCCGATGCGCGCGCCCTTCAGGCCGTCGGCGTCGACGAAACTCGAATACGGCTGGTCCGGCATCCGCCCGACGCAGGCCATGGTGGCCATGTCGGCGGGATCAAAGCCCGCGATCACGTCGAGCATGGCCGCGAGATCCACGACGCTGCGCACCATCGGGCCGCCGGCCTCCTGGCGCGGAGAGCTCCACATCATGCCTGCGCGGCTGACGAGGCCGCGCGTAGCGGTCATGCCGACGAGGCTGTTGAGCGTCGTCGGGTTGATCACCGAGCCGGTCGTGTCGCTGCCGAGGCCGAGCGTGGCGAACCACGCGCCCATGGCGGCGCCGGTGCCGGTGCTGGAACCACCGCCGTATTTGACGGGATTATACGGGCTGATGACGCGGCCCATCAGGGTGCCGCCACCGTTTTCGCCCACGCCGTACCAGTCGGACTGGTTGAGCTTGGCCAGGACGATCACGCCGGCGGCGCGGAGGCGATCGATGACGAAGGCGTCGCGCGAGGGCCGCGAGTCCTTCATCAGCCAGAACCCGCCGCTGGTCGGCAGGTCCTTTGTGTCGAACACGTCCTTGGCGATCAGCGTCACACCGTGGAGCGGCGAGCGCGGGCCCTTGGCCTTGCGCTCGGCATCGAGCGCGCGCGCTTCGGCCAGCGCGTTCGGATTCAGCGTGATGATCGTGTTGAGCTTCGGCCCCGTCTGGTCGTAGGCGGCGATGCGCGCGAGCTGGAGCTGGACGAGCTTTTCCGATGTGAGCGCGCCGGAGTCCATGGCGGCCTGGATGTCGGCGGTCGTCGCGGTGGAGAGGTCGAACGTCGCGGCTCGCGCGGTGAGGGCCGCGGCAGCGACGAGGGTGAGGGCGAAGGCGGCGCGTCGGGTCTTCATGAGTTGTCGGAGCGGGAGGTGTATTCGAAAACCTCACCCGGCAGGGCGGGCGTCAGCGTCGGCGGCTTGCGCTTCTTCGTCGCCTGTTCGTAGGCGTGGGCGACCTGGAGGAGCCTCAGGTCGTCGAAGGAGCGGCCGACGAACTGCACGCCGACGGGCACGTTTTCCTTCGTGTATCCAGCCGGCACGATCACGCCGGGCAGGCCGGTGGGGGAGGTGAGGTTTGCGCCGAGGCTGATGCTCCCGGCGTTGGGCGAGTCGGCCAGCGGAGGGATCGTGCGGTAAAGCACGGCGATGGCGTCGAGGTCGTAGCGATCGTAGAGGCCGTTCAGCAGCTCGATCATCGCACGGCGGTTGCGGTAGCGGCGCTCGAAGTCGGCGCTCTCGCCGATCGGCGGGAGCGAAAGCGCCTCGACGTAGCGCTCGGTGAACTTCTCCGGCCCGACCTTCTCGATAAACTCCGCCATCGTCTTGAACGGACGGTTCGGCCCGAGGCGCGCGAGGTAGACGTCGCCGAAGGCGATCACCTCATGCGATGAGACCATCGCTTCGCGGATGACGCGGCCGACATCGATGCCAGTCGAGACCGGATCGATCACCTGCGCGCCGGCCCGGGTCATGTCGGCGAGCGCGGCCTCGAAGATGATCTTCGCCTCGTTCTCGGGCGTGGTCGACATCGCCTCGCGCAGCACGCCGATACGGAAGCCGCCGAGGACGCTGCCGGAGAGTTTCTCCGGCCAGTCCATCTTCGGAAAACGACCGACGCCTTCGAACGTCGCGATATCCTCGGCGTCGAATCCGGCCATCGCACCAAGCAGCACCGTGATGTCGTAGACGCTGCGACCCATCGGGCCGGCGCGGTCGTGCGTCGGGCCGCGCGGCACGATGCCGGTGCGGCTGACGAGGCCCTGCGTCGCGACCATGCCGGCGAGGCTGCAAAACGCCGACGGGTTCTGCACCGAACCGCCGGTGTCGGTGCCGACGCCGACGGTGGCGAACCACGCGGCCATGCTCACGCCGGTGCCATTGCTGGAGACGCCGGGGGAATATTTGACGTTGTACGGATTCAGCGAGGCGCCGATCGGGTGGGTCGGGCCGTATCCGTCTCTTCCGTACCAGTTCATCGTCGAGACCTTCGCGAGGACGAGCGCACCGGACGCGCGCAGGCGGGAGATGATCGGCGCATCCTTCTCGGGGATCGGCGCGCCGAACGGCTTGAAGCCCGCGGTCGTCGGCAGGCCGGCCACGTCGACGAGATCCTTCACGACGATCGGGATGCCGTGCATGGGCGAGCGGCGTCCCTTGGCTTTTCGCTCGGCGTCGAGCGCACGCGCGTCGGCGAGGGCGTCGGGATTGAGCGCGATGACCGAGTTCAGCCTCGGCCCCTTCTTGTCGTAGGCCTCGATGCGGGCGAGGTAGAGCTGGACGAGCTTTTCCGAGGAAAGCGCACCCGCGTCCATCGCCTCGTGGATGTCGGCGATCGTCGCCGACGAGAGGTCAAAGGTCGCGGCTGGTGCAGGGAGCGCGGCGAGGATGAGCGCGGCGACCACGCCGAGGGCGCCACGCGAAACAAGGGATGAGGGAAGGTTCGTCATGGCGGTGTCGGTGTGTGGATCGCGGTGGTCAGATCAGCGGCTTCTGGAAGCCGCCGAGCACACCCTCGAGGTGTTGCGCGACGGCGAAGGCCACATCCTCGCGGAACGGCCGGGCCACGACCTGGAGGCCGAGGGGCAGTCCCTCCGGGGACGTGCCGCCGCGGACCACCACGGCGGGCCAGCCGCTGATGTTGTAGATCTGGGTGTAGCTGACCGCGCCGGTGCGGCGCTCATCGATGCGGGGCGCCGGGCCGTGATTGGCCGGGCAGAGGATCACATCGTAGTCCTTCAGCCACGACGTCATGGCGCGGCGGTAAGCGTCCTGCTCCTGAAGGCCCTTCACGAGTTCGACCGAAGTGCCCTTGGGCTCGGTGAACTGAAGGGCGGGCGCGACCGTCTTGCTGCCCATGCGGTCGGCGAGTCGCTTCATCCATGCATTGCCGTCGAGCGTGCGCAGCGTGGTGCGCAACTCGACTGCCTCCTTGTAGTGCGGATGGATGTCCTCGCGAACCGGGGCGCCGAGCGCGGCCATCGCGTCGGCAGCCTTCTTCACCACGGCCTGCATCTCCGGTGTCGGGTGGGTGAGGCCGTTGCTCGTGTAATAGGCGACGCGCAGGTCCTTGAGCGCGACATCGGCGGCGCTGAGAAACGGTGCGGGCACCATCGCGGCGTCGAGGCCGTCGGGTCCGGCGATGATCGGCGTGATCAGGATCAGATCCTCGATGCGCCGGGTGAGTGGACCGACCTGCTGGTAGGAGTCGAAAATGCCGCCGTAGTCGACGATGTGGCCGGTGCGCGGGACGCGCCCGGTCGTGGGCTTGATGCCGGCCACGCCGTTGGCATGCGCGGGCCCGCGGATCGATCCGCCGAAGTCGGAGCCGATGTCGAATGATGCGCCACCCGCGGCGACGATCGCGCCGGCGCCACCGGACGAGCCGGCGGAGCTGTGCATGTTGTTGTAGGGATTGCGGGTGACGCCGTAGATCAGGTTCCACGTCGTCGAGAGGCCGGAGTAGCCGGCGAGGGTGAACTCCGGCGTGTTTGACTTGCCGAGCAGAATCGCACCGGCGGCGCGGGCGCGGGCCACGCAGGTGGCGTCCTTCTCCGGCACAAAGTTGATCCGACCGAGCGTCCCTCCCGTGGAAACCACGCCGGCCGTGTCGAGCGAGTCCTTGATCGTCATCGGCACCCCGTGGAGCGGTCCGAGGAGGCGACCCTTCGCGAGCGATTCGTCGGCGGCCTTCGCCTCGGCGAGCGCGCGCTCGAAGCACGTCTGCACGATGGCGTTGATCTTCGGGTTGACTGTCTCGATGCGTGCGATGCAGGCCTTCACGGCCTCGGTCGCGGAGACCTTCTTCTCGCGGATGAGCTGCGCGAGCCGCGTCGTGGACATCCAGATGATGTCGGTCGACGGATCCGACGAGGTCATGAAGCTGCCGGACCGGTCCGCGGCGCCGAGGCGCAGGGCGGACCCGGCCGCGGCGATCGAGGCGAGCGTGGCAGAGCGGAGGAACGAGCGGCGCGTGGCGCGGCCGGCGGAGGTGGATGAAGCTTGAGCGGGCATGGCGGGGACGTCGCGCGAGGGGTTCAGAGGACCGGGAGTTTCCAGCCGCCGGTGGCGGCTTCGATGGCCTGGGCGACGGCGAGCGAGATGTCGTCGCGCCAGGGGTGCGCGACCACCTGCACGCCGATGGGCAGGCCGTCCGGCGCGGAGCCGGCACGGACGACGGTGGAGGGCCAGCCGGTGATGTTGTAGATCGCGTTGAAACTGCCGGGTCCGCCGCCGCCGCCGCGGGCGGGATCGGCAGCCTCATCGATCAGGTCGGCCGGCGCGCCGCCGACCGGGCAGATGATCACGTCGTAGGCCTGGAACCAGTTGAGCAACCTGCTGCGCAGCGCATCCTGCTTTTCCGCGAGTTCCGTGAACTCGGGCGCGGGCAGGACCTTGCCGGTGATGCGGCGCGCGAGGCCGGGCGAGGCCTGCTTCGTGCCGGATGCGTCGAGCATGCGCTGGAACCACGCGCCGCCGTCGGCGCCGACGTAGGCGCTGCGCAGCGGACCACCCTCCTTGTCGCCGCCGTGATGATCCTCGGTGACCGAGGCGACGAGGGGCTTGAGCGCGGCGACGGCGGTCTTCACCGCTGCGATTGTCTCAGGCGTCGGCTTCGCGTTGCCGTTGTCGGTGTAGAAGGCGACGCGGAGTTTCCTCAGGTCGACTTCGTTGACGCTGCCGAGTGGCACAGGTGCGGCCACGGGGTCCTCGAAGTCGGGCCCCGAGATCACCTCCATGATCGTGATCAGGTCCTCGACGCGGCGGGCGAGCGGGCCGAGCTCCTGGTAGGCGTCGTAGGGGCCGCCGTAGCCGGGCAGGTGGCCGGTGCGGGGCACGCGGCCGGTCGTGGGCTTGATGCCGGAGATGCCGTTGGCGTGCGCGGGACCCCGGATCGAGCCGCCGAAGTCGGAGCCGATGTCGAAGGCCGCGCCGCCGGCCGCGACGATTGCGCCGGCACCGCCGGAGGAGCCGGAGGGCGAGTGCTTCGCCTTGTACGGATTCCAGGTCTGGCCGTAGACGAGGTTGTAGGTGCCGCGGCCGCCGCCACCGAGGGTGAACTCGGGCGTGTTCGACTTGCCGAGGAGAATGGCGCCGGCGGCGCGGACGCGCGCGACCACCGTCGCGTCATGGCCGGGCACATACGACTTGCGGCCGAGCGTGCCGGCCGTGCTGACCACGCCGGCGGTCTCGAGCGAATCCTTGATCGTGAAGGGCACGCCATGGAGCGGACCGTTGATCCGGCCCTTCGCCAGCGCGGCGTCGGCGGCGCGGGCCTCGTCGAGCGCACGCTCGGCGCAGAGCGCGACGACGGCGTTGAGTGCACCGTTCACGGACTCGATGCGCTTCAGGTAGGCCTGCGTGGCCTCGAGTGCGGAGATCTTTTTCTCACGGATCAGCTGCGCGAGGCGCGTGGCCGACATGAACGTGATCTCGCTCGTCGGGTCGGACGAGGTGCGGAAGGCGGCGCCGTTCGCGAGGGCGCGGGTGCGGCCGAGGAGGGCAAGGGCGGCGCCGGTGGCGCCGGCAGCGCGCAGGAAGGCGCGGCGGCTGGAGACGGGGGGGCGGACGGAGTCCATAGGTGAACCCTGGATACGCTCGAGGGGGAAAGGGGGGCCGGCGCGGTCGGTCGAGGCGACCGCGCCGGGGTGTCACTGCCAGTGACGGGAAGCTGCCGCGCTCAGAAGTTGCGCTGCAGGGTGAGCTCGAACATGCGCGGCAGGCGCTGTGCGACCGACTGGAACGAGCCACCGGAGTAGTAGGTCTCGTCGAGGAGGTTCTGGATGTTCAGACGGACCTCCCAGTCATCGTTCGGGACCCAGGTCACGCCGGCGTCAAATGCGACGGCGGGCGGGACGCGGTAGGTGCGCAACTGATCCGTGTAGAAGCTGCCCTGGTAGTAACCGGTCAGGCGCAGATTCCATTTCGGATCGATCTGGTACATCGCCGTGAGGTTGGTCACGATGCCGGGCCGGCCCGCGAGTTCGTTGTATTTGTGGTAGTCCGTCGCGGGAATGGTGACGGAGATAATGCCACCCCAGCCGAAGGCCTCGGCGGGCATCACGACATTGCCGCTGGCGTCGACCACGTCAGGGAAGCCGACCGAGCGCGCCGTGGTGGTTACGTTTCCACTGGCGGCGAGATCGGTCATCGTGCCCTGGTTGAAGCCGCCTAGCAGCGAGAGTTTTTTCGTCACCACCCAGCGGAGCTCGAGCTCGTAACCCTCGGACTCGACCGAGCCGATGGCGCCGGCGCCCTCGGTCGGATCCCAGTTGTTGCGGGTCTGGAGGTAGTAGGCGCCGGCGAGGAACAGGCGACCCTCGAAGGCGCTGGCCTTGAACCCGGCCTCCTTGATCAGCGAACTCGCGATCGGTCCGTTGCGCAGGTTGGCGACCGGGATGGCGCTGGTCGATCCGTCGAGCACGGGAGCGGCCTGGACAGCGTAGGTGTAGTAGGGCTTGAGCCAGGGGAAGAGCGCGTAGGACGCGTTGATCGTCCAGGACTCGCCGCTGTCGGAATTCTTCGCGTACTCGTAGGTGCCGACGCCGCCGTTCGTCTGGCGGTTGTAGAGGCCTTCGTCGACCCACGACTCGCCGCCGATCTTGTCATACCGGCCGCCGACCATGACGTTCAACTTCTCGAACCAGGTCGTGTCGGCGACCGCGCCGACGCCCCAGTTCCAGTACTCGCTCGAATCATTGCGATTGGCGGCGCTGGTGTTCATCGTGCGGTCGCCCTTGGTGTAGGCGAAGAACGTGTCGTTCGGCGTGAAACCCGTCATCAGGCTGCGGCGGTGGTCGTAGTCGCCGTTGTCCGACACGCGATTGCTGTCGTGGGCGAACACGTTGGCCGAGGCGAGGAGCGTCGACTTGAACCAGGTCACGTTCGGATTGACCGTCTTGGTGACGGTGAACTTCTCCTCGAGCGTGGTGATCTCCTGGAACTGGGAGAACGGATTGCGCCCGGTCTTCTCCTGGCTCTGGTAGTCGACGAGGAACTGGCTCTTGTAGGTGAGTTCCGGATTCGAGTCGTTGATCAGATCAGCAAACGCGGTCGCGACGTCGGCGATGTAGTAGTCCTCGCCGAAGGACTTGCTGTAGTCGAACTTGACCTGCTCCCACGACTCGAGCAGCGGGTCGAACGAGTAGGGCATGTAGAGCGGCGTGGGCGTGGCGGCGAGGTTGCGCTGACCGTCGGGCCCGAGCGGATAGATCATCAGCTGGTAGCCTTCGCGATTGACCGTGATCGGCTGGCCCGCGGCGTTGCGCACCGTGGTGGTGTAGCCCGCGAGGAACTGGTCCACGGTGATCGTGCCACCGTCGATGCGGCCGCCCTGCCACGGGATGCGGCGACGCATCGGATCGTTCTGCTGGCCGCGGTAGAAGGTGCTGAACGAGGTGTTGTTGCCGCCGGCCAGGGTGGAGTTCGATCCGGACGGGTGGCCGAGGGTCTGGCGGTATCCGGTGTTGCCCGCGTAGGAGTCGAGCATCTCGAAGTCCGAGATCGAACCATCGCCGTTGAGGTCCATGTTGTAGGAGAACGTCCCGTTCCAGTAGAGCCCGTCGTCGATCAGTCCCTGGTAGGTGCGGTTGATGCCGCCGGGGAGGCCGCCCTTCGAGTACTGGTAGACGCCGCCGGTCTCGAGCCGCCACTTGTCGGTCAGGTCGAGCGTGACCGTGCCCTGGATGATCTTGTGCCGGTCGTGCGGTGAGATCGAGTAGTAGCTGTCGCTGTCCTCGTAGTAGGCGAAAACCTGATACCCACCGCTCATCCCGGCCACGCTGAGCGGGCCGCCGATGTCGAAGCGGGTCACGTTCTTCCCGTAGGAGCCGGTCGTGTAGCTGACCTGGCCGGTCGGGCGATCGAGGTACTTGCCGGTGCGGGAGAGGCGTGCGGTCTTGGGATTGAAGTTCAGGTAGCCGCCGATGCGGCCGAGGCCGTAGATCGGCGAGGGTGGGCCGCGCACGATCTCGATCGAGTCATTGGCCGCGAAGATCGTGCGGTAGTTGCCCTGCGGGTCGATGCGGCGCATGCCCCGGAAGTAGAAGTCCGAGGTCTGTCCGCGCACCGAGACGCCGCCCTGCAGGCCGAATCGAAAAGTTGAATACGTGCTGGGCGCGATGCGGGCGATGTCCTCGGAGTTGACGATGGCCAGCTTGTCGAGCAGGTCCGAACTGATCACCGTGTAGGAGCGCGGCGTGTCGACGGCGTTCTTGCCGAGGCCGAACACGGTCTGGGTGGGCTGGTTCGGGAGGATCACGTTCGGATCCTCACCGCCCAGGGAGACGAGTTCCTCGACCTCGCCGGCGGACTCCTCCGTGGTGGTTCCGGACGCGTAATTGGCGGACTGGGCGCGGGCCGAGACCGTGCAGGCCAGGGCTAGCGTGAAGAAGAGGGCGCGGGACAACGTCAACCCCGGCGCCCGACCAGGCGGGAGCATGCAATGGTTCATAGTCGGTGTGTATGTGGCATCTGGATTTCAGCATATCCCGTGCCCCGAGGGCGCGCGGACGGACTGGAAAGTGTGAGAGTTGGCGCGTGGACGACGGCGGGTGTCCGGCGTGGAGGATGGGCGCCTCAGCCGCGCGCGGGGCGACCCGGGTGCGACGCCGGAGCGCCGCTCGTCGGTGGCACCGAAAGGCCCGGGCAGGTGGTGAGTCTTGACACGGCCAAGCCCCGACCCAACCTGCCCCCCTGGCTTGGGTGGCGAGAGTGGTTCATGTTGTGTGTATGTGGCAACGTGCTAGCAGCAGTATCCATGCCCCGTCCCCAAGCCGCTTTCTTTAGCGGGCATCCGGTAGTTGATGCTCGGATACAGTTGCCCACCCAATGACAAAAGGCGGCGCCCTCACGGGCGCCGCCTTTTGTGTGAACGGAAGCGAAGCGGTCGATCGCGGCCGGTTCAGCGTGAGGCGAGGGCGGCGGCCTCGACCTTCGCGAGGTAGGTCGCGACATTGGCCTGAGGACGGATGCTCTGGGCCTTGTTCAGGAGCCTGACCGCGCCTGGGAACTCGCGCAGCGCGACGAGCATGCGCGCGTGCTGCACGAGTGCCTCCGGCGCGACCTCCTCGACGGCGGCGGCGCGTTCGTAGCAGAGCGCGGCGCGCTCGGAGTCGCGCTTTTTCCAGTGATAGTCGGCGAGGAGCAGGAGCGCCCGTCCATTCAGGGGATCCGCGGCGACGACCTCCTCGAGGATCTTCGCGGCCTTGTCGTCGTCGTTGAGCCCGAGGGCGACCTGGG
>Ga0315910_10003904_pt1 | contig 12556 bp, 8 predicted proteins | sample EdamamesoilMG_FD_204470 | JGI IMG/M metagenome (GOLD analysis project Ga0315910, IMG submission 204470) | Garden soil microbial communities collected in Santa Monica, California, United States - Edamame soil | ecosystem: Environmental > Terrestrial > Soil > Garden | place: USA: California... | reverse complement strand
CGCGGGGTGCCGCGCAAGCATTCGGCGAGTGAGACCCAGGCAAGGGCCACCTGGTGCTCGCTCATGGCGACGGCCAGCAAGTCTCGCGCCGTCTGTTCGGCGGCTTCGCGCTGACCGAGCCGTTGCAAGAGATGCACACGCGTGTGCGCTAGCGTGAAGCTGAGCTCGGGGTCGGCGGCGAGCGCGATGCCGCGCTCTGTCAGTTTCAGGGCTTCGCTGACCCGCTCGCGTTTGTCCGCGTCTTCGGCGGCTTCGAGGTAGGCGCGAGCGGCGCCTGCATCGGTGGCTCGCTCGAGATGTTCGGCGTAGAGCGCGAGGTCCGAGTGCTTGACGACCTCGGCGGCCTTGGCGTGGAGTGATCGCCGTGCTTGAGGGGGCAAGGTTTCGTACACGGCGTCGCGGATCATCGCGTGCGCGAACATGAACTTGCCCGCGGCTTGCTTGATGAGTCCCGAGCGCAGCAAACCGTCGGTAGGCACGTCGCCGTCGACCAGCTCTCGCAGGGCGCTGAGCTCGAACTGCTGACCCAGCACCGTGGCGCCGCGCAGCGCCGCCGCTTCGCGCGGCACCAGCTGGTCGACGCGCGTCTGCACCACCACGTGAATCGAGGGGGTCAGGTGCACCGGGCGTTGCGCTCGCAGGATTTGCTCCAAGAACAGCGGATGACCCGCACTGCGCTGAACGGCGGCGCTCACACGTGCTTCGTCGGTGATCGCGAGCTCCTCGGCGAGCTGCCGGCTTTCGGCACTGCTGAGGGGCCCCAGATCGAGCGTGAGCACGGCGGCGCTCTGCAGCACGCCGCGCCAGCGCGGGCTCTCGGCGGCGAAATCGCGGCGCGAGGTGGTCACGAGCAGCAGCGGTGCGTCTTGCGCGAGGTTCTGCAACGCGGCCAACTGATCGAAGGCGCCCTCGTCGGCCCAATGCAGGTCTTCCAGGCCCACGAGCGTCGGCCCTCGCGCGAGTTCACGCTGCCACAGCTCGAGCCAGAGCTCGCGTTGGCGCTCGGCGCGGGCTTCTCGCACGCTTTGCTCGGCGGCTTCGGCGGCCTGCTGATCTTGGAGGTTGGCAAGGTCGAGCAAGAGCGCGTGATCGCGCGAGCTCACAGGGCCGTTCGCTTCCTCCGAAGACGTGCCGCCGCGCAGCAAGAGCTCGCGGGTCAGTTGCGCCACCACGTCGCGTTCGTTGCGGCGCCCGAAATCCAGCGCGGCCGCCCGGTGGGTGTGGAAGCCTTCGCGCGCGGCGAGCGCGAAGAGTTCTTCGAGCAAGCGAGTCTTGCCGATGCCGGCTTCCCCGCGGATGCGCACGAGCTGACCCGAGTGGCCACTTTGGCAAGCCTGCAGCGTGGTCCGCAAAATCGCTAGTTCGCGGGTGCGTCCCACGAAGCTCGTGCGCGCGGGATTCTCCGAGCGTTCAGGGTCGCGTCCTAGCAGCCAACCGCTGACCTTGCCCTCGGCGTCGCGCTTCTGCGTGGGCTCGAGGCCTTGGCTGAAGCTGGTGTCGTTCAGCGTTTGGCGCACGCTCTCGGAGACGGCGATGCCGCCGGCTTCGACCAGGCTCGCGAGATGCAGCGCTTGACTGACGGCTTCGCCCATCACGCTAGGGGTGCCGTCCGTCCGCGTGACCAGGGCTTGGGCGAGCGAGACGCCGGCGCCGGCGCTGGGGGTGAGCGCGAGCACGCGCTGTGCGGCCGCGACCGCCCGGACCGCCTCGCTGCCCTGCGACCGTACGACACCGAAGGCTGCCACCACGCTGTTCGAGGTGCGGCGCAGCACCAGGCCCCCGTGCTCTCGCACCGCTTGCCCTACACTTTCACCAGTGTTTTCGCCGGCAGCGTCCGCGCCGTACTTGGCGACCGCGAGCACGGCGACCACGCGCAACTGCGTGCTCGCCTCCATTTCGGGAGCGGCCGAAGGAGTTCGGGTCGGGGCGCGCCGAGTGCGTAGTTCGGCGAGGAGCTCGACGGTCTCCGCGCTCGGTCCATGGCCGAGTTCTCGCTCCAAGACTTGGCGGCAGTTTTCGAATTGGTCGAGGGCGTCTCCCAAACGCCCTTGTTCCGCGTACAATTGCATGAGCGAGCAGTGAGCGGCCTCGTGCAGCGGGTCGAGCGAGACCATGCGCATGGCGCTCTGCGTGGCGCCCCTGAGGTCGGCTTCGGCACGTTGTATTTCGAGTACGCGCCCGATGGCCGAGATGGCGCGTTCTCGGAGCCGCTTGCGCTCGCTGAGCAGCCAGTCGTCGAAGGCGTCGGCGCGCGAGTGAAAGCCTTCGAGCAGCTCGCCGCGATACAGCGTGATGGAACGTTCGAGTTCGTCGCGCTTGGAGGCGCTCGCGAGCCGTTCGAACTCGAGGACATCGATGCGCGCCGCACTCGGATCGATGTAGAGCTCGTCGCGTGTCGTGACGAACAACTGGTCGGGCAGATCGCGGCGCAGGACACTCAGCGCCTGACGCAAGCTTTTGCGGGCGTGTTCTTCTTGCGACACGTCGCCCCACAGCAACTGCGCGAGCGTATCCCGTTGCTGCGGGCGGCCGGCCTTGACGGCCAAATACGCGAGCAGCGCGCGGGCCTTCCTCGCGGTGAGCGAAATGCCGTCGCTGCCCTTGGCAGAGAGCTCGAATTCACCCAAGAGGCGGATATCAACCGTCACCGAGCGAGCTTAGCAGTAGTGCCGCGCCCGGCTCCAGCGGTGCAAAACGGGCTCAAGGGAGCGATTCGCCACTTTGACGCTTCTTTGACGCTGCGCCGGCGCGGGCTTTGGCGCCCTCGCCCCAAGCTGGCTGGTGAAAGGACCCCCTCCCATGAACACCACCACCCAAGAGACCGCCGTCCGAGTTTCACCCCGTCCCGGCACCATCGAAGTTCGTTTGGCCCGCACCGCCACGGCCGAGCAAGTGGTCGAGTGCATTCGCGAATTCGGCTATGTCATCATCGAAGGGCTCGCGCCGGAGGTGACGCGAGCGGCGGAGCAGGAACTCGCTCCGTACTTCGATCGCGCGCCTGTCGGAACCGGTAGCTTCACGGGGGAGCGGACGCAACGTGTGGCGCGGCTCGTGGCGCGTTCGGTCGCTTGTCGGGAACTCGCCGTGAACCCGCTGGTGCTCGAGACCGTGCGGCAACTGTTCGACGGTCAGTGTTATCACGCCCAGCTCGCCATGACTCAGGCGATCCGGGTACATCCCGGCGCTCCCGCCCAGGGGTTGCATCGGGACGATAACGTGTTTCCGTTCGCGCACCCGCGGCCCGCCAGTGTCTTGTTCGGCATGTGGGCGCTCTCCGCGTTCGAGGCCGAGAACGGCGCGACGCGCCTCATCCCCGGCAGTAACCGCTGGAGTGATGCAGAAGCAGCGGACGAGGGCTTGACGATCGCGGCGAGGATGTCGCCTGGCTCGGTCGTGCTTTGGGAAGGCGCCACGTACCACGGTGCGGGCGCGAATGTCTCGGACCAGGTCCGCACGGGCGCGCTGATCGGTTACAACCTGGGCTGGTTGCGCCAGTACGAGAACCAGTACCTCGCCGTGCCGCCGGACGTTGCGCGGACCCTCTCGCGAGAGTTGCAAGAACTGATCGGGTACAAAAACCACGGCTACCTCGGCACCTACGAAGGCGTCGACGCCCACGAGGTGCTCACGCTTTCCGAGGGCGAGATGCCTGCGCCCGTCGACCTGTTCACGCCGGCACTCGAGGGCAAGCGGCGCCAGCGTCATTGACGCACGTGGCCGGAGACGCCTGGAGTCCGCGCGGTTCCAGGCGCGGAGGCTCCGCGGTTTAGATCGGTTTCGGAAGGAGAACGACTCATGACTTCGGTAGTTGCTTGGCACTTCGCGTTCCTGGTCACCGTGCTGGGAGCCGCTTGTTCGACAAAGCCCCAGGCGCCTGGCGCTGCCAAAGGCGTCTGCTCCGACGCGGCGGTCCAAATCGACGCTGAGGCAGAGCCTGTCGAGGCAGAGCTCGTCGGGGCAGAACTCGTCGAGGCAGAACTCGTCGAGGCAGAACCCTCGCCGAGTGCGTGCGCGGGCGCGGCGTCCGACGAGCGGAACAGCGTCGCCGACGCACGTCAGGCTCGCTGAGACTCGGGCCTGAGTAGTCTCAGGACTTCAAGATTTTGGCGATTTTTTCGCGGACGTCGGCTAGCTTGAACGGTTTCGTGATGTAGTGACGCGCGCCATACTGGATGCCCTTGATCACGTCCGAGGGGCGATCTTTCGCGGTCACGAACACGATCGGCACCTTACCCAAACCTTCGAGTTTGCGCGCGAGACGCGAAACCTGCAGGCCGTCGATGCCCGGCATCATGATGTCGAGCAGTAGCAAGTCAGGTCGGACTTTTCCCGCGAGCGCCAGTGCTTCGTGGCCATTCCGCGCGAGGGTGACGTCGTGATCGAGGCTCAGCGTTTTCACCAAGAGCGTCGCAATTGCGTCGTCGTCTTCCGCCACGAGGATTCGTTTGCGAGGGGCCGGCTCCTTCATCCAAGACACACCTTGACCCAAAAGCGCGCGTCATCCAAGCCCGTCGTTCCATGGGCGGAAACGTAGGACAGGACCCGCGTGGAGCCCGTCGTACTTCACCCCGTGTGTGACCGGCGTTCAGTTCAGGTTGGCAATCAAACCATTCACACGTTCGACCAATTCGGCCGGTGAGAACGGCTTGCGCAGGAGCTCGACGTCCGATGCCTGGAGCCCCCGCCTTTGCAACGCTTGTTCGGCATAGCCGGACACGAAGAGCACGGGGACGGCTCCCATGTGGGCCAAGAGTCGCTCGGCGAGATCGAAGCCCGACATGGCCGGCATCACCACATCCGACACGATGAGGTCGAACCTACCGTCCGACTCCGCCAGCGCCAGTGCTTGAGCCGGAGTCTCGGCGGTCGTGACGTGATAGCCGGCGGCGCGCAGAGCTCGCACGCTGACGGCGCACACCGCTCTGTCGTCTTCCACGAGCAGCACGCGCGCGTCGAGCGAACCTGCGCGCGTGCGCGGTTCCGGATGTTGTGAGGGCGTGCGCGGCGCCTGCACGGGGAGCCAAAGCCGTACGGTGGTGCCGTGCCCCGGTCGGCTCTCGAGTACGACGCGGCCCTTGGCGCGCTGAACGATACCGAAGACTGTCGATAGACCGAGCCCCGTGCCATCTCCGCGCTGCTTGGTGGTGAAGAACGGTTCGAAGGCTTTTTCGGCGACCTCCGCGCTCATGCCTGTGCCGGTGTCTGCGAACGTCAGTTCGACGTATTCGCCGGCGCTCAGTTCGCCGCCCAGCCCGTGTCCCGGCGACAAGTGCGTGAGCCGCGTGGCGATCACCAGCTGGCCCCCCGTAGGCATAGCGTCTCGGGCGTTCACCGCGAGGTTGACGATGATCTGCTGCAGCTGGCCCGAGTCGATCAGCACCGTGCGCCCCGCCGTGTCGAGGTGCACCTCGTGCTGCACGCTGGGTCCCAGCAAGCGTTCGAGCATGCGCAGCGAGCCGGAGACGAGGGCGTCGACCTGCACTGGCTTCGCGTGACCTTCGTCCGCGCGTGCGAACGTCAGGAGTTGACTCGTGAGCGCCTTGGCTTGCAAGGCAGCGTCGCGCAGGGCCCCGAGGTCCTTCAGCGCCGTAGCATCGCTGTCGAGCACCGGTTCCAAGAACTCCGCCGAACCCAAGATCACGGTGAGCAGGTTGTTGAAGTCGTGCGCCACGCCGCCCGCGAGGCGCCCGAGGCTTTCCAGGCGACGCGCCTGGCGCAGCTGGGCATCCAGCTCGCGCTGCTCGGTCACGTCGTTGCCCACGAGCAAGAGGCGCGTGGCGTTGCCGTTCTCGTCTCTATGAAAGACCGAGACCGCCACTTCCAGAATGCGGTTTCGACCGTCGGCCGCAGTGATCTGCAGCTCTTGGCGCGCACTACCGTCTGCCAGGGCTTGTTCGCAGGCGTCGCGAGCTGCTTCCCACAGGGAAATGACCGGAGGCTCGCCCAGGACCTGCCGGTACGTTCGATTCGAGTGGATCAGGGTGCGTCGGACCGGATCGAACACCAGCACCAATTGAGGCAGCGCGTCTTGCACGGCGTCGAGCTGCGCCCGCGCTCGCTCCAGGGCTGACCGCGCTCGCTCGATCTCTCGCAGATCGAGGATGCTGGCGCGCACCCCTGGCCCGAATTCGAGATCGACCCGCGCCAACCAGATGCGGCATGGCAAGAGCTCACCGTCACCGGCGACGTGGATCCAATCGAACACGGGCGTCTGACCCGCCAGGGTTTCGCCGATGTACTGGCGCGAGGCTTCTTCGGTGGTGCGACCGTCGGCCTGGAGGAGCGGGCTCACTTCTCTGGGGCCGATGCCGAGCAGCTGTTCGCGGGGCATCTTGAACAGGGAGCAGGCGTTGTCGTTCACGTGGATGAACTTACCCGTCTCCGGAGCCAGCACACAGTATGCGTCCGGTGAATGTTCGACGAGCTGCCGATAGCGCTCTTCGGAACGCTCGAGGGCTTTGCGTGCTGCGTGGCGCTCGGTGATATCGACCGCGATTCCCCCGACACCGGTGATGGCGCCGCTCGCGTCTCTGAGCGCGAACTTGGTCGAGTGCCCGACGCGTAGCCCGGGCGCAACTTCCTCTGTGTCGATGGTCTGGCCCGTCTGGAGCACCTGCCGATCGTTCGCTACGAACGCGTCTGCGATGTCCGCCGGGAACAGCTCGTGGTCGGTGCTGCCGAGCACAGCTTCGCGCGTAAAGTCGCAGAACGTGAGCCAGGCGTCGTTCACGTACACGTAGCGTCCGTCGACACCCTTGGCGAAGGCTAGAAACGGCGCCTTCCTTATCAGCTCCTCGATGTACCGAAGGTCGGACACGACGCTACGATTCTGCACTAGAACCGAGCAAATCCCAATGCCTCCATGGGTCGATGGCGGGCCGGGGGCCGGGCGGCGGTTTCCCCCCGCGTTGCTTTGTCGAGTGCTTGCCGCGAGCTCGGAGTGCCGATAGAGGAGTGTGAATGCCAGAGCCGCGGATCGTCTCGCTCTTGCCGAGCGCCACCGAAATCGTGGGAGCGCTGGGCGTGTCGCACCTACTCGTAGGTGTAACTCACGAGTGTGACGTTTGCCCGGACGCCGCAGGCATGCAGCAACTGCTCCAACGCGGCCTCGAGCGCATGACGGTGTCCGACATCCAGCCGCACGCGATGGCGCAAGGGGACATCGACCGAGCGGTGAAGCGTTCGCTGTCGGAGGGGCTCTCGCTCTACGCACTCCGAGAAGACGCGCTTGGGCGTGTTCGTCCGAGTGTCGTATTGACCCAGGCGCTGTGTTCGGTGTGTGCGCCCGACTACGCAAGCGTTCAGCAACTGTGCCTACGCTTGGCCATGCGCCTGATGGGCGATGGGGAGCAGGCGCCCGAAGTCGTGAACCTGGAGCCCTCCACACTCGGAGACGTGGCCGACACATTTCTCACGGTGGCTCGCGCCGCCGGGGTACCTGAGCGGGGGGAGGCGCTGAAGCGGGAGTTCGGACACAAGCTCGCGCTCGTGCGTGACGCGGTTCGAGGCGAAGCTGCGCCGCGCGTGCTCTTGCTCGAATGGCTAGACCCACCGTTCAACGCGGGCCATTGGGTGCCCGAGCAGATCGAAGCGGCGGGCGGTGTGCCGCTGAGCGCTAGCGCCGCGGGCAAGTCGAAAGAGCTGACTTGGGAAGCGATCGAGGCGGCAGATCCGGACGTGATCGCGGTGGCCTGCTGTGGCTTCGATCTCGCGCGGAACCGCGCCGACGTGGCCGCGCTCCTGGGGGGCGAAGGCTTGGCGAGCCAGCGCTTTCGGGCGCTGCGCGCGGTGCAACAAGGGCGCCTGTATGCGCTCGATGGCAATCGCCACTACGCGCGGCCGGCGCCGTCGCTCGCCGAAGGCGCGGCCGTACTCGCCCGCGTGATTCACGACGCCTGCGCGCAGGTGGTCGGACGCCTCGGGCAGCTCGGATGGCTGCCCGCCGAAGGGGTTGCCTGGGCGCGTGTGGCTCACTCCGCGCCCGGCGCCCGCAGCGCCCCCGTCGAGGCGGCGGGTACGTTCGCCGCGCTCCACGAACGAGCGTGCGCGCTCGGACAACTGAGCTATGTGGACCCCGACACGGGTTACCGGGTGTTCACTCAGCTCGGTCTGGAGCGCCGCGGCACGTGTTGCGGTTGCGGTTGTCGGCATTGCCCCTACGGGCACGTGCAGGTTCGGGACAAGGCGGCGCGCATTCAGCAGCCAGCGTTTCTGCATCGCCGGCAGCGAACGGCTGAGCCGGGCCTCGGGCGGCACGTGCTGTTCTGGTCGGGAGGCAAAGATTCGCTCCTCGCCCTCAGGGCCTGGCTGCGCGCGCGCCGAGCCGAAGGCCGCTTCACGCCCGATCAGGCGCTCGCTTCGCTCTTGCTCTTGACTACCTTCGACGCGAAGACCCGCGTGGTGGCGCATCAAGAAGTGTCGATCGCCGACGTCGTTCGCCAGGCGCAAGTGCTCGACTTGGACTTGCTCGGCGTGCCGCTGCACCCGGGGATGGCTTACCTCGAGCGCGTGGGCGCCGGGCTCGCCCGCGCCGCTGCCGAGGCGGGCAGCATCGAATCGCTGGTGTTTGGTGACCTCCATCTCGAGCATGTCCGGGCCTGGCGCGACAGCGAGCTCTCGGGGTTCGGTTACCCGCTCGAGTATCCGCTGTGGCGGCTGGACCAGGGGTTGTTGCTCGACGACCTGTGGGCGAGCGACGTGCCGTGCGTGCTGTCGGCGTGTCCGGGGAAACCACTCGAGCCGCCCGTCGCTGGCGTCGAAGTGGGGCGACGCTTCGATGCCGAGTTGGTGCAGGTGTTGCGGAAGGCTGGTTGGGATGCCTTCGGCGAAGACGGCGAGTTTCACACGCTCGCGCAGGTGTGGTTGACGACGCCCGCCCGCGCGCTCGGCGTCGAGGCTGCGTGAGTTCGAGATGCTGCTTCGTCCACCACTCGGTACACGGCTCTTGGCGGCGATCGTCCTAGTGACCACATGCGCGCTCGGCGCGAAGCGCGACAACGACGACTTGCCGGAGAAGTACCGCAAGTCCCCCTACACGTCGATGTCACTCTCGGTAGGAGCCCCAAGCAATGGCTGGCAGCTCCGCGCCAAGCGCTTGCGATCGAGCGGGCACCTGTTCATCAAAGAAAATAGCCGCGAGCACGTTTATGGGCACCCGGCCCTGGTGCTGATGCTCGAGCGCAGCGCCAAGCAGATGGCTCGGGACGCCTCCGGGTCCCGCTTGCTCGTCGGCGACCTCTCGAGCGAGTATGGCGGTCCGCTCGCCAAACACCACTCGCACCAGAGCGGTCGGGACGCGGACGTCGGGTTCTTCGTGACGGACGCCAAGGGGCGTGCGCTGGAAGTGGATCACTTCGTCGCGTTCGACAAACAGGGCATGGCGCGCGATGGCAGCGGTTACCGCTTCGACGATTATAGGAACTGGCTCTTGGTCCAGCTCTGGATGAAGGATACGCGCGCGAAAATCATGCACGTGTTCGTGGCGTCGCACCTGCGACGACGTCTGCTCGATTTCGCGTCCGCTCGGCCCGCCTTCCGCGCCTATGTAGAGCAGGCGAGTAGCTTCCTTGCACAACCGGGCAACTCGAGCGCCCATGATGATCATTTCCACCTGCGGATCGCTTGTCCCGACCGGCAAGAGCCGCTCTGTGTGCAACATGCCGCCATCAGCGATTGAGGGTCGAGTCGGCGTCCTGGCCTGCCACGCGGTATTTTTAAGGGGGGCCTCTGAGCCTCGATCGCCCAAAGAAATGGCGCTAGTGTTCCCGCCGGGCCGGCGGGTGCCGGCCAGCTTTCTCCAAGGTTCACACGTTCATGAATCCTAAAACCCCCGGGCCCAAAGTCCCGCTACTCCAGCGGCTGCGTGCCTGGTTTCGGAGTTCCCAGCCCTTCATCCTCGAAAACTACGGTCTCGACACGCGGGCGCTCGGGGTCTTCCGCATCTGCCTGGGGTCGATGCTGATCTACGACCTCGCGTCGCGCGCGACTTACATGACCGCGCACTACACCGACGACGGCTTCATGCCTCGCGACAAGCTGCTTGGTGGTTGGTCGAACCCGCTCTTCTACTCGTTTCACAACTGGGGTGGCGATCTCACCAGTCAGACTCTGATCTTCTGCGTCGCCGGCGTGTTCGCGTTGATGCTGCTCGTGGGGTTCAAGACGCGGATCGCCACGATCTTGTCGTACATACTGCTCACCTCGGTGCAGGGGCGCAATTATCTCATCCTGCAGGGTGGCGACGACATCCTCAGGGTGATGGTGTTTTGGTCCATGTTTGCGCCGCTCGCTGCGCGCTTCTCGGTCGATGCCGTACTCCGGGCGCGTCACCCCGAGGCTTCTCCGGTGCCGCTCCGCGTCGTTTCGGTGGGCACGCTGGCACTCGCTGGCCAGCTGATGGTGATGTACCTGGTCTCTGGCATCTTGAAGTCGGGACCGGCGTGGCATCAGAACGGCAACGCCATTTCGCTGGCGATTCACCACCACACCTTTGCCACGCCGTTCGGGATTTTCGTCCGTGAAAACGTGCCCGAGTCGGTGCTCAAGGTCTTGACGCACAGCGTGCTCGGGCTCGAGCTGTTCGGGCCGTTTCTGTTCTTCATCCCAATCAAGACGCACTTGTTCCGCACGCTGCAGGCGTTCGCGTTCATCGGGTTTCACTTCGGCCTGTTCTTGACCATGAACCTCGGACACTTCCCCTGGGTGTGCATGCTCGCCTGGCTCATGGTGCTGCCCTCCTGGTTCTGGGACGTTCCACTCAAGCGCGTGCTCAGCGCGCTCAACCTGGGGTCACGCCTGGAAAGCGCGTCGCGCAGCCTGGCAGAAAAGATCCGCTCGCTCGCGCCGCGGCTGCGTCCCGGCAGCGCGCCGCCGCCCCCGGTGTTTGCACCGAAGCGCTGGGCCATCGCGCTCAGTGTGGCGCTCGTGGCGTACATCGGAGCGGGGACCGTGTACGCAGCGGACCACAGTGGCAACGTCGAGGGGAAGGCGTTCGAGCCACTACTGATGCTGCGCATGAGCGCCAACTGGGGCATGTTCGCGCCGAACCCGCCTTCCGAAAGTGGTTGGTTCGTGTTCGTCGCGAAGCAGAAAGGTGGCGGGCAGATCGATCCTTGGCGCTACGGTGAACCCGTCACGTTCGAGCAGCCCGAGCTCCCCACGACCACCTATCGCGTCGAGCGCTGGCGCAAGTTCTTGGACAACATCATGAACCCGCGCCACGCGGTCGTGCGCCCCTATTTCTTGAAATGGCTCTGCAACGACTGGAACGAAGAGCACACTGGGAACGAACAGATCACCGAGATCGAGTTCTTCCACATGGTGCAGTCGGTGCGCTGGCCCGAGAAGGGCTACGGACCGCTCCGCAAGGTCGCTCTCGGCAAGCAACGCTGCCCGGCGCAAAAGGCAGCCAAGGCCTTCTAGGTCATCCAGTCTAGTTTATCCAGTCTAGGTCGCCCAGGCGTCAGACACTCGCCGAAAGCTCGCTCACGACGCGGCGCAGCCAGCGGTTGCCCGCGTCGGCTGCCGTGCGTTCGTGCCAGACCTGGCCGACGCGCGCCTTCGGAAGCGCCAGCGGAGGCGGGTAGAGCGACAGCCCGAGCGAGCGCGCGGCTGGTTCGGCGATGCGGCGGCTGAGGGCCGCGACCATGTCGGTCTGCGCGACGAGCTGCGGCACCATCAAGAAATGGGAAACGCGGGCGCCGACGCTGCGCGCTAGACCCTGGCGCGCGAGCGCGACGTCGACCGAGCCCAGGCTGCCCGGGCGCTGGGTCACGAGCACGTGGCGGAGCGCGAGGTAGCGCTTCAGCGTCAGGCGCCGGCGCACCGTCGGGTGCCGTTTCCTCACGATGCAGACGTACTCTTCCTCGAACAAGAGCTCGTCGTGGTGCCCCGGGGGCAAGGCTCCGTAGTACCCTAACATCAGATCGACCTCACCCGCTTCGAGCGCGGGAGGCACCTCGTGCTCACCCCATGCGCGCACCTCGAGGCGCACCCGAGGCGCCTCGCGCTCGAGGCGGCGCAGGAGCGGCGGCAGGACCACGTATTCAGTGTAGTCACTGGCGGCGATCACGAAGCTGCGTGTGGTCGTGGCGGGGTCGAAGGCGCCCGAGCCTTCGAGCGCGCTTTCGACGATGCCGAGCGCCTGCCGCACGGGCCCCGCCAGCGCGAGCGCACGTTCGGTGGGCACCACACCGCGTCGAGCTCTCACGAACAACGGGTCCCCTAGGGCCTCGCGCAGCTGAGCCAGCGCGTTGCTCACGGCCGATTGCGTGAGCCCCAGGCGCTTGGCAGCGCGGGTGACGTTCTGCTCGCGGCTCAACGCATCCAGGACGAGCAGCAGGTTCAGGTTCAGGTTCCTGATTGAGATATTCACAATACTGATAATGTGCATCAGAAACATTCGTTTCACAAACATCTCTGGAGGCGCCAGATTCTCCTTCGTCGGACGCCACGTCGGCGTCCCGCAAAGGAAGTAACACCATGCAACCTCGAAACATCGACCGCTCGGAGCTCCAAACCGCAATGGCCTCGCAGACGCCTCCCGTCTTGCTCGAAG
>Ga0315910_10003902_pt1 | contig 12563 bp, 9 predicted proteins | sample EdamamesoilMG_FD_204470 | JGI IMG/M metagenome (GOLD analysis project Ga0315910, IMG submission 204470) | Garden soil microbial communities collected in Santa Monica, California, United States - Edamame soil | ecosystem: Environmental > Terrestrial > Soil > Garden | place: USA: California... | reverse complement strand
CACCGTGTACCGCGCGCTGGCGCTCCTGGTCGAGGGCGGCTTCCTCGAGACGCTCGACGCCGGCCAGGGCGAGCTGCTCTACGAGCACGTGCTCGGCCACCGCCACCACGACCATCTCGTGTGCATCGACTGCGGCCGCATCGAGGAGTTCGCCGACGAGCGCATCGAGGAGTTCCAGAAGGAGGCCGCGGCGCGCAAGGGCTTCCGCCTGCACTACCACAACCTGCGCCTGTTCGGGACCTGCGCGGCCTGCACGCGCAAGCGCGAGCGCAAGCTCGCCGGCAAGGCCGGCGCGTGAGGCGCGTCGGGCTCCGCGCCGGCGCGGCGCTCCTCTTCGGTGTGGCTGGCGCCTGCGGCGGGCCGCCGGCGCCGCGCTGGCTCGACCTGGCGGCCGTCGAGGCCCCCGGGCGGCTGCCGCTCGGAGCCCTGGGGCCCGGGCTGCGCCTGGTCGAGGAGGAGGGCACGGCCTGGCTGGTGGCGACGCTGGGCGAGGACGCCTGGCGGGCCGACGGACCCGGGCGCTTCTCGGCCGAGATGCCCGTGCTCGCGGTGGGCCATCCGCCCGGCGATGCGCAGCCCTACCGGCTGCTGGCGGACGGGACCGAGCTCGTGTTCGAGCCCGATGCGGAGCGCCTCGGTCGCGAGCCGGGGCGCTTCGCGAGCAGCGCGCCGCGCGCCCTGCGCCTCGCGCTCGCGCTGGCGGAGGGCGCGGCGGCGCCGCGCGCGGCCGAGCTGTGGGCCTGCGTTGTCTTCGAGCGCCGCGAGGGGGGCCTCACGCGCCTGCGCGGGCGGCGCCTGTCGGGCTCCGGCTTCTTCGTGCCGAGCGGCGCGCCGCGCACGCTGGCGCTCGAGCTGCCGCCCGACGCGCGCCTCACCTTCGCCACGGCCCTCGAGCCCCTGCTCGGGCGCCGCGAGGAGCGCACGGCGCCGCGCACCTTCCGCCTGCGGCTCGACGGGGCGCCGGTCTTCGAGCAGCGCGTGGAGCCGGGACCCCTGGGCGAGTCGCTGCTGTGGCACACGCTCGAGCTGCCGCGCGGCGGCGTGAAGCGCGCGCGCCTCGAGCTCGAGGTCGAGGGACCGCTGGCGCTGTCGTCCTTCCTGGCCCCGGTCATCGGTCCGCGCGTGACGGGGCAGCCCGGCGCGCGGCCCCAGGCGACGCGCCCGGACCTGGTCGTGTTCCTGGCGGACACCTTCCGGGCCGACAACCTGGCGGCCTACGGCAGCACGCTCGAGCTGACGCCCGAGATCGACGCCTTCGCGCGCACGGCCCGCGTCTACGCGCACGCCTGGTCGGTCAGCACCCACACCCTGCCGGCGCACTCCTCGATCTTCTCGGGCGTCTACCCGCACCAGAACGGGCAGATCGACTACCACAACCCGCTGCCGGAGGCGGTCGAGACCCTGGCCGAGCGCCTGGGCGCCAGCGGTTACCGCTGCGGGCTCCTCTCGGACGGCGTGATGGTCTCGGCCACCCACGGGCTCGACCAGGGCTTCGCGCTGTTCGACGAGCGCAAGGAGGCCGGGACGGCCGAGCGCGTGCGCGCCTTCCTGGCGGCCGACGACGGGCGTCCGGTGTTCCTGTTCGTGCAGAGCTATGCCGCGCACACGCCCTACCACCACGGCCCCGAGACGCGGGCGCGCCTCGGCGGGCGGCTCCAGCTCGATCGGAGCTGGGACGACCTGCAGCGCGAGCCGCTGCTCGACCAGGGACTCCTGGCGGACACGAGCCGGCTGCTCCCGCTGGGCCACGAGGGCCCGCCGACCGATCCGGCGACGCTCGAGCTGGCGCAGCGCCTGCACGACCTCTATCGCGCCGGCGCGGCGGACCTGGACGCGATCTTCGGGCGCGTGCGGGCCGAGCTGGAGGCCGCGGGCCTGCTCGGCAGCGGGTACCTGCTCTTCACCAGCGACCACGGCGAGTCCTTCTTCGAGCACGGGCGCCTGTTCCACACGAACTGGGTCTACGAGACCGAGCTGGCCGTGCCGCTGATCCTGGCCGGCCCCGGGGTCGAGCCCGGGCGCGAGGCGCGGCGCGTCTCGCTGATCGACGTGGCCCCGACCCTGGCGGGCCTCGCGGGCCTCGCGCCGCGCCCGCACTGGCGCGGGAGCTCGCTGCTCGATCCGCCGGCCGAGCGTGCGCTCTACGCCTTCCAGTCGCGCCGCACCGTGCCCGGCTCGACCCTGGCGGTGATCGACGGCACGCGCAAGATCATCGGCTACGAGGACCTCGAGGCGGTGCGCGCGGGCAAGCTGCACGCGGCCTTCGACCTGGAGGCGGACCCGGGCGAGCGCCAGAGCGTCCACGGCGAGGCCGACTGGGCGCGGGAGCTGGCGCGCGCGCACGCGGCCGAGCTCGAGGAGCTGCTCACGCCGCTGGTCGAGCGCGTCCACGCGCGGCGCACCCCGGAGCAGATCCAGGCCCTGCGCGACCTCGGCTACTCGGGCGAGGACCTGGAGGAGGACTGAGCGAGGCAGCCCCGGGACCGCCACGCTCCAGCGTGGCCTCTTCCTTCTTGGATCAAGGCCCAGAAGCCGCGCTGGAGCGCGGCGGTCCCGGCGGCCTACTTCGCGGCCGAGGCCGTGGCCGCCGTCGTCTCCAGCGTGCCCTTGTCGAGGCGGCGCAGGAGCTGGTCCAGGACGTCCCTGGCCGTGGCGTTGTCCTTGGTCATGTACTTGTCGGCCGTGACGCGGATGGTCGTCATGTCGAGGTCGAGCGCCTCGACCTCGACGCGCACCTTGGCGCCGTCCACGCGGCCGTTGACCACGCGCGGGAAGTCCTGCACGGTCGCGTCGCTGCCGGGCTCCTGCAGGAAGCCCATCGTCTCCTTCACCGACGGCCACACCTGCTCGACGTCGAAGGCGACCTGGGCGGTGTGGACGTGGTTCGAGACCTGCTGGCTGACGACGTAGCCGGCCGTGCCGGCGGCGCCGGCGGCGACCAGGAAGCAGCCGGATAGGAGCGGGAGGGGAGCGAGGAGCAGGAGGAGTCGGTTCATGGCGCGGTTGGACGGGCTAGGCGGGCGTGCGGGCGGTGCGTGCGGCCGCGGCCACCAGCCGGCGGTAGAAGGCCAGGCCCTCGCCCACCTCGCGCGCGCCGAGGCGCGTCCAGCGCGGGTGGTGCCAGGGGGCCAGGTTTCGTTCCGGGTGGGGCATCAGGCCGAGCACGCGACCGGTGGGATCGCAGATACCGGCGATGTTGGCGATCGAGCCGTTCGGGTTCAACGGGTAGGGGAGCAGCTTCTCGCGTGCCCCGGCCGGGCCCGGGCGCTCCGGATCGACGTAGGTCAGGGCCACCTGGCCGCGCGCGAAGAGCTCGGCCAGGGCCTCGGGGGTGCCGGTGACGAAGCGTCCCTCGCCGTGCGCGATCGGCACGGGCATGAGCTCGCCGGCGCCGAGCCAGCGTGCCGCGCAGGGCTCGGAGCGCAGCGTGATCCAGCGGCACTCGAAGCGGTTGGAGGCGTTGTCCGTCAGGGCGATCGTGCGCGGCCGGCCCGGCTGGAAGAGCCCGAGCTCGACCAGGATCTGGAAGCCGTTGCAGACGCCCAGGAGGTGCCCGCCGTCCTGCACGAAGCGCTCGAGGGGCGCGCGCAGGTGCGCGGCGAGCTCCAGGCCGAAGATGCGCCCGGCGGCCACGTAGTCGCCGTAGGAGAAGCCGCCGGCGATCACGACCAGGTCCTGCTCCGCGAGGCGCGCCGGGTCGCGCGCCAGGGCATTCAGGTGGAGTAGCGTCGTCTCGGCCCCGGCCAGCTCGAGCGCGCGCACGGTCTCGCCGTCGCAGTTCGTGCCGGCCGAGCGCAGGACCAGGGCGCGGGCGAGGGGTTCGGTGCGGGGCATGGGGCTCATGGGGCTCCTCATCCGTGGAAGGCCGAGTGGAAGGCGCGCGCGAGCTCCTCGACCGGCAGCTCGAGCAGCGGCTTCCCGGCCACGCCGGCGATGCGCAGGGTCGGCGCGGCGGAGACCGCGCCCACGGCGACGCAGGGGAGGCCCGCCAGGTGCCGCTCGAAGGCCGGCGCGCGCGCCGGCTCGACCTCCACCAGGAAGCGCGTGGTCGACTCGGAGTAGAGCCGCGTGGCGTCGGCGTCCCAGCCCGCCGGGAGGGACGACAGGGGCACCTCCGCGAGCTCGAGCGCCAGACCCAGGCCGCCGCCGAGCGCCATCTCGGCCGCGGCGACCGCCAGGCCGCCCTCGGAGAGGTCGTGGCAGCTCGCGACCTCCCCGGCGGCGATGGCCGCGTGCAGGGCCGCCAGGATCCGCGGCGCGCGCGCGAGATCGACCGCGGGCACCGTCCCGCCGCTGCGGCCGGCCAGGTGGTGGAACAGCGACCCGCCCAGCTCCGCGCGCGTCTCGCCCACGAGGTACAGGCGGTTCCCGGCGGCCTTGAGGTCCATCGTCACGCAGCGTGCGACGTCGGGCACGATCCCGAGCGCGGTGACGAGCAGCGTGGGCGGGATCGAGAGCGTCTCGCCGCCCACGCGGTACTCGTTGTTGAGGCTGTCCTTGCCCGACACGAAGGGCGTCGCGAAGGCCTTGGCGGCGTCGTAGCAGCCCTCGGCCGCCAGCACGAGCGCGCCCATGCGGTCCGGCTCGTTGCAGTTGCCCCACGAGAAGTTGTCGAGGATCGCCACGCGCGCCGGGTCGGCGCCGACGGCCACCGCGTTGCGCAGGGCCTCGTCGATCACCGCCACGGCCATGCGGTACGGATCGAGCGCGCCGAAGCGCGTGCTGGCGCCCAGGCCCAGGGCGAAGCCCATGCGCGAGCTCGCCAGCGGCTGCAGCACGCTGCCGTCGCTGGGCGCGTCGCCGCGCACCCCGACCAGCGGCTTCACGACCGAGTTGCCCTGCACCTCGTGGTCGTACTGGCGCACGATCCACTCCTTGCTGGCCACCTCGGGCGCGGCGAGCAGGGCCAGCAGCGCGCGCGCGTGCCCCTCGCGCGGCGCGGGACAGCCCGGATCGGTGAGCCGCGGGCGCTCCCAGCGCGCCTGGCGTACCGGCCGCGGCGTGCCCTTGTGCAGGAAGTGCATGTCGAGCTCGGCCACGACCTCGCCGCGGTCCTTGACCACGAGGCGCCGCGTGTCCGTGAAGCGCCCGAGCACGGTGGCCTCGACGTCCTCGGAGGCGAACAGCGCCACCAGCTCGTCGAGCTTCTCCGGCGGGACCGCCAGGACCATGCGCTCCTGGGCCTCGCTGATCCAGATCTCGTGCGAGGCCAGGCCCGGGTACTTCAGGCGCACGCCGTCGAGCTCGACCTCGGCCCCGGTCTTCTCGCCCATCTCGCCCACGGCCGAGGAGAAGCCGCCCGCGCCGCAGTCGGTCACGGCGCGGTAGAGGCCGCGGTCGCGCGCCGCCAGCAGGCAGTCGAGCGTGCGCTTCTCCGTGATCGGGTCGCCGATCTGCACCGCGGACGACGAGACCGTCTCGGAGTCCTCCGAGAGCTCGATCGACGAGAAGGTCGCGCCGTGGATCCCGTCGCGGCCCGTGCGCCCGCCGACCGAGACGATCACGTCGCCCGGACGCACCTCCTTGTGGGCCGCGGCGTGGGGCAGGATCCCGACCGTGCCGGCGTAGACCAGCGGGTTGGCGACGTAGCCCTCGTCGAACCAGACCCCGCCCGCGACGGTCGGGATGCCCATGCGGTTGCCGTAGTCGCGCACGCCGGCCACGACGCCGCGCAGGATGCGGCGCGGGTGCATCGTGCCCTTGGGGACGCGCTCCTTCGGAAGGTCCGGCGGGCCGACGAAGAAGGCGTCGAGGTTGGCCACCGGGCGCGCGCCGCGGCCGGCGCCGAGCACGTCGCGGATCACGCCGCCGATCCCGGTCCCGGCCCCGCCGTAGGGATCGATCGCGCTCGGGTGGTTGTGGGTCTCGACCTTGATGCAGAGGTCGTGGCCCTGGTCGAAGGCGACGATGCCGGCGTTGTCCTCGAACACGCTCACGCACCAGGGACGCGCGAGCTCGTGCGTGGCGCGCGCGATCGTGCTCTTCAGCAGGTTGTCGATGCGCCGCGGCGCGCCGCCGTCGGGGGGCGTGAACTCGACCAGGCCGGTGAGCGTCTTGTGCTTGCAGTGCTCGCTCCAGGTCTGGGCCAGGGTCTCGAGCTCGCAGGCCGAGGGCTCGCGGCCGAGGCTCCGGAAGTGGGCCTGGATGGCGAGCATCTCGTCACGCGTGAGGCTGAGCTGGCCCGTGCGCGAGAGCGTCACGAGCTCGTCGGCGCCGAGCGCCAGCAGCGGCACGGTCACGCGTCCCCGGGCGGCCTGCGGGAAGCGCTCGCCGTAGGGCAGGTCCTCGCGCGCGATGCGCACGACCTCGATCGTCTCGTTGGCCAGGAGGCGCGTGGCGAGCTGGGCCAGCTCGGCCGCTCCGTGCGGCCCGCGCAGCTCGACCACGCGGTAGGTCGCCACGGCCGGCGCGCCTGCGCGCGGGACCTCGCCGCTGCGCACGAGCAGCTCCTCGACCGTGTGCGCGACCGGGTCCATCACGCCCGGGCGCGGCATGACCAGGATGCGCTGGAACGGACCCGGGCGTGGCGTCGCGCGCGGGGCCAGCACGCGCACCTCGTTCACGACCGGGTCGGCCAGGACGCGCTGCGCGATCGCCTCGATCGCCTCGCGCGCGTAGCCCGGTGCGAAGAGATACCCCCTGGCGACGCGCACCTCGGCCGGAGCGGCGAGCCCCAGCTCGGCCATCGCGGCGGCCAGGGCCGCGCCCTCGGGATCGCCGCCCGCGGCGCGGCGGAAGACCTCGACGCGCCAGGCGTCCGGGGCCGGATGGTGGGAGCGCGTCTCGTCCTTGGATGCCTCGGCCGTGGGGAGCATGGAGTCGTGCGGGGGGACGGGGAGGCGCCCCAGGTTATCTCGCACGCGGGGCGCTCCCAACGGCCCTCCCGCGCTTCGCGCGCCGTGCGGGCTTGCCAGGTCGGGCCGGGAGAGGACACGATGCCGCGCCCCGCCCGCCCCCGCGGGCCACAGGAACGCGCCATGAGCGAGACGCAACGGACCGAAGGCACGACCCCCGGCATGGCCTTCGAGCGCCCGATCGAGGAGATCGAGGGCCAGATCGCCGAGCTGGAGAAGCTCTCGCTCTCCACGCGCCTGGACATCTCGAGCGAGATCGAGGCCCTCAAGACGCGCCTGCGCGAGACCATCCATCGCACCTATTCCGACCTCTCGGCCTGGGAGCGGGTCAACGTCGCGCGCCACCCCAAGCGCCCGGTCGTGGCCGACTACGTCCAGGAGATCCTGGACGACTTCCTCGAGCTGCACGGCGACCGCGCCTTCGGCGACGACCGCGCGATCGTCACGGGCCTGGCCACGATGGAGGACTGGCGCTTCCTGCTGGTCGCACACCGCAAGGGCCGCACGACCAAGGAGCGCATGGAGTGCAACTTCGGCTGCGCCCACCCCGAGGGCTACCGCAAGGCCCTGCGCAAGATGAGGCTGGCCGAGAAGCTCGGACTCCCGATCGTGTGCATGATCAACACGCCCGGGGCCTACCCCGGCATCGGGGCCGAGGAGCGCGGCCAGGCCATGGCCATCGCCGAGAACATCCTGGCGATGATGACCCTGAAGGTGCCGATCGTGGCGGTGGTGATCGGCGAGGGCGGCTCGGGCGGGGCCCTCGGGATCGGGGTCGGGGACCGCGTGCTGATGCTGGAGCACGCCTACTACTCCGTGATCAGCCCCGAGGGCTGTGCCGCCATCCTGTGGAAGGACGGCGAGCGCTCCCCGGAGGCGGCCGAGGCCCTCAAGCTCACCTCCGGCGACCTGACCGAGCTGGGCGTGATCGACGAGGTGATCCGCGAGCCCCTGGGGGGGGCCCACCGCGCGCCCTCGGTGGCGATGAACGAGGTCCGGCGCGTGCTCCTGCGGCACCTGCGCGAGCTGTCCCAGATCCCGACCGAGGAGCTGCTGCGCCGCCGGCGCCGGAAGTACCGCCACATCGCCGAGGTCCCGGGGCGCTTCCCGCAGGTGCTGTAGCTCCGCAAGCACCCTCCAGAGCCGGCCAACAGGGACTCGGCCCTCCCCGTAGGACCCTCCCACGCCCTAGGCTATGGCTCGGCCCCTGCGCAGTCCGATGGTCCACCCCCGGCCGCGGGACGCGGGCCAGTCCACCGTGAGCGAGACCCCCCTCCAGGGCCCTGGCCCCGGCGCGGCGCCTTCGGGCCCCAGCGACCACGACCTGATCCGGCGGGCCCAGCAGGGCGAGGAGCGCGCCTTCGAGGAGCTGGTCAAGCGCCACGAGGAGCGCGCCATCCGCGTCGCCCTGGCCCTGATCGCCAGCCGCGAGGACGCCCGCGACCTGGCCCAGGAGGCCTTCCTGCGGGTCTTCCGCAACCTGGAGCGCTTCGACTTCCAGCACGAGTTCACGACCTGGCTCTATCGCATCGTCACCAACCTGGCGATCGACCTCCTGCGCAAGCGCCGGCCGGCGATGAGCACCTCGGCCGAGGAGGAGGAGGAGGCCGACCTGGACCTGGCGGACCCCGAAGGGGCCCCGCCCTCCCGGTCCCTGGAGCAGATGGAGACCGCCGAGCGCGTGCGCGCCTGCATCGACCGACTGGCGCCGCACTTCCGCTCGGTCATGATCCTGCGCGAGCTCGAGGGCCTGCCCTGCACCGAGATCGCGCGCATCGTCGGCGCGACCCACGTCACCGTGCGCTGGCGCCTGCACCGCGGGCGCAAGCTGTTCCTGGAGGAATGGGAGCGCATGCACGCCGGCGACCCCGAGGAAATCGCCCGGCGCCCCGAGGGCGCCAACACCCCCCCCGAGGACCCGTAGCTCCTTCCGAAGACGCCCAAGGGCATGCCCGACACCGGAACCGTCGGGCATGCCCGCGGATGCCCCCAGAGATGAGCACCTACCGAACGAGCAGTGGTGAGACACCCGCCTGTGGCGAAACCCAGGAGAAGCTGCCCCTCTTCGTGGGCGGCGACCTGGACGGCGAGTCGCTGGCCTCCGTGCGCGCGCACCTGGAGGTCTGCCGGGCCTGTGCCGAGCGGGCCCGCACGGTCCAGCGCGCCCGCGAGGCCCTCGTGCGTGCCCTCCGGTCTCCGGAAGAGGGCCCCGGCGGCTCGTCGCTGTGGCCCGGCGTGCGCGCCGCACTCCTGGCCGAGGGGCGCATCCAGCCCGCGGCCGTGCCCGGCGCCGAGCGCTTCGCGCGCACCGGGAACCGTGGCCGGCTGCGCTGGCTCGCGCCACTCGCGGCCGCCGCCGCGCTGATCGCCCTGCTGCAGGGCACCGGCTGGCTCGAGCGCGCGGCCCCCGAGAAGGCCCTGACGCCGAAGAGCACGCCCCAGGTGGCCGCTCCCGCGAACCCGCGCGGCGGAACGCTGCAGCGCATCGCCCCGCAGGAGGTCGAGGCGCTGGTGCCCTTCCAGGCGCGCCGCCAGGAGCTGGGCACCCCGAACTGGCTGCCGGGCACGGTCTCGACCGCCGGCTTCCGCCGCCGGTAGGCACCTCACCGGGGCCTCGATCCCCTGCGACGGCGGGGTGACGCTCTGCCTGGGCCCTCGGCGCCGAGGGGCGCCTCAGCGCGCCTCGGTCGTGAAGCTCGTGGCCCCCGGGTTGCTCAGGCCGAAGCCGGCCAGGTCCTGGATCTGCGGGCTGAGGTAGAGCACGACCTTCCCCGGCCGGCGCTGCGTCCCGGAGGGCGGCAGGTCGCCGCCGGCCGTGAACAGGAGGTGCGTGGCGGCGCGGTTCTGGTCGAGCGCGAGCGCGAAGGAGCCCGCGACGGGCACCTGGTCCGCCGGCCGGGTCACGTCGCCGTCCGGATCGAAGAACACGCGCACGAAGGTGGAGGTCCCGGTGACCGGGTTGGCCAGCGTGGCCGGGTTCATCAGGTCGCCGAACACGATCTCGATCGGGCTCGCGCGCAGGACGTCGGTGGCGCCCGCCGCCGGCACGCGCTCGACCCGCAGCGGGTTGCCCTGCGCATCGCGCTCGACCACCGCCTGGACGTAGACCTTGGCGAAGGGCGGGCCCGGCACGACGTCGGCGACGCCGCGCGAGGCGATGAGCAGGCACCGGAGGCTCGTGCGGTTGGGAGTCCCGTCCACGGAGGTCAGGTGGGGCCCGGCGCCCTGGTCCGTGCCCGGGATGTGCAGGAGGTAGGTCTGGCCGGCCACGAGCCCGAAGATCGGGTTCCCGGCGGAGTCGAAGGTCAGCTGGGGGCGGTACACGAGCGTGGCCGGATCCCCCGGAGCGAGCCCGAGGGTCGCTGGCGGCGTGCGGCCCGACGTGTCCAGGATGCGGAAGGTGTTCGTGCTGATCGAGGCGGGATCCAGCGGCCGGCTGAAGGTGAAGCGCAGCTCCTCGTTCACGTGGATCTCGGTCTGGCGGCAGACGATGCCGCTCGTGCCGGGCACACAGCCGAGCGAGCAGGACACGAGCTCGAAGGCCGGGCCGCGCAGCGACGCCGACGGGCGCGGCGGGACGAGGCGCGGGGCCTGCGCGAGGGCGAGCAGCGCTCCCAGGACGGACAGGGCGTGAGTGGTGGACATCGGGACCTCCGCGCGGCCCTAGCGCGCGGGTGGTCCGAGGTCACAGGCGCGCCTGGGCCCCCTGGGCGCGCGCCAGGCGCTCGCCGGCCTCCATCACGCGCAGCACGTTGAGCCCGCAGATCTTCTCGATGTCGCGGCTGCGGTAGCCGCGGCGCAGGAGCTCGGCGATCAGGTTCGGGTACATCGAGACGTCCTTCAGGCCGGTGGGGAGCGAATCGCCCACGCCGTCGAAGTCCGAGCCGAGGCCTACGTGGTCGACGCCGGCGAGCTGCACGGCGCGGTCGATGTGGTCGGCCACGTCGCTCACGCTCGCGAAGGGGAAGGGGTTCTCCGCGCGCCAGCGCTCCTCGTGGGCCTTCGATTCGGGCGAGTCGGGGCCGCCGTGCTCGGCGGCGAAGGCCTCGGTCGCCTGGCGGTAGCGCCCGAACCAGCCGTTGGCGGCCGCCGTCAGGAAGCTCGAGCCGAAGTTGACCTGCACCACGCCGCCGTTCCGGGCCAGGGCGCGCACCATCTCGTCGCTCAGGTTGCGCTCGAAGCCGGGCGTGAAGTGGCGCAGCGAGGAGTGCGAGGCGATCACGGGGGCGCGCGTGAGCTCGAGCACGTCCCAGAAGGCGTCGTCGGAGAGGTGCGAGACGTCGATCAGCATCCCGAGCGCGTTCATGCGCTGCACGACCTCGCGCCCGAAGGCCGACAGGCCCTGGTGCGTGTGGCGCGTGTCGTAGGAGGAGTCGCAGATGTGGTTGTCCTGGCCGTGGGTCAGCGTGATGTAGCGCACGCCCAGCTCGAAGAAGTGGTCCAGGTTGGCGAGGTCGTTCTCGAGCGGGCTGCCGTTCTCCATGCCGTAGAGCAGCGCGACCTTGCCCACCCCGGCGATGCGGCGCACGTCGGCCGCCGTGCGCGCCAGCTCGAAGCGACCCGGGTGGCGCGCGAGCAGCTCGGCGCACATCGCGATCAGCTCCTCGGCCACCTCCCTCGAGCGCCCCTCCGCCTCGAGCTCCGAGGGCGTGTAGATCGAGAAGAAGGGCGCATCGAGCCCACCGGCCCGGGCGCGCGGGAAGTCGAAGTCGCCGCCGGTCGTGGCCTCGCCGACGTCGTCGACCGGCTCGCCGCGCTCCTTCTGCGCGTGCAGGCGGTAGGGGACGTCGACGTGGCCGTCGAGGATCAGGAAGCGCTGGGCCAGGACCTGCGCGCGCTCCTCGGGCGAGGCGACGCAGGCGGGGAGGAGCAGGCCGAGGGCGAGCAGCAGGGGACGCATGGGGGCCCTTGATATCCGAGCCGCGCGCCGGCGGCCAGCCGCGCCGCGTTCACGCTGGGTTCTACGAGGCTCCCGCCGAGGTCAGCCCGCCCGAGACGACGAAGGCCATCACCTCGCCGGCCGGCATGTCGAGCGGACGGACGCGCGTGCGCGGGACCAGCACCAGGTTGGCGGCGAAGTTGTAGGACTGCGGCACGTAGACGGCGACCCGCCCGATCAGGCCCAGCTCCCCCAGGTCCTCGCGCGTGACGAAGCCGATCACCTCGAGCTCGTCCGCCAGGGAGAGCAGCACGGGCCGGTCGAACTTCTTCTTCTGCCCGACGAAGGCCTCGGTCAGGTCCTTGATCGAGCTGTAGACGAGCTTGACGAAGGGCACGCGGGCCAGGATCCGGTCCGAGAGCTCGAGCGCCTGGGCCGCCAGGAAGTTCGAGGTCAGGATCCCGACCGCGATCACGATCCCGACCACCAGCGCGAAGCCCACGCCCGGCGCGACCGTGTCCGGCAGCGGCAGGAGCTCGTCGATGGCCCGGAACAGCGCCACCAGGATCCAGGCCGTGACCCCCACGGGCGCCAGGACCAGCAGACCATTCAGGAAGGACTGGATCACGAAGCGCAGCGCCGTGCGGCGCGCGCGCAGGAGCGGGGGGCGGTTCATGCCGCCGAGGATCCCCCCTGGGACCGCCAGGCTCCAGCCTGGCTCCGGTTCCTGAGCTACTACCTCCAGGAGTCTTCGCGGGCCGCAACGATTCTGCGGGAGGTAGTAGCTCACCGCGTCCGGCGCAGCCGGACGCCACCAGCAACCCTTCCGG
>Ga0315910_10003899_pt1 | contig 12566 bp, 11 predicted proteins | sample EdamamesoilMG_FD_204470 | JGI IMG/M metagenome (GOLD analysis project Ga0315910, IMG submission 204470) | Garden soil microbial communities collected in Santa Monica, California, United States - Edamame soil | ecosystem: Environmental > Terrestrial > Soil > Garden | place: USA: California... | reverse complement strand
CAAGGGCGACGAACGCGGCATGGCGAGCGCGCTCGATCGCGCGGTGCACCTCTACGGGCAGAACAAGGGTCGCGTCGGCGATCGCGGCAAGTACTACGCGGCGAAGGCCCGCTACATGCAGGGTGAAGCGATCCTCCGCCAGTACGAGACCGTCACCATCGAAGGGGAAGTGAAGCAGCTCAAGGCGCGCTTGAAGAAGAAGAGCGAGCTCTTGAAGAAGGCCGCTGACACCTTCCTCGGCACCGCTGAGATGGGCGTCGCCGAGTGGACGACCGCGTCGCTCTATCAGATCGGTTTCACGTACGAGTCGTTCTCGAAGGCCCTGCTCAACTCGCCGCCGCCGCCGAGTCTCGCCCCGGCCGAGAAGGAGCTCTATCAGCAGTCGATCGAGGAGTTCGTGGTGCCGATCGAAGAGCGCGCGCTCGAGGCGTACGAGAGCGGATGGTCGAAGGCGATCGAGCTCGGGATCTTCAACTCCTGGACGGCCAAGATGCGGGAAGCGCTCGGCCGCTTGAACGCGCAGATCTACCCGCCCTTGAAAGAGGTCGGCTTCGAGCTCCGGTCACGCGGTCCGATGCCGTTTCCTCCGCTGATTCAGGGCCCGCGCCGCACGGACAACGGCTACAGCCAGCGCTACCTCGTGCCGGCGCCGGGCGACGACAAGAAGAAGTCCGAGAAAGCGGGCAGCGCCGAGAAAACGAACGGCAAGCCCGCGGCGGGAGGCACACCGTGATCCGCCGCGTCGTCCCCGCGGTTTTCTTGCTGTTCGCGCTCGCGACGTTGGGGGCCTGCGGCAAGCACAAGGCACCGACGACGGTGCAAGCACTGGCTCCCGCGGATCCGGTCGCGGTGTCGAAGCTCGCGCAGGGCTACGAGGCGTCGAAGGACAAGCAGGGACGGAAGGCCGCCATCGATCTGCTTTCCCAGGCCGTCCGCGCCGATGCTCAGCTCTGGGAGGGGCGCTACAACCTCGGCGTTCTCTTGGCCGAGAACGGCGACCTCGGTCCGGCCGAGGAGCACCTCGAGGCGGCGCATCAGCTCGCTCCCAACGCCGAGGACGTCGTCGTCGCGCTCGGCGAGGTACGGCGAAGGCTCGGTGATTTCTCCGGAGCCACGGCCGTCCTCGGCGAGTTCGTGCGGCAGAACCCCGATGCGGGTCTCGCGCGGACGGCGCTCGTTTCGGCGTTGCGCGAGGGAGGCAACGTCGACCAGGCGATCAAGGAAGCGCAGGATGCGCTCGTGCGCCGCGCCAGCGACCCCTACGCGCTGTCGGAGCTCGCGCTCGCGCAGCTCGAGCGTGGCGAGATCGACACCGCGGAGCTGCTCAGCAAGGAAGCCCTCAAGGCGGCACCGGACAGCGCGGTGGCGGCGCGCACCGCGGGCCTGATTGCACTCAAGCGCGGCGACGACGCCGTCGCATTTCGCCACTTCCAGCGGGCGAGCGAGCTCGACGCCAACGACACCACGGCGCGGCTCAATACGGGCATCGTGCTGCTCCAGGCCGGTGTCTACGATCGCGCAGCGAAGGAGCTGAAATCCGTGGTCGACGTGGAGCCGGACAACACCTCGGCCGCGCTCGCGCTGGCTGCCGCCATCCGCGGTAAGGCGAAGAAGGACGACACGGCCGCGTTCTCGGAATCCGAGCGCCTGCTCACCGGGGTGCTCGAGCGCGAGCCGAAGAACCTCTCGGCGACGCTCAATCTCGCCATCCTCTACGCCGATTATCTGAAGCGTCCGTCCGACGCAGAAAAGCTCTACCGCGCGTTTCTTGCGAGCGCTCCCGAGAAGCACCCTGGTCGTCCCGAGGCCGAGCGCTGGCTCGCCGCGAGCTCGAGCGCACCGACGCCGAAGAAGTAGGAAGAGCGGTCGACAGAGAGCGGCGCCGGTGTCAGGGCCGAATCTGCTTGACCCTCGGTCCATGGGTTGCAACCCTCTCGGGCGATGCTGTCGCCGAGCTCCAAGGTTCCGGGCGTGCTGGCGCTCGGCGGGTCGCTCCTCGGGCTGCTCTTCGCCGGGTACTCCACGGTCGATTACGCCTCGCACCTCGATCGGGGCCTCCACGACGTGCATTGCAGCTTCATTCCGGGCGCGCCCCCCACGTCCGAGGCCGAGGCCTGCCGCGCGGCGATGTACAGCCCCTACTCCGCCCTGTTCCGTGAGGCGATGTGGGGTGGGGTTCCGATCTCGCTGTTCGCGATGGGCGCGTTCGCGTTTTTCGGGGGCTTTGCCCTCTACCTCTTGGTCGCGGCGGACCGAGCGCCGAAGCGGGCGGTCGTGTTCTTCTCGATCGTGGGGCTGACGCCGCTCCTCGTTTCGCTCCTGATGCTTTCGATCAGCCTGACCAAGCTCGGTCACCTCTGCAAGACGTGCGTCGGCATCTACGTTTCGTCGTTCGTGCTCGCGTCGGGCGGTCTGCTCGGGCTCGCCACGCTCGGTGGGGGGATCCGTCCGGTGCTGAGCGCGCTGTTTCCCGTGGCCTGGCTGGCGGCGCTCGGTGTGACGACGCTCATGCCGGCGGCCGTGTACGCGGCCAGCGTGCCCGACGAGCGGCCCTACCTCACCAAGTGCGGCAAGCTGAAGCAGCCGCAGATGACGGTCGGCAGTCCGCTCAAGATCCGCGGTACCCGAGCGGTGCGCCCGGCGATGTTCTTCGAGGATCCGCTGTGCCCGACCTGCCGCGCGTTCCACGAGCGCTTGTTGGGCGAGGGCGTGTTCGAGCGCTTCGACGTGGATCTCGTGCTTTTTCCCCTCGATAACGAGTGCAACTGGATGCTCGATACGCCGCTCCATCCCGGCGCCTGCATCGTGTCGCGCGCGGTGCTCTGCGGTGGGGATCGCACCCGGCAGGTCCTCGAGTGGGCCTACGACGAGCAAATCTACCTTGCGCGGGCCGGCAAGGCGGGGCCGAACGTGCTCCGGGCCGCGATCAAGCAGCGCTGGGGCGCGGAGATGCTCACCTGCGTCGACGATCGCAAGACGGACGTGCTCCTGAACCAGCACCTGCATTTTGCGTCCGACAACGGCATCCCGGTGTCCACCCCGCAGATGTACCTCGGCACTCAGCGTGTCTGCGACGAGGACACGGACATCGGGCTCCGGTTTGCCCTGGCGGAGCTCGCGCCGGAGGTGCTCAAGTGAGCTTCGCGCGCGCGGAGCCATCACCGGGTCCTGCCGCGACCGGAGGTTCGGGGATCGCCGGTTGGCTCGGTGCGACGGCGGTCGTGATGCTGATGGTCGGCGCGGCGGTGTCCGTGCGCCTCTGGGTGAGCTCGGCGACCGACCGGCTCGAGCGTCCGGAGGCCGAAAAGCCCAAGGTGGCAATCGCGGATCAGGCCGAAGTCGGCTACTGCACGCCGCGGTTCAAAGAAGTGCTCGAGCGCGTGCTCCACTCCTGCGGCCTGGCCCAGGACGAGACGCGCCGTGGTTGCAAGCCGGCCGACGTGAAAACGTTCGCCTCGATCAGCGACGCTGACTTCAACGAGCTGTTCACCCCGCTGAAGGAGAGGGGGGGCGTCGTGCTCTTCGACGAGGGCATGGATGACCTCGACGAGGGCGCGACCAAGCTGATCGAGGAAAAGTGGTTCAAACGCAAGGGCGCTCGATATTTCTTCGTCGTCGCGCGAGCGTCCAAGAGCGGCAACCAGGCGAAGAACCGAGCCCTGTCCCACCGTCGCGCCAACTCCGTCATGTACCACCTGACGAACATCGCGAAAGATCCGACGATCGAGAAGAAGGTGGGCCTCTTGTGGCTCGGCAATGAGTTCGCCCAGCTCTCGCAGGACTACTGCGGCTGGTCGACGTCGAGGCCCAACGAGAAATGCGACGACGAAGCCATCAACCGCAGCGCGTTCGTTTCATGGGTGGATTGCCGCCTGTGAGCGCCCTTTCCCGCCTCGGCCTGCTCGTCGTCGCTGCCGCTCTTTTCGGCTGTGAGGACGATGCCGGCAAGAAGGCGACCCTCGCACCGGCGTCGCGCAGCCAGGCGATCGAAGGCACGACCCCGGCTGCCACGGCCGTCGCCTCCACACCCGCCGCGCCGGCGAAGGCGAGCGGCAAGCCAAGGGCACCGTTGTGTGGCGGTACGCTCGAGCGCGAAGGGCGCGCCGTCGCCAAGAAAACGATCGGCCGCCGAGGTGCGCCGGGTGAGGCCGAGCTCCCCGCCGAGCCGCCGCTCACCGGCGGCTTCACGTGGGTCAACTTCTGGGCTGCCTGGTGCGTCCCCTGCAAGGAAGAAGTCCCGCGGCTGATGGACTGGCAGAAGCGCTTGTCCTCGTCCGGAAAGTCGTTTCGCGTCGTGTTCGTCTCGCTCGACGACGATGAACGCCAGCTCGAGAAATTCCTGACCGATCAGCCCGGCGGCGGTCTTCGGTCCACGTACTGGCTCCGGGAGGGGCAGGAACGCGAGGAGTGGCTGCTCGGGGCCGGCGTCGATCCGGACCCCGACCTGCCGATGCACCTGCTCGTCGACTCGAAGGGGAAGGTCCGCTGCAAGGTCCGCGGGGCCGTGGAAGACAGCGACTACCTGGGGCTGACGGCGCTTCTCGGATCATGATCGGTCGATGACACGTTTTGCGACGTACCCCAGGGACCAGGGCGTATGTTGCAGTCGCGCCAATCGATCACGGCTCGCGGGACGGTACCCGCTCTAGCAATTTCCAAGGCTAGCGAGTCCACCGCTGGTGTAGGGTCTCGAGGGTCCGGATGACCAGACGCGCCGACATCGCCGAGGTCGCACGCCACGCGCGGGTCTCGAAGAGCACCGTTTCCCGCGTGATCAACGGCGGCTACGCGAGCCCCGAGGTCCGGGCGCGCGTCGGCAAGGTGATCCAGAAGCTCGGCTACACGCCGTGGAGCACGGCGCGAAACTTCTCGCTCGGTCGCGCCGGCTGCATCGGCCTCGTCATCGAGGACACCCAGGGTCAGTGGATCGCGCAGATCCTCGGCGGGATCGAGGCCGAGCTCACCTCGAAGCACATCTCGTTGCTCGTCGGCAGCCTGGTCGTGCGCGAGCATTATGACGCGACCACCGTGGCATCGTGGATCCGCGAGCGTCGCGTGGACGGTCTGGTGTTCACGCGCGCCGGGCAGCACGAGCGGCGCCTGGTCGAGGCGGCCAAGCGCGGCGGGCTCGCCGTGGCGCTGATCGCTCCTGACGAGGACTTCACCGGCGTGCACGTGCTGCGCGGCGACAACGTCGGCGCGGGCGCTGCGGTCGGCGAGCACCTGGCTCAGCTCGGCCACCGGCGCGTGGCCTTCGTGGGCGGCCAGGCGCGGACGGGGGAAAACGCCTGGCGCGAGTCCGTGGACAGCGTCGATCGCCTCACCGGGCTTTCCAAAGCGCTCGGGGCGCACGGCGTGAAAATCCCGGAAAGCAACGTCAGCTTCCTCCGCTACCACGTCGAATGCGGCGTCGAATACGCCGAACGCTGGCTCAAGTTGCCGCGCAACCGCGCTCCGACGGCCGTCGTGCTCGGCAACGACGCGATGGCGATCGGCTTCATGCGCACGCTGCAATCGCACGACGTGCGCATCCCGAAAGACGTATCGGTGGTCGGCTTCGACGACATCCCGTCGGCCAGCATGTATTTCCCCGGCCTCACCACCGTGCGCCAGGAGATGCGCGAGATCGGCGAGGCCGCCTGCCACTTCGTCCTCCGCTCGGTCGAAGCGAAGACGATGACCGGCAGCACGCATCTTTACCCGATGACGCTCGTACCGCGCGAGAGCAGCGGCCGCGTCGCGGAGTAGATGCTCCCCCGGCTCCGGTAGCGCGTGGGTGCGCCCGGCGTGCTCGCTTCGCTGCGCGCGCCCGGGGGCCCTCCGACCTGTGCTCGCCCGGCAGCCGGGCTGCGCGCAGGTGAGGGTCCCGTGCGCGGGGCGCGGCTACCTCAGTTTCTTCCACTCCTCGACCGTCAGCGCCCAGCGTTCGTGGTCGCGCCATCGACCGTTCAGTTTGAGGTAGCGCGGGGAGAAGCCTTCCAATCGAAATCCGGCGCGTTTGACAAGGGCGATCGAACGGTCGTTTTCGGGTTGAATGTTCGCTTCGAGGCGATGCAGGCGTTCCTGCCGGAAAGCGCGAGCGACGACGAGGCGGAGGCCGGCGAGCATGTGGCCCTGCGCTTCGTGTGGGGCGAGTGAGTAATACCCGAGGTACCCGGACTGGAACCGGCCGCGAACGATCTCGTTCACGTTGATCACGCCGGCGAGCTCACCCCCGCGCAGGCAAACGAAGTACCCGCGATGAGACGACTGTGCGAGCCGGGCGACGTAGGCTCGATACTGCGCGCGATTTCGAGGGGGTGACACGAGGTGGCCGTGCAAGCGTCGGCTCCGGCTGACCGCAGCAAGAAACTCCGCTTCGCGCGGGAGACCTGGAACCTCGAGGTGAACCCGCATCTGCCTTTCAGCCACCCTTGCCGCCGAGCCGGTCGGCGAAGAGCTGTCCGAAGATCTCGTAGACGATGCCGCGTCGCTCGGCGAAGACGCACTCGATCACGTCGTCATCGACATAGGCGAACAGAATCCGATAGCCGTGCACACGCAGGCGGTAGTAGCCGTCGAGCGGCCCCTCCAGGGGCTTCACGTCGCCTCTGTTCTTCGCTAACCCGCGCAGGGCGTGACGCAGTAGCCGTCGCGGTTCGGGCGCCTGGCGCGCCACGAAGTCGCGGACCTGCTCCGCGATCAGGACTCGCATCAGCCGTCGCGACCAAGCGCCGAGAGGCTCACGAATCGCGTCTTGCCGGCGCGGTGCGCGCGGACGGCACGCATCGCCTCAGGATTGGCGAGGATCTCGAGTGTCTCGACGATGGCCTCCATGCGCTCGCGAGACAGAACGTACGCGACCGTCTCCGCGTGGCGCCGGATCGGGATCGGATCGCCCTTGCTCGCCTGCCGCAAGAGGCGGGGGAGCTGGGCCTGAGCCTCCGTCACCGTATACGTAGATTTCATGATGAATCTATATATGGATCGGTTGCGCGCTCGCGTCCACCGATGGCGAAGCCGCCATCGCTACCCTACGCAACCCACTTATTGCGCGTGTCGCGGAACGAGGCGACGAGGTCTTCGGCGCCGAGCTGGCGGGCGAGGTCGATCGCCTGGTCGATGTAGCCGACGGCTTCCTTTTCGCGCTGGCGGCCGTGGGCCACCTGGGCAAGCTCACGGAGGACGCGCGCGCGATCGGCGCCGCTTGGGCCGGCGAGGTCGAGCGCTTCGCGGAGCACGCCTTCGGCGTCGGCGTAGTTGGCCCCGCGCGCGAGGGACGCGCCGAGCTTGCGGCTGAAGATCAAGACGGCGCGCAGCGGATCGTCGAGCTCGCCGCGCGAGATTTCCGCGCGGGCCATCTCGAGACCACGGCGCAGCGCGAGGACCTCGGTGTCCGAATCGCCGCGGATCGCGGCGCGGTCGGCGACTTGCTCGAGCAAGAACAGCGCCTCGAAGGAATCGTGGGCGTGGTAGGCGTGCTGCGCGCGCGCCTCGAGCGGGGTGTGGAGCTCTTCGCCGACGGCCATGGCGCGCTGATGGAGCACGCGCCGCACGGCCGCGGGGATGCCGGCGAGGACGATGTCGCGGAGCAGCGGGTGCGACGTGGCCGAAGTCCCGTTTTCGGCGCGCTCGATCATGCCGGCACGGGCGAGCTCGTCGAGGGCGGGCTCGAGGCCCTCCTCGTCCTTCAAGAGCTCGGCGAGCGTGGGGGTGCGGGCGCCGTCGCCGATCGTCGCGAGCGCCTGGAGCGCGCGGCGGGCGTTGGGAGCCAGCGTGTCGACCCGGAGCGCGATCAGATCCGCGAGGCGGTGCGGCGGGTCACTGCCGCCCTCGATCGTGTACCTGAGGACCTGCTCCAGGTAGAGCGGCAGGTAGCCGCGTGCGCTGTCGTCGAGGCGGACGCGTTCCCCGGCCGGGTGTGAGCGCAGGATCCCGTTGACGGCGCCGAACGTCAGGCCGGCGATCAGCCGTGCGCTGGCCTCCGAGCTCCAGCCCGGATCGAAGCCCGGGGTGTGCGCCGCGACGACCAGTACCGATTGTGCGCGCGGTTCGCCGATCACGTCCGCAAAGGCGGTCCGGCTGAGGGCGTCCAGCCGATGGAGCTCGTCGAGCCCGAGCACGACCCGCCCCGAAGCGGCCCGGGTCCCCGCCACCTCGAGCGCCCAGCGCAGGGCGTCCGCGCGGGCTCGGCGTCGCTCGGCAGGGGTTCGCCCGTCGTCTTTGATGTTGTCCGAAAACGCGTCCACGATGCCGCGCTGGGCGGTGGGTGACACGCCGTCCACCCCCGGCGTGGCGAGCTCGGTCGCCGTGCGGCCGGTGAGCTTCACGAGCGCCTCGCGAAGGGCGTGGTGCGGGACCTCGGCGAGGTGCGGATCGGGACCGATCAGCACGCCGAGGTCGCCGTCCGCCTCGGCGAACTTCAAGAGCTCGTGGATCAAGCGCGTCTTGCCGGCGCCGGGTTCACCGACGAGCCGCGCGGCGACGGTCGTCCCGCGTGCCCTCTCGCGCCGCTCCTCGAGCCACGCGAGCTCGTCGTCTCGCCCCGTGATCACCAGCGGGACCAGCGAGCTCGTGACGGCGAGGGGGGCGCCACTGCGCTGGGGCAGGCGCGCGCCGCACTCGCCGCAGAACTTCGTCTGTGCCACCACCAGGCCACACGCCGGGCAGCTCGTCACGCCGGCGGGCGTGACCGACAGGTGATGCTCCCAGGCGCTGGTGGAGTTCGGCGGTGTGCTCTCGATGATGGTGAGCGCCGTGCGCAGCGCTTCCGAGAACTCCGCCGCGTCCTGGTAGCGGTCCCGCGAGTCCTTGCTCATCGCGCGGAACACGATGTTCACGAGCGGATCGGGGATCGTTCGCTCCGGTGCGACCTGCCGCGGGTCCGGCACCGGGATGGTGAGGTGCATCATCACCACCTGCGTCGGGCTGTCCGCTTCGTACGGCAGCCGTCCGGTGAGCAGCTGGAACAGGATCACGCCGACCGAGTAGAGGTCGCTGCGCCCGTCGATCGCGTCGCCGCGGCCCTGCTCGGGGGCCATGTAGTCGGGCGTTCCGCACACGATGCCCGGGCTCGTCACCGAAGGCGACTGGGCGTCCGCCTTCAGCTTGGCGAGCCCGAAGTCCACCACCTTCACGAAGTCGCCGCCGCGCCGCAGCGGCTCGAGGATCACGTTCTCGGGCTTGAGATCACGGTGCACGATGCCGAGATCGTGCGCTTCACCGAGCGCCGCGAGCACCTGTCGCAGCACGTCGACGATGCGCGAAAACGGCAGCGGGCCCTCGTCGTAGGCCACGTGGGCGAGATCGCGCCCGCGCAAGAACTCCATCACCAGGTACGGCTGGCCGTCGTCGGTGCGACCGAAGTCGAACACCGACACCGAGTTCGGGTGATTGAGCTGACTCGCGGCGCGGGCCTCCGTCATGAAGCGGAGGCCGGAGTTTTCGTCCGCGAGCAGGTGCGGGTGAATGATCTTCACCGCGACGGTGCGGCCGAGCGCGCTCTGCTGGGCCCGGTAGACCCGGCCCATGCCGCCGACGCTGATCAGGTCGAGGATGTGGTGGCCGCCGGGCAGCGTTTTGCCGATGAACTTGTCGGTCCCGGTCGAGCCCATCGTGCCGACCGGGAAGCCGCAGGCCGGGCAGTACTGGTGCTCGGTGTTGCAGGCTGACCCACAGTGGGGGCAGGTTCGGGTGGACGGCTCGGTCGGTTGCAAGGGAGGTTCCGGGCTCTCACCGGCGGGTCGAAGGAGGGCGGCGAGCCTGGGGGGACCCGGACCGGCCTGTGGTGGGAGCTATCGAGGTTTCACGCATTCTAGGGGCGACGCCAGTTGCGAACCAAGGGGGCACAAAAATGCAGTAGATTTGGGGGACTCATGGCGGGTCGCATGCGCTTGGGCGAGCTTTTGGTGAGCGCCAACATCCTCAGTCGCGAGCAGCTCGACCAGGCGCTCGAGGCGCAGAAGGCCGACGGCAGGAAGCTCGGACAGCTTCTGGTGGAGCGCGGGCTCGTCACCGGGACGCAGGTCACGCAGCTCCTGAGCCAGCAGCTCGCCGTCCCCTGGGTCTCGCTCTACCACATCGATTTTTCGCGTCAGCTCCTCGACCTCGTGCCCGAGGCCCTGGCCGAGAAGCATTGCCTGATCCCGATCTTCGTGCGCCGGGTGCGTGGCCTCGGCGACACGCTGTACATCGCGATGGATGATCCGATGGACGACGCGGCGCAGAAAGCAGTCGGGGAATTCTCGGGTCTGCCGGTGCGCACGATGATTGCACCCGCGTCCGACATTCGCGCCGCCATCCGTGCGTACTACGGTGACGGCGAAGCTGCCGATGGAGATCCCGACGGAGACTCGGACGCGCCGTCGCCGTCGCCGTCGGTCGCACCGGCCGCAGCACCCGCGCCGGCCGTCATCGCCGAAAGCCCGGGGCCGCCCCCGGTCGCGCGCGCGCCGTCCCTGCCGCCCGCCCTTCCTCCGGAGTCGCTGCCTCCGTCCGACTCACCGACGATCGAGGCGCGCGAGGTGTCGATGCCGGCCCCGCCGAGGCGCAAGGGGCGGCGCATGGTGACCCTCACCTTGCTCGATGGAACCCGTGTGAATCTGCCGGCCCGCACCTCGCGGCCGCCCGCGGCCGGCGCCGGGACCAAGGCGCCCGAGGACGGCAGCGGGCAGCTCACCGCGCGCGACCTGGTCGCCGCCCTCCGGGCCGTTTCTCACGGCGCCGATGCGTCCGAGATCCTCGGCGACAAGGCGCGTTGGGAGCCGCTCTTCGCCGCGCTGCTCGAGCTCCTGCTGAAGAAGCACCTGATCGCCGATTGGGAGTTCGTCGCCGAGTACAAGAAGATCTGAGCGCCGCGCACTCCAGAGCCCGCACGCTCTGGAGTCAGCGTCAGCGCTCGAGGCGTCCGGAGCGGAAGCGCTCGGCGAGCACCCACGGCGAGAGCTCCGCCTCGACGAGCGGTGCCGCGTTCGCCCCGACCACCAGTGACGCGACGGCGGCTGCAGCCGCTGCGGTCTCGAGCCGATCCGGTTCGAGCGTCCCGTGTCCCGTGAGCTCGTCCGCGCGCCGCTCGACGAGTCCGATGTCGTAGTGGCCCGATTGAACTTCCGGCATGCGGGCGAGCTGCCCGAGGAATTCGAGATTGGTCGTGAGGCCCGCGACGACGTATTCGTCGAGCGCCCGGCGCAGCCGTTCGAGTGCCCGTTCGCGATCCGGCGCCCAGACCGACAGCTTGGCGAGCAAAGGATCGTAGTCGGGCCCGATCGTGTCGCCGGAAGAGACGCCTTCGTCGTTGCGGACGCCCGGACCCCCGGGGGGCCGAAAGAGCGTCACCGTCCCAGGGCTGGGGGCGAACCGGCGCGCCGGATCCTCGGCGCAGAGCCTCACCTCGATGGCGGCGCCGCGGGCCTGGGGCAGGGGCGAGAGCGGCTCGCCGCTGGCGACGCGGATCATCTCGCGCACGAGATCCACGCCGGTCACGAGCTCGGTCACCGGGTGCTCCACCTGCAGGCGCGTGTTCATCTCGAGGAAGTAGAAAGCACCCGACGGATCGAGCAGAAATTCGAAGGTTCCGGCCGAGTCGTAGCCGAGCGAACGCGCGCCCTTCAGCGCCACCTCGCAAAGCGCGTCACGCGTGGCGGGGTCGAGCGCCGGGCAGGGCGTTTCCTCCAAGATCTTCTGGTGGCGCCGTTGCAACGAGCAGTCCCGCTCGCCGAGGTGCACGACGGCACCGTGCCGATCGCCGAGCACCTGGACCTCCACGTGGCGCGCGCCGAACAGCGCACGCTCGATGTAGACCGCGCCGCTACCGAACGCCTTTTCGGCCTCGCTCCGCGTTCGCTCGAGGGCGCTCGCGAGCTCGGCTTCCGAATGCACGAGGCGCATGCCCTTGCCGCCTCCGCCGTCCACCGCCTTGATCATCACCGGATAGCCGATGCGCGCGGCGGTCGCTCGCGCTTCTTCGTCGGTGCGCGCCTGACCACCCGGCACGATCGGCACGCCCGCGGACGCCATCGCCGCCCGGGCGCGCTCCTTCGAGCCCATCGCGCGGATCGCGGTGGCTCGGGGACCGATGAAGGTCACGCCGCGCGCCTGCGCGCGCTCGGCGAAGTCGGCATTCTCGGATAGAAACCCGTACCCGGGATGAACGGCGTCGCAGCGGGCCTTGGTCGCGATATCCAATAACCGTTCCGCGTCGAGGTACGCGCGTGGGTTCGGGCCGAGGGCGTGGGCCTCGTCGGTACGGCGAGGGTGCAGCGCGCCGCGGTCGGCGTCCGTGTACACCGCCGCCGAAAGAATGCCGAGCTCGCGCGCGGTACGGGCAATACGCACCGCGATCTCTCCGCGGTTGGCAATCAGGATCTTCTTGAACAAGGCTCCCTTGGGCCCGGCTTCGGACCGGCCCTCGATGCTAGAGCGCATTCCATCACCCTGCCGAGGAAGAGTGGAGCTCTAGGCACCCGCGAAGCGGGTGAGGGGGAGAAAAATGGCGGAGCCATTTTTCCGGGGGCGGGACGCCCCCGGGGACAGAGCTAGAGCCGCGCTGCGAAGCAGCGCAGCGGGCGAAGCCCGCTTCAGAATCAGCG
>Ga0315910_10003898_pt1 | contig 12566 bp, 12 predicted proteins | sample EdamamesoilMG_FD_204470 | JGI IMG/M metagenome (GOLD analysis project Ga0315910, IMG submission 204470) | Garden soil microbial communities collected in Santa Monica, California, United States - Edamame soil | ecosystem: Environmental > Terrestrial > Soil > Garden | place: USA: California... | reverse complement strand
GGTATCTACATCATCGAGGCCAAGGACCTCGATGAGGCGATCGGGATCGCCGCCAAGGCCCCGATGGCCGAATTCGGGACCGTCGAGGTCCGTCCCCTCAACCTGGACCGCGCCAACGCCTAGCCAGGGGGGTGGGTCGTTCCGGCCCTGACCTGTTCGACCAACAGGGAGAGCACCGGACACCCACCCAGCACTCCCAGGAGACCTTATGCGATACGTACTGCTGCTCTACGGCAAGGAAAGCGCCTTCGACACCCTCCCCCCCGCCGAGATGGAGGCGGTGATGGGGGAGTTCGAGACCTTCACCAACAGCATCGTCAAGTCGGGCCACTACAAGGCGGGCGAACAGCTCGAGAACGTCGACAAGGCGGCCTCCGTTCGGTACCGCAACGGCCGCCTCGACGCGGTCGACGGCCCCTTCGCGGAGACCAAGGAGCAGCTCGGCGGGTTCTACCTCATCGACGCGAAGGATATGGCGGAGGCGAAGGCGATCGCCGCCAGGATCCCGGTGGTCAAGTGGGGGACGGTGGAGATCCGGCCGGTCGTGATGATGCCGGAGTCGTGACGACACCCGATCCGATCACGACGCGGATCGAGGAGCTTTTCCGCTCCGATGCTCCCCGGGTCCGCGCCACGCTGATCCGCCTCCTCGGTGACTTCGACGTCGCCGAGGAGGCGCTGCAGGACGCCTTCGCGGCCGCACTCGCCCTGTGGCCGGCCGGCGGGATCCCCCAGAACCCTGCCGCCTGGCTCGTCAGCACCGGACGGTTCAAGGCGATCGATCGGCTCCGGCGCGAGAAGCGGTTCGTGGATGAGAGCGCTATCAGCTATCCGCTATCCGACGCTCCTGCCCCACCCAAGGAACTCGGCGAGGAGCCGGGGATCGAGGACGACCGCCTCCGGCTCATCTTCACCTGCTGCCACCCTGCCCTCGCCCCCGAGGCGCGGGTGGCGCTCACGCTGCGCGTGATCTGCGGGCTCTCGCCGGCGGAGATCGCGCGCGCGTTCCTGGTCCCCGAGACCACGCTGCAGCAGCGGTTGGTGCGCGCCAAGTCGAAGATCCGCGACGCGAAGATCCCGTACGTCATCCCTGAAGCGAAGGAGCTCCCCGAACGGCTCGACGCGGTGCTCGCCGTCATCTACCTCGTCTTCAACGAGGGGTATTCCGCGACCGCCGGGAGCGACACCATCCGCACCGAGCTCTGCCACGAAGCGATCCGGCTCGGCCGCCTCCTCGTGGAGCTCCTCCCGACGGCCGTCGAGGCGAACGCCCTCCTCGGGCTGATGCTCCTCCACGATTCCCGCCGCGGAGCGCGCACGACCCCCACCGGCGACCTCGTGATCCTGGAAGACCAGGACCGCTCCCAGTGGGACCAGGAACAGATCTCCGAAGGGGTGGCACGGGTCGAGGAGGCGCTGCGTTCCGGATTCGCGGGGCCGTACGCCGTCGAAGGGGCGATCGCCGCCCTCCACGCGCAGGCGAAGACCTGGGCCGCGACCGACTGGCGCCAGATCGCCGCACTCTACCAGCTCCTCCTCCGCTGGCGGCCGAGTGCGGTGGTGGAGTTGAACCACGCGGTGGCGGTCGCGATGGCCGACGGACCCGCGGAAGGACTCCGGCTCATCGACTCGGTCGCCGCGCGCGGCGGGCTCGAGGGGTATCGGTGGCTCCCGATCGCGCGGGGAGAGCTGCTCCGGAGGCTCGGACGGAACGAAGAGGCCGCCCGGGAGTTCCGGACGGCCCTGGCCGCCACGGAGGTCGAAGCCGAGCAGCGGTTCCTCCGGCGACGGATCGGTGAGGTGACCTCGTAGGCGCCGACCGCCCGACCGCCTTACCGCCCGACCGCCTGCGCCCGCGCCATCGCCCAAGCGCCGAGGAGGCAGATCGCCCCGCCGAGGATCGAGAGGAACGCGACCTTCTCATCCCGCACGATCACGCCGAGGAGGAGCGCCACCGGCGGCATGAGGAAAGTGGTCGACGACGCGCGGGTGGCGCCGAACTTCCCGGCATTCGAGGTCATCAGGATGAAGGCGATCGCGGTCCCGCCGACGCCGAGCCCGACGATGGCGAGGAGGGGCCAGAGCGACCACTGCGCCTGGGCGACTTCCCCGACGCCGAGGGGGGCGGTGAGGAGCACGGCGACCGCCTGCGCCCGCCAAATGACGGGGAGGGAGCCGTACTTCACCTGCAGGGGACGGGCGATGTTGAGCGCCACCCCATAGCCGATCACCGCCGCGAGGATCATCAGCACCCCGTCGACGCTGTTCTTCCCTTCCCCAAGTGCCGGGAGAGCGACGAGCACCACGCCGATGAGCCCGACGGCGAGCCCGGTCAGGATCCCCCGCCCCGGAAGCTTCCGCGCCAGGAACGCCGCCACGATCGCGGTGGTGAGCGGCACGCCGCCATTCAGCATCCCGGTGAGCGCCGAGGTGACCCGCTGCTCGGCGTACGGGAACATCGAGAGCGGGAACGCCATCCAGACGAGGCCGACCGCGGCGACCCATCCCCAGTCACTCTTGGGGATCGACTTCCACGCGCCGGGGAAGCAGGCGAGGGTCAGGAAGCCGATGACGAGACGAAGAAAAGTGACCCCATTCGGCCCGACCGCCTCCAATCCCTCAGCGATGAAGAGGAAGGAGGTCCCCCAGATGAGACCGGGGAGGGCGATGCGGAGCCAGTCGGCGGGGCGCAGGTGATCGGACATCGATGCTCGCAGGGGCGTGGGGTCGCAGGGGCGCAGTGAGGTGGACCAATCTGTCGAACGACCGACCGTCACTCCACCCGGTACTTGCTGCGGTACAGTTCGAGTGGCAGTGGACAGACGCTCGGACGCTCAGGCGGAGCTCAGCGTTGGGTCGAGACCCCTGAGCGTCTTGAGCGTCTGTGCACCGTCAACTCCACCAGTACTCGATCTCGAACCCCGCCACCTTCTCCTCGTGCCCGGCGCCGAACTTCCAGCTCCCGCGGAGCGAGGCGAGCTCTCCCGTCCCGGAGCCGGCGATGATCGTCGCCTGTTCGTGGGCGCTCCCGTCGTAGGTGCCGGTGATGGTGAGGGCAAAGGAGCCGCGCTTGCCGAGGAAGGTCCCTTCGAAATACTCGACGCCGACGTAGGGGACCGGGGGCTCCGGGGGATAGACCATCAGGTACTCGAGGACGCTCGTCCCGACGAGATCGCCGGTGAACGACTTCTTCACCTGCGCGTGGGTGAGCTTCCGCCCGCCGCCGTATTCGACGATCGGCTGTTCGTCCCAGCCGGGCATCTCGAACTTGGCGGTGGCGGTCAGGGGGCTCGAAGGCATCGGAAGTCCGTGGTGTAGGTATGCCCAGAGTAATACCGAACAAACACCGAAGCAAGTTCGCAGACCCGGAAACAGGAAGGACCTGGCCCGGGGGCCAGGTCCCTCCTCCTACACCTTCCTTCCCCGCCCCCCTCAGTCAGTCATCGGACACCGGGCGCGCCGCGAGTGCCGCTTCCGCATTCGCGAGGAGCTCCGACTCGGTCTCCCCGGCGACGATGGCGACCCAGAAGGTGGCCTTCGCCTTCTTGGCGAGGGTGATCGGCCCGATGGTGTGATACGAGCGCTGGTCCCCCGAGATGAGCGTCGTCGGGAACGTCACCGCCCCCGAGGCGAGCTCGTACTGCCGGGCGGTGCTGGCCGATCCGGGCCCATTCTGCTGGTCGACGTAGGCGGCGGTCCCTGCCACCGGCGCGGGTCCCACGATGAGGGTCCCCAGGTAGGGTCCGGTCCCATCCTCGTTGTGGAAGTACATCAGCCGGCCCCCCAGGGCGGTCGTGCCGAAGTCGTCGAAGGCGTCGTCACCGATATCCCAGTCCCCCCAGAAGCCGGCGTACAGGGTCTGGGAGCTCTTGGAGGTGTTGTTGAGCCGATACTCGAACCAGACGAAGTCTCCTCCCTGCCCTCCGCGGTCGTAGCTCCGCTGGCGCACCTCCATCCCCACCCCCTCGGGACTCCCCTCGTCGTTCATCGTCCAGGTGATCTTCCGTCCGGTCGCCCCCTGGTGAGCCACGTGGCCGGCGTGCCGCGCCGTGAAGTCCACGCAGGCATCCTGGGCCGGGCCGCCGCATTGATGGAAGCCCCGGGCGCTGTAGCCGGTGAGCATCCGATCGGGGGCGAGCGCGAGGACAAGCCCTCCCCGATAGAGCTCGGAGAGCCCGATCTCCCCGATCGCGGGGTCACCTCCCTGGGCCAACGGGAACTGCACCCCCCACCCCAGCGAGACGCCGGCGGTGAGCCCGCCGTTCAGCCCGCCGACATCCCCCGGCATCGCCGTGAGGAGAAGGCGACTGGCGGAGTGGGTGTAGGCGATCTCGCTGGAGGCGGTGAAGGTGCAATCGAGGGAGGAGATCCCCCCGGGGAAGGTGACCGGGCCCGTCGGGATCGTGGTGACCGCTCGACTCCCCAGCATCGTGGAGGGACAGTTGAAGCGGTAGCTCTGGCCCCCCTGGAAGAGGGGGGGAGTGCGACCGATCGCTTCGGTCCACGCGCCCGAGAGGTCGGTGATCAGCGAGGCGGCCAGGACGTTGGAGAACTGACCGTAGGTCACGTTGGAGAAGAGTCCCGCGAACGGGACGCCATCCCGGGTGACGCTCCCCGTGAGGGGCTGCCCCTCGAGGAGCTGCTCGTCGCGGACCACGGCGCCGGCGCTGTTGTCGAGCGGGACCGGATCGAGCCACCGGAAGGGGAGCGCGCCGAGATTCGGAGTGAGGGCGTCGACGATGACGTGGTAGGTATCGGCGGCCACGACCATCGAGTAGAGGTTGTTCGGGCAGGCGATGATCTGGTTCCCACCGACGAGGGGGGTCTGGTCGGGATCGAGGAGCCGGACCCGGATCGGGGTCGCCGCCGGGAGGAAATTGCAGAGGCTCGTGCCATCGGGTCCAAGGATCGCGCCGCTGACCTGTGCCGGAGGCGCGACGGCCATGAGCTCGGTGGCGCCCTCATCGGGACCGTTGATCCCTTCGGCGCTGCAGGCCGAAAGGAGGAGAACGCCGAGTAGCCCGGCGAGGGGACGACGCATACAAAGCTCCTGGGGAGGGTGGGGACTGCGGTGCGCCAATGTTGGAAGGAGTACAGGTCGACGCCACCCGGAGAAAAACCCGTAGAGATGAAGCTGGCAGGGTGCGGCGCGACTCCCGCTATTCGCCTTGACAATCGCACGACCGTTCGTCTTATTAGTGATATGTCCAAAGGGACCATCACCCGGGAACGGATCGTCGATCAGGCGCTGAAGGAGGCCTCCTTGCTCGGCCTGGAAGGCCTTTCGCTGGGCCATCTCGCTGAACAGGTGGGAATGTCCAAGAGTGGGCTCTTCGCCCACTTCGGGTCGAAGGAAGAGCTCCAGAAGCAGATCCTGGGGGCCGCCGCGACCAAGTTCGGTGAGATCGTGGTCCGGCCGGCGCTGACGGCCCCGCGCGGGGTGCCGCGGGTCCGGGCGATGTTCGAGGGGTGGCTCCGCTGGGAACGGGACGAGAGCGTCCCGGGAGGGTGCGTCTTCACCCACGCGCAGGCCGAGCTCGATGACAAGCCGGGCCCGGTGCGGGACGAGCTGGCGCGGTGGCAGCAGGAGTGGAAGGGGATGCTCGCGCGCGCCGCCGCGATCGCGATCGACGAAAAGCAGTTCCGCAAGAACGTCGACACCACCCAGTTCGCGTTCCAGATGTTCGGGATCGTCTTCGCCTATTACCACGCCAAGCGGCTCCTCGAGGAACCGACGGCCGAGGCCCAAGCGCGGGCCGCCTTTGAATCACTCATCGAGTGGGCCAGCGCATAGGCCCGCGGGCGCGCAGGCGCATTCGAAGAGATCACAGAAGCGCCCAAGCATCCGACCGCCCAAGCGTTTGGACCAGGACCTCACGGAGATTGAGATGCCAGTAAATAGCACGAACGTTCGTTCGACAAGACAAGCACCGCTCCTGATCCGTTCCTGGTTCGGGGTTCTGGGGCATATGGTGCCCTCGGTGGCCGAGCGGCAGGCGGCGAAGCTCTTCCTGACGCCGCGGACCAGGAAGGGGCCGACCCCGACCGAGCTCCACGCGACCCTCCTCCCGGAGCGCGCGATGGAGCGCCGCGCGGGCGAGGCCGATCCCGCCTTCCCCGAGCTCGCGAGCGGTCGCATCGCCCTCTGGTCGTGGGGTCGGGGCCCGATCGCACTCTTCGTCCACGGGTGGTCCGGCAACGCCGGCGATATGGCGCCCCTCGCCGCGGAGTTCGTCCGCGCCGGGTACCGCGCCGTCCTCTTCGACATGCCGGGGCATGGCGACTCCGCCCCTCGCCCCACCAACCTCCTCGTCTATATGCGGACCATCGCGGCGATCGCGGAGCTCACGGGGCCGATCGACACCGTCGTCGGTCACTCGCTCGGTGGCACCGCGACCTCCCTCGCGGTCGGTCAGCGGCTCGTGACGCCCAAGAAGGCGGTCCTGGTGGCCCCTGGGGTGAGCCCCTGGGCCTTCTCGCAGGACTTCGCGCGCCTCATCGGGCTTCCCGAGGCGCGGGTGCCCGGGATGGTGGCGGTGACCGAAGGGCTCGTCGGGATCAAGGCCCACGAACTGAACGCCGCCGACGCGGTGCGCGAGAGCAGCGTCCCGGCCTACATCGTCCACGACCCGGCGGACCTCGACGTTCCGTTCGCGCATGCGACCGAGCTCTCGAATGCCTGGAAGGGATCGCAGCTGGTCCCCCGCCCCGGGCTCGGGCACCGGAAGATCTTGAAGGACGAGGAGACGGTGCGGGGGGTGGTGAAGTGGGTGGGCGCCGGGACGCAGTGACGCAGGGTCGCAGAGGCGGGCAGGCGGGTCGATGCATCCGCCCCGAACACGAGACGCCGCGCCGGTGCGCGGCGTTTTCGCGTGCGGGGTGAGTCCATACGCGCGAACGGTGTGGCGGTGGGGAGCGAGAAGGCCTCGCCAGCGGCGGGGCGTTGGCCGTGTAGGGATGGCGCCCTTGTCCCCGGCGCGGGAGGATGGCCGTGATCGAAATCGAGAGTGCCCCGCCATCGGCGGGGCGTTGGTGGTGTAGGGATGGCGCCCTTGTCCCCGGCGGCTAAAGCCGCCTCTCTGGAAGGCGCCCTAAAGGGCTTGCCCTGCGTCGATTTGGTTATGTGGCCGGAACCGATCGGTGGTATCGTGGCGGATGCGACACCGCATCCTCTTCCACGTTGTGTGGGTCACGAGTCGACGGGCCCAACTGATCGACGCTCCTGCCGCGGAATTCCTGTGCAGGACGATCCGCACACTGGCCCGCGAGCATCGGTCGGTCGTCCTGGAGATCGGGATGGTCTCGACCCATGTTCACGTCCTGCTACGCGCCCACCCATTGGCCGACCTCCCGAAGATGATCGGGAGAATGAAGGGTGTAACCTCGCGGCTGGCGAAAGTCGAAGAGATCGCGCCCCTCTCCTGGGCCGACGGCTATGACATCGAATCCGTCAGTCCAGGAGATGACGTGAAGCTGCGCCATTACCTCCGTGCCCAGCCATTCCGTCACCCGACCGAGGCGATCGACGGTTGGCCAGGAGATACGTTCGCGCTGGACGAAACGGTGTAAGCCCTCCAGGGCGCCTTCCAGAGAGGCGCCTTCAGGCGCCGGGGAAACGGGCGCGACGTCAACGGTAGCCACGTCGCCGCCGGGGACTGGGCGCATCACCCCCCACCTAGCGCCTCTGCCCCTCCCGCTTGGAGCGGGAGGTGCGGGAGTCCGGGAAGGGGACGATCCAGCTCGAGAACGTCGACGAACTGGTCACGGCGATCTGGACTCGGCACGAAGGGAGGTTCGCGGGCGCCAAGACGACGCCGATCGGGATGGAGGTCGCCGATCGGCTCAAGGTGTTCGAGGGGTTCGTGCGGGGACTGGGGGGGTGAGCTGGGGGCGGCGCCTTCTCCCCGGCGCCTGAGATCCTTCGCTTCGCTCAGGACAGGGGCGCCTCTCGGCACGGCGCCCTGAAGGGCTTCTCCTGCTACGTCGGTGTCGAACCGCCGGAGGAGACATTTGTCGTTTCGCGGACCGTTACTGCTGAGTTGAAGGCGTTCCCCTCACCAAGGAGCGACGGTTCCCCCTCTTCTGACCCCGCCGCCGCGCGCCGTGCCATCCAGATCGTCCCTGCGGCCCCCGCACCCCCGACCACGGCGGCCCAGACGATGTCGTCGGTGAGGAGGCTCCACGGGATGGGGCCACCGGAGATGACGTTCAAGAACTGGTAGAAAAGGGGGATCCCCACCCCGCCGACGACCGCACCGATGAGGGCGAACTTCCCGGGATGAAGGTCGGCGATCCGCTTCCCGCGGAAGCTGAGCCGAAGCATCGTGGCGAAGAAGGTGCCAAGGACGAAGCCGGCAAAGGCGAATCGGACCCCCATCCCGACCCCGGCAAAGAGGGCCTCCCCGACCCGCTCGGGGAGGGACTCTACCCCGGGACCGGGAACGAAGAGGACGTAGCCGCCGATCAGCACGCTCGAAATGGCGCCGAGGACGAAGCCCCAGGCGAGCGCGGTCTTGAAGACCGCTTTGACGGCGCGGAACGGATCGTGGGACATCATTCCCTCCCCTACGGCGCGTGTGGGCAATCCACTTTGTGTCATAAAGTAGAGGCGCGCCCTATCCACCGCAAGCGACCGGGGCGACCCTCCACGTGGAAGGCCGCCCCGATCGTCAGCGCGGCAAGCCGCGCCGCTACATCGTCGCTCTCCTCACCCCAAGCGGCCGCGACACCGCTGAGCGTCTCGAGCGTCCGAGCGTCTGTCGTCCGTCAGCCGCACTCCGAGAACCCGCACACATGGCACTTCGCGCACCCCTCCGCCATCTCCAGCTGCGACCCGCAGTCGGGGCAGGCGCCGGCGAGGGTGGGTTCGTTGAGCTTCATGTTCATCTGCTGGGCGCCGGCGGTGACGTGGGTGATCTGCTCCATCGCCGGGCCGTTCTGCATCGCCGGGGCCATCCCCGGGAGCTCGGTCTGGATCCCCTGCTTCTCCTGCATCCAGCGCTCGATCGCGATACCGACGGCGTCGGGGATCGACATCACCTTGTTCGGCCCCAGGCCCATCACCTTGTCGGAGCTGATGCCGCGGAGCTGGCGGTGGATCGCCGCGAGCGGGATCCCCGAGCGGAGCGCCAGCGAGATGAGCCGGCCGATCGCCTCGACGTTCGCCATCAGCTCGCCGCCGGCCTTGCCGAGCGACATGAAGACCTCGAAGGCGTTCCCCTTCTCGTCCTCCGAGATGGTGACGTACATCGTGCCGAGGGGGGACTCGAGGCGCCGGACCACCGCCTTGAGGGCGTCGGGCCGCATCCGCTTCTGGCGGCGCTGGAGGTTCTCGGCCTCGAGGTCGTGCACCATCTTCTTCAGGCGCGCGATCTCGGAGTCCTTCTCCGCCATCTCGCCGGCCATATCCGCCATCCGGGCCTGCTCGACCAGGTCCATCGGGACGGCGAGCTCGGTCGAGGTGTTGACGCGGAGGTCGCTCCGGGCCTCGGACTTCCCGGTGCTGATCGCCTGGTCGGCCACCTTCTGCGCGGTGGAGCCGGTGGAGAGCACCTGCATGTCGCGGGAGCCGTCGCGGTAGACGGTGACGCCCTTGCAGTTGAGGGCGTAGGCGAGGCGGTAGATCTCCTCGACGTACTCCTCGGAGGCGTCGTTGGCGAAGTTGCAGGTCTTGGAGATGGCGGAGTCGTTGTGCGCCTGGAACGCCGCCTGCATCCGGACGTGCCACTCCGGCTTGATCTCGTTGGCCGTGGTGAAGACCTTCTGCCACTTGACCGGCACTTCGGGGTGCCGGATGTGGCCGCTCTCGGCGATCCGCACCATCAGCTCATCGCTGTGCCACCCTTCGGCCTTGGCGATGGCGACGAAGTCCTCGTTCAGGTCCGGCATCAGGACGCCGGCCTGGTTCCGCATGAACGCCACCGCGAAGAGGGGCTCGATCCCGCTGGAGCACCCGGCGATGATGGAAATGGTGCCGGTCGGCGCCACGGTGGTGACGTTGCAGTTGCGGAGCTTCTTCATCGGGCGGATGCGCTCCCCCTGGGGGCCGCGCGCCGCGGTCTTGTCCGGACCCCAGATGCTCTTTTCCCACTCCGGGAAGGGCCCGCGGATCCCGGCGAGGCGCTCCGACTCCACCTTCGCCTCGTCGTCCAGGAACTGCTGGATCTTCTTCCCCATCGCGACCCCCTCATCCGAGTCGTACGGGATGCCGAGGCGGATGAGGAGGTCGGCGAAGCCCATCACGCCGAGGCCGATGCGCCGGATCCGCTGGGCGAGGTCGGTGATCTCGGGGAGGGGATAGTTGTTCGCGTCGATGACGTTCTCGAGGAAGTGCGTCGAGAGGTGGATCACCTGGCGCATGTGGTCCCAGTCGACCTGGCCATCCTTGACGAAGGCGCCGACGTTGACCGAGCCCAGGTTGCAGACGTCGTACGGGAGGAGGGGCTGCTCCCCGCACGGATTGGTGGCCTCGTACGCCCCGAGGTGCGGCACCGGGTTGTAGTAGTTGGCCTTGTCGATGAAGAAGACCCCCGGCTCGCCGGTCTTCCAGGCGCCGTGGATGATCTGGCTCCAGACCTCGCGCGCCTTGAGCTTGCCGGTGGCGGCACCGGTCTTGGGGTGGATCAGGTCGTACTCGCCGTCGGCCTCGACCGCCTGCATGAAGGCGTCGGTGACCCCGACGGAGATGTTGAAGTTGGTGATCTTGGTCGTGTCATCCTTGCAGTGGATGAACTGCAGGATGTCCGGGTGGTCGACCCGGAGGATCCCCATATTCGCCCCGCGCCGGGTCCCCCCCTGCTTGACCACCTCGGTGGAGGCGTCGTACAGGCTCATGAAGGAGACGGGGCCGCTGGCGACACCCATCGTGGAGCGGACCACGTCGTTGGAGGGACGGAGCCGGGAGAAGGAGAACCCGGTGCCGCCGCCCGACTGATGGACGAGGGCCATCGACCGGAGGGTGTCGTAGATCCCGGACTTCCCGTTGGAGAGGGCGTCCTCGACCGGGAGCACGAAGCAGGCCGAGAGCTGCCCCAGGGGGCGCCCGGCGTTCATCAGGGTCGGCGAGTTCGGCACGAAGTAGCGCCGGGCCATCATGTCGTAGAAGGCCTCGCCCAACGCCTCGACCGCCCCGGCGGAAGCCCCGAACTTGGTGTCGGGCTCCGCGATGGTCCGCGCCACGCGCCAGAAGAGGTCGGCGGAGCCCTCGGTGGGCTTCCCGGCTTCGTCTTTGATCAGGTACCGCTTCTTGAGGACCGTGTGGGCATTCGCGGAGAGCTGGGGCTCGATCCGCGACGAGGCGGCGGGCTGGGCGGCGGACTTGGGGGCGGACTTGGCCATCGTGGCGATCCCTCGGGGCTTACGGGTCGATGAAAACGACCGGACTCAGGGGGGTCCGGGGTAACCTGGGCTGCGGATCCTTCGGCTGTACGAGTCTGAATGCCAGAACCCTGCATTGCGGACCAGCGCACGGCGGATAAGGAAAGTAGGAAAACGGACGGGCGGACACAACGCTCGGGATATCGCAGCAACGGCGCGGCGGAGGGGTGTTCACATCACAAAGATGATCGGCGCAGGGTCGGAGGGTCGCAGGGACGGAGGGCGCGTTGTCCGGGGAGAGGTGAGCGGTGTCACAACAGTGGCCGGTAGGACAGGCGTCCCGCCTGTCCGCGAGATCTCTCCGGCATGCCGATAGGGCGGCGCGCCTCGCGCCGCCCTGGGCCGCAGACCATCCTCCCGGTCATGGCGGGGCCGGGGGCCCCGCCCCATAACCCGGCCCCAAAACGAAAAAGGCCGGCTGAAGCCGGCCTCGACGGACAGGTGAGACGCCTGTCCTACCTTCGGCGGGGCCTGGGGCCCCGCCCTATCACACTACCCGCGCGTAAGCGCCCGCCCTGTGCTTCGCCGCCTGATCGACGTAGTGCTTCCAGGTCCCGGTGATCCTGGCCCGGAGGGTCTCATCCACCTGCCGGACCACCCGCCCCGGCACCCCCATCACCAGGCTCCCCGGGGGGACGAGCATCCCCTCCGGCACCACCGCCCCCGCCGCCACCACGCTCCCGGTCCCGATCACCGCCCGGTTGAGGATCACGGCCCCCATCCCGATCAGGCACTCGTCCTCGATGGTGCATCCGTGGATGATGGCCCGGTGCCCCACCCCCACGCGCGCGCCGATGGTGCACGGGACCCCTTCGTCCACGTGCACCATGGTCAGGTCCTGGATGTTGGTCTGGGCCCCGATCCGGATCTTGTCGGTGTCCCCCCGGACCACACAGCCGTACCAGATGCTCGCCTCATCCCCGATCGTCACGTCGCCGAGGACGGTGGCGTTCGGGGCGATCCAATACGTGGGGCCGCCCGACCCCGGGCGGCCGCTCACGGTGCCGTCGGGACGAGCTGCTGCTGCACCCAGGCGTCGACGGCGGTGCCCTCCTTGGAGGCGGGCGTCCACTGCATCGCCTGGGCATAGCGCCGGGCGGCGAGTTCGAAACCGGGGTCATTCGACGCCCGGAGCGACCGGACCTCGTTGGTGATCCCCTGCGCCGAGACGTGGATCATCAGGATGGTGG
>Ga0315910_10003897_pt1 | contig 12568 bp, 5 predicted proteins | sample EdamamesoilMG_FD_204470 | JGI IMG/M metagenome (GOLD analysis project Ga0315910, IMG submission 204470) | Garden soil microbial communities collected in Santa Monica, California, United States - Edamame soil | ecosystem: Environmental > Terrestrial > Soil > Garden | place: USA: California... | reverse complement strand
GCGGCACCTTGTCTTCGGCCCCGTCGACACCGGACGGCGCATGACCGTGACGGTGCGGCACGCCGAGCCCGTCCCGGACGGCACGAATCGGCTCCTCGGTGTGCCCGGAAGGCTCGCCGTCGCGGGACCGTACGGTGCCTACGATGTGGATACAACGACCGGCCAGCTCCATCGCCGCTGGGCGCGCGGAGCTGCCCATCTCGACACCGATGGCGCCGACAGCGTCTGGATGGTCGCGGAGAATCGCGAGGTCGGTCGCCTCGAGATCCGACGCCTGACCTGGGGGCTCGAGGTCCCGCATGGCGCCGTGCGAGTGTGGATCGACCCGACCGAGGTCGCCGCGGTCGTCGTCGCCGGCGGCGCCCGACCCCATCTCACACTCGCACGCACAGACGGATCGGTCCTCGATCTTCCGATCCAGGGCGACGCGTTCGACGGCGCCTGGCTCGGAGACGAGTCCGTCGACGTCTCCATCGACGACCTCGTGCCCCTGGCCGAACGCTGCGGCCGCACACCCACCGCCATCGCGCGCACCTCGGATGGGGTCGTGCTCGTGGCCTACGAAGGCGGCGACCTTGTCGTCCTCGACGCCGGTGGAAAGACCGGCGCCAGCCTCAAGCCGTTTGCGACCGAAGACGTCGTGGACCTCGCACCGCTCGCGGACGGTTCGTGGGTGCTCCGGGGCGCACGAGGCGGGCTGGCCCGGTGGAGGCTCGGCGAAAGTTCCCGATTCCGACGGCCGGCCGGCCACGCCAACGAGGCCGGCACAGCCATCGCCGCCGCCGACGGTGCGTACTATCTCCGCGGTACCACCGTGGAGTGGTGGACTCCGAACGGCGCGACGACGCTTCAGGGTCGCGGAGCCTACAGCGACGAACTCACCGGCCTCGCGCTCGATCCCGCGGGACAGGTGCTCATCGGATTCAATCGCCGGGGCGTCGGACAGTATTGGACGAAGTCAGCGGAAACCTGGCCGACGCGCGGCCACGACTTTCCGTGGGGCGAGGGCGTCGGATTCGGCTCCTGCGGCTGGGCGGCGCCGCACGTGCTCGCGTTGTGCACGCCGTCCGCGCATCTGCCGTCGCTGACCCTGCTGCGTTTCGATCCGCTCGCCGGCTCGTGGACCGTGAACACGTCGGCTCCACTCGAGTCACTCGGCGTGCGTCACCGCGCTGATCATGTGGCGGCCACCATCGACGTGGCGTGGCTCGGCGACGAGGACCGCCCCTGGCTGAGCCGGGCCGATCTGGCGACGCGCACCTCACGTCAGGTCGCGCTGGCCGAGCCGGTGCGCGAACTCGCACTGGCCGGCACGGACTCGCAGTGGATCGTGACCGGCATGACCAGCCGGTTCGAGTGGCGCGATGCCACCACGCTGGAACGCCGCGGTGCACTCGCCATCTCCACCCGGCTCACGGGCAACGACACCTACTATACGCGCGCGATCACCGCCCTGCCCGGCACCGACGAGGTGCTGGTCGGCACGAAGGCCGCGATTCTCCAGGTCGACCTCAATTCGGGTACCGTCGTGCACGAGTATCCGACCGATGGTTACGTCTGGATGATCGCCGTGGATGCGAAGAGAAAGCGCATCGACTACGCGACGGATGTCGGCATCGGCACCCTTCCCCTGCCCGCGACCGGCGAGGCGCGCAGCCATCCGCTCGACACACTGGTGCCGGACAAGGCGATCATCGACGGCGCCGTCGCGGACCGGCTGCCCGGATACCCCTACGATCACGATGCGCGCTGACGTCCACGCCCTCATCCGCCGCCTGTGCCTCGCGGCCGCGGCCTTTCTGGCTGCACGGGCGCCGTTGAACGCGCAGGACGAGACGCCGCACTCGTGGGACTCCGATCTCGAGGAAACGCCGCCGTCGGTGCCCGCGGCGATCGTGCCGTCCTACCGGCGTCCGGCCACGGGTCTTCCCGTCGTGCAGGTCGAAGCGGTGCGCGCCAGCGTCGAACTCATCGCACGGCTGGCGGGCTGGCAGCCGGTGCGCCCTTCACCGGCCACGCCACCACCCGATCGGCTCGACCCGGCCTCCCCGCTGCCCTGGCTCGCCTCGCACCCTGGCGTCGGCTTGACCGTCGAACTCGCGGCCGACGGCCGGATCGTCGTGACACCCGACCTGCGCACACTCGACGGCGACACCTCCGTCTTCCCGGGCGAGGCCCTGCACCTCGACCCGGCCACGTGGGACGCCGGAGCGCCCTGGCATGAGACGGCGCGTTGGTCAGGCGTGCCCGTCCCGTGGATACAGCAGTTCGCCTGGCCGGCCGGCGGGACCCCGGAGTGGGTCGTCGACGCCGCGACCATCGATCTGCCGTGGGTGCGTCGCCTGGGGCGGCTCTCGTCGGCCCAGGTCGCCGCATTTGACGGCGGGCGCGGTGAATCCTCGGATCCCGCCCGGGCCCTGGTCGAATGGACGCGTCTCGCGCTGGTGCAGGGCATTTTCAACGCACGCCTCGAGCCGGCCATCGCCGCGCAGTGGTTCGGCCGCGCCTGGCTGGGCGCAGCTCTCGTCGAGGAAGCCAATCCCGGCCGCGACGATGCGCGAGCCGCCGCGACCGAGTGGCGAGCACTCATACGCCGCTACGGCGGCGGCGCGTGGGGCGACGATCCTGGCTCGCGCCTGCTGCCGGAGATGCGCCTGGCGTGGGAATTTGAACGCAGCCCGTTCGTGGCAGGCGCACCCCTCGCGCCGATCGCGGGGGCGTTCGACTACCTGATCCGCCTCGAGGGCCACCTCGCACATCCCGACGTCGACGCGACGCGAGCTGCCTTTCTCCGGGGCGACGGGCTCGATCCTCTCGACCGTCTGCTCCTGGGCTTCAAGGACAACGCCCGCATCTTCGAGAGCAACCAGGCGATCTACACGCTCGACGCCGAACTGTTTCGACGCTCGCGCCTCACCATCGCGGCCTACGCGCTGGGGCAGCTCGACGAGGTGCTCACCGACGAATCCCACGGCGACGGCCTCGCACGCTTCTGGTCGACCGATCAGGACACGAGCGCGGCGGTGCTCTGGGGAGCACTCGATCAGGCGGGCGTGCACGGTTTCTCGAGCGACAACGCACCGCCGATCCGCGACACCACGCTCGCCATCCAGCTCGCCACCCTGCGCCGCGTGGAGAACGAGCTGGCCGCCGAGGGCACCGCGACCGATCCAGACTGGACGATCAGCTGGGTCGACGCATGGCCGGAGGTGCGCGGCTGGCTCCTCCGGCTGAGCGCGGCATGGCGGGCCCGACTGGATCAACTCGGTGCGGATGCGGCGGTGGAGGAGGCCGACCGGCTCTGGCGCCGCGCGGGATTCACGCTGGCCGAACCCCTGCCCGGGACGACCCTGCTCCGGCCGAACACGCTCTGGCAGGACGGATTCGATCAGTCCTGGCGTCGCGTGCGCGCCGCGCACTTCACCGGCCGGTCGGCCGCGGTGGCCGACGAACTCGCCCGGCTCCTCGAGAGCACACACGGAGAGTCGCGCGACCTGCTCGTTCTCGCGCTCCACGTGGGCATGGCGGCCGGCCGCGGCGACGAGTTCATGGACCGCGTCATCGCCCGCGCTCCGCGGGGCTTCGCCCGGGATACGCTCAAGCAGTACCTGCTGTCCTATCGTGTCGATGCCGCGCAGCGATGGAAGGACTATATCCGCCCGTCCAATACGGCCAGCGCCAACGACTACCTCGCGCGCGCCGAATGGGCGGTCCGGGCCCGCGACTGGGACGAGCTCGTCGCGATCTGCGACGACTACCACTATGGCGAATCGTCGACCATCAGCCTGCTGCGCATCGCCGCCCGCTGGTGGATCGATGGAGCCCTCGCCCCCGCTGACGTGCAGGCGCTCAAGGGCCATCTGCTCTCGGCCATTGAGACGCGCCTGCGCACCCCGCTCGACACCCTGGACACGTGGCACGACGCGTTCGACCAACGCTTCGCCGGCGACCCGGCGTGGGAGGCGGTCAAGGCGGAGACACGTTTCCCGGAGGTTGCCGCCGTGTCGCGAGCGCTCAAGCGCCTGCGCGAGCCGCTCACGGAGGCCGAGCTCGCCGGTATCGCCGAATCGATGCGCGCGATCACCTCCAGCCTGACACCGGAAACGTATTCACGCGGCTGGCACGCTGCGGCGCTCGAGGCGGAGCAGATCGCGCGCGGCCGCTGGGCCGTGCTGGCTACGCAGCAGTTCACCGTCCGGCTCGACGAGGCCCGGACCACGATCGATTCGATGGTGCGCGCCGCGCGTCCGCTGGCCGCCGCGCAGTCGATCTTCACACTCGGTTTTCCGGTCGAAGGCGGCTGGCTGCGCGCCGCGGTGGGTGCCGGCGCCGAACCCGAGGCCCTGGCCGCGTGGCTCGCCTCGGAGCCGGAATCGCGGGCGTGGTGGACGCGCGAGTCCGTGCTCATGCGCGAGGCGGTGGCGCGCCCGAGGGTGTTCGCCGAATTGCTCCGCCGCCTGCCGTACGACGGCCTCGAGACCCGCCACCGTGTGCCTGTGCTCGCCCTGACGCCCGCCCTGCTCGCGACCATCGCTCGCGAACACGGCGAGCCGGAACTCGAAAGCCGGGCAGCCCTGGCCGCCTGGGTGGAGTCGCGGGATTTTGGTCCGATCGCATCCGTCCTGAACGACGAGACCACGGCCATCGCGTGGATCGATCGCAATGCGCCGGACCACCTCACGCGCAACCGCTGGCTCGAGGCCTGGCGTTCGCAGAGGCGCGAGCAGACCTCCCTCCCGGCGACGCCTGCCCGCGTCCCCGACCTGGCCGACCAACTGACCGCGGCGGAGCCTCCGGCACGCTGACAGCCTGGACGGCCGGCAATTCCGTCGACTCGCGTCCGCGGCGTACCACCATCGCCGCCCGACGAACATGAGCACGGCACGGCGCATCGCGGTGATCGGCGGCGGGGCCGCGGGATTTTTCGGCGCGATCCGCGCCGCGGAGACCGATCCGGCCGCGCAGGTCACGCTGCTCGAGGCGACCGATCATCCGCTCGCCAAGGTGCGCGTCTCGGGCGGCGGGCGCTGCAACGTCACGCACGCCTGCTTCGAGCCGCGCGAGCTCGTGCAGCGCTACCCGCGCGGCTCGCGCGAGTTGATCGGGCCGTTCTCGCGTTTCGGCCCGCGCGAGACGATCGCCTGGTTCGCCGCACGCGGAGTGGAGCTCAAGACCGAGGCCGACGGCCGCATGTTTCCCGTGACCGACGACTCGGCCACGATCGTCGATTGCCTGCAACGCGCGGCGCTCGCGGCCGGCGTGCGGCTGCGCACGCGCACCGGCGTGAACGCACTCGCCCGCGAGGCCGACGGGACCTACCGGCTCACGCTCACGGGCGGCGCGGGCACGCTCACGGCCGACCGCGTGCTGCTCGCCACGGGCGGCACGAAGGGCCCGGGTGGCGCGACGCTCGCGCAGACCCTCGGCCACACGATCGAGCCGCAGGTGCCGTCGCTCTTCACCTTCCACATCGACGATCCGCTGCTCCGGGGCCTCGAGGGGCTCGCCGTACCCACGGCCTCGGTACAGGTGCCGGGCACGAAGCTGCGCGCCGAGGGCCCGGTGCTCGTCACCCACTGGGGCCTGAGCGGCCCGGCCATCCTGCGGCTCTCCGCCTGGGGCGCGCGCGAGCTGCACGGCCTCGGCTACACCTTCCCGCTCCAGCTCGCGTGGTCGGCCGCGCCCACGCCCGCGCAGGCCGCCGCCGCGCTGGCGGAGCAGCGCACGGCGCAGGCGCGCAAGCAGGTTGTCTCGATCAATCCGTTCAGCCTGCCGTCGCGCCTGTGGGAGCGGCTCGTGGCCGCGGCCGGCGTGCCGGACGGCGCGACGTGGGCGGGGCTGCCGAAGGCGCAGGCGGAAAGACTCGCCACGCAGGTGACGGCGACGCGTTTCGCCGTGACAGGCAAGAGCATGAACAAGGAGGAGTTTGTCACCTGCGGCGGCGTGCGCCTGCGCGAGGTGGACTTTCGCACGATGGAGAGCCGCGTGAGCCCGGGCCTGTTTTTCGCCGGCGAGGTGCTCGACATCGACGGCATCACCGGCGGTTTCAACTTCCAGGCCGCCTGGACGACCGGCTGGCTGGCCGGCTCGGCGATGGGCTGCGGCGACGCGAGGACGGCGGTCAGCGGGCAGAGATCGGAGGCACCCGCCACCGATTCCTGACCGCCGTCCACCGTTGTCTGATCTTTGTCCTCTGACCGCTGCGACGTGCTCGGGGTGTTTTCCTCAGGCGCTCGCACGCGTTGGAAACGCTCATCCAGCTCAACCCGGAGGCCTCCCCGGTCGATTCATCTAGGGCGATTCCCCACGCACGGCGGCCTCCCATGCCGCCCGCGCGTCGCTCCCCATGACGATCGGACTCTTCACGCACACCGAGGGCCACCTCACCCGGCCGCTCCTGCTCGGTGTCCGCCAGGCGGCCGCCGACCTCGGTCTGCAGCTGGTCGCCTACACGTGCCCGACGTCCAAGTCGCACGCGCAGCTCGACGAGGCGCGCGTCGAGCGGCACTTCGGCTTTCGCAAGGACGCGCTGCAGGGCGTGATCATGGCGTATTGTGGCGCGGGCCTTCAGGCCTTCGGCCTCGAGCTGCACCGCTCGGGCTACCCGGTGGTGTTCGTCGCGCGCCAGCGCGAGGACGTGCCGTGCGTGATGATGGACAACCGCGAGACGATGCGCCGGCACACCCAGCGGCTGATTCAAGCGGGCCATCGACGCATCGCCTTCCTGCTCGGCACGCGGGGCAACACGAGCGGTGAGGCGCGTCTCGCCGGCCATCTCGATGCGCTCCATGAGGCCGGGCTCGAGTCTGATCCCGGCCTGCTCATCCCGGGCGACTACGACCAGAAGCTGAGCGCGCTCGCGACCGAGACCGCGTGGCGCGACGGCCGGCGGTTCACGGCCTTGATCGGCGCCAACGACGCGTGCGCCCTGGGCGCCCTGGAGGCACTGCATCACCTCGGCGTGCGCGTACCCGACGACGTCGAGGTGACCGGTTTCGACAACGAGTACCGCACACGCTGGTCCTCGCCGCCGCTCTCGACCTTCGACCTGGTGCCGTTCGAGCAGGGGTACGCCGCGGTCAGGCTCCTCACCGCGCACATCGACGGCGACACCTCGACACGCGAGGTGCTCCTGCCGGTCGAGCCGGTGCCGCGCGCGTCCACGCGACCGGAGACGATGGCGCCTGCGCCGGAGCCTCCCACCAACGAGCCGTGGGCACTGCCTCCCTTCGAGGCGACCGTGCGGCTGGCCGCGATTAACCGCGATCCCGAGGGCGCGCGCCTGCTCGCGGAGGTGCGCGCCGCCCGGCCCGGGGAATACCTCGCGGCCGTCGCGCAGCTCGTGCGCTGGCACGAGCTGCGGCAGCTCGACCCCGCGCCGCTCCAGCACTTTCTCCAGGTCGAGGGCCGGCACCATCCCGCTCCCCTCGATCCCGGCACGCAGCACCAGGTCCGCGCGCTGCTGCGCGCGGCGGTCTTCGACGCGCGAGAGCGCGCCTCCGAGAGCGTCGCCGTATTCAACGAGGCGATGCGCGGGCTGCGCGAACTCACCTTCGAGGCGGCGGAGGAGCAGAGCGTGATCGCGACGCTCAAGTCGGCGCTAGCCCGCATCGAGATGCGGCGCGCTGTGCTCTTCCTGCGCCACGGTCACCAGACGGACGCCCCGGGCGGGCGCGGCTGCTGCATCGTCTGGGAGCGGGGCGGGCCCGACCTGCTGCTGGCCGAGGAGCGGCACGAGGAGGCGTGCTTCGACCTCGCCCGGCTGACCCGCGGCACGCGCTCGACGGCGTGGTTTGTCGCGTCGCTCACCTACCAGGAGCTTCCCTTCGGCGTGCTCGCGCTCGACTACGAGAACCCGCACGCGCGCATGTTTCCCGATCTCGTCAGCCAGCTCGCCACCGCGCTGCACGGCGCGCACACCCATCTCGAGCTCGTCCGCGCGCGCGAGGCGGCCGAGGCGGCGAACCGCTCCAAGAGCGAGTTCCTCGCCAACATGAGCCACGAGATCCGCACGCCGATGAACGGGATCATGGGCATGATCGAGCTCGCCCAGGGCCTGGCCACGCCCGGGCTCCAGGCCGAGTACCTCAAGACCGCGGCCGGCTCGGCCGAGGCGCTGCTCGCGATCATCAACGACATCCTCGACTTCTCGAAGATCGAGGCCGGGAAATTCTCGCTCGAGCAGACGCCGTTCAACCTGCGCGAGTGCATCGACGCGGCCGTCGACCTGCTCTCGCCCAAGGCCGGCGAGAAGGGGCTCGAGATGCTCTGCCACATCCCGCCCTCGGTCCCGGCCGACCTCGTGGGCGACCCGACGCGCCTGCGCCAGGTCGTGATCAATCTCCTGGGCAACGCACTGAAGTTCACCACGCACGGCGAGGTGGGCATCCACGTGCAGGTGCTGGAGGACACGAAGGACGGCGTGATGCTCGAGTTCGCGGTGAGCGACACCGGCGTGGGCATCCCCGCGGAGAAGCAGGCGGAGATCTTCAAGCCCTTCACGCAGGCCGACACCTCGGTGACGCGCCGCTTCGGGGGCACGGGCCTGGGCCTCGCCATCTCGGCCCACCTCGTGGGGCTGATGGGCGGGCGCATGACCGTGGCGAGCACGCCCGGCGAGGGCAGTCGCTTCATCTTCACCGCGCGCCTCCAGCACGTCACCGATCTTCAAATACAGCCGGAGGCCGCGGTCCCGATGGCCGGGCGCACGCTCCTCGTGGTGGACGACAACACCGTCAACCGCCGCGTCGCCGCCGAACTGCTCGCCGCCTGGGGCGCCGTGGCCGTGACGGCCGCCGATGCGGCCGCAGGTTTCGCGGAGCTGGGCCTGCGGCATTTCGACCTCATGCTGGTCGACGCGATCATGCCGGGCACGGACGGCATCGCGTTCATCCAGCAGGCGCGCGCGCGGCTCGGCTCCGGTGCGCCGCGCGCGGTGCTGATGCTCTCGCCGGCCGATCACCCCGGCGAGATCGACCACGCCCGGCACGCCGGCATACACCTGCACATGCGCAAGCCGATCCTGCGCACGCGCCTGCTCGACGCCCTGTTACACGCGCTGCGCGTGCAGGGCTCGCTGCCGGCGCCGCCCGCGGCCGACATCGTCGCGCCCGCGCCGGCCGGACGGCGGCTGCGCATCCTCCTCGCCGAGGACGATCCGGTGAACCAGCGCGTCGCCACCGCGCTGCTCACGCACCGCGGCCACGAGGTGACGCACGCGCGCAACGGCCACGCTGCGGTGGAGAGCTACATGTTCGGCAGCTTCGACCTGATCCTCATGGACGTGAACATGCCGGAGATGGACGGCCTGAAGGCGACACGCAGCATCCGTGCGGCCGAGAAGCACACCGGCGCGCACGTGCCGATCATCGCGGTGACGGCCAACGCGATCAAGGGCGACGACCGCAAGTGCCTCGCCGCGGGCATGGACGGCTACATTTCCAAACCGATCCGCGCCGCCGATCTGATCACGATCGTCGAGCGGCACGCGGGGCAGTTCGTCCACGCGTAGCGCGCTGTCCCCCGAGGCCATCGCCGCAGGCCGTCCGCAAGCGGGCAGCCTGCGGGAAACCTCACTCCTTCGGGATGTAGTGGTGCGTCCGCCACTGGTAGCGGACCTCGACCTTGGGATTCTCGAGCAGGCGGATCATCTCCGCGCCGGCCATGAGCGTGGGTCCGATCGAGTGGTTCGCATCCGAGGGCTGCGGGCGGCTGTAGTAGTAGACGTTGTCGCTGGCGAAGGTCGTGCCCACGCAGGTCGACTGGATGCGGCCCTCCGGAGTGACCTGCATGGCGAGGCCGTTCCAGCCCACCTGCGCGACCGAGCCGTAGCTCACCGGGCTGATCCAGCCCTCGTTGATCGCGCGTGCGATGGAGTAGACGAACATCGCCGTGCAGGACGAGTCCTCGAACGAGTCGGTCTTGTCCAGGAGGTTGCGCCAGAGGCCGCGCGGGCCTTGCAGCGCGGCGAGCGCCTGGAGGTGCTGCTGGAAGAGATCGAGGATGGCGGCGCGATCGGGATGGTCGGCCGGCATCACGGCCAGCAGCTCGACGATCGCCATGGCGACCCAGCCGTTGGCCCGGCCCCAGTAGAACTGCGGGTTGTAGGGCTGGTTGGCGTTCGAGCCGTGCGTGTAGAGCTGCGTGCGCGGGTTGAACAGGCGCGTGGCCGAGCGCAGGACATGGCGCGCGGCGTCGTCGATGTATTTGCGATCCCCCGACAGGCGCGTCATCTGCGCCATGAGCGGCACGCTCATGTAGTGGTCGTCGGCCCAGAGCGAGACCGGCTGCGGGCGGCGCCGCGCCCAGCAGCCATCGTCGAGACGGAACTGCCGGTTCGCGACCCAGTCGGCGAGGTGCTCGATGAGCGCGAGGTTGTCCGGGCCGAGGCCGGCGAAACGCGCATGGATCATGGCGGCGCCCATCGCGCCGGAGTCGTCGAGGCTCTCGGTGGCGATGGCGCCGCGAAAGCTGTTGTGGCGGATGCCGTGCCCGCGGTGCTCGGCGCCCGGCTCGATCGCGACCAGCTCGGCCTGCTTTCGGAAGTAGGGCAGCCAGTCGTGGATGAACTGCATGTGACGCCGCACAAATCCCGAGTAGCGGGGATCACCCGTCACGGCGGCGGCGCGCATCATGCCGGCGTGGGTCACGCCCATCGTGTACTGGTAGGGATTGAAGGCGCCGCCATCACCGCGATCGGCGATTGCGTACTCGGTCACGCGGGTGCGGTCGGTGATCTCGGCGCCGGTGCGCTCGTCGATGACGCGCGTCGGGCTGGCGTGGTCGACGAAAGCGAAGACGCGCTCGATCACGGCGCGCACCTCGCCGACCGTCGGCCGGTGATAGGGCACGCGGTAGACGCCGGCGCCGGCATCGCCGGGCACGGTGTTGTCGCGATCCGGATACACGTCGTCGTTGTCGGCCGTCAGGGACAACGGGAGCAGGGCGGCACAGGCGACCACGAGGGTCGCACGGAGGCGTCGGGCAGGTGCTGGGGTGGTCATCGAAGGGTCGCCGGGGATGGGCGCGCGGAGAGGACGTCGCGCCGGCCGCCCCGGTTTCGGCGGCATCGGGAACGGCCCGCTCAGGCGAGCCGCAGGAGCGCGCGCGTGCGGGAGAGTTGATAACGAAGCTCGGGCTCGAGGGCGCCGAACTGGTCCGCCGTCATGCCGATGGCATCGAGCACCGGCTCGCCCACGCGGAAGAGCCCGCCCTCGGGCGCGAGTCCGGCAGCGGCGCGCTCGGCCAGGCAACACGCGAGGTGGAGCACGCTCGCGGCGCTGCGCGCGGTCTCGCGGGTCGGCGGCACGTAGCGGTCGCACACGGCGCGGCGCAACGACTGGGGAAACTTCCAGTAGTGCAGCACGCGCTCGGCGGCGGCGGCGTTGTCGATGCCGAAGGTCGCGCGTTCCCAGTCGAGCAGCGGCACGGCCGTGTCGCGCGGGGCGATGCCGCGGGCCGCCGCCACGCTGTCGAGCGCGACGATCCCGATCGCGTGCAGGATGCCGCCGAGGTAGGCGATGCTGTCGTCGGCATCGAGCCGCGAGGCGACGACCTCGGAGCCGACCGCGACGGCGAGCGTGTGGTGCCAGAGCAGGGGCGCGGAGATGACGTAGTGATCGAGCGGGCGCTCGAAGAGGCGGCGGCCGCCCAGCGACACGACGAGCCGCTGCACCTGCGTGAGCCCGATGTGCTGGATGCCCTCCTCGATCGTGGCGACGCGCTCGACCAGGCCGAAGTAGGCGCTGTTGGCCAGGCGCAGGACCTGCGTGGCGAGCGCGGTGTCGACGCGCACGAGCGCAGCGATGTCGTCGATGCTCGCGTCGGCGTCCTGGAGGACGGCGAGGAGGCGCTGCATCACGGCCCCGACGGGCGGGAGCTTGTCGACGGCGGCGGCGAGTTCCTGATCGGAGACGAGGGCGGGTGCGGACATCATCCGGAGGCGGGGTGGCGCGTGTGCGGTTCGGCGCGGAGTGTGCAGGAAGCGGGCGGGATGTCGACGCCGGGCTGCGCGAGATCAGGCATCCGGCGGCGCGGGGTCGAGGACATCGGCGCGCTCGAGGGCGGCGCGGAGTTCCTCCGGCCGCATGGGTTTGCTCACGTAGTCGTCCATGCCGGCGGCGAGGCAACGCTGCCGGTCGCCCTCCATGGCGTTGGCCGTCATCGCGATGATGCGCAGGCCCTCGTAGCGTCCGTCGGCGCGGATACGCGCGGTGGCCTCGAAGCCGTCCATCTCCGGCATCTGGCAATCCATGAAAACTGCGGCGTAGCTGGCGCGCTCGAGGGCGTGCAGGGCCTCAAGGCCGTTGCCCGCGAGATCGATGCGCACGCCGAGCTTGCCGAGCAGCAGGCGGGCGACGCGCTGGTTGACGAGGTTGTCCTCCACGACCAGCACGAGCGGGGTCTCGCGCGCGGCCGGGGACGGCGATGGCGGGGAACCGGGTTGATCACCGGCGGCGACGGCGGGGATGGCCGCCGCGCCCGGGTCGACCCGCCGCGGCGCCGCGGCGGGCTCGGCGCCGGCGAGGGCGAGGCGCCCGGCCGCCATGAGGGCGTCGCGGCGCACGGG
>Ga0315910_10003896_pt1 | contig 12570 bp, 15 predicted proteins | sample EdamamesoilMG_FD_204470 | JGI IMG/M metagenome (GOLD analysis project Ga0315910, IMG submission 204470) | Garden soil microbial communities collected in Santa Monica, California, United States - Edamame soil | ecosystem: Environmental > Terrestrial > Soil > Garden | place: USA: California... | reverse complement strand
GGTCCGGTCCGGGTACATGGGTGACACCCGTGTCCGGGCACATGGGTGACACCGTTGGCTGACCCGAGAGGGGTCGGGTTGTCAGCGTGCCCGGATGCCCTGGCACCAAACCGCCCCCGTGAACGAGCGCCTAAAGTTCGTGGCAGCCGCGCAGAGCGGCCACTTCTCGATGACCGAGCTGTGCCGGCGATTCGGGATCAGTCGCAAGACCGGCTACAAGCTCCTCGCTCGGTACGAGTCCGAGGGCCCGGAAGCACTTCGGGACCGCTCGCGTGCCCCGCACCGGCATCCGAACCAGACCGAGCCGGTGCTCGAGGGGGCGATCCTCCGGGTGCGCAAGCGTTATCCCACCTGGGGCTCGAAGAAGATCCTGGCCGTCCTGGAGCGCGAGTGGGAGGCCGAGGACCTGCCCGCACGGAGCACGGTGGACGCCGTGCTGAAGCGAGCGGGTGTCGTGCAGCCCCGGCGTGCGCGAGCCAGACGTCAACCGAGCGCACCGCCGGTCGTCAACGCGGCGGCGCCGAACGACGTCTGGTCGATCGACTACAAGGGCTGGTTCCGGGTCGGGGACGGCACGCGCTGCGACCCGCTGACGGTCAACGACGTCTTCAGTCGCGCGTCGCTCGAGTGCCGTGCGATGGTGTCGCCGAAGCTCGAAGACGTGCAGTTCCGTCTGGAGAAGCTGTTCCAGGAGCTTGGGCTGCCGGTGGCCGTGCTGAGCGACACGGGCCCGCCGTTCGCCTCGCAGGGTCTCGGCCGCCTGTCGCGGCTGGGGGTCTGGCTGGTCCGACTGGGAGTGCGGCCGATCTTCATCGAGCCCGGCCATCCCGAGCAGAACGGCCGGCACGAGCGGTTCCACGAGACGCTCAAGGCCGAGACCGCGACGCCGCCGCGGGTCTCGGTGCGCGCTCAGCAGGCCGCGTTCGATCGCTTCCGCGTCCACTACAACGAGGAGCGGCCGCACGAGGCCCTGGGGATGCTCGTGCCCTTGGATCTCTACCGGCCCTCCAAGCGCTCGATGCCGAGCTTCCTGGCCGAGCACGAGTACCCCGACCAGCACGAGGTCCGTCGAGTCCGACGGGACGGCACGATGAAGTGGGGCGGCGGCTTCATCTTCGTGGGCGAAGCGATGGCCGGTGAGCTGGTCGGAGTCGAGCGCAAGGACGAGGCCCACTGGCACGTGCACCTGGGAGTCATGCCACTCGGCGTCCTCCACGAGCGCTCGCGAACCATCATGCCGCTTTGCCCCGCAACCGCTTAGCGCGCTGTCACCCATGTGCCCGGACATGCTCAGCGAGCTCGAGGACGCGCGCCGCAGAGCCACGCATAAGTGCTCCACCCCCTGCGCAATGGCCTCCAGCGGCCTCGCCGCTCCTTCGCCGAGACTCCGCGAGGGCACTTCTCGTCGTCGGCGCCAGGCTCCGCGAGCAACATCAGCCCTCGCAGGCTGCAACTTCGATCGAGCCACGGCCCCCACGCGCCGCTCCGCGGCGCTGCTCCGCCCTCCCGGGAGGCTGCCGGGCTCCTCGATTCTCTTCAGGGGGAGAAGAGAGGGGGGCTCCGCCCCCCTGGACCCCCGCGAGTGTTACCCATGTGCTCGGGCAGAAGTGTTACCCATGTCCCGGGTTGCACACACCCGTAGCTCGGCCAAGCCGGTCCACCTCGTCGCCGTGACCTGAGGGGAGCCAGTTCGGCCAACCAGGTCCAGGTCGGCCGCCCGCGGGGGCGGAATGCGTCGTGAGCCGGGCTGCCGAGTCCCCGGGTCCCGGCGCGCCGGGGTCGGGGCCCGTCGTCCGGGGGAAGTTCAGGCCGGCGAGGTCGGCGGTGGCCACAGCGCGGCCGATGCCCCGGGCCCCTGGGGAGCGGCCCCCAAGACGCACCAACGCCGCACGGCTGGCCCGGCAGCTCGCCCTCGCCCATTGGATCGAGCGCGCCGTCGAGTCGGGGCAGGTGGCCAGCTACGGCGAGGTGGCGCGGATCCTGGGGTTGACCGAGTCGAGGATCACGCAGGTGACGGCGCTGCTCGGGCTGTCGCCGGGCGCACGGAAAGGGTCCATCGTCGCGCCTGGATCCGGGGACTGGCGCCAGCTCGTGAATTCGAAGAACGGGCCAGGCGCCAGAGAGTTTAGTTGCGTCTATGTGCAAATAGGATAACGAGCCCCGTGTCGAACTCCTCGTTCGTACCGAGGGCACTGCTCCCGCTGTGGCCGCCGATCGCGTAGATCTTGCCGCTGCCGTGGGCCACGGCGGCCGCTGCAAGAAAGTACCGGGCTGTAGGCATAGGCGCCAAGGCTGCCCAAGGATGAAACTGGTCAAAGGCGGTCCTTCCGCCCTCGCCGCCCATGGAGTACGCGACGTCGTTCACGACTGCGCTGCCGTGGCCCCATCGTCCATTTGGCATCGGGGCAATCACGCTCCAGGTGTCATTGGCCGGGTCATACTGGTCCACAGAAGACGGACCCCCGAGGCCACCGATCGCGTAAAGCTTGCCCTTCAGGGCGGCGGCGGCCAGAAATTGGCGTGGCGTTGGCATCGGAGCACGGGTTGTCCAGACGTTGCCTGTCGGGTCATACTCCTCGACGATAGCTAGGGCACCAAAGGCGTTCTCGCCGCCGATTACATAGAGGCGGCCGTTCAACGCTGCAGCCGCGTGGTGCGCCCGCGCCGTCGGCATCGGCGCCCTCGAACTCCAGGTGTCTGTCGCAGGGTCATACTCCTCAGTTGCCCCCGTGTAGCCGGAGGCGGCAAGCCCCCCAACGGCGTAGATCTTCCCGTTGAGCGTTGCCGCGGCCACGCCGTATCGAGGCGTGGGCAAGGATGCCACCGTCGTCCAGGAGTCCGTGGGCGGGTCGTACCGTTCCACAACATCGAGCTTCAAGATTGTGTCCGCCGTGCCGCCTATCGCGTACACATCACCATCCACCACGGTGGCAGCGTGGTGGAACCTGGCCGTTGGCATCGCGGCTCTCGAGCGCCACGCCTGGGCCGCACCCGTTCGAGCGAGCCAGTCCAGCCCGGTGAAGGAATAGCCCGGCGGCGGCACCACTGTGTCGGTCACAATCATGGCCCCAGAGGGGACGCCGCCGCCGATCCTGAACCCCTCCGGTCCGCCCTGCGAAGGCGTGACGGGAACCCGCTGGCTCGACTGGCTCGCCCGCACCGACAGCGGAAGGCCAACTGCGAGCGCGGCAAAGAGAGAAAGTAGGGCGACCTTCATCGGGACCTCCTCGGAACATCGGAGATCGACCGGACCCCAGGGATCCTTGAACCGGCTCGCTGGTGTGCTGGAGGGGGCCCGGGCGCCGCTCGCCGAGCACCTGGTGTCGATGGGCGTGCGCCTCCCCGACCGCAAGGCGGGCCGCCAGCGCAGGCGGAAGGCGTCGTGAGCCGAGCGGCCGAGTCCCCGGATCCCGGTGTGCCCGGGTCCGGGGCCGTCGTCCGGGCGAAGTTCCGGCCGGCGAGGGCGGTGGTGGCCCGCGTGCGGCCGGAGCCCCGGGCCCCTGGGGAGCGGCCGCCGCGGCGCACCAACGCGGCCCGGCTCGGCCGGCAGATAGCCCTGGCGCACTGGATCGAGCGGGCGGTCGAGTCCGGCCAGGTGGCCAGCTACGGCGCGGTGGCGCGGATCCTGTGGCTGACCGAGTCGCGGATCACCCAGATCACGGCGTTGCTGGGGCTGGCGCCGGCGGTGCAGGAGGGGATCCTGCTCGGGGAGGGCGGAGTCGGGATCAGGGAGGCGATCAGGGCGGCGAGGGAGGTAGACTAGGGAATCGAAGGCCCGGGGGAGGTCCGTCGGCCGCCCTCAAGCGGTCAGGGCCACGTCGGGTTCGGTGCCAGAAGCAGCTAGCATGGCGACCCCCGCCTACGTAGAACCTGGAAACCCGATGCCTGAACCCCAGCAACCGCAATCCATCAAGCTTCACTACCTCAAGAGCGGAGGCTATCGTGCCATTCACGTCGATGGCGCCGTATGTGGGCCTATGCCTTCGGGGCGCGGCTTACATATTGCGTTCTTCAGCGAGCGGGCGGCGATCCCCCAAATCGTCGACCAAGCAATCAACCAAGACGGCACACTTGGCAAGGAACTCGTCAGAGTTGGAAGAGAGGGATTTGTGCGCGAGATCGAAGTCGATGCCTTCATGGACGTCGTCACAGCGAAGGCTTTGGTCGCTCTCTTGTCGACTAAGATTGCGGAGATTGAGCGAATGCTCGCTCAACATAACAAATCATGACCACGGAAGCCACGACCGCCACATCCGTGCTCATACTAGCAGGCTATGTCGCCACGCATGGCGCGCCACTGTACCCGGCTCTTCCTGATTTCACAAAGACCCGCATTGCCTCACACACTACACCAGCGCAAGCCAGCGACGACCCCTGGCTTCGCGACGCTGTTGACGAGCTAGAAAACATATCTCAACTGGTAAACGGTTGGGATGGCGAAGAGTCCATCGCGCCGAACCCGATTGTTGTAGATCGAGCCAGGATCGCGTTGGCTCTTGTCTTTGGCTCGGGCATTGCTGCGCGTCGCGTGCTCGCCACCCACGACGGTGGGATCGGCGTCTATTGCTTTGAGCGTGGAGCTGACCCCAAGCGTGGTGTTCGCTACTTCCGCATTGGTTTGGATCCAGATTGCCGCACTCGATTTGAGAGCGGCAATCTCGGAGCGCACCAAGTGGAGACCGAGATTGTTGGCGATGCCATTGCGCTAGGCCAGCGCATTGAGGAATGGGCAAGTCTTGTGACTCCGTAGCATGGCCGAGGGAGACATCATTCCGCCGCAGGAGTGGTTGCATGTAGCGGTCGATCCCAAGAGCATCCTCGGTGACTGCGTAGTTGCAGAGGCGATTGATATGCCGGCGCAGTCTTGTACGCGCAGCGCTCCAGCCTTTCCCCCGAATGCGTGCATTGACCTGACGCGGCGGCCCACCAAGACAGCAATCGCGCGCATTAATCCTGCGTTGTTCCCAGCGCCTATCACTCGAAAAACGGACAACGAACAGTTTGAGTATGTTGCCACCCACCGACCCGAGCCCGCACATCCTGGCGAGATGGTACATCCGGCCCACTCTGAGATCAGACTCAGCAGGATTGGCGGTAGCTACACGAGGAACATCCGAGGGAATTCTGATCTAATGCACGAAGCGAAGCGCCTGTTGGGCGCGCAAATGATTGTTGTCGTGAACGGTTAAGCGGTTAAGGCGTAGATAATGATATAGCTCCCGACGGCGCGGAGGGTGGCGGCCCGCAGCGCCGGCAAGAATCCACGGCCTCGGATTCATACTGGCGCAACCCGGCAGGCCCGGCTAGCCGAGAGTCATCCGCTTATCCTATTCGGCGACCCGCATCACTAGAGCGAATCAGGTCTATCGCGGCACTGATCGGCTCTGCGCGAGCGATTCGGCTATCTCGAAGCCAGGCGCTTTGAACCCCGAGTAGGCGCAGCGAGAAGCCTCCACTATCAGACGGCGTAATGCCGATCAGCGGGCCACCACTCAATCCTACGATGCTGGCAAGAGGCATCGCCTTGGAAATGCTGCCAAATATGCAATTAGGGTGCGCCCAGAACTCCGTGGAGCCAGAATGCCCGTTCTGGGCAAGCAGATGGAACTGCACACAGCCCCCGACGGCACTAAACACAACAGTGCCGCCCGAAGGGCGACGAAGGTGGACCTGACCTGAAGTCTCTCGAGGATATCCTACTATGAAAAGCTTCGTGTGTGCTCGAGGGTCCTCATCCAGATCTGCTGTGACGAAGGCTCGGTGGTGTGTGGCACTCTCAAAGAGAGCTTGCGCATGTGGGTCGATTCTAACGACCCCAACGTCGGAACGGTCCGGATCGTCGTAGCGCAAGGATAGGCTCTCTGGCGCTGTTGGAATGCCTGGTCCTGGCCGCTCATCCACATCGAACCATTGCAGCACCAGCGATGTGCCATGACACCTACGGAGTGCGTCTAACTCCGCTAAGTTATGCGCGGCTGTGATCCAGTGCAACTGAGCTCCCATTCGAAACAGAAAGCCTGAGTAGAGATCCCAGTGCGCTTGTTCTCCGCTCCCGCCGGGTGCTCGTAGCACCCCAAGCGCGACAAGGTGTCGTCCCATCTCATCAGCAAGCATCTGCTTGGCAGAGCTGATCCTCTGCCGAGATTCATTGGAGTGAACTGCCATGGGGATCAATATCGACGCGTAGCTGATGCGCCTTGAGGAACTCGTAGAACGCGCTGCTCGAGCCGAAGTAGGAAGTGCACGGACTGAGCCGGCCAAGGGCGGAGCGGCTGGCTCGGCAGCTCGCCCTTACGCACCGGATCGAGCGCGCAGTGGAGTCCGGGCAAGTGACCAGCTACGGCGAGGTGGCGCGGATTCTTGGGCCCACGGAGTCGAAGTTCCGCCTGTGGCAAAGCCTCTGTAGCTCCGCGTACGCGACGACCGACAGAAGGGTGTGGTCACGGCGCTGCTCGGGTTGTCGCCGGCGGTGCAGGAGGCGGTGCTGCTCGGAGAGGAAGCGCTCGGGATTCGGAAGGCGATCCGAGCCGGGCGAGATGTTGAATGGCAGCGACAAACCGCCTGACCATCACAGCCGTGGCGCTCGAAGGGCCTCCCATCGATTGCGTCCCGGACACCCAGCGGCGACCCACGCACGTAGCTCGTCAATCGACCAGAGCCTCCGTCGCCCAAGGTGGATGGGCTGGGGGATCCGTCCGGACGAGTTGAGCATCCTGACCGTGCGCTCCGAGACGCCGAGGAGTGCGGCAACCTCCTTCGCTCCCACGAGGAGGGGAGCGGGCAGGGCCGAATCACATGAATCACAAGCGTCGGGTGGTTGCCCCATGATTCCCGTGATTAAACGCAGCGCACGGTCGGACGCCAAGTCGAACCGTCGCCCGCCAGCTGGCACTCCCACTGGCTTGAGCGCGCCGTCGAGAAGAGCCGGGTGGGCCGCTACGGCGAGGTCGCCATGGCCCTATGGCTCACGGAATCGCGAATCACCCAGATCACGGCGCTGCTGGGGCTGTAGCCGGCCGAGAACTTTAGGCCGCCCCTTAGAACTGATCCGGCCTGATCGCCTTTGTACCGAGATTGCCGTTTTTCTGCGGATACAGTTCGACTGTATAGCCGCTAATCTCATCGCCATCGATCGAAAACGTGAATGGTTGAGCGGCCTCATGGTACGCCGTCTCTGGACCAAAAAGGAACTCGGTGCCGTACCATGTCTTGCCAGTTGCGTATCGTATCCGATATGTGCCGACCGGTACATAAGTTTCGGCGGACAGTCCGCCACGTACGAAGAACGCAGCGATTGCATTGCCTGTCGTGACATCTACGACCTTCATAAAGTAATGATCGCTCGTGCCGCGCGTGCGCACCTCAAGTGGTGCGATTAGCCCCTCTTCGACGTAAGACCACGTGTGTCCATTGTCCGGTAGAGTGCGCGGTGGTTCATTGAACGGAACCAGCTTGGGGCGCGTGGCCGACGGCGTAGGCCGTCGCTGACTAGGAGCGGCAGTTCTAGCGGTGGGCGGCAGCCCCCTCATGCTGGGGTTGCTTGAGTTGGCGGAATAGAAGGCTAGCATCATGACCAAGCCAATGGCCGCACTCGCACCGTAAGCCAGTATTCGGACCCGGTCGAACCGACGACGTTTGACGGATTGTGACGGCGCTCCCGTCATGTCATCATGCTGGACGAAATAGTCCCAGTCCTCGTTTTGCACTGCAAGGCGAAGGCTCTGGTTGAACTTGTGAAGCGCCTCAAGGATGCCATCAACGTCGGCGCGAGAGCGTAGGCTGAAGCTCTGCTGGCCGTTAGCAAACACAAGCAGCAGGTCCGAATCCTGGTACGAGCCATTGCGATAATTGTGTGTGACCTTGATGTCTTGCAGCTTGAACAGTGGCCACCATCGCACGCTATCCATGAAGGTCTGAATGATATATAGAGGTGTGACGTAGAGCCGGCACTTCAAGGACGCGCTATGCCAGCGCCAGATCCACTGAACTTGATGGGCAATAATAACGCTGACGAGAGCCGTGATGCCGATATACCAATACAAGGCACTTTTCTCCCAGCGTACGTGCCTGCTCAGGTTCCATAGTATCACGAACCAGCCGGAGACCACAAGAGTCCAGAAGTACCTACGTCCGAGGCTGTGCGTTTGTATGGCGCATTGGTTTGCTAGCTTGTTCGCTTGCCTTTCAAGTAGGCGGTTCTGGATGCGCTCTGGGAGAAACTCGAACGAGTTGCCGCCTTCAGTTGTAATGGTACGGTGCCGATGCGCGCTGGTAGGAGCTGCGGGCTGAGACTGAGATGCGGATTGCCGAGGTCGTTGCGCGGTCGGATTTGGCGCCCCGGTACGCGATCTGTCGTACCGCGCGCGTTCTTCTGGACTGCTCAGAACGTCATAAGCACGATTGGCGTGCTTGAGCATCTCATTCGCTTGACGCCATTCTACCGGCTGCTTCTGTGGATCGAACCGGTCGGGGTGGACGACACGTGAGATGCGAATGTAGGCTTCACGAATCTGACTCTGCGGCGCGTCGCTTGACACGCCCAAAACGGAGTACCAATCCCTATCGGCCATGATGGTTAGGGCGTGTGTGGGCGTGTGTGGCGGTCGGACGAAGCTTCGGGGCGTTCCCGCGCGCATCCTCTGGGTGGCACGCCTAGGGGGCGCGGAGGGGAAGACTCATTGCTTTCCGAGGTGTTCGGCCACGTGAAGGGGCGTCCTGTAGAGGCAAAGCTGTGTCCCATAGGGGGAATAGGTGCTCTAGGCCAGGGCCCAGAACCGCCCCCCTCATCGTGGCCGGCGGGGGTCCCCGAGCCGGGAGAGTTCTCGCAGAAGCCGCCGGGTGGGTCCCGGGCGGTGGTGGCGAGCCCGACGTGGTCCAGGATCGCTCGGTCGATCTCGAAGGCGCGTCCCGGGGTCTTGGCCCAGCTGCCCGATGGTTGCGCTCGATCGGACTGTCCGCGTTCGCCGATGACCTCGGACGTGGAGGGCCGCCCCGACCGCCTCGAACTCGTGATCCGCTTCGTGTGCGGGTTCCTGGTCGCCTCGTACCTGGTCGGGCGCCTCGTGGGCGGCTGGGGAGTGCTCGCCGGTCTCGTCGCAGGAGTGCTTGCCGCGTGCTACGGCGACGCGTTCTGGTTCGCGCTCGTGCGGCTCTTCCCCTGGCGCCGGTAGAGACCGGCCGAGAGGCCATCTGCTCTACGCTCCGGTGTCCCGAGGCTCCGGACGGTGAGACACCGGAGCATTTCTACGCTCTCTCCCGGGAGCCGAGAGCGGGCCTGAGAACGGGCGAGTTCGCAGGCGCCTTCGCACCGCTGGTCCAGACGCACGGTGCGAACGTAGAGAGCGCGACCTCCGATCATGCCCGGCCCAACGTGGCCCCTGGGCGCGCCGTGGGCGATTCTGGCGCGGTCCACGCCGCCCGGCTCGCCACCCCCTCCCAAGCACCTCCCCGCCCCACCCTCGCAGCCCGGGGGGAGGTTGGTACGGCGGTCAGGGTCCTGGGTGCGGACTGCTCTCGGTTCGACTCCGGACCGGGTCCAGAAGAGTGCCGGGTGCGAACGGGTCTCAGGCCAGCCCTAGCTAGTTACCCAGACTGCCAGGAAGGCGATCACGTGGGCACACCTCCGCCTCCCGCACCACGACGAGGTCGTCGTGGTCAAGCCTCAGTGTGGACCTGCTTGGCCGACCCGGAGGGGGACCTGACCAGACGAGCCTTGAGAGGGCGTAGGCGTCACATCGACCAGTGGGATCGACAGGTGTCCCTGGGCGAACTCGAAGTATTCGGAGGGATTGCACGAGAAGGACCGGACGCCGAGCGACTTCACGGCCTTCAAGATGCCGGCGATGCGATCGATCTGGGCCCTGAGCTTCCTGAGTTCCGGGTCGGAGTCGATCGGCCAGCGGATCTCTAGAACTCCGCTCTCGAAGGCGATGCTCTTGCCCTTGGGGGCGAAGCTGAAGGCCTGGACCACCATCTTTCCCGAGTCATCGCTCGCGAGGATGCTCCGGGCGCGCTCGACTTCCGCCTGCACAACTTCCAGTGTCGGAGGCTGGGTCCAGCGGGACGACCGGCATGAGGTGAACAAGAGCCCAGCGAGTCCGAGCCAGCGAAGCATCCGGCGACGCGAAGGGCGTTCTCCGGAGACGGTCAGGGACTCTTGCACGTCAGCACCAACTGGCTACCAGGATCGCGGGGTGAGGTCGGTTCAAGCTCGGAAATAGGCTTTCCAGCCCAGGTGCGGATGGTCCGGTTCGTCGGCTCGAGGGCACCGGACGATCCTATCGATGTCTCGGTTGCTCCAGCGCTGGAGGATCCAGCTCCTCAGGATCTGGTTCGGCGTCGCGTTCGGGATCTCATAGTCGTCGTCAGACAGGTACTCGTTCAATGGGCCTCCTTGAGATCTACTCGCTCCTCTTGAGAATGTACTGGTCGAAGTAGTACTGGCAGGCATCAGCGGCAGCCTTGCCCGAGAGCAACGCATCGACATCCGCGAGCTGCTTCCGACGTTGCTCAAGCTCGGCCAGGTATTCGGCGGCGTTCGCGGGGTCCGCGAGAGACTTCGTCGCGGGCTGACCGGGAAGTACTACCGGATCGATATTGATCGTCGCATTGCTCTTTATGGCCCTATCCAGGCGCCGAATGACGAGGACGAGGTCGGAGCGATATGCGGTGAGGCGGCGGAAGCGAGGAAGCTTCGATGTATCGCTGCGCCCTACGGTTGTTAGATCGGCTGTGGCGCCACTAACATTGTAGAAGACGAATGCCTCCGGCAGGCCGGTCGGGTAAAGAGCGTTCAGGGCCTCCACATGAAGTGCGGCTTCGGCGTCCCCGGCCTGTGCCATGAGGAAATCGTAGACCATGACGAGCTGATCCAGGACAACCTGCCTTACGTCCTCTGCTTCGTTGAGCCCGGCCGCGATCTCCTTGGCCTCCTCAAAGTTCGGGACGATTGCTTCACCGAGTACCTGACGCACCGGGCCGTGGGCCGAGAGGAACGTGGCGGCGAGCCCGGTCGCGAAGAGTTGCCCAATCTTCATGCCGGTGTCATTCAGGCCACCGACTCGCGTCCCGCCGTTTGCGGTCGCGATCAGGGACGACAGCTGCACGCCGGAGTAGGTCCTGCCATCGAGCTTGATGCTGCTATCGATCAGCGGCACGAACGCGAGTTCCTTACGCTTGAATCCGAGCGAGACGGAGTCGGGCATCGCCGTCGTCGTGGACCACTGAACGGCGAGGCCGAGGTTCGTCTTGGTCCCGAAATAGACGCGCCGACGATCCCTCGGTTCTAGCTTCGTCTGGATGAAGCCCGCCGGGAGCTTGGCTTCTGGGTTGCCGTCCGAGCCGTCACTCCAGGGCGTTCCCAGGGCGATGTTGAGCTTCGAAATGTCGTAGTCCTTCGTGCTGGTGAGTGCGCGCGCCATCACCAGTGCGGCGTCCCCCGTGGCGAACGAGTGATTCGCTCCGAAGCTCAGAGCACCCGCGTTCACTCCGACACTCGACAGGACGGGCAAGACAGCGTTGTTTTCAAGCGCCGGCTCGATGACGGCTTCGCTGCGAGAGTAGGCGATGCTCAAAGTCGCGGGCTTCCAGTCTGCGTCGACCGCGATACTCGTATTCGTGGCGAACAGGACACTGTCCTGTCCGACCTTGCATCCGGCCGTAAAGAGGCTCGATACCACTGCCGAGAAGATTAGGCGATTCACGGTTCTCATGGCTTGGCCTCCAGGGGCACGTTCGTAGGGTCTGGAGCGCTCGGGGGCTCCACCTTCCACAGGACCATGGAGCCGTCCTGTCTCCGCACGTAGGCGACGTCGTCCTGTAGCGCGGCTCCAACGTAGATGTCCACATCGGCGTAGCCGAAGGCGACTCCTCGTCGGGCCTCGCCATAGTAGGCTCCGACACCAAGTGTCCGGGCCACAACACGCGCGGTGCGCTCGCCGTCCGGATCCCTGAGGTAGAAGAACCCCCAGCGCGAAGATGGGGCCTCCTCATCGCGTGCCCGCATCTCCAGGAAGGAGTAGACTTGGTTTCCAAGGGTGCGTCCGGCCGAGACGGTGGCGCTCTCCGGTCGATACTCGTCGGTGATACCCAAGCCGACATCCACGCCACAATCCGGACCAGAGAGGCGCAGCCCGACCCCGGCCGTAACGAGACGGAGCTCCTGCCCATGGCGGAATTCCCGGATGCGGTAGGCGAGGAGGCCGAGCTGGTGTTCGACGCCTTGGGCGTCGCGCCACCGGACCGCCGTGCACGCCGGGCCGGCCACCGACGCTGTGAGCATCACGCCGGCCCACGCGAGTCGTCGGGTCGTTCCTCCTCGAACAAGTGCGCTAGGATACATCCCCCCCAGTGCTCGTCGTATTGGTCCACGATGTACTTGGCGTTGGAGCACCTCGCAGAGCCACGCACACGTAGGCGACAGAAGTTGATTGGTCGTCCGGTCCGGATGGTTCGTCTGGAGATCCTCTCGGAAGGAGGCCACGCAGCCCCCTTGAGCAAGCAGGAGAACAAGACGTCGAACGATCGGTAGACCCGCCAAGTCGCATGCGTTCCGTTTAACACGCCTGGTCT
>Ga0315910_10003895_pt1 | contig 12574 bp, 11 predicted proteins | sample EdamamesoilMG_FD_204470 | JGI IMG/M metagenome (GOLD analysis project Ga0315910, IMG submission 204470) | Garden soil microbial communities collected in Santa Monica, California, United States - Edamame soil | ecosystem: Environmental > Terrestrial > Soil > Garden | place: USA: California... | reverse complement strand
GAAGCTCGAGCATAGCGGACGCGGAACCGGAGGTAACCATGCAAATAGGGATGATCGGCCTTGGCAAGATGGGTGCCAACATGGTGCGACGGCTGATGAAGGCGGGGCACGAACTGGTCGTTTTCGACCGCTCCGCGGCTGCAGTCCAGCAACTGGCGACGGAGGGCGCGACAGCTGCGGAGTCGTTCGACGACCTGTGTAAGAAGCTCGCAGCGCCGCGCAGCATCTGCTTGATGGTGCCCGCGGGCATCGTGGGCACGGTGGTGAACGAGTTGATGCCACTCTTGCAATCGGACGACACGCTGATCGACGGCGGCAATTCGCACTACCAAGACGACATCGCGCGCAGCGCCGAATGCCGCGCCCAAGGTTTCAACTACGTCGACATGGGCACCAGCGGAGGCGTGTGGGGGCTCGAACGCGGCTACTGTCTGATGATCGGGGGCGACTCACGGGTGGTCGAGCGTCTCGATCCCATGTTTCGCGCCTTGGCGCCCGGTGCGGGTGATATAGAAAAAACTCCAGGCCGTAGCCAGAAGAGCACGGCCGAGCTCGGTTACCTGCACTGTGGCCCGAGCGGCGCCGGGCACTTCGTGAAGATGGTGCACAACGGCATCGAATACGGGCTGATGGCGGCCTACGCCGAGGGCTTCAACATCCTCAAGCACGCCAACGTTGGGAAACACCAGGCGGAGCACGACGCGGAGACGACGCCGCTGCGCAACCCCGAGCACTATCAGTTCGATCTCGATCTGGCGGACATCGCCGAGGTCTGGCGCAGGGGCAGCGTGGTCACCTCGTGGCTGCTCGACCTCACGGCGCAGGCTCTGGCGCAAGAACCCGACCTCGGGAGCTTCAGCGGGCGTGTCTCCGATTCGGGCGAGGGGCGCTGGACGCTGCAGGCGGCCAACGACGCCGGGGTGCCGGCGCACGTGCTCGCGGCGGCTTTGTTCGAACGCTTCGCGTCGCGCGACCTGGACCAGTTTCAGAACAAGGTGCTGTCCGCCATGCGCAAGGGGTTCGGGGGTCACCTCGAACAGGGGAAGAAGTAATGGCAGCAGCAGCCGATGCCCTGGTGTTCTTCGGCGCCACCGGCGACCTGGCTTACAAGAAGATCTTCCCGGCGCTGTACGCGATGGCGAAGCGCAGCAAGCTCGATTTTCGCGTGATCGGGCAGGGGCGCAAGCCGTACTCGCGCGAGCAGTTGATCGAGCGCGCGCGCGCGTCCGTCGCCGAAACGCAAGATCTCGAGCCGCGCGCCTTCGAGCGCTTGGCGCAGAAGCTCGACTACGTCTCCGGTGACTACACCGACCCCAGTACGTACGAACGCCTGCGCGGCGCGCTGAACGGGGCTCGGCTACCGGTGCACTATCTGGCGATCCCACCGAGCGCGTTCCCCCAAGTGGTGTCTCAGCTGCGCGAGTCCGGGTGCGCCCGCGAGGCACGCGTGATCATCGAAAAGCCGTTCGGTCGTGACTTGCAGAGCGCACGCGCGCTCAACCTGGTGCTGCAGCAGTGCTTCGACGAGCGATCGATCTTCCGCATCGACCACTACCTGGGCAAAGAGGCCGTGCAAAACATGCTGTTTTTCCGTTTTGCCAACGCCTTCTTGGAACCGATCTGGAACCGCACCTACGTGAAGAGCATCCAGATCACGATGGCGGAGAGTTTCGGCGTGGATGGGCGCGGGCGTTTCTACGAAGAGACCGGCGTCATCCGCGACGTGATCCAGAACCATCTGTTCCAGATCGTCAGCTATCTGGCGATGGAGGCCCCGTCGAGCACCTACTGCGAAGCGCTGCGCGACGAGCAAGCCAAGGTGCTGCGCACGGTGCGTCCGATGAACGGTGACACGGTGGTGCTCGGACAATTCGACGGCTATCGCCAGCAAGCGGACGTCGCCGCCGACTCGCGCGTGCCCACGTATGCGGCGCTGAAGCTCTACGTCGACTCCTGGCGCTGGCAGGGGGTTCCGTTCATCGTGCGCGCTGGCAAAGGCCTGGCACGCACGATGACCGACGTGGTGGTGCAGCTGCACCGGCCGCCGCCTGTCGTGTTCCACGACGCGGCCGCTCCGTACGAGAACTACGTGCGGTTTCGTCTGAGTCCCAAGGTCGGCATCGACCTGGGCGCGAACGCGAAACGTCCGGGCGAGGGCATGCACGCGGTGCCCGTGGCCTTGCAAGTGACCGATACGGGGAAACAAGGCGAGGGCGGCCGCATGGACGCGTACGAACGGCTGTTGGGCGACGCGATCGAAGGCGACGCGACGCTGTTCGCGCGCCAGGACGTGGTCGAGGCGGCGTGGTCGATCGTCGAGCCCGTGCTCGACTCCGCACAAGAACCCTGCAAGTACACCAAGGGGTCCTGGGGGCCCGAGCGCGCCACGGAGCTCGTCGCCAATCTCGGCGGCTGGGTCACTTCCTGAGCACGAGTCTCTGACCGAAGCGCTTGTGAACGCCCCCTCGGGGCTGTTAGCTTCCGGTCGTGTTTCCGCGGCCCTGGTTTTTTCTGATTCTGTTCGTTCAGCTCGTTGGTATCTCGGCGTGCGGCCCGGCACCGTCCGCGCTGCCGCCCGACCCCGAGCCAGCGCCGCCGGCCACGGTGGCGGCTGAGCCGACACCCCCGCCACCTGCCGAACCGGCCGCGCCTCCCGCGGCACCGTCGATCGCGCTTGCATCGACGCCGTGGCCTCCTTTCACGGACAAAGAAGGCAGTCCGCGGGTGGCCGTCGATCTGGTGCACACAGCTTTGTCCCGAGCGGGCTTCTCGCCGACCACCGCCATCGTGCCCGAAGGCACGCTCACCCCCGAACTCGAACGGGGGGCATTCGCCGGCTCGGTTGCCATGTGGCGGAGCGCCGAACGCGAGGCATTTCTGTTGTTCTCGGAGCCCTACCTCGAAAACCGCTTGGTACTCGTGGGGCGGGCCGGCAGCGACGTGCGAGCCAAGAGCTTCAAGGACCTGCGCGGCAAAAAGATCGGCATCGTGAAGGGTTACGCCTACGGACCCGAACTGGACGCCGCCAAGGAGCCGACCTTCGTGCTCGGGAGCAGTAGCGAATTGAATCTGCGCGCGCTGCTCGACAAGAAGCTCGACTACGTGCTGGAGGACGCGCTCCTGATGGCGCACGTGTTCGAGCAGTACCCGCGCCAGGCCACCGAACGCTTGGTGGTGGCAACCTATCCGCTGATCACGCGCACGTTGCACTTCGTGGTTCGGAAGGACCTTCCGAACGCTGCGGCCATCGTGGCGCGTTTCAACGAGGAGATCCGCTTGATGCTTGCCGACGGCTCGTATAACCGAGCCCTCGGGCTCAATTGGGTGAGCGTGGACGTCGACGGAGATGGTCGCGCGGAGCTCGTGCCGCGCACGGCTCAAGTCGGCGTGCAGGCGCCGGCGGGGGGGTACTCCGTGTTGTCGGCGCCGCCAGCGTCGACGTCCCCGAGCCCCGCAGCGGGCCACCAACGCTACTACGTCGGCGGGAAACATTACGAAAGCTGGGATGTCGTGCCCGACGATCGCAAGCGTGAACCCGACGACGACAAGTTTCTCAAACAGTTCACCTTCAAGGCGTTGGACTGGTAGCCGGGGTGGCTGGGCGCACAGCCGCCCGGCCGGCGGCTGCCGCCAGTTCACATTCGGCTCAGGTTCGGTTAAGCACGAAGGTGCGCCATGTCGTCGCCGTCGTCCCACCGATCCGTGGTCGTCTTGCTCGGCACGCTGCTGTGCGGGAGCCGAGCGGCGGCTGAGACGGCGCCGAGCGGGGATGCCTACGAGCTTCGAGCTCACAGTGAAACGCACGCGCAGCTGTTTCGTCGTGCGCTGCTCCCCGGACCGAATGGGGAGCTCGTCACGACCGACACCTCGGCTCCCCTCACGGAATACGTGAGCCTCGGTGGCTATGGCTTTGCGAGCCCGCTGGGCGCTGACTCGGTGGACATCGAAGTGTCCGCCTGGGGCGGCATCCAGCTCGGCGAACCGCTCTACCTCGGGCGCTACGACGGCGACTTGCAGAGCGCCAACGTGCTCTTGCACGGAGCATCGGCGCTCGCGCCTCGCTTGCGCCTCGGACGCCAGCAGGTGGCCGGCGGCGCTGCGCGCTTCGCACGCTTCGATGGTGCCCACGCCAGCGTGGCGGTGGTGCCTCAGCTGACGCTGAGCGCCTACGGCGGCTGGACGGTGCTGCCGCGCTGGGATCGAGAGCCGGGCTACTTCCTGCTCGGATCGGCGGCGGACACGGAGCTTCGCCACCCCGACGCGCTCGAAGACGTCGAACGTTCCGGATACTGGCTGGCAGGTGGACGTGTCGCCTATGCCGACGGACCCGTGAGCGTGGCGGCGTCGCTGCACGAGCAGCGCGAGTCGAACGAGATCGGGCGTCGCAATCTGGGTCTGGACGTGCACGCCGACGCCACCGAAGACGTTGGCTTGGGCGGCGATCTGCTGTTCGAGCTCGATTCGAGTCGGGTCGCGAACCTGCACCTATGGTCCGATCTGACGGCGTTTCATGTCGCCGATCTGAACCTCGAATACTTGCGCACCGAGCCGGCACTCTTGCTGTCGCGTCAGTCGGTGCTGTCGGTGTTCAGCACCGACGGCTACCACGAGGCAGGGGGAAGTCTGCGCTGGCGCATCGACGAACGCTTCTCGCTGGGCGGTGGCGGCTGGGTCGAAGTCTACGACGGCGAACACCACCCCGGTGTGCGGGTGAACGGCAACGCGCGCTACGCTACCAAAGGCCGGTTCCCCAGCGTTGCCAGCCTGACGTACACGCGTGTGGTCGCGCCCGACAACGGCTACCACGGTCTCAAAGCCGCGCTGAGCCGGCGCCTGCTCGAGCCCTTGACCGCGACCGTACAGCTCTTCGGCTACTTCTACGATGAGCCCATCGAAGGCTATCGCACCTCGAGCATCTACTCGGGCACGCTCGAGTACGCCTGCACGGAGCGGCTCGGGCTGCTCTGGGGCGGCTCGCTCGCTCGTTCTCCCTACGCCAGTTTGGATGCGTCGACCATGCTGCGCCTGAGCTACCAGCTCGACACGCCGACGGGGAGGCCGGAATGGTGAGCACGCCCGTTCCGCGTCTGGCAGGGGTGCCGCTTTCGTTGGCGCTCGGGTTCGCGATCGCGCTCGGAGCTTGTTTTGCAGCCTGTCATGGCACAGAGAACCCTCGCTTTCCGCATGCCGTGCACCTGACCGAGCTCGCCTGCGGTGCCCCTGGGCAGCCCGAGTGCCTGAGCTGCGCGACCTGTCACGCGCCATCCCAGAAGGGGCGAGCGCACAAGCTGCCGAATGCTTCGCTGTGTGAAGAGTGCCACAAGGACGACGCGCACGAAGTATCGCGCGTGCTCGCCACCATTCCAGAGCGCCCCCATGGCGATATCGCCTTCAACCACGACAAGCATCTGACGATGGGCCCGATCGCGGGGCAATGCGTGCCCTGCCACGCTGGCGTCGTACGCGAGGGGCTGTCCAACATTCCTCCGATGAGCAAGTGCTTCGAATGTCACGAGCACCAGGACGAGTGGGACCGCGGAGAGTGTGCGCCCTGTCACGAGAAGAAGGACCTCCGGCGCACGATGCCCGAGACCTTCCTGCGCCACGACGAAGACTTCATGAAGCAGCACGGCAGTCGCGCGGTCACGGACCAAAAGCTGTGCCAGTCGTGTCACTCAGAAGCCGATTGTCAGGGTTGCCACGACGTCACGCAGGCACTGAGCATCGAGCAGCGCAAACCCGAAAAGATCGAAGCCGGCTTCGTGCACCAGGGCGACTTCATGGTGCGGCACGCCATCGAGGCACAGTCCCAGTCGGCACGCTGCGCGAGCTGCCACGAACCGCAAGAGTGCGACAGCTGTCACGTGGCGCGGGGCGTGAGCGGCAATGCCGTGAACGGCAGGAATCCGCATCCACCGGGTTGGGTGGGCGGTGACACGCAGGGTCGAGACTTCCACGGTCAGGTAGCGCGGCGCGACCTGTTGTCTTGCGCCGGCTGCCACGAGCAAGGGCCGGCGACGAACTGCATTCGTTGTCACAAGGTCGGCGCGTACGGCGGTAATCCGCACCCGCACGGCTGGAAGAGCGCGCGAGAACCGGCATCCCAGATGTGCCGTTACTGTCACGAGGGCACCTGATGGCGGCCAGACGCTGGATCCACGCCCTTTGGGTGCTCGGGCTTTGCTCGGGCGCAGTAGCAGGTATCACGCCGGGTTGCCTCGAGCGCCGCGAGGCAGCGCCGGACAACGGCGAGCTCGGGCGCTGCGCGACCTGCCATGGTGACCCCGCGCGCGAGGGTGACTACCTCGCGCGTTCGGCGCCCCCCGGCGATCTCTGGTCCTCGCAAGAGCCCTCGTATCCCGGTGTCGGCGCCCACCAGATCCACCTCAGCGACTCGAACACACACCGCGCGCTCGCGTGCAGCGAGTGCCACACGGTGCCCGAGACGGTCGAAGAGCCAGGCCACGCTGACGATGCGCGGCCCGCCGAAGTCGTGTTCGGCACGCTCGCCAAGACCGCAGATCGCGAGCCGGAGTACGACGCGGCCGCGCGCCGCTGCAGCGACACCTGGTGTCACCGCAGCGCGGACGCGGTGTGGACGCGGCCGAAGTCATCCGCCGAGGCCTGCGGGACGTGTCACGGACTGCCGCCTCCCGAGCCGCACCCGCAGTCCGAGGCCTGTCACGTGTGCCACGCCGACGTCGTGAACGACCGCGAGCAGATCAGAAACCCCGCGCTCCACGTGAACGGTGTGGTCGAGGTCGACATCGGCGAGTGCTCGCAGTGTCACGGTGACGAAGCTACCGCCGCGCCGCCGCTCGACACGGAAGGCAACAGCTCCGTGTCAGCGCTGGGAGTCGGGGCTCACCGCGCGCACCTGGCGGGCGGCAACTGGAGCCGGCCCCTCGAGTGCTCCGAGTGCCACCGCGTTCCCGAAGAGGTGGAAGAGCCCACCCACATCGACGCGCGCCCGGCCGAGGTCGCGCTCCACGGCGTTGCACAGGACGGGGGACGCGAGCCGGTTTGGGATCGCGAGTCCGCGAGCTGTTCCGACACCTGGTGCCACGCGCCTTCGAACCCAGCGCTGAGCTCGCCGCCCTGGACCAGCGAAGCTGGACTCGAATGCAGCGCCTGCCACGGTGCGCCGCCGCCGCTCCCGCATCCGCAAGTCGAGAACTGCGAGGTGTGCCACGGCGCCGTGGTCGGTCCCGATGGCGACATCGTCGACCGCTCGCGTCACGTCGACGGTAGGGTCGACCTCGACGTGACGGACGACTGCACCGCGTGTCACGGACGCGACAACCCGGCACCCCCTCTCGATCGCGCCGGTCGCTCGAGTACGAGCTTGGCTACGGTGGGCGCGCACCAAGCGCACGTGCTCGGTAGCTCGCGCGCGCGGGCCGTTCCCTGCGAAGAGTGTCACCAGGTTCCCGACGCGGTGCTCGCGCCGGGCCACCTCGACAGCGAGGCCCCCGCAGAGCTGGTGTTTTCGGGCGCGGCCACGGCGTTCGGGGCCGCTCCGAAGTACACGGGCGGCAGCTGCCAGGACAGCTACTGCCACGGAGCAGACTTCCCCAAGACGCACGCTTCGGGCGGCGAGGTCACCGCACCCGAATGGACGCGGGTGGATGGTAGCCAAGCGTACTGCGGGAGCTGCCACGGTTTGCCTCCACCGCTGCCGCACGTGCAGATCGAAACTTGCTCCGACTGTCACCTGAACGTGCTGCCCAACCAGCGCAGCTTTCTGTATCCGGAGCTCCACGTGAACGGCGTCGTCGAGAATCAGCTGCCCTGACCCGCCCTCGCAACCTCCGGCGAAACTGCTAGGGTCTTTCGGCATGAGCTCGGCGAGAACGCTGGCTGCGCTGTCCTTCGGGCTGCTGGTCGCGGGGTGCGACTCCCCGCCACGAGCACATACGGCTTTCGACCAGCGTGTCGACTTCGCGAACTACGCGACGTTCGCGATGGTGCACCCGAACCGACCGGTTCCAGCCGCAGGCGGCATGGATCCGTTCACGCTGCACCGGATGCGTCAAATGACCTTCGCCATCTTGAAGCAGCGCGGGCTGCGCCCCGCTGCCTACGCTGACGCTCAGCTCCGCGTCGCCGTCTTTGGTGAGCCGCGCGTGCGGACCGAAGTGATCCCGTCGAGTACCTGGGCACCCTATCCGCGCCACTACCACGGACCCGAAGTCAGAACCTTCGAGACCGTCATGATCGAGATCGACATCATGGACGCCCCCCGGGGCGCGGTCATCTGGTATGGCCGGGCCGAAACCATCACCGGAGACGAGGCCTCGGATGAGGAGCTGTGGCCCCTCGTGCAGACCGTCCTCGGAGAATTCCCTCCCGGTGTCGTCACCAAGTGACGGCGCCCCCCCCCTGGACGATGGGAAAATCCCAGTCATCGCGGTCGAGGTCGTAAGGTGCCAACACGACCACGCCCGGGATCAGCGTCGATTGTGCCGAAAGCCGCCAGCTGAGCGCCGCCGAGGCTCCGGTGAGCAGTGCCCAGCGCGCCGCGTCGAAGTCCTCTCGCACGGCGACTGCGTTGAGGCCGAGTCGCAGCTGCGACCTGAATCCCACCGTGAGCGCGAGCTTCGGACCAAGCTCGATCCCGTTCAAGAGCAGCGCGCCGGCGTTCAGGTCGACGAAACTCGTGTCCGCGTTGGTAGCCGTGACTTGGCTCGCGGAGAGCAGTGGCATCACGCTCACGAGCGCTTTGCCATCCCGGACCAGGCGCCGCTTGGCGTTGAACTCGATGCCGAACGGGTACACGCGCCCGCCAGCGTCCCAGTCTTCGGAGAGACCACGGCTGAGCGCAAACTCAGGCAACCCAAGTACTTCGGGACCGAGCCCACGATCGACGACCAAAGCATCGGCGGCGAGCGAAACTTCGTTCGTGCCGGGCGGCGTCAAGCGTGCGGTGTGGTGCGGACTGTACGAGGCGCAGGCAACTGCCAGCGGGCAGACGAGCCCGCTCAGCCAAGGCGCGATCCGCGAGCGGGGGGAGGGGCAGCGCACGACCGTCACGGATCGTCTCGGCGCTCCAAGACCACCCACACGGGTTGGTGGTCGCTGGCATCGGTGCCCTGCGTATGGGCCGAAAGCACCTCGTAGCCTTTGGTGTAGACGTGATCGAGGGTGAACGCGCCGACCAGGCTATCGACCGTGTCTCGCACGTTCTTCGTGGCCCAGGTGTAGCCGCGATCGGTGAAGATTTCTGCGGTTTCTTCCACGCTCTCGCCTTCCAGAGTGTTGAAGTCGCCGCCGAGGGCCTGCGGCTCGCCGAGCGACGCGGCATGCTCGGCGATGGCCTCGGCCTGCTCGAGCCGCGCACGCGGGCCGAGCCAGGGGGTTTCGGTGTGGATGCTCATGACGTGCACGACGCCCTCGGGGGTGTCGAGGCTCGCCGCCACGGCAATGCGGATGCGCCCGTTGGACGGGTTTCGGTAGGGCAAGATGAACTTGTGGTCGTCGATGATGGGCCAGCGCGAAAGCACCGCGTTCCCGAAGTCCTTCCCGTGATGCCTCGACCCCGGGTAGTAGACGTAGTCGAAACCCAACTGGCTCGCGATCGCATCCGAGCCGGCGTTGTCCATCTCTTGGAGCAAGAACACACCCGCGTCGCTGAGCGCGGGGTTATTTTCGATCTCGTCGATGGCTGCCGACACGTGCTCCGCGAATTGGATGTTGAAGGTGACCAGGTTGAACTCGTCTGCTGAACGATCGCTCGTCGTGGAATACTGGCCGTCGAAGCGGGGACCGTCGGGGTCGTCGTAGTTGTACACGACCGAACAGCCCGCGAGCGGGAGTGCGCCGAGCGGGAGTGCGCCGAGCGGGAGCGCGGCGAGCCAGCCGAAGCGGCAAACGAACCCCGAGGCGAGCTCCCCCAGAGTTGTCGTCCCCTCCCTGGGGGCCGTCGCACCACGCAGCCATAGACACACGGTAACCGGAGTATCCAGGCGAACCGGGTTTGCCCGCAAGGGCCGCCGCCCAGCCTTCAGACCGGGTGTTTTGCCGGTGACTTCGCGAAGACTCAATTGACACTGCCGAGTCGAGCGCCTACCACTGCCGACTGAAGCTGCATGATGCCGTCCCCAGTTCCGCTCGCTCAGGTCGACCTCGAAAGGTCAGGCGAGCTGCGCTCCGAGAACGCGCTGCTCCGGCTCTGCCGTCGCCACGGCGCGTGGCTCGTCGCCGTCGCGCTCACCGCCTGTTCGCCGGATTCGCTCAGCTACACCGATACCGACGTCGTGGTGACGGTGCGCGACCTCGGTAGAAGTTACGCCCCCTACCGTACCTTTGCCTTACCCGACGAGGTGATCGACGTCTGCAATCTGCCCGCGCCCGGAGCGGGTGGCGCAGCAGGCGCGGCAGGCGCCGGCGGCTCCGACGACAGCGGGTCCGATTCGGACTGTCAGGAGCTCGAGCACGACTTCGACGAGGAGATCTTGGCTGAGATCCGCCACAACCTCGACGAGCTCGGGTTCGACGAAGTGGCCGCCGACGAGAACCCCGACGTGATGCTCTTGCCCGCCGCCGTCGCGCAAGAGAGCTGGTACGTGTACTACCCGTATTGCGACTACTGGTATGGCTACTGCTTCGACTACCCGTGGGGCCCCACCGCCGTCAGCTACCCGATGGGCACACTGGCGATGTACATGGTGTCCTGGCGAGACGCGGACAGTGCGACACAGAAGATCCCGGTGATCTGGCTGGGCGTCGTGAGCGGGCTCATGAGTGGCTCGCACGAGCTCGATCAAGATCGCATCGAAACCAACATCGGCCAGGCGTTTGCGCAGTCCGCCTATCTCGGAGAAGGAAAGTAGCGCATGCGTCGTCGAGCTTGGCTAGCGCCGCTGTTGCTCTCGGCTGCCTGGGTGGCGCCACAGTCGGCGCTGGCCCAAACCACGCCCGCTGCGCCGCCCCCGAAGCCAGCGCCGCCCCCGAAGCCAGCGCCGCCCCCGAAGCCAGCGCCGCCGCCAGCCGCCGCCCCTACGCCGCCGGCGACTCCTGCTGCGCCCACGACGCCTGAGCCGGCCGCGGCAGCGCCTGCCCCTTCGCCCGCAACGGAGCCAACAGCAGCGCAGCCGGCTCCACCAGCGGCTTCGCCAGCGGCGGAGCCGGCTGCCGCGCCACCCGCCGCGCCAGGGGCAGAGCCGAGCGAACCCCCGCCTCCCGTGGGCTGGGCGCCAGTCGAACCCGCGCCGGCGGACGCTTCCGGAAACGCCTCCACTCACGGAGAGGGCGTCACGCCGCCTCCGCCCGCCCCGCCGGCGGACGTCGACTCGATTTCGATGTTTGCGGTGTACTACAACGTGGCGATCCCCTTCAGCGGCACCCGCGACTTCACCAACGACTTCAGTTGGTGGGGTTTCTCGTTCGACTTTCGCCAGCGTTTAGTGCCCAAAGTTGCGCTCGGTGTCTCCTTCGAGTGGCAGGGGTTCGACGAAACGACGCGCGAGACGGTCACCTTCGGCGCCGTGACGGTCACCGGCACGCAACTCCGCGAAGCGACCTCGTTCCCGCTCCTGGCCACCGGTCACTACTACCTGCGCGACGCCCCCGACGGCCTGCTGCCGTTCGTGGGTGGTGGCATCGGAGCCTATCGCGTCAACCGCACGCTCGACATCGGTCCGACGGTGCGGTTCACGGACGCGGAATGGCTCTTCGGGTTTGCCCCTGAAGTCGGCGTCAGCTTTCCGTCGAGCACCGGAGCGCTCATTCTGCGATCGCGCCTCCACATCGGGCTGCAGCACGACGACATCCCCCAACAGATGTACTGGACCTTCGCCCTGGGCGGCGCGCTCTAGCCCCGCCAGTTTCGGTGGCCGCATGGCCACCTCAGAACACCTGTTCGGGATGCAAGGGGCGAGTGCCCGATCCGTCCTTTTCATGCGCTAGCTGAGATCCCGGCGGGCCTCGACAGCTACAGTAGCTGCTCGACGGACTTGAGCTTGATGATCAATTCGCTGCCAACCAGCAGGTCCGCGCGACCTTCTCCGACGCAGAATCCCTTGCACTGCACGGCAAGCGAGCCTGCGGGTTTGCGAGCCCGCGGGGATCTCGGCTAGCGCAAATAGAAAGAACCAAGCGCACTCATGAAGGCACAGCACGGGGCGACGCGCGCTTGAACGAGGGGGCTCGGGCTCGGGCTCGGGTTCGGTGGAAAGAGAGCGGACTTTGGTTTGCTCGTTAGTCGGGGATCACGGCGACGGCGGACCAGTGCGCCGTTCGGACCGGTGCGAACAGCAGCTCTGCAGGTTGGTTCGTCACCAGGTCGACGCCTCGCGCGGCGCCTTGTTCGCCGCTGAGGATCCGCGACCAGAGGGGGGAGGGGTGATCTTTCGGGTAGGACGCGCCGGCGGCGGGGAACTGGAATTTGTGGTTCGGGTGGCTCACGATGGTGCCAGTCTTGGTCAGCACGAACACGTGCGAGTTGCCCCCGACGTCGGACTTTCGCATCGAGCGATCGAGCGCGCGAAAGTATTCGAGCGAGAGATCGACCGTCACGACGCCCGCTTTCTTCCCGTTGCGTTCGAAGGGCATCGAAAAGGTCACCATCGGGATG
>Ga0315910_10003893_pt1 | contig 12575 bp, 9 predicted proteins | sample EdamamesoilMG_FD_204470 | JGI IMG/M metagenome (GOLD analysis project Ga0315910, IMG submission 204470) | Garden soil microbial communities collected in Santa Monica, California, United States - Edamame soil | ecosystem: Environmental > Terrestrial > Soil > Garden | place: USA: California... | reverse complement strand
CGATCACTGCGAGCTTCACGCGGAATACCAGAACGTCGACAAGGACTACTACGACGGCTTGCTCGATGCCAAGGCGGAGGCCGAGTACATCACCTATTCGTGGAACTATCTCCACGACAGCTGGAAGACCGCGTTGGTAGGGAGCAGCGAGGACGACACGTTCGATCGCAAGCTCACCATGCATCACAACTACTTTCGGAATTGCAATTCGCGTCTCCCGCTATTTCGTGGCGGCAACGGGCACGTCTTCAACAACCTCTTCGAAGACGTGCATTCGACGGCGATCAATTCGCGATTGGGCGCCTGCATCCGAGTCGAGAACAACAGCTTCCATGCCGTGCAGAATCCCTGGATCTCGGCGTACAGCGACGAGCTGGGCGGCGTAGAACTCGTGTGCAATCAGGTGGACGGCGATTCGACGTTCGTGCTGGCCAGCGACGATGAACACGAACCCCTGGATTGCACTGCTGTCATCCCGTATACCTATGAGCAGGTGCTGAACCACGTCGACCAGGTGGCTGACCTCGTCAGCATGCACGCTGGTGTCGGGAAACTCAGCGACCCCACCGATTTCTGAACGCTATCGGCTTTCGGCGCTTGCGCCGCCCGCTCTGCCGCTCAAGCTTCGTCGTCGTGACGAACCAGCGAACGAAACAGGCCGACCGGGTGCTCGCGGAGTTTTCACACTTCTTCGAGCGCGCGCCAACGACACCCGACGCCGTACCCGCGGCCACGAAAGCTACGGCTGAAGCCGAGCTGCTGTCGCTGTTCGAACGCATGCGCACTCGTGTGCCCGCCTATCGACGCTTCCTCGAAGAGCACGACGCGGCCGACGTACAGGTTTCGAGCCTGGAAGACTTTCGGAAGATCCCCGTCTGCACGAAGCAGAACTATCACAAGGCCTACCCGCTCCCCGCGCTCTGCTGGGACGGACGGCTCGACGCCTGCGACATGCTCGCGGTATCGTCGGGCTCGACGGGCGAGCCCACGGTGTGGCCGCGCTTCGTGACGCACGAGCTCGGAACCGCAGCGCGCTTCGAGCAGGTGCTGGTCAACGGCTACGGTGCAGATCGGCGATCGACGTTGGCAGTGGTGTGTTTTGCCCTCGGCAGCTGGGTCGGGGGCATGTACACGATGTCGGCTTGCCGTCACCTCGCAGGCAAGGGCTACCCGATAACGCTGGTGACGCCTGGCAACAATCCCGCCGAGATTCTGCGCATCGTTGGGGCGATCGGGCACCTGTTCGATCAAGTCGTGCTGTTCGGCTACCCACCGTTCGTCAAAGACGTCGTCGATGCCGGTCAGGGCCGCGGGCTCGATTGGTCGCGTTATCGTGTGAAACTGGTGCTTGCAGGCGAAGTTTTCAGCGAAGACTGGCGCAAGCTGGTGTGCCAGCGTCTGGGTGAGTCCGATCCGACGCATGCAACGGCTTCGCTGTACGGCACGGCCGACGGAGGCGTGCTCGCCAACGAGACCCCGCTTTCGATCCAGATCCGGCGCGCCCTCAGCGAACGCCCCGACCTCGCGCGCCAGCTGTTCGGCGAGCCGCGACTCCCCACGCTCTGCCAGTACGACCCGCGCCACCGCTACTTCGAGGTCGTCGATGGCCAGCTGCTGTTCTCGGGTGACGGCGGCGCGCCGCTCTGCCGCTACAACATCCTCGACCGCGGCGGCGTGATCCAGCACGCCGAGATGCAGGCCTTCCTCGAGGCGAACGGGCTGTGGCCGCACAACGCCCAGAAGAGCGCGCCGCTGCCATTCGTGTACGTGTTCGGGCGCTCGAACTTTGCGGTGTCCTACTATGGCGCCAATGTGTACCCGGAGAACGTCGCCATCGGGCTCGAGCAACCCGAGTTTGCCAACCAAGTCAGCGGCAAGTTCGTGCTCGAAGTGATCGAAGACGCGGCCTTGAATGCGCGGCTGAAGCTCAGCGTCGAGCTGCTGGCCGAGGCCACCCCGAGTGCCGAGCTCGCGCGCGAGCTTCAGGCGTCGGTCGTGCGCCACTTGATCGCGGTAAATAGCGAATTCGCCAACTACGTGCCCGAAAAAGCGCGCGACCCTGAGGTGCACTTGCTTCCGCTGGGCGATCCCGACTACTTCCCGCGCGGCGTGAAGCACCGCTACACGCGTCACTGACGCGGCGCAGCTCGGACGCTTGCGTTGACCTCGTATCGAGATCACGATCGAGCCAGCCGCGAAGCCATGCCACCACTCCCGACTCAGTCTCGTCTTCTCGCCAGCCTCCCCGTCTCGCTCCTCCTGCTCGTTGCCGGCTGCGGCGACGACCCGCCCCCCGACTCCACGCCGGGCAACGGCGGGAACTATTACCCAATGATCGACGGCGCCGTCAGCGTGTATCGCCACTCGAACAAAGGGGGTTGGGACGAGACAGTCAGCCTCACCGCTCTCGGCGACGACGAGTTCTCGGAAGTAGACAGTCCGAGCCCCGACGGCGAACGCACCGAATCCGTGCAGCAGGTGGACGATGAAGGACGCGTCTGGCGCCTCGAGAAGCAAGACTACGTCGACGACGAGCTCGACATCTCCGTCGAGTACGATCCCGGCTTCATCCGCTTCGATCCCGCGTGGCTCGAGCTCGAGCCGGGCGAATCCGTGCGCACCGAGTACCGCCGCACCGAAACCCCAGCCGGCGGCGCTGCCGACCCCACACGCGACCGCGCACACATCTACACGAGCCAGGGCTTCGAATCAGTCACGGTGCTCGGACACACCTACCGCGATTGCCTGGTCATCCGCCGTCAACGAGATTTCGAAGATACGATGGGCAACACCGAAGACGAAGAGAAGCAGTTCTACTTCGCCCCCGACGTCGGCAAGGTCCGCGAGGTCAACCTCGACAGCGGGCACACCGAAGAGCTGGTGGTGGACGAGGGGTGAGGTTAAGTGTGTCTCATCCAGTAGCACTCGTGCAGCATGCTGACGGCACCGTTCCTCCAGACGCGCTCTTCGCGTTCAGCCGTTGCAACGACGATCTCGTAGGCGTTGAGTGGGCGCCAGGCCGCTGAACGAAGGCGGTCGTCATGCTGGCGCACCGACTCCGGAAACTCAGCAACGGCGACTGCCTGCGCTTCGATGAGGGACTCGCTGTTCGCGCCCCCTCCGCAGGCGGGATTGGCTAGCTGCAGGGCATCGTCTCCCCAACCGCAGACCTGACAGATGTTGTACGACCCGTAGGATGACTCGGGGACTGTGATGAAACCGCAAGCCGCGCAGGGCAACATGTTCTCGTGATCGGCCTTGACCACCGGAAGAACAGCGTCCAATGCAGCCTTCACATCAGGTCGGTCCAACACTTCAATCGCAACAATTCGTTCCCGAACGAGATCAAGAACGACTGTTCCGGTCTCCGTGTCTAGGTGGAGCGCCGCCTGGTCGGGCCAGTGAAACCCCGCCGACGGTTGAACGGTGTAGAAGTGGGCGCAGCTTGGCGCACCGCACGTGCACCTGGCAACGATGGCAAGTTGTTGGATTTGGTCCGCCAGATCGGCGCGCCCTTCGCCGAGGAGTAGATTCTGCAATTCCGCGCTGAAGGCCGGAAGGAGTTCGCGAACGCTCGGCAAGGGTCGCTTTTCTTCTGCCCAACTCCCTGCGAATCGTCAACGGAGCTCTTCCGAGAGTCCTTTTAAGAGCTCGAAGAGACAGCACAAATCCCGTGCGAGATTTCGCAGACTTCGGAGAACATTTTGGTCCCTTTTTGGGTGTTCACAGAAGCGACCAACGCGGGGGCACGTGCACCTGGGCACGTGCAGAGCGGGGGATGCGCGAAGGCAGCGGCTACGCGCTAGACGAAGGCGAGGCGCTAGACGAAGGCGAGGCGCTAGACGAAGGCGAGGCGCTAGGCGAAGGCGGGTCCCTCCACGTCGCGCCATGCTTGTCGGAACGCAGGCGGTACGCTCGGTACTGGGCTATGGGCTCTCGTACCTCGAGCGGTTTCGTAGCGACCTTGCTCTTTCGCTTACTGGCCATGAAGCTAGTGCCGTAGTCGCGGTCGGCTTCGAGGGCGTTGTGCGCGATGCACCGCAGCGTCAGATTCTCTGCCGTGTCGTCGCCACCTTTCGCCCACGGCACCACGTGCGCGAATTCGAGACCCCGCGTCTCGTTGCAGCGATGACCGTCCTCGCCGACAAAACCGCAGCGTCCTTCGTCACGCTTCCACACCTCGCGGCGCACCGCAGCCCCAGGCCTCACGCGCGCGTCGTTGCCGGTCCTGCGAGACGCGCGAGCAGCTCGCTTGCTCGCGCGAGGCTTGTCGGTGATGCCGGTCTTCTGTTTGCGCACCTCCGTCAGGAGTACGTCGAGGGCTCGCTCGATGATCGGAGCGGGATCGCTGTTCGGGATCTGGTGGGCCAGCAGATCTTGCAGTTGCTCCAGCTTGTCTTTCGCAGCTTCGCTGAGGGTCACCTGAAGCTTGTAGCGGCCGGGAGAGAGGGGCGTCGGATCCGGGGAGCGTCGCGGCGGTGGCACCGTAGCCGCTGGCCCCGGATCAGGCGCAGGCGAAGTCGGCCCGGACACGGTTGGCCCGGATCCAGCAACGGCGAGGAGCGGAGGAGGAGGCGACCCAATCGAATCATTGGTGGTCCTTGCCGGCAGCGCCCGTAGCCTCGAAGGAACGTCCGGCTGAGGCGCGAGGTGCGCCACGAGCTTTTCGATTTGCCGAATCGTCGCGTGCTTGGCTTGGCCGAGGACCCTTTCGTAATTTTCCGGCGTGAGATGAGCCTTGAGCCGATGAATGCCGCTCAGGTGAATCTCGCCACGAGCGACCATCTCGAACAGAACCGGAAAACGGCGTGCTGTGCGTGAGGCACCAATGCGTTTGAAGGCCGTCGACTCGGACATATGATGGCGCGAACATAGAAAATCGAACATCGACGAATGGCCCTGCTTGGCAAAGAGCTTGCGGCTCTCGATGAGATCGATGTGGCGAAGCAAGTGGGCCTTGCCCTCATGATCCTGCCGCACTAGGTCACCGAATTGGCAGAGCAGCGCACGGTCACTCAACGAGTCCAGCGAGTGTGTTTCGATCATCCACCATGAGTACCACGGGATTTCTGGAGCCCTTCGATGGCTGGAGCGAGGGGGAGCTTCCAAAGCTCCCTTGCTTGGCGGCAGCGCCGCACAGGCGCGTTTTCCATGCCAATTCGCTTTGCGAGTCGTCCAGGCACCTGCGGAGAGCAGCACGCTCGGCTCAGGCGGCAGAAAAACGCTTCAAGCTAATTCTCACACATTAATGATGGGTCGACATCGAGTGGCGACTTCGGTCGCACCCGCACAACCGTTCGGAGCGTTGGCACATGACCCGACAGCGCTAGCGCCGTACCGACGTTCCGATCTCATCGAAAGCCACCGTAAAACTCACAGACGAAGCTTTCCCACTGGACAATCCGAACCTGCTGAGGCATGATTCATTAGTTATTCGAACAGCCAAAGCAGCCGCCAGCGCGGCGCGGCAACGGCGTGATGATGAGGTGGCAAGCTACGCCGTAGTCACTGGAACAGCGACAGCCCTAAGTCTTCGAGCAGCTCACTCGAACCCGGGGAAGGCGCTGAGGCGAACGAAGCGCCGGCAATTCGCACGAGCCCCGTGGCCTGTGAACGCTCGTCGCCGCGACCACGCCGGTTGCGCTCACAGCTCGAGCGAGAGCATCAAGTAGGCGGTGAGGCTCTGCGGCGGGCTGAAGGTGCTCGGGGTGCCTTGCCAGTCGACGACCTCGACCTGCGGCATGATGCGGAGCGTCTCGTGGATGAGTCCGTTCACGCCCGCGACGCCTCGCCAGGTCTCGCTGTTGGAGTGTGCGACGCTGGCGTCGAAGTACTCGCCGAGGACGACGGGCTGCAGCGTGAAGCTCTTTGACAGCTCGATGTCGTAGCTCAAGAGGGCCACTACACCGAAGGCTGACTGCTGGCTCAAGTCAGCTTCGGGCAGCGGCAGTTCCGCGTACAGCCCGTCGATGAGCAGCGACCAGCCGTGAGCCTCGAAGCGCGCGTCGCCGCCTACCGCGAAGGAGGTGTCGTAGTCGTCGAATGGGGGGGTATCGAGGCGCTTCATGCCGCCGCTGGCGCCCAGGGTGAGGCCGGAGACAGGCTCCACGGTCGCGCGGGCCATCACGTCCACGCCTTTGGGGCGCGTCGCCGAACTCGGCGCCCAGAGCGGCTCGAAAGCACCGACGGCCCAGGTGGCACCGATCGGCTTGAGTTTACCCCAGAGCTCGGCGCCCAGCGCGCGATCGCCCCAGGCGTTGTCTTCGATGACCAGGTGGTTGGTCAAGCCGCGCCCGCGGACCTGGAGCGCGCCCGTGCTGCGGAGCTCGAGTGCAGAGAAGGGTCGCTTGAAGCGGCCCGCCTTGATCTGGAATGCGCGTTTGAGCTTCAGGTTGGCGAAGGCGTCTCGAAGGTACAGGGGGCCGTCGCTGGTGCCGCTGCCTGCTCCCGCATCGTAGGCATCGGCAAGTTCTGCACTGACCTCGGCCTCGATGCGCTTGCTGAGCTTCGCCTCGAGCTGAACGCGCGCCTGACTCAGAAAAAATCCCGTATCCTCGCTCTCGACCCTACCCTGCGTGCCGTACCGCTGCTCTCGGCTCCATTCGACCCCGGTCATCAGGCGCAGCGAAGGCTGGAAACGCGGGTATGGGGCCTCGGCTGCCTTGGGAACAGGCTCCGCGGGCTCGGGCGGCTGTGGTTCTGCGGGTACGGGTACGGGTACTGACGCGGGTACGGGTTCCGCTGCGGGCTCGGGTACGGGCTCCTGGGCGAGCACGGGAGTGGTCCACGCTAGCGCAACGGCTAGGCTGGCGGCGCAAGCGCTGCGCGGACCGAATGCCGCGCGAGGTCGCATAATGTGCTTGCCGGAGAGGGGGGACAAAAGAAGGAAGCCCGCGCTGGGTAAGACGATTAGGCTACAGATTCGTAACCTTGTCTACCCTTCTCCCCGGCGCCCGATCATGAACGTGACGCGGCGGATCTATCGCATGCGTCCGCTGACTGCGCTGGTGCTGTGTCTGCCGGCGACGCTGATCGCGCTGTGGTACTCGTGGAACGCTTACGAGCGATTCGCGACGGCGCGGCGGGTCGAAGGGGAACGGGTCCCGCTCACACTCGAGCTGTTCCAGTTACATCTGTACGATCTGCTCGCGCGCGACGCGCGGCGCGTCACGCTGGAGCCTCCGCCCGCCAAGTCGTCGCTCGAAACATTCGAATTTCAGATCGACCAGGAGGGGGTGGACACCCTCGAGCGCGGGCGCAGTCGCGTGACCGGGCGTGACTATGCATCGGCGAAGCTGCTGGTTCGCGGTCAGCTCGAGAAGGTCGAGCTGCGCTTGCGGGGGCAACGCTACTGGCACATGGGTACCGAGCAAAAGTCGCTCAAGGTGCGACTTCCGAAGGGCAGGCTGATCAACGGCCACCGCGTGTTCAACGTGATCAACGACCCGAGCCCGATGGTGGTGGGCGAACAGCTCATCTTGGACCTGGCGCGTGAGCGCGGCGTGCTCACACCGGTTTCGTCGTTCGCGCGCGTGCAGATGAACGCCACCGATCTCGGGGTGTTCCGCTACGAAACCCAGCCCGACGAGAGCCTGCTTCGGACGAGCGAGCGCGTGCCCGGCAGCATTTACTCGGGCGACCTCGGCTCGGACGGCGACAGCTGGGAACTGTGGAAATCGACGAAATCCTGGAAAAAGCCGGCTTCGAGCAGCGACGATGCTGCCACGGCCCTCGACTTTTCGGAGCTCACGCGACTGCTCACGTTGGTGCGCGAGGGCACGCACGCAGAGTTCACTGATTTCGCACGCCACGAGCTCGATCTCGAGCGCTTCGCGCTGTTCGACGCGATCGACGTTGCCTTCGGTGGCAACCGCCACAACTTTCGGCAAAACCAGAAGTATGCCTTCGATGCCGATCGCGGTCGTTGGGAACCCATCGCTTGGAGCTTCGAGGGATTTCGAGACGACCCGAACTTCAACCCCGTCGAACATCCGCTGTTGATTCGGCTGAAGATGGTGCCGGGTTACTTGGTGCTTCGGGACCGTCTGCTCTACGAATTCTTGATCAGCGACGGCAGCCCGAGCTCGCTCGAGCGGCGAGGAGCGCGAGAGCTCGAGAAGCTCGCGCCCGAGCTGAACACTGATCCGTTCTGGGACGCCTACCACCTGATGAATCGTGTCGACGGGTTTCATCGACAGCTGGTGCGCCCGATGAACATGAAGCGTGCGGTGCTCGTGTTCGAGTCCGAGCTTTGGACCTACCGGCAGCGCAGCGAGCAGCTGCTGGCCGAACTGACGCAGAATCCGCTGTACCTGAGCTGGCAAGCCGCGCAGGCACCCGTCCCCAGCGCGGAAGCCCAGCGCGCTGCGGCCGACCCTGCGCCCCAGCGAACACGGCTCGATCTGTTCATCCAGGGTCGCGTGGGAGTCGGCCTGCAGGAGATCGCGCTGCAGGTCCCAGAGGCGTGCAGAAACGAGCCCGCACGCTTGCTCAGGGGTGACCAGGTGCTCGCGGAGTCGACGAGGACGGACTTGCTGGCTCTCGAGCGCCCGCTCGAGCTCTTACCCGGCGTCCGGCTCGCGGCCGTAGCGCAACCGGGAGGCACCGACGGCAACGTGCGCACCGAACCCGTCGCTGAACACTTCGAGCTCGACGTCGAGACCCACTGCGCGCCCACGAGCATCGAGCTGACGGGGACACAGCTCGCGACGGGCCGCCGAGTCGTCGCTCGCCCGGTCCTCGCGGATCTGCCCGCGCAGGTGCCGCGCGCTCGCGACCGCGCCGATCAGCGCATCCGCTTCGAACCGGGGGAAGTGGCGCCGCATGCCTGGCAGCTCGAGCCGCCCGCAGCCGAGCCGACCGTGCTCGGTCCGGGCCCCGTGGAGGTAGCTGCGACGCGCGTGTTCGAAGCCCACCAGCGAGTCCGGGTAGAACCGGGCACCCGCTTTCAGCTGGGCGCCAAAGCTTCGCTGATCTTCCTGGGCCCGGTGGAGTTTCTCGGCACGGGGACGGAACCCATCGTACTCGAACGTGCCGGGACCGAGTCCTGGGGCGGCCTCGCGCTGCTCGGGCGCGCCACGAAAGGTTCACGGCTCGCGCACGTACAAGCCTCTGGCGGTAGCAGCGCGAGCTACCGCCTCGCTCACCTCCCCGCGATGCTCAACGTTCACGACACCAGCGACATTGTCATCGACCACTGTCGCTTCCGTCAAAATGCGGCGCCGGGCGACGTGGTGCACATGGCCTACGTCGACGGGCTCGACGTCTCCGATTCCGAAATTCGGGATGCCGCCGAGGACGCATGGGATTTCGAATTCACTCGCGGCAGCCTCGAGCGGGTGCGCGTCGTGAACGCCGGCGACGACGCTCTCGACCTCATGTCGAGCGAGCTCAGCATCGCCGACAGCCTGCTGTTGGGTGCCAAAGGCAACGCAGTTTCAGCCGGAGAAGAAACCCGCGCCCGCCTCCAGAATTCGCTGATCGCAGGCTCGAACGTCGCGGTGCTTGCGAAGAACGCTTCGCGCGTCGAGCTTTCCGGTACGCTGCTCTTCAAGAACACGACGGGCGTCCGCGTCTACCAGCGCACGGTGCGCTACGCGGGCAAGAGCGCCGTGAACGCGGACTTTTCGTTCGGTGCCCTCACCGAGAAGAAGCTGATCGATCGCAGTGATCGCGATCACGACCACCTCGATTTCGGCTCGCTCCAACCCGGCTACCCACCGCCAGGCATTTTCGACGGGATGCTACGCGACTTGCTCGGCCTCAGAAGCTGGAGCGAGCTCGACGCTTGGGTGACCGCACAACGAAGCGGGGACGTGCTTTGACATGAGCGCGCGAGCCCGACTCGAACCGACCAAGTTGCCGAGCTTCGGCTTCGTGGCGGTCGTGCTGGTGCACGTCGCCCTGGTCGCTTTCTTGGGCTGGGGCTTCGTGCAGCCACCGCTCGACCGCGTGTGGGAGTTGTCGCATGCCTTGAAGATCGGCAAGATCAGCCGGCTCGCGCCCCGCGATCACAGTTTACTTCAAGCCGCCCTCGAGCGGCACCCCGGGCTCACCGAGTCGCTGCTGTCCGAGGGCAAAGTCGGACTCGTCAGCGCCCACAACCGTGGCTGGATTGAAACGAAGACGGCTACCGTGTTGGTCAGCGCCGAGGCCGAGGAGCCGTGCAGCATGCAGATCGAGGCGCGCCTGCCCGAAAGCGCCTTCCCGCTCGGCGTCGAGGCCTCGGGCGCTGGGTGGCAGAAACAACTTGCCCTGGCCAAGGCGGGCACGCTGGAGCTGCCCTTGCCTCGAAATGGCCGCGTACCCGAGATCGTCGAGCTCGGGTTCTCGGCAAAAGACGCGAGTCTGAGCGGGCGAGTCTTCGGCCTCCATCTAAGTTTTCGCTGTGCGGAGGGGGCAAAGCCATGATCCGCCGCTTCAATCGCTACGAGCTGAAGTACGTGCTGCCATGGGCGAAGTGCGAGGCGCTGATCGCAGACCTCGACCGCCACGTCCCGGCCGATCATAACGGCGGGCGCGATGGCTACCGAGTCATCAGCCTCTACTACGACAGCCCCACCTACGACTTCTTCTGGGCGAAGGTCGAAGGCGTCCGATTTCGGCGCAAGGTGCGCTTGCGCGCTTACGTCGATCGGGGCGTCGAAGACATCCGCGAGTGCACGGTCGAGATCAAGCAGCGCATCAACCGCACGGTGCAGAAACGCCGCCTGCTCTTGCCGCTGGCACAAGCCGAGCAGCTGTGCGCCGGCGCGAGCCCAAAGCCCGGCCTCGACCCACTCGATCGGCGCGTCGCCGAAGAGGTCGGCTACCTGGTGCGGGCCAAGCACCTCGTCCCGAGCGCCATCACGGCGTACCATCGGCGTGCGTTCGAGGGGTTGCACACCAACGCCGGCCTACGAGTGACCTTCGACACCGACGTGCGAGGGCGGGTCCACGCCTTGAAGCTCGACGAAAGCGCCGAAAACCGGCATATCGTGCCACCCGGCTGGGCGATCATGGAGGTCAAGGCGAACGACGCGGTTCCCAGCTGGATGATCAGTCTATTGGGCCGGCACGAGTGTCAACTGCAGCGCGTGAGCAAGTACTGCTTGGCGCTCGCGACACTGAAGCCCCTGGCCGAGCGAGCCTCGCTGGTGACAGCGGGCATCTTCCCAACCTTCGGAGAGAATGCACGTGGATGAGCTATTGAAAGAGCTGGAGCGGTCCGGGGACGTCTCGGCCAACTTGACGTTCTTCGACGTGACGGCGGCGCTCTTGCTGAGCTTCGTGCTGTCCCTCTGCATCGGCTGGGTGTACCGCTACACGCACAAGGGCGTGTCGTACTCGCAGTCGTACGTGCACACGCTGGTGCTGATGGGCACCATCGTGTCGCTCATCATGCTGATCATCGGCTCCAACATCGCGCGGGCGTTCGCGCTGGTCGGAGCCCTGTCGATCATCCGCTTTCGTAACGCGATGAAAGAGACACGGGACGTCGGCTTCATCTTCATGGTGATGTCGATCGGCATGGCGGTAGGCACCCGCTTCTTCTTGCTGGGCACGTTCGCGACCGTGATGCTCTCGGCATTCACGATTGCCCTGGGCAAGTTCAACATGTTCGCCAAGGAAATCACGGAGCGAATTCTCCGGATCCGCATGCCCGTCGATCGCGACTACGACACCGCGTTCGAAGAACCGTTCCGCAAGTACTTGGAAGAATACCGCTTGGTTTCGCTCGAAACGGTGCGCGCGGGGGTGCTGCAAGAGGTGGTGTTTTCCGTGAGTCTCAAGCCCGGAACGCGCCCAGGCGAATTGCTCGAAGCGATTCGTGCTTGCAACGACAACCAAAAGGTTACGTTGGTGCTCGGTCAGGAAGAGGTCGACCTCTAAGCGCATCACGCACGAGGTGTGTGATAGCGGGGGCCAAGGTCAGGGGGCGCTGCACAGAAGCAGCGCCGCAGCTAGGCAGAATCGTTCCACTCGCTGCATGCATAGAGTCGGGTAGCGGTCGAAGTAGAGTAGGTATGACCTGCGCGCTGTTCGCCGTGCGCGCGGCGCTGGAGCGCACGCCCTGCTCGTGCAAGAATTCTTGGATCGTCCTGGGGTCGAGGGGGATGCCGTTCGAGTCGGGGGCGTACAACCAGGGAAGGATCCGTCGACGACGGAGCTTACTTGCATGACAGGAAATCCACGCGCGAAGAACGTTGGGCACGCCGCACAGGCGCGGGCGTCGAGCGTCAGCGGGGCGCGCCCTATTCCGCCCGCTCTGCCCATCGAAGTCCAAGATAGCTGGCTCGGTGTCGACGACGTGATCCAGCTGGAGAGTTTTCCGGCGCCCACCGTCGCGCCTCCGAAGGCAGAAACTGCGCGTATCGACGAAGTCGAGCGGCTGGTGCGCGAATACCGGCGGGAGCTCGACCAGGTGCGCGAGGAAGCCCAGCAGCGCATCGAAGCTGCGCTGCGCCAACGTGACGCCGCGCTCGCCGAAGTGGAAGAGCTGCGGGCCAGCTTGCGGCCATCCCCCGCGGGTGCCTCGGCCCCACCCCAGTTGGAACTGCCCAAGATCGTACAACCGCCGCCGCTCGCATTCCGCG
>Ga0315910_10003892_pt1 | contig 12575 bp, 9 predicted proteins | sample EdamamesoilMG_FD_204470 | JGI IMG/M metagenome (GOLD analysis project Ga0315910, IMG submission 204470) | Garden soil microbial communities collected in Santa Monica, California, United States - Edamame soil | ecosystem: Environmental > Terrestrial > Soil > Garden | place: USA: California... | reverse complement strand
TGATGATCTGCGAGACGCGTTCCTTGCCGTACTTCTGCGCCACGTATTCGATGACGCGGTCGCGGCCATCCATGCAGAAGTCGATGTCGAAGTCGGGCATCGACACGCGCTCGGGATTCAGGAATCTCTCGAACAGCAGGTCGTACTTGAGCGGATCGATGTCGGTGATGCCGAGCGAGTACGCGACCAGCGATCCGGCGCCCGAGCCGCGGCCCGGGCCCACCGGCACGCCATTGGCACGCGCCCAGCGGATGAAATCCGCGACGATGAGGAAGTAACCCGCGAAGCCCATCTTGGTGATGACCGCGAGCTCGGCGTCGAGCCGCTTGCGGTAGTCCTCGATGCGCGCGAGCTGGGCCGCGTCGAATACTTTCTCACGCGCCGCGAAGCCCTCGAGCGATTCCTCGCGGATGTGCGCTTCGACCGCCACACCTTCCGGCAAAGGGAACACCGGCAGCCGCGATTCGCCGAGCTTGAGGGGCAGTGAGCAGCGCCGCGCGATTTCCACCGTGTTTTGCAGCGCTTCAGGGATGTCGGCAAACAATTGCGTCATCTCGGCCGGCGACCGCAGGTACTGCGTCTCGGTGTACCTGCGCGCCCGCGCCGGATCGGCGAGCTGCGCGCCGTCGGCGATGCACACGCGCGCCTCGTGGGACTCGAAGTCCGCCGCCGTGAGGAAGCGCACGTCGTTGGTTGCGACCACCGGGATACCCGCTTCGTGGCCAATGGCGACGCTGCGCGCGATGAGTTTCTCGTCGTCGGAGCGGCCCAGCCGTTGCAGCTCGAGGTAGTAGCGGTCGCCGAAGAGCTTCTGCCAGTCCCGCGCCAGCGCGGCGGCGTCGGCGTCGCGCCCCGCGAGGATGGCGCGCCCCACGTCGCCCTCGGCCGCACCTGACAGCGCGATCAGGCCGGCGGTGGTGGATTCGTCGAGCCAGGCACGGTCGATGAGCGGCGAGCCGCGGTCCTGTCCTTCGAGCCAGGCGCGGGTGATGAGATTCGTGACGTTCTGGTAGCCGCCGGGATCCTTGCACAGCAGGGTCAGCCGCGTCGGCACCGCACGTTCACCGCGCGCGCGCAGCAACACGTCGACGCCCACGATGGGTTTCACCCCGCGTTTCAGGGCCTCGCGGTAGAACTTCACCATCGCGAAAAGATTGTTCTGGTCGGTGACCGCGACCGCGGGCATGCCGAGTTGCGCGGTGCGTTCGACCAGCTCGGGAATGCGCACCACGCTGTCCTGCAGCGAGAACTCGGTGTGCAGGCGCAGATGAACGAACGTGGGCGACATGGCGCGCGAGTTTATCAACGAACGCGCGCGATTTGACGCTGGCGGACCGGTCCCGGTGTCGCTCCCGTATCGTCATTGCGGCCGACACGGGTTCGTCGCAGCGACGCGTGAATACCTGAGTCGCCTTGCGCGACCCCCGGGTTCGACGATTCCCGCGAGCCTTGTCGAATTGAGACCAGCGTCACAGGGACGGGCCCTGAAGGGTGCACGCGCGGCGCCGGCGATTGCCCCGGGATGTGAGTCGTTTCAACGGATTAGCAGGCACCTCGGGCGGATAATGGCCGTCCCATGAATCGCGCGGTGACATGATGCGCATCCAGCGCCTCCAGACCCGCATCATCGTGTTCTTCGTTGCGCTGCTGGTACTGGTGCAGGGCGCCGCATTCTGGTTCGTGAACGCCGCCAATTCCGGGCATGCGCGCGCCAAGGTCGAAGAAGAACTCAACGTGGGCCGTCGCGTGTTCGCGCGCCAGCTCGAACAGAACGCAGAGAAACTGAAGCTCTCGGCCCGCGTGCTCGCCGGCGACTTCGCCTTTCGCGAAGCCATCGCCACGCACGACAATCGCACCATCGCCTCGGTGCTCGCCAACCACGGCGCGCGTATCGGCGCCGACGCCATGTTGTTCGTGGACCTCGACGGCCGCGTGGTCTCGGACACGCTGCGGCCCGACGCCGACGCGCGCCCCTTCGAATACCCGGCGCTGATCGCCACCAACACGGGTGGCGCGAGCGCCAACATGGCGGTGCTCGACAGCCGCGCCTTCCAGCTCGTGGCCGTGCCGGTGCTTGCCCCGGTCCCCATCGGCTGGGTGGTCATGGGCTTCGCGGTCGACGATGCGCTCGCCAGCGACCTGCGGCAGCTCACCGAGCTCGAGGTCTCGTTCGCGGTGCGCGACGTGGGCGCATGGCGCGTGCTCGCCTCCACGCTCGGCACGCAGGACCAGCACGAACTGCTGGACGCGATGCCGCCGCAGTCGAACACCGTGACCCGCGGCGTCATGAACCTGTCGGGTGTCGACCACCAGGCACTGGTGATCCCGCTGGGTGACGTGCGCGACACGCGCATCGTCGCGGTACTGCATCGCTCGCTGGCCGGCGCGCTCTCCGCCTTCGAGCGCCTGCGCAATACGCTGATGCTGCTCGCGGGCCTGAGCCTGCTGCTGTCGATCGCCGGCAGCATCGCGGTGGCGCGCAACATCACGCGGCCGCTGGTCAAGCTGGCCGACGCCGCTTCGCGCATCGAACATGGCGATTACGTCGAGCCGGTCGACGTGCACCGCGCGGACGAAATCGGCGTGCTGGCGGCGAGCTTCAACCACATGCGGGGCGGCATCGCGGAACGCGAGAACCGCATCCTCAAGCTGGCCTTCGAGGATCCGCTCACCGATCTCGCCAACCGCTCGCGCTTCTCGAAGGAGTTGGCACGCGCCATCGAGTTCGCGCTGCAGGGCAATTTCCGCCTCAGCGTCCTGATGATGGATCTCGATCGCTTCAAGCACGTCAACGACACGCTCGGCCACGGTGTCGGCGACCAGGTGCTGCGCGAGGTGAGCCTGCGCCTGCAGCGCTCGGTGGCCAACGCCGAGTGCATCGCGCGTCTCGGTGGCGACGAATTCGCCATCCTGTTGCGCAGCCCGCGCGACGACGACCGCGCCGACACGGCGCGCCAGATCATCGCCGCGCTCGAAGTGCCGATCCTGTGCGATGACCAGTCGCTCGACGTCGGCACCAGCATCGGCATCGCCCATTTCCCCGAACACGGTCGTGACGCGCAGACGCTGGTGCGCAACGCCGACATCGCCATGTATGCCGCCAAGCGCAGCAAGGCCGGCTTCACGGTATACGACCCGCACTACGACACCAGCCAGCAGGAGCACCTCTCGCTGCTGGGTGAACTCAGGCGTGCGGTGGAACGCAACGAGCTGCGGCTGTACTACCAGCCGAAGGTGTCGCTGCACTCCTCCAACATAAGCGCGGTCGAAGCGCTGATCCGCTGGGAACATCCGACGCGCGGCCTGGTGCCGCCCAACATGTTCATCCCGTTCGCCGAACACACCGGCTATATCAAGCTGCTGACGCGCTGGGTGCTGCGCGAAGCCGTGCGCCAGTGCGGCGAATGGCTGCGCGAGGGGATGCGGCTCGCGATATCGGTGAACATCTCGGCGCGTGACCTGCTCAACCGCGAGCTGCCCGGCGAAGTGGCGGCGTTGCTGGCCGAACACCGCGTGCCGGCGGCACTGCTGTGCCTGGAGATCACCGAGAGCGGTTTCATGGAAGATCCCTCGAATGCGCAGAAGGTGCTCGACCGCCTGGCCGAGCTCGGCGTGCGCCTGTCGATCGACGATTACGGCACCGGTTATTCGTCGCTCGCCTACCTCATGCGCCTGCCGGTCCAGGAGCTGAAGATCGACCAGTCGTTCATCGCGCGCATGGCGGTCGACGAGGAGATCTCAATGATCGTGCGCTCCACCATCGATCTCGGTCACAACCTCGGGCTCAAGGTGGTGGCCGAGGGCGTCGAGGACCTGACGGCCTGGAAGCTGCTGCGCTCGCTGGGCTGCGACGATGCGCAGGGATTCTTCATGAGTGCGCCGCTCCCGGCCGCGGCGCTGGCGAGCTGGATCCGTCGCAACGACGGCACCTTCGACGACGCGGCCGCGACGCGCGCCAACGTCGGGTGAGGCTCAATCCTCCCGCAGCGCGCTGACGCGCACCGGCGCAAAACTCCTGCGATGCAGCGGCGAAGGCCCGAGGCGCGACAGCGCATCGACATGCGTGGGCGTCGGATAACCCTTGTGCCCTGACAGCGAGAATCCCGGGTAACGCCCGTCGAGATCGCGCATCAGCGCATCACGCGTGGTCTTGGCGAGAATGGAGGCGGCGCTGATCGACGGGACCTTCGAGTCACCCTTGATCACGGCTTCGAAGGCGCACTCGAAACCGAGCCCGTCGGCGCACGGACAACGATTTCCGTCGATGTACACCTGCTGCGGCGGAATGCGCAGACCCAGCAGCGCACGACGCATCGCGAGCATGGTGGCCTGCAGTATGTTGATGCTGTCGATTTCCTCGGCGTCGGCCCAGGCCACCGAAAGGCACAACGCGCGTTCGCGGATCAGCAGCGCGAGCCGCTCGCGCTCCTCGGGTTCGAGCACCTTCGAATCGGCGAGCCCGCGGATCGGGCGCGAGGGATCGAGGATCACGGCCGCGGCCACCACCGGGCCCGCGAGCGGTCCGCGCCCCGCTTCGTCCACCCCGGCCACGCGCAGCCGTATGCGCGTCTTCACGAGGCCCCCGTGGCGCCGGCATGCGCGGTCCAGGCGGCGAGCAGCTCGGCGATTTCGCCGGCGGCACGATCGGCGCCACCCTGGCGCAGCGATTCGTGGATGGCCGCGAATTCGCGCTGTGCTTCGGCCACGCGCTCCGGCTGCTCCAGCCAGGCGGCGAGCGCATCGGCGAGATTCACCGGGTTCGCCTGCTCCTGGAAGAATTCCGGCACCAGCTCCGCGCCCGCCAGCAGGTTGGGCTGGGAGAAGTGCTGCACCTTGACCAGTCCGAGCCGGCGCAACAGGAATGCGGTGATCGCACCCATGCGATACGCCACCACCATGGGCCGCTTGTACAGCGCCGTCTCGAGCGTGGCGGTGCCCGAGGCCACCAGCACCACGTCGGCGGCGGCCAGCGCCAGGTGCGCGTTGCCCTCGAGCAGGCGCACCGCGGCACGCGGCGCGAGTTCGGCGCAGCGCGCCGCGAACAGGTCGCGCAGCTGCGGCGTGACCATCGGCGCGATGGTCAACAGTCCCGGGTAACGCGCGGCTAACAACTCCGCCGCCCCCGCGAACGGTTCGGCGAGCCGTTCGACCTCGCCGCGCCGGCTGCCCGGAAGCACCGCCAGGACGCGCGCCGCGGGCGCGATGCCGAGCGCGCTGCGCGCCGATGCGCGGTCGATTTCCAGGGGGACCTGGTCGGCGAGCGGATGACCCACGAAGGCGGCGCGCACGCCGTACTCGCGGTAGAAATCCGGCTCGAAGGGAAACAGGCACAGGATCAGGTCGACCGATTCACCGATGGTGCGCGCGCGGCCCGGCCGCCAGGCCCATACCTGCGGGCTGACGTATTGGACGGTGCGCAGGCCATCCTTCTTGAGGCGGCGCGCCAGGCCCAGGTTGAATTCCTTGAAATCGACGCCGATGAACACATCGGGTCGCCACTCGACGATGCGCCGGCGCAGTGCGCCGCGCAGTCGCAGCAGGCGCGGCAGGTGCCGCAGTACCTCGGTGAGGCCCATCACGGAAAGCTGCTCGCTGTCGAACCAGGACTCGCAGCCGGCGGCCTTCATCTTCGGCCCCGCGACTCCCGCGAAGCGCGCCTCGGGGAATCGGCGGCGCAGCGCTTCGATCAACGCGGCACCGAGTGTGTCGCCCGACGCCTCGCCTGCCACCAGCGCAATGCGCATCAACGCACGAGGCTGCGCGTCGACTCGCCGATGAAGTCGACGAAGATCTTGAGTTCCGGCTGCGTGGCCGAGCGAGACTTGAGCTCCGCGACCGCGTCGGCGAGCTTCATCTCCGAGCGGTACAACACACGATAGGCGTTCTTGAGATTGCGGATCTGCTCAGGTGTGAAGCCGCGGCGCTTCAATCCTTCGGAGTTGATCGAATGCGGTTCGGACGGCGAACCCACCACCATGAGGTACGGCGGCACGTCGCGCGTGACCTTGGTGTCGTTGGCGAGGAAAGCGTGCGCGCCGATCTTGGTGAACTGGTGCACGCCCGCGTAGCCACCCATGATGACCCAGTCACCGAGCACCGCGTGACCGCCCAGCGTCGCGTAGTTGGCCATCACGCACTTGTTGCCGACGCGACAGTCGTGTGCCACGTGCGAGTAGGCCATGAACAGGTTGTCGCTGCCGATGGTGGTGACACCGCCACCGCTCACCGTGCCGCGATTCATGGTGGTGAATTCGCGAAACACGTTGCGGTCGCCAACCTCGAGTCGCGTGGGCTCGCCCTTGTACTTGAGATCCTGCGGTGCATCGCCGATCGAGGCGAACTGGAATATCTTGTTGCCCGAACCGAGGGTAGTTGGCCCGTTGATCACTGCGTGCGGGCCGATCCAGGTGCCGGCGCCGATCTTCACACCGTCGCCGATCACGGTGTACGCACCGACGACCACGTCCGCGGCGAGCTCCGCCTTGGGTGACACGACGGCGCGCGGATCGATGCTGCTCACGCGTCGGGCGCCTTCTGGGAGGTCTTGTTGACTTCGGGGGCGACCATCATTTCCGCCGACGTTACCTCATCTTCACCCACGTAGGCGACGGTGGAGAACTTCCAGATGCCGCGCATCTGGCGCTCGAGCTTCGCGGTGAGGATGAGCTGGTCGCCGGGCTCGACGGGCTTGCGGAAGCGCGCCTTGTCGATGCCCACGAAGTAGAAACGCGTCGCGTCGTCGGGCACGACGTCGGCGGTCACGAAGGCCAGGATGCCGGCGGCCTGCGCCAGCGCCTCGATGATCATCACGCCCGGCATCACCGGGCGATGCGGAAAATGCCCCGGGAAGAACGGCTCGTTGGCGGTGACGTTCTTGATCGCGCGGATGCTCTCGCCCTTGCGACACTCGAGCACGCGGTCGACCAGCAGGAACGGATAACGGTGCGGCAGCAGTCGCCTGACACCCATGATGTCCAACGTGAGCGGTTCGCTCATTTAGTTAGTCCTCGGAAGAATCCTGATCCTGCGCGGAGAAGCCCACGTGCTTCTCGACGGCGCGCAGGCGCCGCACGGTGCCATCGATACGCTTGATGCGCGCGACGATGCGTCGCCACGTGCCCGCCTCCTCGGCCGGCAGCGCCGAAGAATACACACCCGGCTTGCTGATGGAATGGGAAATGAACGAAGTCCCGAGCACCGCCACGTCGTCACACAGGGTGACGTGGCCGGTGATGCCGACCTGGCCGCCGATGATGCAGCGCTTCCCGAGGGTCGTGCTGCCGGCGATGCCCACGGAGCCCGCGAGGGCCGAATGTGCGCCGATGCGGCAGTTGTGGCCGATCATGATGAGGTTGTCGAGCTTGACCCCCTCCTCGATCACCGTGTCCTCGATCGCACCGCGATCGATCGTGGTGTTGGCGCCGATCTCCACGTCGTCACCGACGGTGACGCTGCCGACCTGCGGAACCTTGACCCAGGTGCCCTTCTCGTTGGCGAAGCCGAAGCCGTCACCGCCGAGCACGGCGCCGGGCTGGATGATGCAACGCGAGCCGATCGTCACGCCGTGACCGACGAACACCCGCGCCACCAGCCGCGTGTCCTCGCCGCAGGAAACATCGCGCTGGACGACGCTATGCGGGCCGATGAGACAGCGCGCGCCGATGCGTGCACCCGCGCCGACCACCGCATACGCGCCGATCTCGGCGCTGGGGTGGATGTGAGCATCCGAAGCGACGATGGCAGTGGGATGCGCGCCGGGATTCAGCGGCGGCTCCGGGTACAGGAGGCCCGCGACGCGGGCGAACGTGGCGTGCGGGTTCGCCGCGATCAGCACGGGGACGGGGGAGCTGGCCGCCGAGCGGGCGTCGGTGATCACCGCGCCGGCGCGCGAATCCTTGAGCTGCGCGACGTACTTGGGATTGGCGAGAAAGGTGACCGCGCGGTCGCCCGCCTGTGACAACGAGGCTACCGAGTCCACGACCGCGGCGGGATCGCCGCGCAATTCGCAACCGAAGCGCACCGCCAGTTCGCCGAGCGTGATGGTCATGGCGACCGGCGCGTGTGCGCCCCGATATCAGGGCTTGGCGGGCGGCTTCGCAGGCTGCGTCGCGCCGGCGGCCGGCGCACCCGGCTTGGCGGCACGCGAGTTCAGCGCCTGCAGCACCTGCGCCGTGATGTCCACGGTGGGCGTCGCGTAGATGACGCCTTCGGCGATCACGATGTCGAAGGACTGCGCCTTGGCGTATTCGCGCACTTCGCCGATCAGTGAACGCTGCAGCTTGTTCATTTCTTCCTGGCGCTTGGCGTTCGAGTCGTCCTGCAACTCGCCCTTCTTGCGATCGAGCTCGCGCGCGGCGTCGCGTATTTCCTTTTCGGCCTTGCTGCGCTGGTCGGGCGTCATGGTCGCGACGTCCTTCTGCAGCTTCTCGCCCTTGGCCTTCAGCGCGTTCTCCTGCGTCACGAGCTGCTGCAACCGCGGACCGAACTCGGCCTGGAGGTTTTCGCGCACGACCTTGGCCTGCGGCGACTCCTCGAACAAACGCTGGTAGTCCACGACCCCGATCTTGAGTTCCGCGGAAACCGCGGGAAGGGCGAACGCCGTCGCCGCGAGTGAACCGAGAAGAATCTTGCGAAACGAAACCTGCACTGAGTCACCTCTAAAAAAATCTGGCCTCTTAGAAAGCCTGACCTACCGAGAACTGGAACTCTTCCGTTTCGTCCGCGTAGGTATTGATATCGCCCTTGTAGGCATTCAACGGTAAGGCATAGCTGAACCGGAACACTCCCAACGGTGCAAGCCACTGCACTGCAATGCCCGTCGAGTGCTTCAATTTATCATACTCGAATTCGTACTTGACCGGCCTGCCCGACGGTCCCAGGAACAGGTAGCGATTGCCGGTCGAGAAGACGTTGCCGATGTCATAGAACCAGGACAAACGGGCCGAGGACTGGAACTTCTGCGGCAGCGGGATCAGCAATTCCATGTTGCCGACCACTTTCATATTTCCGCCGAACGGACGCCCGAAGTCGTCCTTGGGCCCCAGGCGACTCTCTTTATATCCGCGCACGGTATCCGGGCCGCCGGCGTAGAACTGCCGGTAGGGAGGCAGCGCGGTGGTGTCCCCGATATCGAAGCCGTACGCCAGCTCCGCGCCGACGGACAGGGTGAACCGGCCAAACAGCGGGAAGTACCGCAGGCCGTTGTAGCTGGCCACGTAGTACTCGACCTCGCTCGCGCCCGGAATGGCGTAGGCCAGGGAGAAGGAATGCCGCTGGCCCCGATCGGCAAACAGGGAGCGGTTGCGGGTGTCGTAGTTCCACGAGGTGGTGAGCTCCACCGTGCGGTAGTCGGTGCCGAAGAGCGCCAGGGAGACCTGCCCGGAATCGCAATCGACCTCGACGCCCACGAGGTTCAGACACTGTTGCGTGGAATTGCCGTTGTTGCGCACCCACTGGATCGACTGGCGCGCGCTGCCGCCACTGGTCACGAGCAGGCTGGACTTCTGGAACGAGAGTCCGAAGCGCACGCCCTGCCTTTCGGAGATCGGGTAGCCCACGTCGAACGATGCCGCCAGCGTTTCGGATGAGAAGTCGGATGAGGCCGACACGAACTGGGTCTGGTCGCGGTACTGGAGCGCCGAGGTGAAACCGACGTTGTCGGCGGTGAAATACGGCTCGGTGATCGACAAGCCGTACACCTTGGCGTACTTGCCCGAGTTGAGATCGACGGACACGCGCCGGCCGGTACCGAGGAAGTTCGCGTCCGCGTAGTTGCCGCTGATCATGAACGACTGCGACTCGGAGTAGCCGATACCGCCACCGAGCTGCGCGGAGGGGCCCTCCTCGATCTGGTAGTCGACGTCGACCAGGTCGGCGGAGCCGGGGACCGGCTTGGTCTCCGATTCCACCTTGGTGATGTAGGGCAGCATCTCGAGGCGCTGCTTGGAGCGATCGAGCGCGACGTTGGACAGCCAGCCGCCTTCGAGCTGGCGCATCTCACGACGCAATACTTCGTCGTTGATCTTGGTGACGCCATTGAAGTTGATGTGGCGCACGTACACGCGGTTGCCCGGATCGATGAAGAAAGTCAGCGACAGCTCGTGGTTTGCCAGGTCACCGAACGCGGTGGGCACCGGGTCCACCTTGGCGAAGGCGAAGCCGTCTTCGCCGAGCCGGTTCTGCAGCAATTCCTGGGTGGCGGTGATCACCTTGCGCGAGAACTGGTCGCCGGGCCGCACCAGCAGGTAGCGGCGCAGCAGCGCTTCGGACACCACGAAGGTGCCGGCCAGCTTCACTTCCTTCACCTTGTAAATATCGCCTTCGTTCACGTTCACGGTGATGAAGATGTCGTCCTTCTCGGGCGCGATCGCCACCTGCGTGGACTCCACCTCGAAGTTGGCGTAGCCGCGGTCCATGTAGAAGGAGCGCAACTTCTCGAGATCGCCCTGCATCGCCTCACGCGAATAGCGGTCATCCTGTTTGTAGAAGGACAGCAGGTTCGGCATCTTCTGCTCGAAGGCCGCGAGGATTTCCTTTTCCGTGAAGGTCTTATTGCCGACGAGGTTGATCTGGCGGATCTTGGCTCGCTTGCCTTCGACGATATCGATCTTGATCTTGACCCTGTTGCCCGCGACTTCTTCGACCGTGGTCTCGATGCGCGCCGCGTACTTGCCGCGCGAACCGTACTGGTCCTGCAGGAAGGACTTCACGTCCTCGAGCACCGAGCGATCGAAGGTCTTGCCCTGCGCCAGTCCCACGTTGCGCAGGGATTTCTGCAGGTCTTCGGTCTTGATATCCTTGTTGCCCTTGAGCTCGAAGCTCTCGATGGTGGGGCGCTCGTTCACCACCACGATGAGCACGTTGCCTTCGCGGCGCATCTCGACGTCGCGGAAGAAGCCCGTGTCGTACAGCGCGCGCACCGCTTCGCGCACGCGTTGCGCCGACAGCGTGTCGCCGATATTGATGGGCAGGTAGTTGAAGACCGTTCCGTCGGAAACGCGCTGCAGTCCTTCGACGCGAATGTCGCCAACCGTGAATACCGGGCCTTCATCCTGGGCGAACACCGGGGCGGCCAGCCACAACGCGCCGACAGCACAAAGACTCGCAAACCATTTGATCAAGCGGATCCCCTGAAAATTTTCGTTCTACGTATGCGCAAAGATGCCGGACAGGTCATTGAACAGCGCCAGCCCCATGAGCAGCGCCAGCAGCAGCAGTCCGGCACGCAGTCCGAAGTCGTAAGTCTTTTCGGACAGCGGCGAACCTTTGATCCATTCGGCCAGCTGGAACACGATCTGGCCGCCATCGAGTATCGGCACGGGAAGCAGGTTCAGGAATCCCAGCGACAGCGACAGCAGCACCATCAACATGAGGAAGCTCTTCGCGCCGCTGCGCGCCGTCTCGCCGGCCACGTCGGCAATCGTGATGAATCCCGAGATGCTCTTGGTCGAGAAAGCGCCGGTGAGCATGCGGCCGAAGAATTTCGCCTGCGCCACCGTCATCTGCCAGGACTTGCCGACCGCGGCACCGAGCGCCGCGAACACGCCTGGATGCGTGATCATTTCGGGCGGGAAATATTTTTCGATGTCCTGCGGCCCTTCGATCATCAGGCGCCCGAGGGGCTTGCCGTCGACGACGTCTCCGACCGTGCGGACGCGCCGGGTGAACTCGGTGTCCTTGCGGCTCACCGTGAGCACGATGTCCTTGTCGGGGCGCGCATTCACGTAGCTCTTGAACTCGAGGAAGTTGCGCACGCGCGTGCCATCGACGCCGACGACGATGTCGCCGGCCAGGAGACCGGCCTTGCCGGCGGGGCCATTGGGATCGACCACGGCGAGTTCGGCGGGCACCACCGGCATCCAGTAGGTGATGCCGAGGCCTTTCTCGAGCTGGTTGGGCTCGGTGAGCTTGCGGCGCGCGTCAGGATCGGAAATGTTGAGGGTCAGCTCGCGGTCGCGGCCGTCCTTGCCGCGCACTTCGATGCGCGCCTCGCCGCCATCGCTGATGGCGTCTAACAACCCGAGCGTGGAGTCGACCTGGTCGCGCACCGGCCGCCCGTTGATGAAGCGGATCTCGTCACCGCTGCGCAGGCCCGCGGTCGCCGCCGGCAGGCCCGCGGTGACCTGGGCGATCGACGGCTTGAACGTGACGACGCCCTGGGCCCAGAACATCGCCCACAGCAGCAGGATGGCGAACAGGAAATTGGCGCCCGGCCCCGCGAGCATCACCAGGATTCGTTGCCACGGCGGCTTGCTGCCGAAGGCCCGCGGCAGGTCGGCGGCGGCCACCGTGCCTTCGCGCTCGTCCACCATCCTCACGTAGCCGCCGAGCGGAATCGCGGCAATGACATATTCCGTGTGATCGGGAGCCCGGCCCACCTTCTTGAAGAGCGGCTTGCCGAAGCCGACCGAGAAGCGCAGCACCTTGAAGCCGAGCTTGCGCGCCACCCAGAAGTGGCCGAATTCGTGCACCGTGACCAGCAGGCCCATGCCGACGATGAACCAGAATGCGTTCCAGGCTATTTCCATCTGGCGCCCCTAGGCGTGCACCGCATGGGGCCGAATGAAGGCGGCAGC
>Ga0315910_10003891_pt1 | contig 12575 bp, 7 predicted proteins | sample EdamamesoilMG_FD_204470 | JGI IMG/M metagenome (GOLD analysis project Ga0315910, IMG submission 204470) | Garden soil microbial communities collected in Santa Monica, California, United States - Edamame soil | ecosystem: Environmental > Terrestrial > Soil > Garden | place: USA: California... | reverse complement strand
CATCCATATTGAAGTCATTAATTTGAATACGCTCAGCAGAAGTAGAACGATTGCCGATATCAACCATATCACTTCGGAACATCAATGCACAGGAAAAATGTCGTCCAAAGAGTGACTCAGAAGCAATGACTCCATACGCACCAAAAATTGCTACCTCTACATCTTTGGTGGTCTTAAAAAAAGTCTCCGGTGCTAATAGTCCTACTGGGTTTTCATCTAAATCAGCACATCCAATGACTGAAAAGAAGAATCCTACTATAAATATTTTCAAAATTTTATTTTTCATAATTGTTCTTGATTAAAAGCCAATTGATAAACCTAGTGTAAATGATTTTGCATTGGGATAACTGCCATAATCCAACCCTAAATTTTGGTTGGAAGCTGAACCTGATCCACCAGAACTATAGTTGACTTCCGGATCAATGCCTGGATAATCCGTGAACGTGAGAATATTTTGTGCACTCACATAGACCCGTAGTTTTTGAATAGCAACTTTTTGAAGTAATGCGGCCGGCAATGTGTATCCAAGTGCAATATTTTTTAACCGCACATAACTTCCATCAAACACCCAGCGCGATGATACGCGTTGTGATCTGCCGCCAAATGCTTTTGGCACATCGGTATCCGTATTCGTTGGAGTCCAACGGTCCAATGCACGAGTGGTTGAATTGTTGAATCCCGACATGGTTTCAAGTTCCAACAGTGTATAGCTCAGGATATCATTTCCTTGTGATCCTTGAAAGAAAATATTCAAGTCGAAATTTTTCCAGCTAAAATCATTTGAAAAGCCCCATGTAAATTTCGGATTTGGGTTTCCAATAATAGTCTGGTCAGCACTATTCAAATTCCCGTCATCACTTACGTCCCTGAATTTTTCCCCGCCTACACTTTGCTCAAAACCGGAACCTGGAATAAATGTGTCGTCTTCTTGATAAACACCATCATATTCAAAACCCCAAAAACTTCCTACCGGATATCCTTCACGCAATATTTGAGTAGAGCCACTGATACCGACCAAATGGCCGGGACGCGATCCAGTAAATACATCATTGCCATCTGGTAGCTCAAGAACCTTATTCTTATTGAAAGAGATATTAAAATCAGAATTCCATTTAAGTTCACCCACTAGATTTCGGGAAGCCAAACTAAATTCAAAACCTTTATTCTCTACCTTACCAACATTGCTCAGCACAGATCCAAATCCTGTGTATTGTGGTAGTGGAAGTTGAAACAATAAATCAGAAGTAACGCGATTGTAATAATCTGCTGTTACTGTCAAACGATCATTCCATAACCCAATGTCTGCACCGATGTCAAATTGTGCTGCCGTTTCCCATGTAAGGCTATTGTTCGCTACTGAAGTAGGCCTGGCGGCATTTACAGGTGTCCCATTAATAATGGTAAATACTTTATCAAATCGGGCAAGCGATTGATACGGGTTAATGGCCTGGTTACCGGTTAACCCATAGCTTACTCTCCACTTCCAAAAGCTTATTACATTAATATCTGTCATAAACGTTTCATTTTTCATATTCCATGCCAATGCTCCGGATGGAAAAAATGCCCATTTATTATCCTTACTAAAATTAGAAGACCCATCATAACGTGCATTAAACGTTACTAGGTATTTATCTTTATAGGAATAGTTTAAGCGGCCATAGTAAGAGGAAATTACCGATTCGGTAAAAGAAGAATTGGGTGGCTGTGCAACCGCACCACCATCCAGATCCCAAAATGAAACAGCATTTGTAATAAACGACTGTGATGTAGCACCCCATGTTTCGTTGCTGAATTTTTGAAATGAATAACCCGCCAATACTGAAAGGGAATGATCAACACCCAGTGACGTGGTGTAGGTCAAATAATTCTCATTGATAAAGTTGGTGCGTTTGCTGCTATTGATGCTACCTTGTCCACCCACATTTCTACCTTGGTTCAACGTTGTAGGTATGAAGGTTCCAGTGCGCCCGTTGTTTACAGATGCACCAAACGAAGTTCGAAATTTCAATGACTTCAAAATTATAAACTCACCATACACGTTGCCTTGAAAGCGATCGGTAACAGTTTCATTTTGATATTCATTTGCAACGGCAACCGGATTGTCAGTAGGGTCACCCACCAATGCGGTGGTATACGATCCATCCGGTTTATATATACCCTGGTCAGGCATAAACTTATAGGAAGAAGATACAACCCCTGTATTGTTTGCACCTCCAGAACCTTCCTGTGTTTTTGTTCCCTGTTGGTTTTCACGTTGCGCAAAAAGGTTAACTCCAATGTCCACGTGTTTTCCCGCTGTAAAATCCAGATTAGAAGTAACGGAGAATCGGCCATAGTCTGAACCTTTAATAATTCCTTTCTGATCAAAAGAAGTGGCGCCTACATAGTAGCGCGCAACATCATTTCCTCCGGAAGCAGAGAGCGAGTAATTCTGAATGGCCCCTGGTCTAAAAATTTGATCTTGCCAATCGGTGTTCTCACCGGATGAAACATATCCTGGATTAATTTCAGTGATGTAATCCGTGAATTGTTCACCGTTTAGCAGATCAAGTCGACCAATCTCTTCCTGAAAAGAATACGATGAGTTGAACTGAATATTGGTGGTTCCTGCTTTTCCTTTTTTTGTTGTCACGATGATCACACCGTTGGCAGCACGTGACCCATAGATGGCAGTAGCCGAAGCATCTTTTAAGACTTCCATCGATTGGATATCCTCCGGTGGAGGCAAAATTCCGCCTACAAATCCATCGATTACGAAAATCGGATCACTGCTTGCATTGATGGAAGAGGCACCGCGAATGCGGATTTTAAAATCAGATCCTGGTGCTCCATTATTGGATTGAATCTGTACACCTGCCGCGCGGCCTTGAAGCGCTTGCTCAGCATTGATAGCGGGATACGCAGTGAGTTGTTCTGATTTAACAGAAGCTACTGATCCTGTCAAATCACTTTTCTTTACGGTACCATATCCCACTACCACTACTTCGCTAAGGGAGACCAAATCGGTGTTCAATACCACATCGACTTGAGTACGGTTTGCGATTTCAACACGCTGTGTTTCAAATCCAATAAACGAAAACAACAAAACACCCGTACTAGGTGCCTCGATTGAATACCGTCCATTCGCATCGGTGACGGTGCCTGTGGTGGTTCCTTCCAAACGAATGGAAACCCCTGGCAATTTTTCTCCAATTTCCACAGCACTCACCACTCCGGAAATGGTAGTCGTTTGAGCGGTGACGAGGAAAGGTAAAAAAAACACTGCCAGAAATGCGCAGCATTTTAAACTTGTTTGTACTGGTTTGCCCATAGTTGCTTGTTTTAAGATTGGCGTTTGGTTTCAGATGAAATAGATAATCAAAAGCGACATGGCGACTATCAAGAGTCCCAGCATCCATTCTTTCCAATACCTTTTCATCTTGATTATTTAGGACAATAGTACCCCTTCCTCCCAATCCGAAAGTTCAAAATTGGGGGTAAAATCGTACAGGTTTACGTTAAGATTGTCCTATTAGGAAGTTAAATCGGTGTTTTCAAACTTTTCACAATAAGTAGATGGCGAAACACCGTGGTATTTGTTAAATGATTTTGAAAAATATTTGGGATCTGTAAAACCCACCTTATACGCCACCTGGGCAATACTTAATTTACCCAATTCCAATAGTTGAGCGGCCCGCTTCATGCGCATGGAAAGAATAAACTCATTGGGTGTCATTCCAGTCCATGCATTGATCTTCGTAAAAAGTGTCGTGCGACTAACCGCCAGTTCCTCGGCAAAAAGGGCAACATCTAGAAATTCATTTCCAATGTTGTTCTCCACAATACCGATCGCTTTTTTCAACAGCGCTTCATCCATTGAAGTGATTGTAATTTCTGCGGGTACAATCAGATTGCTTTCCTTGAACTTCTTTTTCAGGCTTTGAACAAAGAGCAACAGGTTTTTGACTTTCAGCTTTAGCTCGCGAACATTAAAGGGCTTTGTGATATATTCGTTCGCACCCGACTCCAACCCTTCGTACTTAAAGATGAGAGAGGTACGTGCCGTCAAAAGAATGAAAGGAATATGACTGGTTTTGATATTTCCTTTTGTTTGCAAACAAAATTCAATGCCATCCATAACCGGCATCATTACATCGCTAATAATCAAGTCTGGCGTTTCCTGGGTGGCCATTTGCAATCCCTGTTGACCATCACGAGCCTCCAGTATATTGTACTCCTCGGCCAAAACCGCAACTATAAAATTGCGAACCATATCATTGTCTTCTGTAACCAGAATTGTTAATCGGTCTTCCAGTCGGATAAAACGGTTAATGTCAAAATTGTCTTTTAATCCGGGCTCATCTGATATTTCCGCATGATAACAACTAAAGTCTTCGCTATCCTTAAAATCCCTTATGATCTGTGATTCCTCAAGATGTTCGGTTCCCTTTTTCAGCCGAATACAAAATTCACTTCCCTTTGCCGGCTCGCTTATTACGGTTAAACTCCCCTTGTGTAAGTCAACAATTCCCTTTGAAAGTGCCAGTCCGATCCCGGTGCCGCGACTCTTCTCAGGATGATAGGTGGGGTCCGGAACTTGATAAAAACGGTCAAAGATTTTGTGAAGGTTTGATGGTGGGATTCCCTGCCCGCTGTCACGCACATAAATTAGTACAGCGGTCTCATTCTCTTCAATCAGAATAGTTATTTCGCCACCATCTGGCGTAAATTTAAACGCATTGGAAAGCAAGTTATAAACAACACGCTCCAGCTTGTCGCGATCAAAATAGATCTTGATGGTTTCGCTGCTTTTGTTGAATGTATAGGTATAATTCCCTGTGTTGGCTAAAATTCTAAACGACAAAAATATCTCATACACAAACCTGACAATGTTCCCTTCAGCTACTTCCAGCGTTGCTTGCTGGTTTTCAATTTTCCTGAATTCCATCAACTGATTCACTAACTTTAATAGCTGGCTGGCACTTTGCTGCATCACTTTAAGTTTCTTAAAGGCCGCACTACTTCCGCGATAATCATGGATCAAGTCTTCCAGCGGGCCGAGGATAAGCGTTAAAGGTGTTCTAAACTCATGGGAGATATTCGTAAAGAATTGAAGTTTGTTCTGATTCAATTCCTGTTGTTGCAAATTGATCTTATGTTCCAAATCCAATTCATACTTTAATCGTGCTTTGGATTTGATCATCCAGTACAAACCTATCAATGCACCTGCAATAACAAAGCCGTAGAGCAAGAATGCCCACAGGGAACGCCAGGGAGCAGGATGTACCACCACTTGTAGTCGAGTTACCTCCGTGCTAACGAGGCCGTCACTATTTACTCCCTTGATTTCAAAAACATAGGTTCCCGGATTTTGAATTACATACGCTACCTCTGTGCTTGCGGATCGGTTCCATTCATCCTCCAACCCGATCATCCGGTAGACGAATTCATTTTTGCCAGCATTAACAAAACTTGGCAAGGCGAACTCCAACGTAAAATTGGCCTGATCATAGGCTAGTTGAATAGCTGTTGTCTGCGATGCTGTTTTGGAAAGTATGTTGGTTTGATCTCCTGGAAAAATCCGCTTACTATTAACTTTCAATCCTGTGAGGAGTACCGGAGGCGTATAGGTATTTGATTGTAACATTTCAGGTTGAAACCAGGTGACACCATGCGGTCCACCAAAATAGAGAGTTCCATTTTTAGAAAGGATGGATGCACTATTATTAAATTCATTTGAAACAAGGCCATCTGATTCTTCAAACAAGGTGGATGTATTATTGGCAGGATTATAACGAAAAATACCATTACTGGAACTAATCCAAAGCAATCCGTTATTATCTTCTTCTATGGATTGAATTCCCTGGCTTTGCGCTTCATCAGAAGCAAACAATTCAATAGACACAAGCCCATTGCCAGTCCACTTGTGTAAACCTGTTTCTTTCGTCCCAACCCAGAGGGTCTGGTTACTGCCTTCGGAAATGCAAAGAATATCCTCTCCTGTTTTCGTTTCTGTATTATAGAGGTACCGTGTAAACCTAAATTGCTTTGAAGCAATATCAGCAGCAGACAAAAGGTTAAGCCCGTGTTGCGTACCGATCCAAATATTTCCCTTTGAATCCTTCTGTATAACACGAACCTGATTATCCGTTAACGATCGAGGATCAGCTACACTACTCACTATCCACTTTACCCTTCCAGTGGTGGAATTGTACACATTTATTCCACCTCCAAATGTTGCGATTAACCATTCTTGATCATCCAATGGAACAATATCATAAACACTGTTATGACTTAAACCCGATTTTGTATCGATTACCCTAACAGCTTTGGGAAAACGGGGATTAAAAATATTCAAGCCTGCATCAAATGTACACACCCAAAGCTCCTCGGTTAACGGGTTCCATCGTAATGATTTGATATTGTTACTTCTCAAACCAGAAGACTTTGTATCAAAGTAGGTAAATACTTGGGTCTCCCTATTATAAGCACTAATACCCATCGCCTCGGAAGCAAAATATAAATAGTGATCATCCTCGACAATGGAACTAATCACGTTGCTGGCCAAGCCCAAATTATTCTCTTGTTGTTGAATCAAGTTGAAATTAAAATTGGCTTCATCCCACATGTTTACACCACCATAGTAGGTACCCACCCATACTGAGCCTTTGTTGCTACAAAAAATACTTTTTACCTTATTCTCATATAAAGAATTTTGAACGTGTGGAATATTCTGTGCGGATGTAAACGTGCCATCCTTTTCTAAACGGCTCACACCACTATATGTTCCTACCCAAAGTCGTTCCTGCAAATCGATAGCAAGTGCCCGAACATTATTATCTACAATATGATCAGTTGAGTTTCCGCTTGTATACTGCTGCAGTACTTTACCGGACAAGGACAAACCATACAACCCCGAATATTTTGTTCCAACCCAAATCACATTATTGCGATCTTCACGGATTACCTGTATAAAATCAGATGAAGTGCCGATCGAAGAAAGGGGAATTAACTGAAAGGTAAAGGAGCCATCCTTAGCTTTAATTAACTTATTCAGTCCGTCTTCGGTTCCAACCCACGTTTGATTTTCAGAATCGGTGTGGATATCCAGTATATGGTTGTGTGAAATACTACTGGCATCTTCAGGTCTGTGGAAGTACGGTTTAAAAATTCCTGTTGAAGGATTGAAGTCATTCAAACCATTTGAAGTACCCACTAAAATCTGATCGGTTGCCAAGATGTCAATTGACCAAATTGTATTGTTAGAAAGCTGGTTCTTTTCGGAAGATATGTACCGTGTAAAGTTTTCGTTTTCCAGATCATATCGATTTAAACCATTATAGGTGGCTATCCATAAATTGCCTTCACCATCAATAGCAAGATCCAGAATATCATTATTACTAAGGCTGTTTGGATTGGATGGATCATTCCTAAAGACTTTTATTTTATTTCCATCGTAACGATTCAGTCCATCGCGGGTACCAAACCAAATCATGCCTTGCGCATCCTGCGTAATCGCTATCACTGAACTTTGTGACAACCCATCTGCTGTTGTGAGGTGCTTAAACTGAATAGCAGGTGTCTGTGCAGTTACATGAAATCGCAGGAAAACAAGTAGAATTATTAGAAAGTGTTTTTTTTTCAGAAATTTCATCGACTCATCAAAACAATCATATAAATCTCAAATTTGGGTAATCGGTCTAATGTAACACCTTACCTTGATCCAATGCATCCAATGAAAGTTGCACACATTTTAAAGTATTCGATTCTGATTCAATACCCGTAAGAACTTTTTCGTCTCCCAATCTTCCAATGATCAATACCGCCAAAGCCAACAATACACTGTGGACGTTCTCCCAATATACGATTTACGAAATCTATCTGGTGGGAACAAAGTTCAGTGACTAAACCTCCTGAACACGTTGTCAATCCGCCCATTAATAATCCGATCCCACGTTGGATCCGGCACGGCCTACGCCAATCCCATTTCTATTCCACTAACACATGAAACCTGCGACTTCACCTTTTTTGATAAAGTTGAACCGGTGTATTGATGTCCTGTCAGAAAAACAGGATTTGTGATCATAACTTTGAAAATCTCGTAGACTCGGAATTGCGCTGTTGCCAGATAGGCATTGCATGCTTTGGCTTCTTCATTCTTGCTATTGATGCGTCCGTATGCACAGTTTCGGGTAGCGGTTACGTTGTAACTATATCTCTGTTCGTACGCCATCGATCGTTAACCAAAGATAGATCTTTGCTGCTGCATCCGGTGAGGAAGTGCATTTGTTTAGGAAGAGGATTTGATTGAAGGTCTTTTCCATGACATGGTTTTAGGTTTAAAATTGACCAATGTCACGGCTTGAAGTCAAGATGTTCATCTTTCAAACATGCTGATTAGCTGGAGCTTACAAGCAATTCGGTTCGTGTTTTTTAGTGTGATTTGGAACGAACCGAACATACACCAGCAGTTGTTGATTTATGTATCATTTTGGAGAGCTGTAAAAAGAAAAAACCTTCCAAGAATTGAATCTGGAAGGTTTCGATTCGCTTTGTTAAGCAAGTAGTAGTCTGTACGGGAATCGAACCCGTGTTACCAGAATGAAAATCTGGTGTCCTAACCCCTAGACGAACAGACCGTGAGGCAACTGGTGTGGTGTTTCGTGTGTGTTCCTTTACAATTCCTGTAAAAGAGGCTGCAAATATAGACCCGTGTAGTTGATTTGCAAACCTGTGCAGTAAAAAAATTATAAAACCACATTTTATTTCATTGGTTTTAGCCTTCACGTACTTTATTTTTGGCAACTCGAAATTTTAACCAGACAATAAAATGACTAAAGTAGGAATCAACGGGTTTGGCCGAATCGGTCGCCTGGCTTTCAGAGCCGCTATCAATCGTAAGGATATTGAAATCGTTGGAATCAATGATCTCGTGGATCCGGAGTACATGGCGTACATGTTGAAGTACGATTCAACCCATGGTAAGTTTGACGGTACCGTTGAAGTAAAAGACGGCAACCTGATTGTGAACGGAAAGAAAATCCGTGTAACGGCCGAGAAGGATCCGGCTAACCTGAAGTGGTCTGATGTTGGTGCCGAAATCGTTATTGAATCAACCGGTCTTTTCCTTACCCAGGCTGACGGGCAAAAGCACATTGCTGCCGGAGCCAAGAAAGTTGTTTTCTCTGCCCCTGCCAAAGACGACACTCCTACCTTCGTAATGGGTGTTAATCACAAAAAACTTACCGCACAACATACTATCGTTTCTAACGCTTCGTGTACCACCAACTGCCTCGCGCCCATCGCGAAAGTATTGAACGATAAGTTCGGTATCCTCGAAGGACTGATGAGCACTGTACACGCGGTAACAGCAACACAAAAAACGGTAGACAGCCCTTCAGCGAAAGACTGGAGAGGTGGTCGTGGTGCTTACCAAAACATTATCCCTTCATCAACCGGTGCTGCTAAAGCGGTGGCCCTTGTTATCCCAGAATTGAAAGGCAAACTTACTGGTATGTCGTTCCGTGTGCCCGTGGCTGACGTTTCGGTGGTTGACTTAACCGTGCGACTCAGCAAACCAGCATCCTACGATCAGATCAAGGCTGCGATGAAAGAAGCTTCTGAAGGTGACTTAAAAGGTATCCTTGGTTATACTGAAGACGATGTAGTATCTCAGGATTTCCTGGGTGATGCACGCACCTCGATCTTTGATGCCAAAGCCGGTATCGCCCTGAACGACAGTTTTGTGAAGGTGGTTTCCTGGTACGACAATGAGTGGGGCTACTCCAACAAACTTATCGACCTTGTTCAAGAGCTTGCCAAGCTTTAAACATTGCTATAATCATGACTAGTTATTAGTGACTGGTCCTGAAAAAAGGTGCCTTAACAAGCACCTTTTTTTATATCTCCCGTTGAATATTTTGATGGTTTAAAACGTTGTACTACCATTACCGAGAAGTATGGCTGATTACTACCAGATACTAACACTCGACCGAACGGCTACTACTCCGCAGATCAAAGCTGCTTACAAGCGGCTGGCCATGCAGTATCATCCTGATCGAAATCATGGCGATAAATCTGCCGAAGAAAAATTCAAGCAGATCAACGAAGCCTATCACACCTTAGTCGATCCACAAAAAAGATTTCAGTACGATCAGCGGTTGTTTCGTTCAGCCTATTCATCGCATCAATCGGTGCATGAAACCAGAAGAAGACAGAACCAAGCCTGGTCGCGAGTTCGCGAAACGCACTATTACAAAGTAGACCGGCAATACTTCCGCGTGCAGGCATTAACGTTATTGATTTTCCTTACAATTGCTGGCATCGTCTTCACCGTTTTTCAGGTTTCAAAACACATCATTGATGAGCGGAATCAAACGCAATGGCGAATCAACAGCGAATCGCTCAAGCAGGTAAACGCATTGTTCAGTGCCGGAAATCAGGAAGACGCTTTTGCGCTCATCCAAAAATTGAAAGACCAAGATCCACGCGAATATCGCTTTCACTTCGTACACGACAGCCTGACTGATAAGCTTCGCGATCGTGCCAACGATCGATACGATCATCACGATTTTTCAGGAGCCATCAAAGATTATCTGATACTCAAAAAGGTTGAAGAGCCTGTGCGCACCGAAACACTTCGCCAAATTTCAATGTGCCAATACTACCTCGGCAATTTTGCCGAATCGGTTCAAGTCATGAAACAGCTCCTGGCACAGCAACCCAATAACCTAGAACTACTTTACGCCATCGGCATCATTAACGTGGAGCGATTACAGCACTTCGATGAAGCGCTTATTTACTTGTCGATGGGCAAAGCACTATTCACAAAAAATCTGACACAGCTTTATGGCGATTCCTTCATGCGTGAAATAAATCCTGATGCTGTACCCGATATCTACTTCTATATTTTCGAAACCAGTGCTGTTGCCGAACTCGAATCGGGTAATTATTCAGCAGCCGTTGCCGATTGTAAAACGGCTATCTGGTTGCGACCAACAGAATCTTCCCCTTACTTTACCCGCGCCAAAGCACGAATCAACAACCACGAAACCGGACTGGCATGTGCAGATTTACAAAAGGCTCAAACCCTGGGCGAAAGCGAAGCTGACGACTGGTTAGAAAAGTACTGCCCCTAGTCCAAATTGAATGGGTATAAAAAATATCCCTAACTTGCCCACGATTACCTGAATTTTATCGAAATTACTAAAGGTATTACCCTACTATAAGCCAACGCCAATCCGTTATTTTATGAATCTCATACTGGACAAAGAACACATCCTTTCCGTTAAAACAAGCTACTTCAACATTGTGGCGCTTTTTCTGGGACAGGAAAAGATTGAAAGCCGCTTTCTCCGTTGCTTATTGAAATGGGGATTTCAAATGGGCCTTAGCCCCGAAGATCTTGCTAAAGCCGATGTGGACTTAACACATCTTCAGTTTTCGCACCCCGATAAAATCGCAAAACTTGAATCGATCTATCACCTGGTGTATATGATTTACCTAGATGAAGTAGTAGAAGATGTTGAGCTTGAAGTAGCCACCATCTACGCACAACAGCTTGGCTTTCGCCAATCGGTGGTGAGTGATTTATTCAAGTCAATAGCCACCGAAGTGTACGATGAAGCTGAAGAGCGAAACGTTCGACAAGAAGTATTGGATTTCTTAAAACTCTACGAAGCTGAATAATTTTCCATCCGGTTCTTACTGTCGCGCATGATTAAAAAATTCTACCTCACCTCCTTTGTGCTCCTACTGGTTTTATCGCTTACCGTTCAAGCCCAGAAAGACGATTCAAAAATTCATACATTCATTAACACCTGGCATGAGGCTGCGGCAAAGGCTAACGGGGATATCTTCTTTGGAAGCATCGCAGAAAATGGGATTTATATCGGAACCGATTCATCCGAGCGATGGACCAAAGCCGAGTTTATGTCGTTTGCCAAGCCTTACTTCGACCGCGGATCAGCCTGGGATTTCAAGCCATTCGACCGCGACCTTCATGTAACATCTGATGGAAAAATTGCATGGTTTTCAGAACTCCTAAGCACCTGGATGGGTGTTTGCCGTGGATCGGGCGTGCTGCGAAAGACACGAAAAGGATGGGAAATTGAGCAGTATCACCTATCGGTTACGGTTCCTAATGATATAATCAAGGATTTTATAGCGCTGGTTGATGCTTACCAGATGAAGCAGCCTGCCAAGCAACCCTGAATCAGCTTTCGTTAACTACAACATTTTCAATACTTTGCCCTAAAGCTACTAATGTATGGTTTAACCCAAGTTTAGAAAGACTACGTCTATAATACTGTTGACATTTGAGTCATTATCAGACCCCCTCTGTTATGGCTTACATGAACAACCTTGATTTCAAAGGCATCTCCAACGCGAGAATTTCATCGCGCATCAAGCAAGTTATAGTGCTGGTGCTGGCCATTATTATCGGGATGATCATCTCTGCAACGGTTAACGCTCAGGATTACCACAAGAACAAGGCTCGTCATTTTAAATCAAAATATCGTACGCAGATCAATCAGTACACAAACGCCTGCGACCTGCTCGATAAAAAAAAAATGCGAAGCCCAAAAGCAACATCC
>Ga0315910_10003890_pt1 | contig 12576 bp, 12 predicted proteins | sample EdamamesoilMG_FD_204470 | JGI IMG/M metagenome (GOLD analysis project Ga0315910, IMG submission 204470) | Garden soil microbial communities collected in Santa Monica, California, United States - Edamame soil | ecosystem: Environmental > Terrestrial > Soil > Garden | place: USA: California... | reverse complement strand
TTCGAGTACCCGCCCGATATTGTCGTCGAGCGATTTCATCATCGCGGCATAGGTTTCCTGCGTGCCGCTGTCGTAGCCGAAGGCATTGTCCAGCCCTGATGCGGGGGCGCGGGCGGATTCGGCCTTGCCGGCTTCGTCATTCGCCTGCCATGGCCAGTGCGGCGCGGTGAAATGGAGCGAGAGCAGGAACGGCTGCTTGTCTTCGGCCCGGCGGTCGAGCGCCTTGATAGCGGCATCGGCCAGCAGGTCGGTCATGTAGCCGGTCGCCTCGACCTCGACATCGCCGTCCCACAGATCCTTGGTGTTGCCGAAACCGTGGCGGAAATAGTCGACCCCGCCGCCGCGCATACCCCAGAACTCGTCATACCCGCTCTGCAGCGGGCCGAACTTGGGCAGCAGGCCCATGTGCCACTTGCCGACCAGCGAGGTTTTGTATCCCGCCGCACGCAACAGCGAGGCGATCGTCGGGTGTTCGGGCGGGAGGCCGATTTCGGCGCCGCCGCCCGGCTCCTGGAGGCCGATCGGAAGGCGGTACTGGTAGCGGCCGGTGGCAAGGCCGACTCGCGTGGCCGTGCACACCGCGCTGTTGGCATAGGCGCTCATGAACATCATGCCTTCGGCGGCAAGCTTGTCGAGCACCGGGGTTTGGTAATCCCGGCGGCCGTAACAGGAGAGATCGGCGTATCCGAGGTCGTCGGCCATGATGTAGAGGAAATTCGGCTTTGCCGGGGCATCGCCCGAGCCGGATTTACTGCAACCGGCCAATGTAGCGAGCACCGCAGTACCCGCAATGCCGGCCACTGCAGTGCGCCGGGTGATCGAAAACCTGCCCCCATTCGCTACCATTTCGCGGATTCCTCTCCCATTCCCGGCGCAAACCTGTTAGCCGCGCGCAACCTCGTTGACTTTCTCCACTTGCGCATCGCGCGCAAACAGGCCATCCAGAGAATATGAATACGGGTTCTCATTTTTCCGTCAAGCGTTCGCTTGGCTCCGGCGACAAAGACATGCCCGCGCCGCGGCAGGAACGCAGTCGCCAGACCGCCGAGAAATTCGTCGCAGCGGCGATGGACCTCCTGCATTCAAAGACTTACGCCGAGCTCTCGGTCGCCGAATTGGCCAAGCGGGCGGGGCGCTCGGTCGGCGTTTTTTACCAGCGTTTCGGCAGCAAGGACGATTTCCTCGAAGTGCTGCTCGACGCATTCTTTGAGGATTCGCTCGTCTGGCGGAGCAATTTCGACGTCGGCGGCAATGCCGCGCAGATCTATTCGGGGTTCCTCAAACGGGGCTTCGACAGCCTCAAGGAAAACCGGAACCTGTGGCACGCGGCGCTCGAACGGGCCGCGGCCGAACCTCAATTCTGGTCCAAATACGGGCCCTATCGCGCCAATGCCAGCCAGGTCACCCGCGCCGCGATCGAACGCAAGCTCGGCCGCGATCTGAGCGATGCCGAGCGGCGCAAGCTGGCGCTGGCGGGGCAGGTATTCAACTCGGTGATCAACAACCAGATTATCAACGGCCCCGGCCCGCTGATGCTGGAGGCCGACGATTTCTTCCCCGAACTGGAGGCGATCGTCCTCAACATTGCCCAATTGCCAGAGCGCTAGACAGGAAGCTGGACCAGCTCCAGCTCGTGCCCATCCGGATCGAGCAACATCGCGAACTTGACCGGGCCCATTTCCGATATCGGGAGCAGCACGATCGCGCCGGCTTCGACCAGTCTTGCGAACTGCGCCTCGATGTCGGCGGTGAAGAAGCCGACCGGGCCGTGGCCGGGGCCGACTCCGACTTCGCGCGCATCCTTGTATTCGACCAGCAGCAGGTTCGGCCCGGCCTCCTGACCCGGCAGCACCATGATGTGTTCGAGGAAATCGGGCTCGTCGAAGGTTTGCGTCACCGCGAAACCGAAGCCATCGGAATAGAACTTGAGCGCCCGCGTCATGTCGGGCGTGTTGAGCTTGAAGAAGCCGAGGCGAGTGGTCATCGCTCCCCTTTCCAGTGCGCGCCGCTATGCGGGGCCGGTCGGCGGATGACAAGCCAAGTGGACCGATTTGTTCGGCCTATAGAATAGACTCACATTTCGGGTTACATTCGCGGCATCGAAAAAAATAAGTTGGGGAGGAACTTATGATGAAACTCGGATTGCGCCGTTCGCTGGCGGGTTCACTTTCGCTCGCGGCACTCACCTTCGCCATGCCTGCGCTGGCGCAGGACGAACCTGCGGGCGCGGTCGAACCGGTGCCCGCCGAGGCCCTGAGCCAGGTCGGCGGCAACCAGATCGTGGTCACAGGCCTTCGTCGCGAGGCCGAGCTGCAGGACACACCGGCCTCTATCACCGCCTTCAACGCGCAGGCGATCGACGACATCGGCATCACCAAACCGATCGATTTCATAAACCTCACGCCCAACGTGAACCTGGTCGAGACACAGAACGCCGGCAACGCCTTCATCATCATCCGCGGCATCACCCAGGCCCGCAACAGCGAGCCGTCGGTGGCGATCGTGGTCGATGGGGTGCAGCAGGTGAACCCGGCCCAGTTCAACCAGGACCTGTTCGATATCCAGCAGATCGAAGTGCTCAAAGGCCCGCAGGGCGGCCTCTACGGGCGCAACGCGATCGGCGGCGCGATCATCATCAACACCAAGGCCCCGAGCGACTCGTTCGAAGGCCGGGCGCTGGTCGGCGTCGACAACGGCTTCGGCTTCTACGCGCGCGGCGGGGTGAGCGGACCGATCGGCGAGGGTGCGGCGTTCCGCATCGCCGGCAGCTTTTACGATACCGAGGGCTACATCCCGAACACCTATCTCGGCGAGGAAGCCGATCCCTACCAGGACATCGCCCTGCGCGGCCGGCTGCTGTTCGACGCGGGCGACAATTTCGAGATCGATCTGCGCGCCTCGATGGATTTGCTGCGCACCCAGGCGCTTTATTTCAACATCGTCAGCGATGTGAACGACACCAGCCTGCCGGTGCGGGTCAACAATGCCGGGCAGAACGACCGCGACATCTACAATGTCTCGGCGCGGCTGGCGTGGGAAGGCGAGGGCGTCACCGTCACCTCGGTCACCTCATACGATTGGCTGACCGAGATCCTGACCGGCGACGGGTTCGACTTCCTGCCGGTCGAAGAGAGCTTCGTCTACCGGCCGCCATCCGAAGGCGGGCTCGGCTTCTTCGTCGATATCAACCAGAGCCAGTTCCTCGACGTCGAGGCGTTCAGCCAGGAACTGCGCTTCGAAAGCCCGGACGACGATCCGCTGTTCTGGATGTTCGGTGGCTATTTGATCGCCACCGACCGCTTCATCTCGACCGGCAACATGTTCGATTTCGGCACCGGCCTGTTCCCGGTCTATCGCGAGCCGAGCACCAATCCGCTGAACCCGCAATTCACCTTCCTGTCCGACGGGCAGGACAATTTCGCGTGGTCGGTGTTCGCCAATCTCGGTTACCGCTTCTCGGACGTGTTCCGGATCGACGGCTCGCTGCGCTATGACCATGACAAGCGCGAGAACACCACGCTGACGCCGCCGGAGTTCATGAACGGTCCCGGCGAGCCCGACGGCACCACCGGCGAAGTCCGCAAGGTGAGCTTCGACGACTGGCAGCCCAAGCTGACACTGACCTTCACGCCCAATGACGATTTGACGCTCTACACCGGCTATTCGCGCGGCTTCCGCTCCGGCGGGTTCAACCAGACCGGTGTCGGCGGCGTGGCCGAAGCCAATGGCATCGTCGGGGTGGAGGACATCTTCCAGGCCGAGACTGCCGACACTTTCGAAGCAGGCTTCAAGTCGCAGTTCTTCGACAACATTCTCACCGTCAACGGCGCGGTCTACACCACGCTGTCGAAGAATTCGTACTTCTTCGTCTTCCTCGCCCAGAACTCGACCCAGAACCTCGGCAACGTACCCAAGACGCGGATCAACGGGCTGGAGCTCGAAATCAACGTCGCGCCGACGCCCGATTTCCAGTTCAATGTCGCCTGGGGCCTGACCGACAGCAAGATCAAGGAATTCCCCGACGCCAGCGTGATCGGCAACGAGGCGCCGCTGATCTCGCGCTCGACGCTCAATGTCGGGGCGCAGTACACGCCCGAGCTCGGCGGCGGGATCCAGGGGCTGCTGCGGGCCGATTACCGCCGCACCGGGCGGACCTGGTGGGAGCCGTTCAACATGACCGTGCGCGATCCGGTGAACCTGGTCGATGTCCGCGCCGGGATCAGGAGCGACGACGGCTGGAGCGTTACCGCCTACGCCACCAATTTGTTCGACGAGGAATACAACGCCGAATTCTCGCCCGGCGGCTTCGTGTTCAAGGCCAAGCCGGCGATCTACGGGATCGAGGCCGGGTTCGAGTTCTGACGCGGCCGCGAAGGTAAGGGAGAGCGCAATGACCAGGCTATCCATCGCGTTCTGCTGCGCGCTCGCCGTGCTGGCCCAATCCGCCTCTGCCAAAGGCGAGCTCGAAAAGGCGCTCGCCTCGGGCGCGCCCGCGCCGCCGGCGGGCTGGTCGGCCCCCAAGACGCCGTGGGGCGATCCCGACCTCAGGGGCATCTGGCCGCTCGACCAGGTCGGCCGCACGCCCACCGAACGTCCCGCGGCGCTGGGCGAGAAGGCTTACCTCTCCGACGAGGAATTTCGCGCCGCGATCGCGCAGGCCGATCACACCGCGGCCGGCTATGCACGCGAGGACGAGGCCGACAAGATCGGCTCGGGCCACTGGTTCGAATGGGGCCGGCCCTTGAAGCAGACCTCGCTGATCATGGAGCCCGCCAATGGCCGCGTCCCGGCGCTGACCGACGAAGGCAAAAGGCGCGCCGGCGAGATGCGCTCAAGCTGGTCCGAGAAGGTGTTCGACAAGATGTCGGACTTCAACTCGCTCGACCTGTGCATCAGCCGCGGCCTGCCGGCGACGATGACCCCGTTCGCCTACAATAACGGCATCCGCATCTTCCAGGCGCCCGGCTATGTCGTGCTGCAGATGGAGATGATCCACGAGACGCGGATCGTGCCCTTGGGCGATGGCCCGGCTCTGCCCACCGACGTGCGCCAATGGCTGGGCGCCTCGCGCGGGCACTGGGACGGCGATACGCTGGTGATCGAAACCGCCAACCTTACCGGCAAGACCCCGATGAACATCGTCGGCGGAACCAACGGCGTACCCACCAGCACCGAACAGCGGGTGGTCGAACGCCTGACCCCGACCGGGCCCGATACGATCTATTACGAAGCGACGGTGGAAGACCCGGTAGTCCTCACCGCGCCGTTCAAGCTCGCCTTCCCGTGGACCCGCAAGGACGATTACGAGCTGTTCGAATACGCCTGCCACGAAGGCAACACGGTGGTCCGCAACTACCTGCTCTCCACCAGCCCGCGCCTCAACGCCAACCCCGGCGAAGCGATGAGCACGGCGGAATGGCTGCAGCTGACGGTGATCCGGGACGCTACGGGGCAGTAGGGGTGCGTTGCCTGTAGTTGACTGTCTCGTCCGACTGGCCGATCCGGTTCACAGCGGTTGAAAGATCGAACAGGGACTGCAGCAAATGGCCGGGGAAGATTGGTCGGATATCGAGAACGACCTGATCGTTGCCGACTACTTCTCGATGCTTGCGGCCGAAATCGCCAGACAGCCATTCGTCAAGGCCGAGCACAACCGAGACCTTCAAATCCACCTAAACGACAGGACTCGCGGGTCAGTCGAGAAGAAGCATTCGAACATCAGCGCGGTGATGGTCAGCCTCGGCCAGCCCTGGATCGTTGGTTACAAACCGCTGCCCGCGTTCCAAAACTCTTTGGTGGATGCCGTAATGAGGTGGCTCGAAGCTAACCCCGGCTGGCTGAGGCCCAATTCGGCAGAAGATTTCAAATCAGAGCGAGATTCGGTTCGTGAAGTTCCGACGCTCTGGATTGGTCCGGCCCCCACATTTTCAAATGAGCCGCCGCCCATCAATGCGGAATTCATGGCCAAAATCGCAAGAAAATATGATGTGGCTGAGCGGGACGCCCGCAATCGCGCCCTAGGAAGAGCCGGCGAAGAACTCGTGCTTCATCATGAGAGGACTCGATTGCGCTCTGAACGCCGGGACGATCTGGCCGACAAAGTGCGATGGACCGCCGTTCAGGATGGGGATGGGGCTGGCTATGACATCTTCAGTTTCGAGCAAGACGGGCGGGAGCGTCTGATAGAGGTCAAAACGACAAATGGCTGGGAGCGGACTCCCTTTCATGTAACCCGCAACGAATTGGCAGTGGCTGATGTCAATCGGGACAGCTGGCACTTGGTCCGGCTTTGGAACTTTGCGCGCGAGCCGAAGGCGTATTCAATAAGGCCGCCACTTGATGCTCATGTGGCGCTCACGCCGACGAGCTTTCTTGCCTCTCTCCACTTGCGCTAGGAATGCACCGAATTCCCTTGCATTAGGTCCGGTAAATGGTGCCCGGAAGAGGACTCGAACCTCCACGCCGTTTCCAGCGCCGCCACCTGAAGACGGTGCGTCTACCAATTCCGCCATCCGGGCACATGCCGCGCTCGGGGACTTGCCCAGCGCGGCGGGTAGGGGCGGGCCGATAGCGGGCGCGGGGGCGGATTGTCAACGGAACTGTGCGGGCGTTGGATGGCGCTTTCAGAAATGCTTCTTGGCGAATGCCCGGCCGGAACCGGATTTCAGGTACTTCTCGAACGCGAAGGCTTTCGCACGGTCCTCGAAACCGATCTGCACGACCAGTTTCCACGGACCATGCATTGCCGAGTGGCGCGATTGAGAGTCGGACTGGCCGGCGTTATGCCTTCTCAGGCGGTCGGCCACGTCGTTCGTGCAACCGGTATAGTGCCTATCCGGGTCCGTCAGGCTTTGCAGGATGTAGACATATTGCATGGCCGGTTCGCCTTCATTGAAGCGTCGGTCCGCCTTCGCCAAGGCTCCGGCGGGACAGCCTCCACTTGCTTCGCACATAGGTAGAACTGGCTTGCCCAGCCGAAGCTTGCGAAGCAAGCGCAGGCTGGCTGGGGCGGCAGGATTCGAACCTGCGAATGCCGGTACCAAAAACCGGTGCCTTACCACTTGGCGACGCCCCAAAACACTTGGTCACTATCACGAGTGAGGCGCCCCTATAGCGAACAGTCCGGTGAAGGGAAGGGGCCAGCAACGCCCTCCCCCTCGATGGGGGAGGGATACGGAGGCTTGCGGACTTGTCCGCTAGCCGCAGTTGGGTGGGGGTGAGCTCTCGTCCGGACGCAGCATCACCCCCATCCAAGCTTCGCTAGCCCCTGAAGGAGCAAGCTGCGCTATCCTTCCCCCATCGAGGGGGAAGGTCTTTTCGTTCAAAGTACGTCCGGCCGCTTCCTCACCGGATCGAAAAGGCTGCGGTCTTCGATCTTGTCGAAATCGGCGGCGGAGTGGCGTTCGGCCATGGCCTGGGTGTTGACCAGACGGCCCCTGATGGCACCCGGGCGGGCATCGATCGCGCGCACCCAGCGGGCGACGTTCCGGTACTCGTCGAGCCCGAGGAAGATGTCGCAGCGGTTGTAGGCGCCGTGGAATAAATTGCCGAGCCAGGTGTAGGTGGCGATGTCGGCGATCGTGTAGTCCGCCCCGGCGAGGTATTCGGTCTGCGCGAGCTGCCGGTCGGCGACGTCGAACAGGCGCTTGGTTTCCATCGCATAGCGGTCGATCGGGTATTTGAACTTCTCGGGCGCGTAGACGTAGAAGTGCCCGAAGCCGCCGCCCATGAACGGGGCGCTGCCCATCTGCCACATCAGCCAGCTGAGCGCCTCGGCGCGGGCGGGGTTGGTTTTGGGCAGGAGGTAATCGAACTTCTCGGCGAGGTGGACGAGGATCGCGCCCGATTCAAACACGCGGAACGGGGTCGGGCCGCTCTTGTCGAGCAGGGCAGGGATCTTGCCGTTGGGATTGAGATCGGTGAAGCCCGATCCGAACTGGTCGCCGGCGAAGATCTTGATCATCCACGCATCGTATTCAGCCTCGGAGAAGCCCGCCTCGAGCAGCTCCTCGAACATGATCGTGACCTTTACCCCGTTGGGCGTGCCGAGCGAATGGAGCTGGAACGGATGATCGCCCTCGGGGAGGACGTGCTCGTGCCGCGCGCCGGCGGTCGGCCGGTTGATCCCCGCGAACTGGCCGCCATTGGCGGGGTCGAATTCCCATACACGCGGGGGCTCGTAGACGTCGGAGACGAGGGTGGCGGTGTCGGCTTCGGCCATGGGGCGCTCTCCGAAAGGGATCGTTAGCTTTGCACCTATCATGGCGAGTGGGGGCAGCCGGGGCAAGCAAGCGATTGTTGGGGAGGCGGTTAGCTCGGCTACTCAGGCTTGAGCATCCGCCGCAGCCCTTCGAGTGCAAACCCGTCCGCCCCCGCGCCGGCCATTTCGACCAGCGCGCCATAGGCTTCGCGGGCGCGCTTGCCGGCTTCGGTGACCTTGGCCCCGGCGTCCTTGCCGCCGCCGGGGTGGGTTTCGACCAGGGGTTCGGCGAAGCAGCGGTTCATCACGTCGACCAGCAGCCAGGCGCGGCGGTAGCTCATTCCCATGCTGCGCGCGGCGGCGCTGATCGATCCGGTGACCTCGATCGCGTCGAGCAGCTCGGCCTTGCCCGGGCCCATGGCGATCTCGCCATTGTGCAGCAATTGCAGCTTGAGCTTGAGCGTGGCCATCGGCGAGTGGTTACGCGTCCGGAAGCGGCGATCAAGCGCCAATACATCGCTGGACTGGCCATATCCGCCTGAATATAGCGGTCGGCATGAAACTGCTTTCCCCGATTCTCGCCCTGTTCGCCGCCATCCTGCTGCTGGCAGGCTGTTCGAAAGAGCCCGAAGGGCCGGTGGTGCTCGCCGCCTCGAGCCTGCAGGATGCGCTTACCGAAGTGGCCGATAGCTGGGCGGCGGAGGGCCATCCCAAGCCGGTGCTGTCGTTTGCCGCATCGTCCGCGCTCGCCCGTCAGGTCGAAAGCGGTGCGCCGGCGGATATCTTCATTTCGGCCGACGAGGACTGGATGGATACGCTGGCCGAAGGCGGCTTCGTCAAAGGTGAACGCGCCGATTTGCTCGCCAACCGGCTGGTGCTGGTGGCGCCGTTCGACAGCACGCTCGAAGTCGATCTCGACAATCCCTCGGCGCTGCTGCTCGCCCTGCCGCCCGGTTCGCGCGTGGCGATGGGCGATCCCGAGAGTGTCCCGGCGGGGAAATACGGCAAGGCGGCGTTCGAAAGCCTCGGCCTGTGGGACGGGCTCAAGGACCGCATCGCCCCGGCCGAGAATGTCCGCGCGGCGCTGGCGCTGGTCGAGGCGGGCGAGGCGCCACTGGGAGTGGTTTACGAGACCGACGCGCTGGTTTCCGACCGGGTCAAGGTGGTGGCCACTGTCCCACCCGAAAGCCATCCGCCGATCCTCTATCCCGCGGCGCTGCTCGCCGCGTCGCCGTCGGACGAAGCGCAGGGGTTCTACACATTCCTGTCGGGCGACAAGGCCCGCGCGATCTTCACCCGCCACGGCTTCCGCAGGCCCTGAGCATGATCCTCACGCCCGAGGAATGGGGCATTGTCGTGCTGTCGCTCAAGGTCAGCCTTGTGGCGATGGGGCTGACCCTGCCGGTCGCCTATGCGCTCGCCTGGCTGCTGGCGCGGCGGCGCTTCCCGGGCCGAATGCTGCTCGATGCGGCGGTGCACCTGCCGCTGGTGATCCCGCCGGTGGTGACCGGCTGGCTGCTGCTTATCCTGTTCGGGAGGAATGGCCCGGTCGGAGCGTGGCTTTACGACTGGTTCGGGATCACCCTGGTGTTCCGCTGGACCGGAGCGGCGCTGGCGGCGGCGGTGATGGCGCTGCCGCTGATGGTGCGGGCGATGCGGCTGTCGATCGAGGCGGTCGACCGGCGGCTGGTGGCGGCCGCGCGGACTTTGGGCGCGAGCCGGGGGCGGGCCTTCTGGACGATCACCCTGCCGCTCTCGCTGCCGGGAATCCTCGCGGGCGCGGTGCTTGGCTTTGCGCGTTCGATCGGCGAGTTCGGGGCGACCATCACCTTCGTCTCGAACATTCCGGGCGAAACGCGCACGTTGCCGCTGGCGATCTATAGCGGGCTGCAGGTGCCGGGGACCGAAATGGTGGTCGCGCGGCTGGCGCTGATTTCGGTGGCGTTGAGTTTCGCCGCCCTGCTGGTCTCCGAATGGCTGGTGCGGCGGAAGGGCGGCGGCCATGTCCTTTGAGCTGCGCCTGAAGCACCGGATCGGCGAGGTTGAGATCTCGCTCGACACGGCATGCGAGGCCCCGCTGACGGCTTTGGTCGGCCCGTCTGGAATCGGCAAGACCACAGTGCTCAACTGCATCGCCGGGCTGATCAGGCCGGACGAGGGGCGGATCGCGGTCGGGGCCAGGGTGCTGTTCGATCGCGCCGAGGGGATCGACCTCAAGCCCGAGCAACGCCGCGGGGGTTATGTCTTCCAGTCAGGCCGCCTGTTCCCGCACATGAACGTCGCGGCGAACCTGGCCTATGGCGAGAAGCTCGCCCCGGCGGAGGAACGTTGGATCACGCGGGAAGAAGTGCTGACCTTCCTCGGCATCGGGCATTTGCTCCAGCGCGCACCGGAGACGCTCTCAGGCGGCGAGGTACGCCGCGTGGCGATTGGCCGCGCGCTGCTCTCGGCGCCCAAGTTCCTGCTGCTCGACGAGCCGCTGACCTCCCTCGATGCCGAACGGGCGGAGGAAATCCTCCGCGTCGTCGAACGCATCCGCGACGAATTGAAACTCCCGATCCTCTACGTCAGCCACGAAATGCGTGAGGTCGAACGCCTGACGGGAAGCGTGATCCGGTTGGGCTAATCCAGCCGCATCACCCAGCCGTGGGTGTCGGGGATCGTGCCGCGCTGGATGCCGACCAGCTTCTCGCGCAGTTTGGTCGTCAGCTGCCCGGGTCCGCCCGAGCCGATGGTGAACTCGCCCTCGTGCCCGGCGACATGGCCGACGGGCGTGACCACCGCGGCGGTGCCGCAGGCGAAGGTTTCGACCAGTTTCCCGCTCCGCGCATCGTCGCGCCATTGCTCGAGTGCGTAGGCCTGCTCGTGGACGCTGAGCCCTTCCTCGCGGGCCAGCGCGATCAGGCTGTCGCGGGTGATGCCGGGGAGGATCGTTCCGCCCAGCGGTGGGGTGATCAGCGAACCGTCGTCGAACACGAAGAACAGGTTCATGCCGCCCAGCTCCTCGATATATTTGCGCTCGCGCGCGTCGAGGAACACCACCTGGTCGTGGCCGTGGGCCATCGCTTCGGCCTGGGGGACAAGGCTCGCGGCATAGTTGCCACCGCACTTGGCCGCACCGGTGCCGCCGGGCGCGGCGCGGGTATAGTCGGACGAAACCCAGATCGAGACCGCGGGCGCGCCCGACTTGAAGTAGTTGCCCGCGGGCGAGGCGATCACGATGAACTTGTATTCCTTGGCCGGGCGCACGCCGAGGAACGGCTCCGAAGCGAAGGCGAAGGGGCGCAGGTAGAGCGAGCCGCCCTCGACGCTCGGGAACCAGTCGGCATCGGCCAGCACCAGTTCGCGGATCGCGTGGATGAAGGTGTCCTCGGGGATATGCGGCATCGCCAGCCGCTCGGCCGAGTTGTTGAAGCGGTGCGCGTTGCGGTCGGGGCGGAACAGGCAGGTGCCGCCATCGGCGGTGCGATAGGCCTTGAGCCCTTCGAAAATCTCCTGCGCGTAATGCAGCACCGCGGTCGCCGGATCGAGCGCGATCGGCTCGCGCGGGCCGACCTTGGCGTTGTGCCAGCCGAGCCCCTCGACATAGTCGATCGTGACCATGTGATCGGAGAACGCCTTGCCGAAGCCGGGATTGGCGAGCACCTCGTTGCGCTCGGCAAGGCCCATCGGCGAGGGATGCGCGACGCGGCGGAACTGGGTGGCGGAATAGTCGGCCATTTTCTGAGCAACCTAACAATTGCAAACCGGTCGGTTAAGCCAGCGCGCGGCGCGGCGCAAGAGCAAGTAAAGTTGCAGCGGATACGGTTACGAACGCAAATATTTCACGTGTTTTCAATTAATTGAACGCTTCACAAATGAGAAAAATGGGGCTTGTGCGACAAGCTGCGACAAACCCGTGTTCCAGATATGAGAAGACCCGCTCCGGCCATGCCGGAAGCGGGTCTTCACATGGTCAGCGGCCGGAAAGGTCCGCTCACGAAGCCTTTATCGTCTAGATCAGGCGATAATGCTCCGTGCGGATTGTTACCGACCTCCCTGCTGAACCATGAGACATCGGTCACCTCCTTTCGCGCTGTTGAAGCCAAAGCCGTTTTCGCGGCTTCCCCCTATGTGAGTCATGATGCGGCGCAACACAAGTCTTGCAAAAAACTTTTTCCCCGTCAGAATCACGGTTTCGGGCCTGCGCTTTGCGCGGGCTTTTATTTTGGTTCGCGCAGAGACGCAGAGGCGCAGGGAGGTTGGTTCTGCGGCGAAGCCGCTTTCTGAATTTGGCGCTGCGTGTTGGAGCGGCGGTGAATTGAAGGATGCCCTTCGGGCAGGCGCTACATCTCTGCGCCTCTGCGTCTCTGCGAGAGACCCCTTCTTTCTTCCTT
>Ga0315910_10003889_pt1 | contig 12576 bp, 7 predicted proteins | sample EdamamesoilMG_FD_204470 | JGI IMG/M metagenome (GOLD analysis project Ga0315910, IMG submission 204470) | Garden soil microbial communities collected in Santa Monica, California, United States - Edamame soil | ecosystem: Environmental > Terrestrial > Soil > Garden | place: USA: California... | reverse complement strand
GCGCGGCCGCAGCCTGCCCGCTCGCGCCGACGCTGGCAACCTCGCGGGCGGCTCCGCGCAGCTTGCGGCGCAGGTCCTCGACGCCCGGCGAAGTGTTCGCCCGCGAGCAGCGCAGCAAGGCGGTTCCGATGCCGCGAGCGGACTCGGTGAGCTCGAAGGCGAGCGCATCGGCTTGCGCGCGCTGCTCCGCGGTCGCCGTCGCATCCAGGAGCGCGAGCCCGTCGGACACCAGGCGCGACCAGTGCGCTGCGGCGGCTTCCGCCTGGCCGATAGAGAGCGTCATCGCGCAACGTGCGAAGTAACCCTGCGCGTCGGACACGGCCTGGCGCGTGAGCTCGAAGGCGCGCTCCTGCCGGCCGAGCTTCAGGTTGAGCCGCGCAGCCAGCTGCCGAGCCTCGGCGAGATCCGGATTTTCCGGCGGCAGCGAGCGCAAAGCGGCCGCGAGCGCGTGCTCGGCCTGCTGCAGCGCCCGCTCGAATTCGCCCAGGCCTTGCAGCGCCTGCGCGCTCATCGATCCCAGGCGCCATTCCCCGGCGGCATCACTTCGACCGTGCTCGGCGCGCGTGCGGCGTCGTGCCTCCAGCGCGGCCAGCGCATCCGCGTGGCGGCCCTGCTTGTTGTACGCGTCGGCCAGCGCCAGCTCGCAGGTCTCCGCGTCCTGCGTGGCCTCCTGTCCCAGTCGCCGGTAGCACTCGCGCAGCGACTCGAACTCCGCGCTCGCCTGCTGGAACTCGCCCAGGCGCAGCGTGCAGATCGCCACGTTGTGGCGTGCGCGCAGCACCTCCTGCCCGTCGGCCGCGAAGTGGCGCGAATGGGCCTCGAGCACCCGTTGGTGGATCGCGCGCGCTGCGCGCTCGTCGCCGAGGGCGTCCAGCGTCGCCGCCAGATTGGCCTCGGCCATCAAGAGCAGGCTGTCGTCGGGTGCGAGCGACTTCGAGAGCGCCTGCAGCGCGTGTTCCCCCGCCCGCCGGGCCTCGTCCAGTTCGCCCAGCTGGTACAGGGCCGAGCCCAGCGCGCATTCGGCTTGCGCGGTCGTGACGTCGTCCGGCCCGAGCAGACGCTGGTAGTCCTCGACCGAGCGCTGGATCGCATCGCGCGCGCCTTCGAGGTCGCGCATGGCCAGCAGCGCCAACCCAAGGTTGTAGCGCGCGGTCGCACCCTCGTGGCTGCCCGTCCCGAAGGCACGTTCGGCGACGAGCAGGGTGCGTTCGCACCAGGGCATCGCCTCTTCGCCGCGATCGAGTTCGGCCAGCAGTCCGCACACCGAGGACATCGGCTGGAGAGTCGCGCGGCAAATCGGCGGGTAGCGGCCCTCGCCGAAGCGCACCAGCGCTTCAAAGGCCTTCAGGCTCACCTGCATCCCGCCCCACAGGTGCAACTGCTTCGAGACGCGCCACAGGGTGCCGTGTGCGTCGGCGTTGCACTCCACGCCGGGGGCGGCGAGCAGCGCTTCGACGGCGGGTTCGACGATCTCGCGCGCCGCGAGGAACTCCCGGTCGAGCGCGAAGCTCATCGCCTCCGTGAACGCCGCCTCCAGTTCCTGCTTCGCGGCTTGCGAGGCTTGCGACCCGGGCATCTCGCGAATCCGCAGGCGCACGCTGCCCGCGGCCGCATCTCCGACTCCGGCGACCTGGATCTTCAGCTCCACGCCCGCTTCGACCGGCGCGCGCACCCAGGCCGTGCTCCCGCCGCCGTCGTTGTCGTTCGCGAGCTGCAGCTTGCCGTCGGCGCTCTCGACACGCAGGTAGGGGTCGAAGTCCTCGGACTCGGCCCAGACGAAGATCCCGCCCGGCTGCTGCACGCGGTAGCTCGCGCCCACGCTGGGTCCGTGGCCTTCGAGCACGGCTCCGGCTCGCGTGAGCTTCAGCTCCAGATCCGCGCGCGCGGGCTCCTGCGCGCCGGCCTTGGCGCACAGCCAGGCGATCAGCAACGAGGCGAGCGTCTTCATGGCTCCCGGAGTCTACGCGCAAGGCGCTCGCTCCAGGAAAAGTGCGGCCGGCCTCGCCCACGCCGGTACCATCGCGGCGCCTCGGTCCCCTGCTCATGCCCTGGAGCCCGCCATGTTGAGTCGTCGCCAGTTGATCCGATCCGCGGCCCTGAGCGCCGGCAGCGTGGTCGCCGCCTCGCACTTGGGCGGGCGTCTCTTCGGTTCGCCCGCGAACGCGCCGAGGCGGGCGCGCAGCGGGCGGATGGAGAAGCTGCAGCTGCTGCAGATCGGCGTCGGCGGGAGCATCGCCCCCACCGACCGCGAGCAACTGCTCGCGCACGGCGAAGTCGTGATCACCGGCCTGTGCGACGTGGACTCCAAGGCGCTCGCCGAGGTTTCCTCCGCGCATCCCGAGGCCTTCACCTGCGCCGATTTCCGCGAGGCGTTCGCGAAGCACGCCGACAAGTTCGACGCCGTGCTCGTCTGCACGCCGGATCACAACCACGCGCTGATCATGCTCACCGCGTTGAAGGCGGGGAAACACGTCTACGGCCAGAAGCCGCTGGTGCAACAGCTCTCCGAGGTCGTTTCGATCGAGCGCGCGATCGCCGCGCGCCCGAATCTGGTCACGCAAGTCGGCAACCAGCGCATGGGCTACGCCGGCAGGCAGTCCGCGGTGCAGATCCTCGAGCGCGGCCTGCTCGGCAAGGCCGTCGAAGCGCACGTGTGGGTCAACGGCCCGCCCGACGACGGCGACGGCTACTTTTATTATGGAGGTCTGAAGGAACCCTCCCCGCCGCCGCCCGACGTCGACTGGACCCTGTGGCAGGGCGCGGCGCTGGATGCGCCGCACCGCGAAGGGCTCGTGGGACTGCGCTGGCGCTCCTCGTGGGACTACGGCACCGGCCAGCTCGGCGACTGGTGCACGCACCTGCTCGACGTGCTGTACTTCGCCTACGAGCTCGGCTCGCCGAGCACGGTCGTGTCGCACACGCGCGCGCCCTCGGACTTCTATCACGCGCAGCACGTGCACTCGACGCTCAGCTACCGCGGCGGCGGAGCGCGGTTCGCGCGGCCGGTGTTCGTCGTGCACTATTCCGACAAGGGGCAGCGTCCTTCGCGCGCGGCGCTCGGCCTTCCGCAGGGCAGCTTCGCTTCCACGGGCACTCTGGTCGTGTGCGAGAACGGCGTGCTCTTCGTCGAGCCCGAGGGCGAGATCCAGGTCTGGCGCGAAGGCCAGCCGGTCGAATGGCAGAAGCTGCCGGGCCTGGCCGAGGTCCAGGCGCGCAACCACTGGCATTCCTGGGTCGACCGGATCCTCGGCCGCAGGGACGCCTTCGTGCAGACGCCTTTCTCCGTCGGCGCGCGCATGGCGGAAGCCGGCCTTTTGTGCTCGCGCGCGGCGCGCTTCCCCGGCGAGGAGCTGTGCTGGGACAAGGCCACGCTGACGTTCACGAACCACACCGAGGCCAGCCGCACGATCGTCGGGCGCGAGTACCGACCGGGTTTCGAGCTGCCTGCGCTGAGCTGAACCCGCGGCGATCCCGGGCGATCACGCGGCGGTGGCGGCGATCGCCGTCGGCCGTGCTCGCGAACATCCGCAAGCACCGCCGCGGCGCGAGCCGCGCGTGTTCAGCTGGCACCGGCCTGCGACCTCGGCCGCGCGAAGCGCTGAGCTTCGCGCGGCGGGGACTTTCACCGGCGGCTACAGGTACGTGATCGAGACGGCGTCGCTCGCCGCCAGACGCTGGCCGCCGCCTTGCGGATCGAGCACCAGCCACTGCGCGAAGAACTGCTGGCCCACCAGCAGCGGATCGGCCGGCAGCGCGAGCGTCGCCGAACCCCAGCCGTCGCCTGGCCCGCTGCCCGCCATCGCGCCGATGCGCTTGATCTTCGATCCGCCGCCGAGCTCCACGTAGAGCATCGCGCCCTGGAACGGCCTGGGGCTGAGCAGCATCGTCGGCCCGTACAGCAGCACCGCCTGCTTGCCGGCGTTGCCGCGGTCGATGCCGGCCGTCCAACGCGAATCGCCGACCAGCGCGGGTTCGAAGGCCAGCATCTGCGGCGCGAACCCAGCGTTGCCGGGGGTCGGCGCGCCGTAGTGCGTGGGCACCGCGGGGGTCTGCGAGTACAGCGTCGGCCGATCGAACGGCGGCGCCTGCGTGGTGACGCGCGGGTCGGTCAACGGGCGCGTGAGGAAGGCCAGCAGCGCCGCGCGCTGTCCCGGCAGCAGGCCGATCGGCGCAACCGCGAGCGCCTTGTTGGGCGCATTGAAGTCGCCGCCGCGGTCGTAGAAGTCGACCACGTCGCCCAGCGTCGCCATGCGGCCGTTGTGGAAGAAGGGCCCGCGCAGCTGCACGTTGCGCAGCGACGGCGTCCTCATCGAGCCGCGGTCGCCCTGCTGGCCGGTGACCACGAAACGACCGAGGTCCTCGAACTGCGGGCGCACGCCGGTGTAGTGGAACTGGTTGTCGGTGAGCAGCGGCCCGCCGTGGCACACGTTGCAGCGCCCGATGCCGTTGAAGATCTGCAGGCCCATCTGCTCCTGCATCGTCAGCGCGCCGGGCACGCCGGCGAGGAACTGGTCGAAGGGCGTCTGGTTGGAGCTCAGCGTGCGCTCGTAGGTCGCGATCGCCATCGCGATGCGCACCGGCGTGATCTCGCTGGTCCCGAAGGCTTCCAGGAACAAGTCCGGATACGCACGCGAGTTGATCCAAAGCGACAGCGCCGGCGGGATGTTGCTCGCCAATCCCAGCGGCCGCACGCAGTCCAGGCCGGCGGCGACGTGGTTCCAATCGCGGCCGATGTGGCCCATCTCGACTTCGCTGGTCGGCGGCCCGAGCGCCTGGATCTCCAGCGCCGCACCCTGGTTGAGCACCACGGCGCCGGTCAGCGGATCGAGGAACGGCCCTTCGGCGCGCCCGTCCCAGAACAGCCGCGGCGAGAAGCCGGCGTTGATCGCGCTCATGCTGCGGCGCGTGGTCACCTGACGCTGCAGACGGAAGATCGCCGCGAGCTCCAGCGAGCCGTCAGCCTTCGCCAGCGTCACGCCGCGCGAGCCGAAGATGTCGTCGGCGTTGCCGAAGCTGCCGTCAGCACCCGGGTGCACCGAGCCCGAGCCGGGCTGCGCCGTGCGCGGATCCGAGCCGCCCGCGCCGGGGATGTGGCAGGTTCCGCAGGCCATGCTCTGGTTCGAACCCAGCTGCTCCTCCCAGAACAGGACCTTGCCCAGGTTGGTCTTCGCGAGCGTCACCGGATTGCCCGGCGGCGCGGGCGCGACCGGAGGCAAGGGGCCGGGAGGCGGCGGGCCTTGGGCGATCGAAAGCTGGGCCAGCAAGGCGCAGGCGAGCAGCGGGAGCGGGCGGAGGGGGAACCGGCTAGACGTCCATCTCATGAGTTGCATCCCAACCTGCGAGGCCGGCGCGGGGCCGAATTGCGTGCCGCGGATCGTCGTCGTGACGGTCCGCGCCTGTGGAACCGCGCCGCCCATGGCCGGTCTCGCGAGAAACTGCAAATCGATGACCAGCACGCTCACGCGAGGATCCGCCAAGGCCGTGCTTTCGGCCTGCGCGGTCCACCGCGTGCCGCCAATCCGGCTGGAGCGATCGAGCTGCGACGCGAGGCCCTGGACAGCCGCCGCGCTCCGTCAGTCTTCCTCGTTGCGACGCGGGGCCCTGGACAATCGCCGCGCTCCGTCAGTCTTCCTCGTCCGGCAGCGTGACCGAAGCGCCTGAGTCCAGCGTCGACCACGCCGTGATCTCGAGCCAGCTGCGTTGGGCGCTGTTCGAAACGACGTGCAACCGTCCGCTGGGCACGCGCAAGCTCGCAACGCCGCCAGGGAAGAGGGAAGCGAATCCCACGGCCGAGCCCGTGTCGTCGCGCACGAGCACCGCCGCGGCACGCCGCGGGGAAGGATTGTTCACGCGCAGCTCTGCCGCGGACGCGAGCTCGATGCGCAGGCGGCTCTGGGGTGCGCTCGCGGACAGGACGAAGCCCCTGGCCACGCCGACCCAAGCCTCGCCGACGTAGGCCACGACGTCGTAGCGACCTGGTGGGATCCCTGCGATCTCCGCGGTGCTTCCACCCGCGCGCGCGGGCCGCACTTGGAGCACTTCGCCATCCTCTCGGACGAACAGCAGCTGGCTCGGCCGGCGCGCAAGGCCGTCGGGCACGCTCCAGGCTTCGATCAGCAGGCGCGTGGGGTCCGCAACCTGCAGCAGCACGGGCGCGGCGTCTGCATCGATCACGCTGGGCTCCGAGGCGCAGGCGCAGGATTCGCGGACCGCGCGCAGCTCGAAGGCGCCGCGCTGCACGGGACCGATGTCGAAGGAGCCGTCCTCGAGCGTGCTGACGCTGAGCATGCCGTCGCCACCGATCGGGCTTGCGGTCACGAAGGCGTCGCTGCAGCTGGCGCCGGAGGAGTCCACGACGAAGCCTCGCAGTCGGCTGCCCAGGTCGATCACGATTTCGACCGGCCTCATGGCCTCGTTCACCTCCACGCGCGTGGCGTAGGCGGGCAGCTCCTGATCCGAGTCCGAGCTGTGTTGCCGCGGCGCCAATCCGATCATCCAACTCCCTTCGGGGAGCTGCTCGAAGAAGAAGTTGCCCTGCGCATCCGTCAACGCCGCGTGGGCCGAAGCCTGCGAATTGGACAGGTAGGCGAAGGCCGATTCCGTCCTGGACTTCACCGCCCAGACGCGGCGCTGGACGATGGGCTCGCCGCTGGCGGTCTGGATGCGGCCAGGGACTCCGCGCGCGGCGGGCAGGCTCAAGCGGATTTCCCGCTGCGCCTCGCCAAGGCCGAAATGAACTTGTGCGAGCTCGGCGTGCACGGTGCCCTCCGCCTGGGCGTCGAGGATCAAGTCCACGCCTCGCGGCAGGTCCGCGAAGCACACGCGCCCAGCGGCGTCCGTGTGCGCGATCCAGTTCCAGGGCTCGTGTCCGTCGACGCGCCCCACGACGCGCCGAGTCATCGTGTCCTGCCCGCGCGAGTCGGCCTGCACGGCGGACTCCTCGGCGCCGGCGGAGTGCGCGAGCTCGACCAAGTCCACGCTGACGCGCACTTCGACTCCGAGCTGGCTCGGTCCCTCGAGCTGCACGCTGAGCAGCGAACCGGGTTGCAGCTGAACGCGCCTCGGCGACCTCGAGGCAGCCGTGGCATCCAGACGCAGGATGCGCGGCGCGAAGCCCGAACCGCGCGCGATCCAATGCGAGACCGACCCGGCTGGCCGGGATGATGCCGGGAGCGCGTCCAGCCTGACGCGTCCCTCGGCGTCGGAGTACGCCGTGCTTCGCAGATGAGCCAGCGGGCTGATCGCGACGCCGACGGCGGGTCGCGTCGACTCGAGCACGAACTCCAGGTCCCAGGCGGCCGCGTGTTCGGCCTGCCCTGAGGCATCGAGGGACTCCAGCGGCCGGGTCGTGCGCGACACGAGGCTCTCGATCGCCGCAATCTCCCGCGGGAGAGGCTGCGGTCCGGTGAGGCTCGGCGAGTCCGAGATCCCCCGCCAGGATGCATGGCGCAGGGAAACCGGAACGCACACGGCCAACAGGAGCAGCGCCGCGAGCGTGAGGCGCATTCGCAGTTTCATGAGCTTCCTCGGCAAGGCGGGCGGGTGGCGAGCGCTGGAGCGTTCGTTCTCCGCTGGGCCCGGCTCACTCGTCGCACTTGCAGGTCTGATTCCAGTGGGCGTCGTCGCCCAGCAGGTAGCAGCAATTGAATCCACCCCCGGGAGCCGGGCGCAGGAACTCGATCGGGTCGATGTTGTCGCCATTGGAATCCTGGAACCCGAGGTAGGTTCCGCAGTCGAATTCCGGCTCCTCGCACGGCCCGCAGGGCGGCAGTCCCGGCACGTTGAAATACGCGGCGTCCCTGGCTTCCTGCTCGGTCGCGCCCCAACCGCAGATCTTGCTCACGGTCATCGGCTTGACGACCGGTTCACCGTCGCAGGCCTGATCATCCAGCGAGAAGGTGGCCGCCGACAAGGTGGCGAGCACTGCAAAACACATCGAGATCGACTTCAGCATGGCGGCTTTCCTGTATCTACGCGGACTTGCGGTTGGAGACGGAATCGGGACGCCTGCTTTGGCGTCGCGAGGTCGGACGTTGGTTTCAGGACAAGCCTCGGATTCCAGGCTTCGCGCCGGCGCCGACCATCGCCCGGGGTCCAAAACCTGGTTCCAGGCCCCTCCAACTCGCCCGCCATCGGCACGATTTGGCCGTGAGCCCGTAACCCGGCAAACTGAAGCGGGCATGCGCGGACGCCGTGCCGCCACCATGACCGAAACCCACGACGCCCAGTCCGGCCGCCGCTTCCAGACCACGCGCTGGAGCCTGGTGCTGCGCGCGGGCGGTCAGGACGCACCCGCGGCGCGGCTGGCGCTCGAATCGCTGTGCAAGCAGGTCTGGTTTCCGCTCTACGGCTACGTGCGCCGCCGCGGCTACAGCCCCGAGGACGCCCAGGACCTGGTGCAGGGCTTCTTCACGCGCCTGCTGGCCAGCGGCGACCTCGCTCACGTCTCGCCGGAGCGCGGCCGCCTGCGCTCCTTCCTGCTGGCCGCGCTCAAGCACCATGTCGCCAACCACCGGCGCGGGATCCAGGCGCTCAAGCGCGGCGGGGCGGTGCACCTGGTGCCGATCGACCTCACGGACGCCGAGGGGCGTTTTTCCGCCGAGCCCGCCGACCTGGACACGCCCGACCGCGCCTTCGACCGGCGCTGGGCCCAGGATCTGCTGGAGCGCGTCCTGATCACCCTGGGCGAGGAATTCCGCGCCGCCGGCCGCCGCGACCTGTTCCTGCAGCTCGAGCCCAGCCTGGCGGGCGAGTCGCCCTCGCTGATCGAGGTCGCCAAGGAGCTGGGCATGACGCACGGCGCGGTCAAGGTCGCGGCCCACCGCCTGCGCCGGCGCTACGGCGAGCTGCTGCGGCGCGAGATCGCACAGACCCTGGACCGGGCCGAGGACGTCGAGGACGAGATCCAGAACCTGTTCGAAGCCCTCGGGGATTGACCGGCGCGGGTGCTTCGCTCGAAGCTGGCCGCCCTGTGTCCGCGACTCCCCACTGTCCGCGCTGCGGCGCCACCACGGCCGCCCGCTCCGATGCCCGCGGCCTGTGCGCGCGCTGCATGATGAGCCTCGCGCTGGAGGACGCGCGCAAGGCGAGCTGGGACGCCGCGCCGACGGGAGGCGCGCCGCGCGTCGATCCGCGCGAGGTCGAGCTGCTGCTGCCGCAGTTCGAGGTGCACGATCTGCTGGGCCAGGGCGGCATGGGCGCGGTGTTCAAGGCGCGTCACAGGCAGAAGCGGCGCTGGGTCGCGCTCAAGCTGCTCTTCCCGCGGCCGAGCGCCGAGCACGCCTTCGCTGAACGCTTCGCGCGCGAGGCGCGCGCGCTGGAGAGCCTGCACCACCCCAACATCGTGGCGCTGCACGAATCGGGCGAGGTGCAGGGCCGACTGTTCCTGGCGATGGAGTACGTCGACGGCCGCACGCTGCGCGATCTGCTGCGCACCGGACAGCTCGCGCCCGCGACCACCTTCGAGATCGTGCGCCAGCTGTGCGACGCGCTCGAGGCCGCGCACGCGCAGGGTTTCGTGCACCGCGACATCAAGCCCGAGAACTTGCTGCTCAACAACCTGGGCACCGTGAAGCTCGCCGACTTCGGCCTGGCGAAGCTGCGTTCGCTGGAGTTGCCGCAGCGCACGCTGACCGGCGAGCTGGAGACCATGGGCACGCCGCACTACATGGCGCCCGAGCAGATCGAGAACCCGCGCAGCGTCGACCAGCGCGCCGACATCTTTTCGCTGGGCGTGCTGTTCTACGAGTTGCTGACCGGCGAATTGCCGCTGGGGCGCTTCCCTCCGCCCTCGAAGCTCTCTTCCATCGATTCGCGCATCGATGAACTGATCCTGCGCGCGCTGGACAAGAGCCCCGCGCGCAGGCAGCAGAGCGCCGCGCAGTTCCGCGCCGAGCTGGCGCACATCCTCAGCACGCCGCAGCCGGTGCGCGGTGCCGAGGATCGGCTGCGCCGGCTGCGCCTCGACGAGCGCTCGCCGCACCGGCCATGGTCGCTGGTGCGCGGATTCATCGTGCTCTTCCCGCTGGCGACCTTGATCGCCTTCCTGCACGACGCGATGACCTCGTCCTTGTTGATGATGTCGCTGGCGACCCTGGCGGTCTTCCTGTGGGGCGAGCGGCTGGTCAACGGCCGCGACCACCTGCCGGCGGCGCTGCGGCTGTGGATCCTGGCCTGCTGCGTGAGCGCGCTCGGCGCGCTGTTCCTGTTCGCGGCTTCGGTTGGACGCTGGGCCTACGGGCTCGTGCCTGGCACCGATCTCGAACCCAAGCAGATCGCCGCGATCCGCTGCATCGCCGCGGTATCGTTGGCGCACTTGCTGTGGGCGGCTTGGCGCTCGTGGGACGGGTTCCGTCCCCCGCCGACGCGCACGGACGAGTCGCGGGGTGCGTAGAGCGGAGCGCGGCCATGAGAGCGAAGTGCGCGGTGCGGCTGGCGATCGTCGTGGTCGCCGTTGGACTGGTCTCCGCCTGCAGTTCGAGCGCTGCGACACAGGAAACGAGCGCCGTCGCCGCGGAAGATCGCGCGGCGCTGGAGGCGATCGCGCGCTTGGAGGACCGGCGCACGCTTGGGCCTGAAGGGCAGTTGCTGAACTTCCTCGGGCAGAGCGATCCCGGGGTGCGAGCGCGCGCGGCAACGGCGCTGGGACGATTGAAGTTCCCCGTCGGCGGCGAGGCGGCGACCGCGGAGCTGCGCGAGGCTCTGCGCGATGCCAACGAGAGCGTGCGCGCCGCGGCGGCGTTTGCGTTGGGGATGCGAGAGGATCCGGCGGCGTACGAGGAACTCGTCGAACTTGGAGCCGGCGCGAAGAAGGACGCTTCGCCGCTGGTGCGCGCGCGCGCGCTCGAAGCGGCGAGCAAGCTCGGTCGCATGGAGTTGACGGAGCTATTCCTGAGCGGCTTGGAGGACGGCTCGCCCGAGGTGCGGCTCGAAGCCGCGGCCGGCGCGGCGCGCTGGAAGACCGATGAGCCGCGCGCGAGCGAGGTCAATGCGCGCCTCGCTGCGTTCGTCGCGCAAGAGGCGGACCGGCGCGTGCGAACCTACGGCTTGTTCGCGCTGGAACGCCGCAAGGCCGTCGAAGGCCGCGAGGTGTTCTTCGAGTGCGCGAAGGCCTCGGACGTCGAGGAACGCCTGTTCGCCGTACGCGGTCTGGCGGCGATCAAGCCCACGCCAGAAGTCGAGGAAGCACTGATCGCGGCATCGCGCGACGGCGATTGGCGCGTCGCGGTCGAAGCCTCGCGCGGATTGGCCAAGTACAACTCGCGGCCGGCGCTCGAGGCGATCGCTGCTGGGATTGGCCATGGATCTCACCACGTACGCGCTGTCGCACTCGAAACGGCAACGGAGCAGTTCGACGCATTTCAATCCAGTGGACTGGGCTGGAGAACGCAGGGAGTGGGCAACTTCGAGCGCATCTGGGATGACCCTTCGATGGCGGTGCGCTGTGCGGCCATGCGCTACGTGTTGCGCTTCGATACCGAGGTGCTTGTGGAGCAGGACAAATGGCCGCACCTGAGTGCCGCGTACATGCGCGAACTTGCCCGCAACGATCGATGGGTAGAACTAGGCGGCTACTTGATGTTCTCCCACCATGGCGTGGAGTGGAGTCTCTTGGAGCGCGGCGCCAGAGTCGAAGCCATGGCCGGAGCCATGGACGGCACGATGCAAAGTTGGTTCCTCGGATCCCTATCCGATCCGGACAACGGAGTCCGACTTGCCGCCGTGACCGAAATGCTCGCGAAGAATGAGCGGCGACTCGACATGTTGAGTCTGGAGAGCTGCTACGAGACGGCCACGGGCGAGATCTCGCCTGAGCTGCGCTTCAACCTGCTCAAGCTCGCCGCAAAGATCGGCGGCGAGGACGCGATTGCCTTGCTCGAGCGCGGACTCCAGGACGAGGACGCCTACGTGCGCCGCGTCGCGCACGACGAACTCGAGAAGCTGACGGGCAAGAGCATTCCCTGGACCGACCGCGCGCTGCCCGAGGTCGAGATCGCCTTCCCGGGCGTTGGCCTGCTCGCCGATCCGCGTCCGCACGTCGTGCTCTCGACCTCGCGCGGCGAGATGGAGTTCGTGCTCTTCGCCGACGAAGCCCCGCAGCACGTGCGCAACTTCCTCGAGCACATGGACTTCTACGCGGGCACCACTTTCCACCGCGTGGTCTCCGACTTCGTCGCGCAAGGCGGCGACCAGCGCGGCGACGGCAACGGCGGCTCTTCGTGGCGCGGCGACTCGTTGCGGCACGAAATTTCTGCGCGCAAGTACGTGCGCGGCTCGCTGGGCATGCCGCGCAACGAGGACTGGGACTCCGGCGGCAGCCAGATCTTCGTGACCCACCGGCCGACGCCGCACCTCGACGGCCGCTACACGATCTTCGGCGAGCTGGTGAAGGGCTTCGAAGTGCTCGACGCGCTGGATCTGGGTGACAGGATCGTTGCCGCGCGGCGGGTGCGCTGAGGTCGGCGCGCCTGGATCGCACCTGGCGGACCGGCCCCGGGCGGCCCGGCGGGGCGGGCCGGGCCAGGAAAGCGCAAATCCGTGCAGAAGCCGCGACCGGCCTTGATTGGCGTCTGGCTA
>Ga0315910_10003888_pt1 | contig 12576 bp, 10 predicted proteins | sample EdamamesoilMG_FD_204470 | JGI IMG/M metagenome (GOLD analysis project Ga0315910, IMG submission 204470) | Garden soil microbial communities collected in Santa Monica, California, United States - Edamame soil | ecosystem: Environmental > Terrestrial > Soil > Garden | place: USA: California... | reverse complement strand
GGCAAGGACTCCATCTACGACCTCGTCTGGACGCCGGGCGTGACCTATGGGAACGTCTACCACCAGAATGAAGTCGAGCAGTCCCGCTACAACTTCGAACTCTCGAACTCCGAAATGCTGTTCCGTCACTTCGGTGAATTCGAGTCCGAGTCAAAACGCCTGATCGAAGCGCAGTGCGTGCTGCCGGCGTACGAAATGATGCTCAAGAGCTCGCACGCCTTCAACCTGCTCGATGCGCGCGGCGCCATCTCCGTCACCGAACGCGCCGCCTACATCGGCCGCGTGCGCGCCCTCGCCCGCGCCGTCGCCCAGGCCTACTACGAATCGCGCGAGCGGCTCGGCTTCCCGATGGTGAAGAAGTGAGCGAAGCGACCCTGCTGGTCGAACTGCAGACCGAAGAGCTGCCGCCGAAAGCGCTGACGACGTTAGCTGGCGAATTCTCGAAAGAAATTGAATTGGGACTCGGCTTTCACGGTCTCGTTGGCTCTAGGGGAACACCAAGCATCTATGCAACACCGAGACGTATTGCGGCAAAAATTACGCACGTCCTAGACAAAGCACAAGACCGTCAGGTCGAAGCACTGGGTCCATCGGTGACCGCACCGACACAAGCAATTGCAGGTTTTGCGAAGAAGCACGGTGTGGAAGTAAGCGCACTAGGTCAGACTGATACTCCCAAAGGAAAAGTTGTTGTAGCGAGAAAATTGCAAGTTGGCGTGACGCTGGCTTCTGTCCTTTCCGAAATTGTCTCCGGATCTCTCAAAAAGCTACCCATCCCCAAGGTGATGCGCTGGGGAGCGGGCGAGGCGCAATTCGTGCGGCCGGTGCACGGGTTGGTGATGCTGCATGGCTCGAAAGTCGTGGTCGGCACCGTTCTTGGCTTGCAATCTGGGAACAAGACGCGCGGCCACCGCTTCATGGGCAAGGGCGAGATCGTGCTCGCGAATGCCGACGAGTACGAGAAGAAGCTCCTTGATGAGGGCAAGGTGCTGGCCGATTTCGGCAAGCGCAGGACGGAGATCGACAGGCAGCTGCAGTCCGAAGCGAAGAAACAGAATGCGAGCCTCGGGGAATACCAGGCGCTTCTCGACGAAGTCGCGGCGCTGGTCGAGCACCCGAGCGTCTACGTCGGCGAGTTCGACAAGACGTTTCTCGAAGTGCCGCAGGAGTGCCTGATCCTGACTATGCGGCAGAACCAGAAGTATTTTCCGCTGTTCGATGCCGCGGGAAAACTGACCGGCAAGTTCCTCATCGTTTCCAACATGCAGGTCGCCGACCCGCGCCACATCGTCGGCGGCAACCAGCGCGTAGTGCGGCCTCGGCTGGAGGATGCGCGCTTTTTCTATGACCAGGACCGGAAGACCCGGCTGGAGGAGCGGATTCCGCTGCTCGCCAAGGTCGTTTACCACAACAAGCTCGGCAGTCAGCTGGACCGCGTGCAGCGCGTCAAGCTGCTCGCGGGCAAGATTGCGCGCGTGCTGAAGGCGGATGCGCTGCAGGCCGAACGCGCCGCCGAACTTGCCAAGGCGGACCTGCTGACCGGCATGGTCGGCGAGTTCCCGGAACTGCAGGGCATCATGGGGCGCTACTACGCGCTGCACGACAAGGAGCCGGCGGCGGTCGCGGATGCCATCGAAGCCCACTACCGGCCGCGCTTCGCAGGCGACAAGCTTCCCGACGGCCCCATTGCCTGCGCGGTTGCGCTCGCCGACAAGCTCGACGCGATCGCCGGCCTGTTCAGCATCGGCCAACAGCCGACCGGCGACAAGGACCCCTTTGGCCTGCGCCGCGCCGCGCTCGGCGTGGTGCGGATCCTCGTGGAGCACAAGCTGCCGCTGTCGATCTCGAAATTGGCGGAGGCGGCCTTCGAACCTTTCGCGGCCAAGGCCGCGCCCGAGCTGATTCAATTCGTCTACGACCGCTTTGCCGGCGCCCTGAAGGAGCAAGGGTTTTCGACCCTGCAGATCGATTCCGTGCTGAGCATGCAACCCACCGGCCTTGCGGTGGTGCTGCAGCAGCTGGAGGCCGTGAAGGCGTTCCAGGCGCTGCCGGAAGCCGAAAGCCTCGCCGCCGCGAACAAGCGGATCGTCAATATCCTCAAGCAGGCGGAAGCGAAGGGCGAGACCTTCCAGGCCGGCGAGCTCAGGGAACCGGAAGAACTTGCCTTGCTCGAAGCGATCAACAAGGCGAGCGCCGCCGCGAAGCCCCTCTACGAGAAGGGCGACTACGCCGGCTACCTGAAAAGCTTTGCCGTCCTCAAGGCGCCGGTCGACACGTTCTTCGACAAGGTCATGGTCATGGTCGAGGACAAGGCGCTGCGCGGCAGCCGGCTCGCGCTGCTGCGCGACCTGCGCGCATCGATGAACCGCGTCGCCGACCTCTCGAGGCTCGCAACGTGAAACTGGTAATCCTCGACCGCGACGGCACCATCAACCAGGACAGCGACCAGCACATCAAATCGCCGTCCGAGTGGAAGCCGATCCCGGGCAGCCTGCAGGCGATCGCGCGCCTCAACCAGGGCGGCTGGCGCGTGGCGGTGGCGACCAACCAGTCGGGCATCGCGCGCGGACTCTTCGACATGGCGACGCTGAACGCGATCCACGCCGAGATGCATCGCGCGGTCGGCCTGGCGGGCGGGCGCATCGACGCGATTTTCTTCTGCCCGCACGCGGCCGACTCCCACTGCGAATGCCGCAAGCCCAAGCCGGGCCTGCTCCTCGATATCGCCGCCCGCCTGGAGGTCGACATAGCCGGCGTGCCGGCGGTGGGCGACTCGCTGCGCGACCTCGAGGCCGCCGCCGCCGCCGGCGCGAAGCCGTACCTGGTGCTGACCGGCAAGGGAAAGAAAACGCGCGAAGCAGGCGGGCTGCCGCAGGGTACCCAGGTCTGCGCCGACCTGGCTGCGCTGGCGGCCGTGCTCGCACCGTGATCCCGCCTCGATGATGGCGCGTTCATGACGATCCTGCGCTCGGCCCTGTTCTGGCTGGCGCTGCTCCTGTTGACCCCGCCCTACGCGATCCTCGCGCTCGCCTGCGCGCCGCTGCCGCGCATGCTGCGCTACCGCGTGATCTCCGGCTGGTCGCGGCTGATGCTCTGGTGCCTGCGCATCCTGTGCGGCATCCGCTGGCGGGTCGAAGGCCGCGAGCACCTGCCCGCCGCGCCCTCGGTGATCCTCGCCAAGCACCAGTCCGCCTGGGAAACGCTCGCGTTCCAGCAGATCTTCCCGCCGCAGGTGCACGTGCTCAAGCGCGACCTGCTCTGGCTGCCGTTTTTCGGCTGGGGCCTCGCGCTGATGAGCCCGATTCCGATCGATCGCGGGCGCGGCCTCTCGGCGCTGCGCCAGATGGCGCGCCGCGGCAAGGTGCGCCTGCGGCAGGGATTCTGGGTGGTGGTTTTTCCGGAAGGCACGCGCGTTTCGCCGGGGGAACACCGCAAGTACCGCCTGGGCGGTGCCTGGCTGGCCGCGCATGCCGGTGCGCCCGTCGTCCCGGTGGCGCACAATGCGGGCAGGTACTGGCCGCGCAACTCCTTCCTCAAGTACCCGGGCGAGGTGCAGGTGCGGATCGGGCCGCCGATCGAGAGCGCCGGACGCGAGCCGGAGACGATCAACGCGATGGCCGAGGAATGGATCGAAACGCAGCAGAAGAGCCTGGACAGCTAGCGCTGTTCGACGAACCGCCGCATCCGGACGCGGCGCCCGTACGGCTCGCCCTGCTGGAGGGCCGGCCGGTGGAATACCGTTTCCAGCGCCGGCGCCGGCGCACCATCGCCATCCGGGTCGGCGATCAGGGCCTCGTGGTCAGCGCGCCGCTGCGCGCCCCCTGGCGCGAGGTCGAGGGATTCCTGCACCAGAAGTCGCGCTGGATCCTGCGCAAGCTGGATGAGCGCGCGGCGGCCGGACCGCCGCGGCTGATCTTCGGCGAGAGCGGCGAGTTCCTGCCGCTGCACGGACAGGAAGTCATGCTTGTCGTATCCGCAGGCGCGCGCGCGGTCAGCTGCGCCGGAGCGGAACTGCGCGTGACGCTGCCGCAACCCGGCCGCAGGGGCGCGGTGCGCAAGCTGCTGCTGCACTGGCTCAAGCTGCGCGCGCTGGAGACCCTCGCGCCGCGCGTCGCGCACTACGCCGCGCGCGTCAGCCTGCCCGCGCCGCCGCTGGCGCTGTCGAATGCGCGCAGGCAATGGGGCGTGTGCATGGCAAGCGGCCGCATCCGTCTTTCCTGGCGCCTGGTGCACCTGCACCCGGAGCTGGCCGACTACGTGGTGGCGCACGAAGTCGCGCACCTGGTGGAATTGAACCATTCCGAGCGCTTCTGGGCGCTGGTCGAATGGCTGTATCCTCACTGGCGCGAGGCGCGCGAAGGCATCGAACGCGCCGCCGCCACCCTTCCGGGCATCTGAGAGAAACGCAAAGGACTATGCGATGAGAATGCTCCACACCATGCTGCGCGTGGGCAACCTGGACCGCTCGGTGAAGTTCTATACCGAGGTGCTGGGCATGAAGCTGCTGCGCACCACCGATCGCCCCGACCAGAAGTATTCGCTCGCCTTCGTCGGCTACGACAGCGAAGACAAGACCGCGGTGATCGAGCTCACCTACAACTACGGCGTCGACAAGTACGACCTCGGCTCGGGCTACGGCCACATCGCCCTGGAGATGCCCGACGTCGCCAAGGCCTGCGCCGCCGTGAAGGCGAAGGGTGGCACCGTGACGCGCGAAGCCGGCCCGGTGAAAGGCGGCACCACGGTGATCGCCTTCGTCGCCGATCCGGACGGCTACAAGATCGAGTTCATCGAACGCCGGTAGCGGCGCGCCTGCCCGTCACTGGAGGGCGAACTGAATCAGCTCATCGGTGTACGTGACGTCGGGATAAGCGAATCCGCTCGCGCCCTGTTCGTAGCTGGATTTCGCCCAGCGTTTGATTTCCGGCACGTACCAGAATCTGAATCGCGCCATACCCCCGAATCTCTGGCCGGAATCGAGCCGGATGAAAGTTCCGTTCGCCTCTACCTTCAGTGCGCGGAAATTACCTGCCGGCACGGCAACATCTTCCCAAGCCAATACTTTGACCGTGAAGTCGAACTTGAAACGCGCGGGGGATCCCCTGTTGGTCGTTTCGTAGGCAGTTTGATGCGTGGCGCCGACTTTGAGAGGAAACTTGAAAAACTCGGCGCGCGGAATCAACGCCAATCCTCCGATCGCGATGGCGCCCCACTCGGAAGTCTGGAATATGTCAAATTCACTTGTTTGATCGCTCCGCTTGGAAACCACCAGGATCTCGTCCGGACCGGTTGATGCGACCCGGTCGTTACGCGTGAAAGCGACTTTGTTGGTCAGGTGGTCGGTTCTGCGGTAGACCCAGCGATCGCCCGCTTTCACGTCCGGCTTGGCGACCGGGCTGGCTTCGTCGGCGCCAAACGCGGAAAACGAAAGCAGACAGGCCAACGCAGCCCCGACCAGGCCAAACGTGCATGCATTCATAGGTTTCATTTCATTGCGCCCCGTGCACGCGCCAGATTGTGCCATTTCGTCGATTCCGCGCTGTCCGGCGCCACGCCCGGAAGACCGTTCACGTAAATGTCGCCCAGCCTCTTGGCCGCCGCCCCGCTGCCGGCGCGCGCGGCCTGGAGGTACGCGCGTACCGCCTCCACATACTTCTTTTCGCCCTCGAGCGCGATCCCCTGCTGCAGCAGCGCATCGGCGCTGCTGGCTGCGCTGGGAGCCGGCGCGGGCTTTGCCGCGGCCAGCCGTTCCGTTGCGGCTTTTTCCGCGGCAGCTCTCTCGGCCGCCGCTTTCTCCGCGGCCGCCCTGTCGGCGGCAAGCTTTTCGGCCGCGGCCTTCTCCGCGGCAGCTTTCTCGGCCGCCGCGCGATCGGCCGCCAATCGGTCCGCAGCCGCCCTGGTTGCGCCCGCCTTCTCTGCGGCCGCCTTCTCCGTCGCGGCCTTCTCCCGCGCCAGTTTTTCGGCCGCCGCCTTCTCGCGCGCCGCCTTGTCCGCTACCGCCTTCATCGCGGTCTGCTTTTCCGCCACGGCCTTGTCGGCAGCGGCCTTTGCCGCCGTCGCCTGCTCGGCCGCCGACTTGTCGGCGTACTCGCGCCGGATGCGCTCCTCGGTCTCCTTGCGGATCTTCTCGATCTCGGCCGCGGGAACCTCGGCTTTCGGCGCCACCACCGGCGCAGCCGGTTGCGCGACCGGTTCGGGCACCTTCGTGCGCCCGAGGAACAGGTACGCGCCGACCCCGACAGCAATCAGCAGGACGGCGCCAGCCGCCATCGGCAGCACAGACGACGGCTTGGGCGCCGCCGGCGCCTGCGCGGCGGATTTTCTGCCGTCGAATGCGACCGTGGAATCCTCATCCACGGCGGCCTTGGTCTTGGCGCGGGCCGCCGCTTCTTCCTGCTGCCGGAGCCGGGCCAGCGCCTGCGCCTGCCGGACCTTCTCTTCGGATTCCCGCCGGGCTTTGTCGGCGGCTTCGCGCCGCGCCTTGACCTCGGCATCGACGCGCGCCTGCAGCTCGGCCTCGCGTTTCGCCTTGGCGGCGGATTCCTTGCGCGCCTTCTCCAGCGCCTCCTGCTGCGCGCGTTCTTCCGCTTCGCGGCGCGCCTTCGCCTCGGCCTCCTGGCGCGCTTTTTCCTCCGCAGCCTTGCGCTTCGCCAGCTCTTCAACGGCCTGGCGCCTGGCCAGTTCTTCGGCTTCGCGGCGCGCGCGCTCCTGTGCCTCGCGCCTCGCCTGCTCTTCCGCGGCTTTCCTGGCCGCCTCCTCCGCTTCGCGTTTGGACTTCGCCTCGGCCTCCTGCTGCGCGCGTTGCTCGGCCGCCTTGCGCTTCGCTTCCGTCTCGGCTTCCAGGCGCAGCGTCTGCGTATCCTGGACGGCCCCTCCTCCCTTCAGCTTGGCGATCTTGTGGCGCGCGAGCCCCGCATAGGTGCCCTCCGGGAACTGATCGAGGTAGAACTCGAACTCCGCCGCATCGGTGCTGTTCTGTATCGCGCGCCAGAATTCGACTTCCGCTTCGCTGGCGCTGGACGCCGGCGTGGCTTTCGGCTTGGGCATCACCGCGCCCGGATGCGTCGCAGCCGGCTGCATGCCCGCAAGCACGCCGCGCAGCGCGGCGGCGAACTCGCGCGCCGAGGCAAAGCGCTGGGCCGGGGTTTTGGCAAGCGCCCGGTTGACGACTTCGTCGAACGCCAGCGGCAGATTGGTCACGATGCTGGACGGCCGCGCCGGGTCGTCCTGCATGATCTTCTTCGCCACCGTCCAGGCACCGTCGCCCGTGAACGGCTGCTCGCCGGTAAGCAGCTGGTAAAGGATCGTGCCCGCCGAGAAGACGTCGGTGCGCCGGTCGATCTTGCCGCCCGAAATCTGCTCGGGCGACATGAACGCGGGCGTGCCCACCATGGTCCCGGCCTGCGATTGCTCGGCGCCGTCCTGGACGCGCGCCACGCCGAAGTCCGCGAGCTTCACCCTGCGCTGCGAATCGAGCATCACGTTCGCCGGTTTCACGTCGCGGTGGACGACGCCCAGATCATGGGCGAAGTCGAGCGCATCGAGCAATTCGCCCATGATGCGCACCGTCTCGGCGACCTCGAACCTTTCCTTCGCGCTGAAGAAACTGCGCAATTCGCTTCCCTGGATGAACTCCATCACCAGGTAGGCGACATCGTCCTGCTCGCCGAAATCGTAGACCTGGACGATATTGGGGTGGTTGATCCGGCCTGCGGCCTGCGCCTCGCGCACGAAGCGGGCGGAATAGTCGCGCGCCACTTCCTCGTCGATCGCGTGGCTCTTGAGGATGGTCTTGACGGCGACGCGGCGGTTGATCGTGGGGTCGAAGCCGTCGTAAACGACGCCCATCGCGCCGCGACCGAGGACGCGGCGCAACTGGTAGCGGCCTAATTTGGAGAGTTCTGCCACAGCCAACTTCCCCTCAAGCTGGCACCGAGGCGGGAATTATAGGCCAGCCGCCCGGACCCGCTGCGCGATCCGCACATAGTCCGCCGGCGCCAGGTTCTCCGGCCTGAGGCCGGGATCGATGCCGAGCGCCGCGTAATCGGCCGGCTTGAGCGGCAGCGCGTTGCGCAGCGTCTTGCGGCGCGCGCTGAAGGCTTCGCGCACGATCTTTTCGAACAGTGCTTCATCGCACGTTGACTTCTCGTTCAGCGGCACGAGACGCACCACTGCCGATTCCACTTTCGGCGGCGGCCTGAAGGCGCCGGGGGCGACGCTGAAAAGTTTTTTCATCGCGTAGCGCGTCTGCAGCATCACCGAGAGCCGGCCGTAGTCAGGCGTCGAATGGGCGGCCACCATGCGCGCCACCACCTCCTTCTGCAGCATGAAATGCATGTCGCGCACCCGGCCGGCGTAGCGCGCGAGGTGGAACAGGATCGGCGTGGAGATGTTGTAGGGAAGATTTCCGACGATGCGGACGCCGGGAGGAAAGGCGGAAAAATCGCTGTCGAGCACGTCTGCGACGATCACCGACAGCGACGCCGGGGAATGTTCCCGCGACAGCTTCGCGGCGAGATCCCGGTCGATCTCGATCACCGTCAGGCGCTCGAGCCGCTCGAGCAGCGGCCGCGTGAGCGCGCCCTCGCCCGGGCCGATCTCGATGACGACGTCATTTCGCGCGAGACCGATGGCCTCGACAATGCGCTTGAGTACTCCGGGATCGTGCAGAAAGTGCTGGCCAAACCTCTTTCTTGGCTTCACTTATCGTCCAGGCGCATTTCCACGTAAGTGCGGTCGCGCAGCTGGCGCAGCCACTCCTGGTAGGCCTCCTCCGCCTTGCGCTCCTTGATGGTCTGGCGCGCCTGCATGCGCTTGCGCTCCACCGTGAGGCCGGCGGCGCGCCGCTCCTGCACCTGGATCAAATGGAAGCCGAAGGGCGACTTGACCGGCTGGCTGATCTCGCCGATTTTGAGCGTATCCATCGCGCGCTCGAAATCGGGCACGGTGTCCCCGGGCAGCAGCCAGTCCAGGTCGCCGCCGCGCGAGGCGCTGCCGTCGGCCGAATGCAGCCGCGCCAGTTCGGCGAAGTCGGCCCCGCCGGTGACGATGCGCTCGCGCAGGTCGGTGAGCCGGCGCCGGGCTTCGTTCTCCGAGACCACTTCGTTGGTGCGCACGACGATATGCCGCGCCCGCGTCTGCTGGACCTGCGCTTCCTGCGCCGCGCCGCGCCGCTCGACCAGCTTGACCAGGTGGAAACCGCCGGGGCTGCGCAGTACCGCGCTGACTTCGCCCGCCTTCATTCCCTGCACCGCCTTGGCGAAGAGTTCCGGCATCCGGTCCTCGGCGCGCCACCCCATCGCGCCGCCCTGGAGGGCGTCGGGCGCATCCGAGTAGCTGGCGGCGACTTTCGCGAAATCGCTGCCCGCCAGTGCCTCGGCGCGCGCCTTGTCGATCTTCTTGCGCGCGGTCTCGATCTGTTCCGGACTCGCCTGCTCGGGCAGGCGCACCAGCACATGGGCCAGGTTGTACTCGTTGCGCGCGCTCCCGTCGCTCTTTACGTCGGTGAGGAACTGGTCTATTTCCGCGTCGGTCACCTCCACGCGGTCGTCGACTTCGCGCTCGCGCAGCCGCTGCATCTGGATCTGCTGGCGCACTTCCTCGCGGAAGCGCTCGAAGGGGACGCCGTCCTTCTCCAGCAACTGCCGGAATCCCGCCAGCGACACGTTGTTGTTCTCCGCGATGCGCTCCATCTGCTTGTCGAGCTGAAGCTCTTCGACGCGGATGCCCGACTCGCGCGCCAGCTGCAGCTGCGCCTTGTCGATCACCAGCCGGTCGAGGATCTGGCGCTCGAGCAGCGCGCGCTCGGGCAGCGGCGTGCCCTGGCGGCGCAGCTGGCGCTCGGCGAAATCGCGCCGGTCGGCAAGCTCCGATTGCGTGACCACTTCCTTGCCGACCACCGCGACGATGCGATCGACGAGGATGATGCGCGCCGGCTCGCGAGGCCGGTCGGGCTCGGACGCCGACTGGCCGGGGCGCGGCACCTGGCCCTGGAATTGCGTCTGGGCTTGCGCCTGTGCGACACAGAGCAGCAATGCCGCGGCGGCGGCCGATGCCTGCGCCTTCAACATGTCGCGCGCGCGCATGCCCGGAGTCGCCTAGAAAACCTGCTCGAACGGCAGGCGCGGGCGCAGGCCGGGCGGAACGAGCGAGGGGTCGGTCGGATTGCCGCGCGCGTAGCCGACGATGTTGCGCCTGAGCAGGTCGGTCACGTCGCTGGCGCCGATCGAGCCCAGGCCGGTGAATTCGAGCTGGAAGAAGATGCCGGTGGAGGTGGTCTGCGTCGCCGCCTGCAGGCGCTGCAGCACGCCACGGAACACCCAGCAGCCGGCGTTGAATTCGAGGCCGGCGAGACCCTCGACGATGCGCCCGTCCAGGAAGGAATAGTTGTAGCGTCCGACCGCGTACCAGCCTGCCGCAATCGGCCATTGGCCGGAAATGTCCACTTGCTTGATCAGATTCGAGGGGTCCGCATTGTAGCGGTAAGTCACACCAATGACCTTCGCGATTTCGGGGGCGTAGCGCGCCGCCGCGCCGAAACGCTCCGTGCGGGAAGTGTGCGGGTCGTACTGGATCGTGCTGTCGAAGGTCCAGGCCTGCACCCTGCCGCCGACCGACGCCAGCAGGTCGGAAGTACCGCGGCGAGGGGCCGCGGTCGCGGCATTCAGGGCGACGCGCTGGTTCTCGAAGTTATAGCGCTGGCCGATCGTGCCGCGGAACAGCTCCTGCCCTTTTTCGCCGAGGATGCGCGACGTTGCCGCCAGCGTCAGCTGGTTAGCGTCGCCGAACCGGTCACCGCCGACAAAGCGGTTTTCGCTGAACAGCTGCGTGTAGTTGAAATCGGCCAGCGCCGTGTCGAACAGCGGAATGTCGTTCTGCCCGCGATAAGGCGCCTTGACGTAGAACACGCGCGGCTCCAGCGTCTGCGTGTGGCTCTCGCCCCTCAGCGTCATCGCGCGGTCGAAGATCAGCCCGCCATCGAGGCTGGTCCAGGGGACGCTCACCGACGGGTCCTTATTCTGGCCGGGCGTCGTATTTTCCAGGTTGTATCGCGCGCTGTGCATGCCGATGCGCGGCGTGACGAAATAGCCGGGTCCCACCACCGGCATCGACACCGATGGATTGGCCGACATGCGCTGGCCCTCGACCAGCGTATTGCTCGTGAACCGCACATATTCGCCCGCGAGGGAAAGATCGAAGCGCCCCGCCAGGTCCACCTTGTTCGCGCCGACGCTGATCTGGGGCACGCGGCCGTAGGGATTGACCGTCGGCGAGAGCGGGTCCAGCAGCGTCTGGAACGTCTGCGCGCGCGCCACGACATACGCCGGCATGCCGAAGACGGCGTCGGTGTAGCTGAACACCCCTTCGCGATTCAGGTTGCCGCGAGATATGGTGCGCACGTTGGAGGCGAAATCGACGAGGTAAGCGTCGTCGCTCACCTTGTTCATGTCCACCTTCAGATTCATGTTGGGCAGGACGTTCTGGTCGTGCTGAAACGAGTAGCCGCTGCGCGGGCGGTCCAGCACCTTGTCGTGCGGCAGGTACTCCGCGTGCAACTTGCCCTGGTAGGTTTCCCCCAGGTAATTGAAGGTGCCCTTCATCTGCTCGCCGCGCTTGCTCATGTAGATCGGCGTCAGCGTCAGGTCCAGCTCGGGCGCGATATTGACGTAGAACGGCGCGCCGATTTCCAGCCCGCGGCGCGTGTTCTGCGAGTAGTACGGCGCGAGAAAGCCGGTTTTGCGGCGGTTCTCGAGCGGAAAACCCATCGCCGGCAGCGACAGCAGCGTCATGTCCATCAGCCGCAGCCGCACGTCGCGCGCCTTGCCTTCCTCGTTGCCGAAGTCGAGCTCCAGTTCGCCCGCCTCGATGACCCAGCCGTCTTCCCCCGGCCGGCAGGTCGTGAAGCTCGCCTTGTGCAGCTGCAGCCGGTCCTTGCCGAGGAATTCGACGCGCTCGGCACTGCCGCGCGCCGGCGGATCGCTGTCGACGATGAACGTCGGCTGCTCGAACACGCCGGTATCGTCCTGCGTGTTGTAGCGCAGCCGGGGGCCGAAGAATCGGCCGGCGCCGCGCTGCAGGCGCACGCCGCCGTCGGCCTCGATGCGGCCGAACTCCTGGTTATAGCGCAGGAATTCGCTGTAGATCGTCAGGTCCTCGCGCTGGAATTCGACGCGGCCGCGCGCGGTAAGTTCCAGCTCGGACACGCCCTCGATCTTCTCGGCGTCGACGGTGGTCGGGCCCTTCGGCCGCGGCGGCTGCGGCGCCGCCGGCCCGGGCGCAGGCACGGGCTTGGTGACAAGCGACGGCAGCGGCGCCTGCGGCCAGGCCGGCGTTGCGCCCGAAAGCAGGGTCAGCAGTGCCGCAATCCGGGCCGCAGAGATCTGCATCGAACCAACGCGCGAACGAACGCACGGAGAAAATTTCGGAGGGAAAATCTGACCATGTTTCGAGAGAGAAAAGTGTCATAATCCAGCGCAAATCGCAATGGATTTCAGACTCGTCGAGCTCGAGCGCTGGCTCGGCGCGCAGTTCCCCTCGCAACGCTGCACGCTCGCGCCCGCATCCGCGGACGCGAGC